>Ga0066903_100001089_pt1 | contig 19108 bp, 17 predicted proteins | sample PanSoiMetaGPlot1_FD_67491 | JGI IMG/M metagenome (GOLD analysis project Ga0066903, IMG submission 67491) | Tropical forest soil microbial communities from Panama analyzed to predict greenhouse gas emissions - Panama Soil - Plot 1 (version 2) | ecosystem: Environmental > Terrestrial > Soil >... | reverse complement strand
CGAGCGGGTGCGCCGCACGCGCGCGGACGACCGCGCGCGCGATCTGCGTCGCGTAGCGCTCGTCACCGAACTCGCGCAGCGCGCCGGCGAGCTGGCGCTCGTCCCACTCGTTGACGAGCTCGCGCGCGCTGAAGTCCTGCGTCGGGTCCATCCGCATGTCCAGCGGCGCGTCGTAGGAGTACGAGAAGCCGCGCTCGCGGGTGTCGACCTGCATCGACGACATCCCGAGGTCGAGGTAGACGGCATCGGCGCGCACGCCCTCGTCGCGCAGCGCGCGCAGGCCGTCGGCGAACGACGCGTGCAGGAAGCGCGTCTGGCACGGCAGTTCGGCGGCCAGGGTCGCGAAATGCTCCTCGGCGACCGGGTCGCGGTCGATCGCGATCAGCGTGCCGGTCGGCCCGATCCGCTCGGCGACAAGCCGTGCGTGGCCGCCGGCGCCGAACGTGCAGTCGACGACGAGCTCACCGGCCTGCGGATCGAGCAGCTCGATCAGCTCGCCGGCGAGGACCGGGACGTGGAGGGTGCTCATGTCAAGCAGGATGGCCAAGTGCGGAAACGATCTCGTTGACATCGTCGGTCAGCGCGGCGTTGAACGCGGTCCACGCGGCGCGATCCCAGACCTGCAGGTGGTCGCCGGCGCCGATCACCGTGACCTCCTTGTCGAGGCTCGCGTGGTCGGAGAGGAAGCTCGGGACCATCACGCGCCCTGCCGCGTCGAGCTCGGTCGGCAGCGAGTTGGCGGAGAAGTAGGTCCCGAGCTTGCGGCGCTCCGGGGACAGCGGGTGAAATGACTCCAGGGCGGCGGTTTTGAAGGTCTCGTAGCCGTCCGCGGTCCAGATGCCGACGCAGGCGTCGAGGCCCTTGGCGAGAACCACACCGGAGGCGAGCGCCGTCCGGTACCGCGCCGGGACCGTGAGACGGCCCTTGGCGTCGATTGTGTAGTCGGCGGTGCCTTCGAAGGCCATGTCGGATGCGGTGGACGGTCTGGTTCGGGCCGAGGTGGAGGAGTGGGAGGAGCCCCTCCACCCCGGTCCGGTATCGGCTTTCTACCCCACTTTCCCCCACAACGCAACACATCGTGCATATTTTTTCCCACAGTCCACCTCCGGGCTCCACGCGGCGACCCGAAAATCCCTGCGTTCGAGGCAGGAAGTGACGGGCGCGGGTCGGCGCAAGGCGGGGTGCAGCACACGCCGATGGGCGCGATCGTGCAGGCCCCGTGGCGCTTCCATCCGCGCCGTGTGCTGGACCGCGAGCGGACATATGACGTGCTGCTTTGCGCCTGCGGGCGTACTAGGATTTGTTGCGTCCGTCGCGTTGCCGTCGCGCGGCCGCCAGACACCCGCCGCCCAGGTCAAGGAGAGATCCACATCGTGAATACCGCCCGCGCACGTCGTTTCCTCGTGCTCGCCCTCGCCGCGCTCGCCGTCGTGGCGCTGGCGGCATGCGGATCGTCGAAGAAGTCCAGTTCCGGCAGCGCGTCCGCCGACCCGGCGGCGATCATGCCGGCGGGCACCACGATCTACGTCGAGGCAAACGTCAACCCGTCTGCCAACCAGAAGTCGGCGTTTGACCAGCTCGCCCAGAACGCGTTCGGGATCAGTGATCCCGGCCAGAAGATCGTCGCGGCGCTCGACAAGTCGGCCGCCAAGGACGGCACGACGTTCGAGAAGGACATCAAGCCGTGGCTGGGCGACAAGGTCGCGATCGGCATCACCAGGCTCGGGCGCAACGCGAACTCCTCGGACTACGCCGCGGTGATCGACACCACCGATCCCAAGCAGGCGATGGACACGCTCAAGAAGAACAAGCCGAACCTGAAGTCCGGCTCGATCAACGGCGTCGACTACCTGACCGACGGGAAGATCTACGCGGGCACGATCGACAACTTCCTGATCGTCGGCCAGCGCGCCGGCTTCGCCGCGATCGCGGGCCAGAAGGGCGACAAGCTCGCCGATCAGGACACGTTCAAGCAGGCCCGCGCCAAGGCGCCGGCCGACCGCCTCGGCTACCTGTACGTCGACTTCGACGCGTTCCTCAACTACGCCGCGTCGACGCAGGCGTCGTTGAAGTCGCAGCTGGGGACGTTCAAGGGGCTGTTCGGGAACCTCAAGGCGATCAGCGCGTCGCTCGTCGTCGCGCCGACCTCGCTTGAGATCGACGCGTCGATCGTCGGGATCAACGGCTCGAAGGCTCCGAGCGGCCCGTCGGCGGTGCCGCTCGGCAAGCTGCCCGGGACCGCGTGGGCGGCAGCGTCGGTCCGCAACCTCGGGCCGCTGCTGACGAAGGAGCTCAACGCGCTCGGCAAGATCGGTGCGTCCAACAACGGCCAGGACTTCGGTCAGATCCTGGCCCGGCTCAAGGCGGCGACCGGCATCGACATCGAGCAGGACTTCCTGTCGTGGGTCGGCGACACCGGTGCGTTCGTCGAGGGCACCACGGCGAACGATCTGGGCGGCGCGGTGATCATCCAGTCGACCGACCCCGCCAAGTCGCAGGCGGCGATCGGCAAGATCTCAGGGCTGCTGACCGCCCTCGGGCGCACGGCGACCAAGATCTCGGTCCAGGGCGGCACGGGCATCGAGATCGCGACCACGACGAACGGCCCGAAGGTCGACCTCGCCGCGGTCGGGTCCAAGTTCTACATCGCGTTCGGGCCGACGGCGCTCAAGGACGCGATGAGCCCGGGCACGACGCTCGACTCGAACGCCAACTACAACGCGGCCGTCAAGTCGCTGAAGGGCACCGAGCCGAAGCTGTACCTCAACCTGCAGACCGTGTTGGCGTTCGCTGACCAGTTCGCGGGCAACAGCGCCTCCTACCAGATGATCAAGCCGTACCTCGACCGGTTCACGTCGCTGATCGCGGGCTACAGCGACGGCGTCGCCAAGATCGTCGTCAACGTCAAGCCCAACGGCGGACCGATCACGACGACGCCGTCGACGGCACCGCCGACTGCGACCGTCGCGTCGGACTCGAGCGACAGCGGCTCGTACTTCCCCGGGGGCTGAGCCCGGTTCGCTCGTAGCGCTCGTCACCGGGACTCGAGCCCGGCGACGAGCGCCGCCGCGACGAGCGCCATCGCACCCGGCACGAGCAGCAGCGCGACCGCGAGCTGGATCTTCGGGCCGGCGCGGGCGGCGCTGTCGCGCAGTCGCTGGGCGCGCTGCGCGCGCGCCTGGGTCGCGAGCGCCTGCAGCGCCGGCGCCAGCGCCGCGCCATGGCGCGCGCTGCGCTGGATCGCGGCGACCAGCGTCGCCACGCCCTCGCCCGGGCAGCGCGCCCGCAACGACTGGAGCGCGTGGGCCTGGGGCACCCCGAGCTCGATCTCGCCAGCCGTGCGCCGCAGCTCGGCCGCGAGCACGCCGCGACGGTGGTGGCCGACCTCGCGCAGCGCGCGGGCGGGCGACAGTCCGGCCTCGACCGCGACGCGCAGCAGGTCGAGGACGTCGGGCAGCTCGCGCCCGACGAGCTCGGCCCGCGAGCGCGCGAGCCGCCGCAGCCACGTGTCGGGAAGCAGGAACGCGGTCGCTGGGGCGCCCGCCATCAGGACCACCGCCGGGCGCGGCGGCAGCGACGCGGCGAGCCACAGCGCGGGGACGAGCGCCGCCGCCGCGGCGCCGGCCTTGGCCGCCATCAGGTCGGCTGGGGTCATGTTCAACGGTCTCCCCGCGGCGTCGAGCCATGCCGCCGCGCGCTGCGGCGCAGCGGGTGCACCGACGCGCCGTCCGACCGCGGCAAGGCGCGCCAGCCAGCGCCCGCGCGGGCGTGTCGCGGCGATCGCGCGGCGTCGCCCGGCGCCGGCGCTCGCGAGCAGCTCGAGCGCCCCCGCCACCGCGCATGCGACCGCGATCCCGGCCACGGCCCCGCCGGGCGTCATCGCGCGACGTGCGCGGCGATCCGGCGGATCGCCAGCAGCCCGCAGCCGATCAGCACCAGGGCGACGCCGACGAGCGCGATCGCGATCGGCTGGCCGGCCACCTCGCTGACGATCTGCGGCCGCGCCGCAAGCACGAGCGCGGCGGCGAAGGCGGGCATCACAGCGACGATCAGACCGGTGAACCGTGCCTGGGCCATCGCACCGCGCGCGTCGGCCTCGACCCGCTGCTGGTCCTCGAGCGTCGTCGCGAGCTCGCGCAGCAGCCGCGCGAGATCACCGCCGGCGCGGCGGTGGAGCCCGATCGCGGCGACGATCGTGTCCCAGGCCGGGTCGGTGACCGCGCGGCGCAACGTCTCGAGCACGGCGTCGGTCGTCTCGCCGAGCGCGAGCGCCGCCGCCGCGACGCGTAGCTGCGCACCGGCGGCGCCCTCGACGCAGCACGCGGCCTCGTCGATCGCGCTGCGCAGCGAGTGGCCGCCGGCGAGCGCGTCACTGAGCGCTCGTGCGGTCGGCGGAGCGCCGGCGACCATCGCCGCCTGCCAGCGCCGGCGCCGCGTTTTGACCGCGAGCTGCACCGCCCACGGTCCGGCCGCCGCGAGCAGGCAGCCAGCGAGCGGCCCGGCGAGCCACCAGCCCGCGGCGAGCAGGACGCCGGCGCCGAGCACGGCGAGCCGCCGGTGCTCCGGCGCCGTTGGCGCGCGCCCGTCGCCGGCCGCGCGCAGCGGCCGCAGCAGCCGCCTGGCGCGGGCGACGAACTGCGCATCCTCGGCCGCGGCGATCGCGTCCCATCCCCCGGCGACGCCGAGCGCGGCGGCCAAGGCGGCGGTTGCGGCGGCCGGGCTCACCGAGCGACCCAGACGTCGCGTGTCGCCGGCCCGCCGGCCACGCGCACGACCTCGCTCACGGCCACGACGCGCCGCGATCCGTCGCCGCGGCGCTCCTGGTGCACGACAAGATCGATCGCGTCGACCACCTGCTCGCGGATCGCGGCGTGCGGCAAGCCGACGTCGGCCATCAGGGCGAGCGTCTCGACGCGCCGCAGCGCCTCGGCGGCGCTGCCGGCATGGACGGTCGACAGGCTGCCGTCGTGGCCGGTCGACATCGCGCCGAGCATGTCGAGGGCCTCCGGCCCGCGGACCTCGCCGACGACGATCCGATCGGGACGCATCCGCAGCGCGTTGCGCACGAGCCGCCGGATCGTCACCTCGCCGCTGCCCTCGACGCTCGGCGGCCGCGCCTCGAGGCGCACGACGTGAGGCTGCTGGAGGCGCAGCTCGGCGACGTCCTCGATCGTCACGATCCGCTCGTCGCCACCGATGAACGACGACAGCGCGTTGAGCGTCGTCGTCTTGCCCGAGCCGGTGCCGCCGCTGACGAGGATGCTGTGGCGCTCGCCGACGGCGGCGCGCAGCAGCTCGCACAGCTCGGGTGTCCAGGTCCCGCCGGCGACAAGGTCCGCGGCGGTGAATCCGCGCGGGCGGAAGCGGCGGATCGTCAGCGACGGGCCGTCGAGCGCCAGCGGCGCGATCACGACGTTCACGCGTGAGCCGTCGCGCAGCCGCGCGTCGCACAGTGGCTCGGACTCGTCGACGCGGCGCCCGAGCGGCGCGAGGATCCGCTCGATCGCGTGCAGCAGCTGGGCCTCGTCGGCGAACGTGGCGTCGGTCTCCTGGAGGCGGCCGTCGCGCTCGACCCACACCCGCCCCGGACCGCAGACCATGATTTCGTCGACCGCTGGGTCGGCGAGCAACGGCTCGAGCGGCCCGAGCCCGAACGACCGCCGCGCCACGCGCCGCGCGAGCTCGGCCCGCGTCGGCTCGTCGAGCACCGCCGCCTCGCTCGCCACGAGCGCGGCGATGCGCTCGTGCAAGTCCCCCTCGGCGCCCGCGTCGGCGACCAGCCGCTCGCGCAGGATTCCGGCCAGATCGTCGAGCGGGTCGGCGGCCACACCCTGACTAGTTCGCCAGCGGACGGGATTCGCCCCCGTTCACCACCTCGACACAAGTCGGTAACGCTTCGGTGATCCCGCTGGGTAGGGCGGTCCATACGGTCGCACGACCGTCCATTCCCCCGAACGTAGGAGCAATTGCTTATGCGACGGAGCCCGATCCTCGCGGTAGGCGCGGCGATTCTCGCCGTGGCTGCCCCGGCCGCGCTCGCCCAGGGTCTTTTCCAGGGCGTGCCCAACGCCAACCCGAAGGCTGGACATCCGCCGAACGTCCTCGCCTCCGGCTTCACGCTGCATCCGATCACCGAAGGCTCGCGCCAGCTCGAGAACCCGACCAGCGTGTTTGACACGTTCGGCTTCCTCAACGACGCCGGCGCGCCCAACATCGAGGCAACGAAGACGGAGCCGGACCAGAACACGTACCTGACCCTCAACAATCCCGGCGGCCCGACGCCCGGCTACAACTACGGCCGCCACTTCCTGTTCCAGGGCCACGAGGCAGAGAACGACCACGCGTACGTCACGCGCATCAACCTCGACGTCAAGGACCCGACGCACCGCGTCACGCTGCTGACCCCGGGCAACGGGTCGACGACCGGGTTCAACGATCTGGACGGCTCGACGTGGGATCCGTTCGCGCAGACGATGATCTACACGCAGGAGGACGGCAGCGACGGCGGGGCGATCTCGCAGTCGCCGTTCTGGAACTCGACCACACCGCCCGCCGTCACGTCGCTCGACGGAAGCTTCGGCAAGGGCGGCTTCGAGGGCATCCACCCCGACGCCAAGGGCGATGTCTACATCGTCGAGGACTCCGGTGGCCAGACGGTGCCGATCGACCCGAACAACGCGGCGAGCTCCAAGACGGCCAAGCAGCCGAACTCGTACGTCTACCGGTTCGTGCCCGACAACCCGTCCGACCTGACGCACGGCAAGCTCCAGGTGCTGCAGGTGACGGTCGACGGCACGCCGCTGACAGAGACGTGCACGCCGACCCCGGCCGTGCACCCGACGAGCTGCCCGTCGACGCAGGCCCAGGCCAGCGCCGACGTGTTCTCGCAGGCCCAGCTCGACCTGCACTCGGGCAACTCGTTCCCGGCGAAGTTCGTGACGATCCACGACACCCACACCGACGGCACGGCGCCGTTTGACGCCAACCAAGCCGCCAAGGGGATCAACAACCACGGCGCGGGCGCGGTCGGCACGCCGTTCCAGCGGCCGGAGAACGGCTCGTTCCAGCCCGACACCGGGTTCACGAACTTCTTCTTCGTGGCCACCGGTGACACCGACTCGCACCCGGCGGCCAATCCGGCGCTGGTCGCGCGTGGGACGTGGGGTTCGATCTTCCGCCTGCACCTGCAGGTGGACGGCGGCATGACCGGCAACGTCAAGCAGTTCGCGCTCGGCGACGCCGACCACGCGTCGTTCGACAACACGACGTTCGCCGACGACAACACGCTGCTGGTCGCCGAGGACCGCGGCGACGGCCTGCACACCCAGCTCAACAAGCTGGACTCGGTCTGGGCCTACCGCGTGAACAAGCCGCCGTCGCAGGCGCAGCGGCTCATCGCGCTCGGTCGCGACCCGGCCTCCGAGGCCGACTCGATCCTCGGTTCGGTGACGCTGCCGCCGGGGTTCACGTTCCAGAACGAGGGCGACAACGAGCCGACGGGCGTGTTCGTCTCCGACGGGAGCGCGGCCAAGAACGGCCTGCTCGGCACGAAGGCCCCGAACCCGGGCAAGGCACGGACGTTCTTCACCCAGCAGCACGGGGAGAACCACGTCTGGGAGATCACGCCTACCCCGTAGGCGATAGGCGGCGCAATGCCGGCACCGCGTCAAGCGGTGCCGGCAGCGTCGGCGCCAGCAGCTTCGGCCCGCCGGCGCGGGCGGCGCTGGCGACGGGCAGCGCGCCGCGCAGACGGCGACCGCCGAGGCGGCCGGAGATGCGGCCCTTCTTGCCGAACGTGACGACGCCGTCGTCGCGGCCCGGGCCGTCGACGCGCAGCGTGCCGATCAGGTCGCCGTGGGAGAAGCGGATGTCGCCGCTGACGCGAACGCCGCGAACGTAGCTGTCGCCGCGCAACGTCAGGTGACCGCTCAGGGTGGCGCTCCAGCTGCCGGCACGCAGGCCACCGCCGGCCAGCTGCGTGTACCCGCTGCCCAGACGCTCGAGCAGCTGGTCCAAGCTGTCGAGGATCGTCACGAACGACGCCGTGACCACCTGGCCGCGCGTGCCGGTCGAGCCAAACCCGCGCAGGGCGTCGAGCGGCGGCGGCTTGATGTACGGCGCGATCTGGTTGCGGGCGTGCACGCACGGGTCGCCGACCGTCGTCCCGTCGAAGAACCGCTTCAGCGCCTTGCCGACGCAGCCGCTGAGGTCGGCGTCGAGCGGATCGTGGCCGACGCCGGGCACGACGACGGCGCTCGAGTGCGGCAGCATCGCCGCGACCGCGGCGCCGTTCTCGAGCGGTGTGCGCGTGTCGAGCTGGCCCGACAGGATCAGCGCCGGGACGTCGGGCAGCGGCGCGGTCGAGATCGGGTCGATCGCCGGGTCCTGCGGCCACTGCGAGCACTGCTCGGCGTCGCTGTCGGCAAGCACCGACGCGGGATCGAACGGCCCGAGCTGGGCGGGCGGGACCGTGGCGAGCGCCTGCATCATCAGCGCCGGCCGGTCGGCGATCGCGGTACCGGTCAGCGAATACGGGAACGGCGAGTCCTCGCAGATCGTCGCCGCGTTGAGCCCCACCGACAGGTCGGAGGTCTTCGTCGGCGGACCCTCACCGATCGCGACCAGACGCAGCAGCGGCGCCGGGTCGCCATGCACGGCCGACGAGATCGCGCCCGGGAGCGCCGGCTGCAGGAACGGGTTGAGGTCGCCCGCGACGATCAGGTTCGCCAGCGTGGCCGCGTTGGGCAGCGACGCCTCGACGAGCGTGCCCTTGGCGTTGGGGATCTTGCCGGTCAGTGGGCCGGCGACGAGTGTGCGGTCGAGCGCCGCGACGTCGGCCACCGGGTCGCTGGTGATCCCGAGGCAGCGATGGGCGGCGCACTGCGCGCGCAGGACGCGGTTGATGCGCGCGTCGATGTCGAGGTTGAACGGGTCGACGCCGGCGGTGGGGACGACCGAGTCGAGGATCAGCGCGGCGACGTTGCCCGGGAACTGCTGGGCGTACTGCTGGGCGACGAACGTCCCGTACGAGACGCCGGCGATCGCGATCTTGTCGCCGCCCAGCGCCTGGCGCAGCGCGTCGATGTCGAGCACCGTGTCGGTCGTCGAGTAGAACGCCCGCCGCGGCCCGATCTCGTCGGCGCACTTGGCGGTGTTGACCGCCGACGGCAGCGCGATGCCGCTCGCGTGTTGCAGCTCGGGACAGATCAGTGGGCCCGACTTGCCGGTGCCGCGCTGGTCCAACACCACGATCCGGTAGTGGCGCAGGGCCGGCGCCAGCGCGAGCGCGAAGTCGGTCGCGTCCGCGACGGCGCCCTGGCCGGGCCCGCCGCTGAGCGCGAACAGCAGCGGCTTGGGCCCGCGGGCCTCGATTGCGAAATGGATCGGAACTGTCCCCGCCACCCGGCCCGCGCGGTCCAGCGGGACGGTCAGGACGCCGCATTTGAACAGCTTCTGGTGGGGACAGGCCGACAACGGCACCGCGGCGCCCGCCTGCGCTGCGAGGGCGAGCGGCGCGACGGCCAACAGGCCCATGAGCAATGCGCGGCGCACGCCGAGCACTATGCCGTGCCCGCCACGACCGCGCGCCGGTTGGCCCACGGCCGCGCCTCTTCGAGCTGCCCCGCGAGCCGCAGCACGCCGGCGTCATCAAACGGGCCGCCCGTGAACAGCACGCCGACCGGCAGGCCGTCGGGCGTCCAGTACAGCGGCAGCGAGATCGACGGCAGGCCGGTCACGTTGCCGAACGCGGTGAATGCGACGCTGGCGATCACCGACGGGACGGGCGCGTTCGGCGTAGCAATCGAGGCCTTCAGCGTCTCCCCCGCGATCGGCGGGAGCGCGGCGCACGTTGGCGTGACGAGCACGTCGAAGTCGCGGCCCCAGCGCGCGACGTCGCGGCGCGAGATCAGCTCGAGCTTGCCCGCGGCGGCCACGTAGTCGAACGCACCGCGGCCCTTCGTCGCGACGCCGTACTGGTAGTTGATGTGGGCGTCGGTCTTGTCCCAGTCGACCGTCGGGTAGTCGCCCAGGCCGGCAGCGGTGAGGACGACGAACGGCTCGATCAGCTCCTCCGACATCGTCGGCACCTCGACCTCGGTCACCTCGTGGCCGAGGTCGGCGAGCAGCGCGCCGGCCTCCTGCGCCGCCTTCGCGCACTCGGGGTCGATCGGGAGCAGGCCGCCCGGCACCTGCGTCATGAGCCCGATTCGCAGCGTGCCGACATCGACCCCTACCTCGTCGGCGAGCGGGCGCTGTAGCGGCGGCGCGTTGTACCACGACAACGGATCGAAGCCGCACATGGCGTCGAGCGCCGCTGCCGTGTCCGCAACCGTGTGCGTCTCGACGCCCTCGACCGCCGCGCCCATCCAGGCGTGGATCTTCATCGGCATACGGCCGCGGCTGACCTTGTGGCCGACCAGACCGCAGTAGCTGGCCGGGATCCGGATCGAGCCACCGCCGTCGCTGGCGTGGGCGATCGGGAACATCCCGCCGGCGACCGCGGCCGCCGCGCCACCCGACGACCCGCCCGGGGTGCGGTCGGTGTCCCACGGGTTGCGGGTGATCCCGAAGCGGCTGTTCTCGGTCGCGGTGATGAGGCCGAACTCGGGGGTGTTCGACCGTCCGCACAGCACGAAGCCGGCGCGGCGCAACGCCGCGATCGTCAGATCGTCCTCCTCGACGATGTCGTCGGGTGCGCCATTGGAGCCGTACGTCACCGGCTGGCCGGCGACGTGGTCAAGGTCCTTGATCGGGATCGGCACGCCGAGGAACGGCGCGGCGTCGCCCGCCGCGAGGCGCTCATCGGCTGCGCGCGCGGCGGCGCGGGCCTCGTCGTCGTTGCGCCACACGATCGCGTTGAGCTGCGGGTTGTGCTCGTCGACGGCGGCGAGGCAGGCGTCGAGCAGCTCGACGGCCGAGAGCTCTCGCGCGCGCAGCGCGGCGGCGAGGTCGAGGGCGGAGGCGGTCGGTCCGTGGTCAGTCATGCGCCCACCGTATAGGGGTGGGCGCGATGACGGGACGATCGCAAGCCGCTAGGGCTGCGGGCCCTGCGGGCCGCCCATGCCGTTCCAGCCCTGGCCGGGACCGGCCAGTGCCACGGTCGGCCACGAGAGCGGAAGCGCTGCGCCGATCGGCTCGGTGCCGTCGAACGGAGGCCACGCGTTCGCCGGACCGCCCGGCGGGATGAAGCGGCTGCACGTCAGCGAGTACGGGTCCGGGAGGCACGGGTTGAAGGCGTGCATCCGCAGGCCGGTGCGCGGACGCCCGAGCTGCATCTCTTCGAAGTTGTTCCAGCCGTCGTTGTCCTGGTCGTCCTGGCCGTCGGGGATCCCGTCCCCATCGGTGTCCGGGTTGACCGGGCTGACGTCCGAGAAGTGGCGGAGGTTGTAGACCTTCTCGGGCGGCTGATTGTAGGTCGCGGGCCACCAGGCCTGCGTGCCGGGGCCGTTGAACTCGATCCAGTTCGACAGGCCGTCGTTGTCGGCGTCGCGGTCGGAATCCTCGAGGTTTCCGTCGCCGTCGATGTCGAGCGTCGCCATCTGCGGGTCGGTGACCGGCTGGCTGCCGCCCGTGTTCTGGGTGCCGTCGCTGTAGACGTTCAGCGGGTAGGTGCCACCGACGTACTTCCACAGCGTGTACTCCTGGACCATCGTCAGGCCGTCGCCGTCGAAGTCGTCGTTGACGTCGGACGGGTCGAGTGGGTTGGGCCACGGCTTGGCGCCCGGCCACGGGTAGGCGGCGCCGTTGAGATCCAGCGCCGAGTAGTACTCGTAGCCGTCGGGCACCCCGTCGCCGTCCGTGTCGGGGTTGCACGGATCGGTGCCGTACTTGGCCTCAAGGTAGTTGAGCATCCCGTCGCCGTCCTGATCGGCGGTCGGGTTGTTCTTGGCGAGCACTGGGCAGCTCGTCGCCAGCGCGGCCGGCGACGTCGGCGTGCCGCTGATCGTCGGCGACATGCTCTGGCTCGTGAAGGTCAGGGCGAAGCGCTTGGCGAGCACGCGCAGGCGGAACTTCGTCGGCACTGGCGCGCCCTTGGACTCGCCGGTCAGGAAGTTGAGCAGCTTCGACGGGACGACGACTGTGATCTTGGTCGAGGTGGCCGTCTTCGCGCGGACGAAGATGGCGGGCGAGCCGATCTTCTGGAAGACGACTGTGTCGCGCCCCTTGCCGGGCACGAAGTTGTGGCCGAGGATCGTCAGCGTGTCGCCGACGCCGAGCTTCAGCGGCATCACGGCCTTGACGACCGGGAACTTGGCCCCGGCGCTGTGCGCCATGCGCTTGGCGGTCGCGGCGGTCGCGAAGACGGCGACCGGGGCGTGGCCCGCGCTGTAGCTGGTGACCAGCTGCATCTGGTCGAGACGGACGCGGACGCTCTGCGAGGCGGCGGCGGGCGACGCGGCGCAGGCGGCGAGCGCGGCGCAAGCGCCGGCGGTGGTGAGGAACATGCGGGGGGAACGCGGGAACATCATGCTCAGCCCGGGGTATCGACCTCAACGCACCCAACTTGAGCCCGCGCAACGAATCGTCTGGCGCCTAAGACACGCCTGGCGGGCGTACGAGCAGCCGGATATCGCGGGCAAAGTCCTGCGCCGCGGCCAGCTCCACCGCCTCGTCGTGGCCGACGCGCAGCTCGACACTGACGTGCGGGCCGGGGTCGTCGGTGCTCGCCGCGGCGACGGTCAGGACCTCGACGTCGTCGATCGTCGTCGTGCGCCCGACCCCGGTCGCACCGGCGACGTCGCGGGTGATGACGACGTCGACGTCACTTCCGGGGCGGATGTCGCGCGCTGAGCCGGCGGCGACGATCGCGACCGCGCGCTCGCCCGGCCGCATCGCCGGGCCGGCGCCAGCCACGGCCTGCGCCCCGATACCGACCAGCTCGGGCTGCAGGTCGGCCCCGGCCGGGATCGCCACCGTCGTGCGCAGGCCGAGGACCTGGGCGGCGCGGCGAAACGCGCGCGCGGGCGCGTAGCGGGCCGGAACGCGGCGCACGGCCAGCCGCGCCGCCGACAACGGCGTGCCGGCCGGCAGCGACCTCCGGGCGACGAGCACCGCCACATCCGGCCCGAGGCGGCGCCGCAGCGCCGCCTCGCGGCGCGAGACGTCGGAGGCGGCCAGCAGCCCGAGCACGGCGGCGAGCGCGAGCAGGACGATCGCGCGCCGCCGCGGGCTCACCGGTCGCTCACGCGATGCCGACGAGCGTTGGCAACTCGATCGCCAGGCACGCCCCGCGACCGCTCGGTGCCGCCGATAGCCGGCCGCCGTGGCGCGTGACGATGTCGGCGGCGATCGCCAGCCCGCGCCCGCGGTTGCCGCGCCCGCGCCGCGGGCACCGGACCAGCTCGGCGACCGGCGCCGGCAGCCCCGGGCCCTCGTCGCGAACCTCGATCCGTACGCGGTCACCGAGCGGGCGCGCGGTCAGCACGATCGAGCCCTCACCCCCGTGCTCGATCGCGTTGGCGACGAGGTTCGACGTCGCCTGCGCGAGCCGCACGCGGTCGCCGCGCACGACCACGTTGCCCGGCGGTGCGACAAGCCGCACCTGGCACCCGTACGCACTCGCGACCGCGGTCCACGTGTCGAGCTGCCACGCCAGCAGGTCGCCGACATCGACCGGCTCGCTCGAGTCGGCCTGACGGCGGCCGCTGCGCGCGGCGGCGAGGTCGTCGAGCGCCATCCCGGCGCGCCGGAGCTCGAGCTCGACGGCGCCGACGCGCCGCTCCGGCATGTCGCCATGGCGCGAGACGGCGTGCAGCGCGAGGGCGGCGGCGGTCAGCGGGCCACGCAGCTCGTGGCACGCGCGCGCGACCAGCTCGCGCCGGCGTTCCAGCTCGACGCGCCAACGCAGCGCCAGCAGGGTTCCGACGACGCCGAAGACGACGCCGATCGTGCCGAGGTTCATCCGTCGACCGGGCCGTCGATGAGGCGGTAGCCGACGCCCCACACGTTGATGATGAAGCGGTCGCCGCTGAACGCGAGCTTGCGGCGCAGCCGGCAGGCGTGCGAGTCCAGCGTGCGCGTCGTGCCCATCGCCCGATATCCCCAGACGCTGCGCAGGAGCTCTTCCTTGGTGAACACCCGGGTCGGCTCGGCCGCGAGCACCCGCAGCAGCGCGAACTCCTTCTGCGACACCTCGGCGCGCACGCCGCGCAGCGTCACCTGCCGCGACTGCGGGTCGACGACGAGGTCGCCGACGCGCAGCCGGCCCGACGCGGAGCGGCGATCGGCGCGGCGCAGCAGCGCGGCCAGGCGGCCGCGCAGCTCCGGGTAGGAGAACGGCTTGCAGACGTAGTCGTCACAGCCGCGCTCGAACCCGCGCACGCGGTCGATCTCGCCCGCCCGGCCACTGATGACGACGACCGGGGTTCGCGGGTCGATGCGGCTGACGACGCCGTCGGCGTTGCGGATGCGGTGCACGAGGTCGAGCCCCGAGCCGTCGGGCAGCCCGAGGTCGACGATCGCCAGGTCGGGGAACTTCGTCTCCAGCAGGCGGCGCGCGTCGCGGGCGCAATCGGCGACGAGCGGCTCGTAGCCGTCGGCGCACAGGTTGTCGGCCAGGAACGTGCGCGTCGCGTCGTCGTCCTCGACGACCAGGATTGTGGCGGCCTCCTCGGTCATGCCCGTCTGAGGTCCGTGGCGGATATTTCTCGCCCCCCTGCAAGACCCGTGTCATGCCAGGCGTCCGGGAAGGGATCGGACATAGGATGCCGACGCGTCCCGTGTCCCCCCGGGCGTCTGGCTCATGGCTTCCACGCAGCGCGGCAACTACGACTCCGGTGAGGACTTCGTTCTCGAATACGGAGAACTTCGCTTTACGTTCAACGAGCGTGATTTCGCCGAGCGCTGCGAGCAGGCGGCGCTGAAGCTCGGGTTCGTCAGCGGGCGGCTCGAGCCGCCGGAGCTCGAGGACCTCGTGAACCTCGCCGTCAACGGTGAGATCCAGGATCCGGCGAGCGCGCTCGGCGAGCACGTCAACGACTGTTGGCCGGAGCTCGTCGGCCCCAGCGACCGCTCGCTCGTCCACTGGCTGCGGCGGCTCGTGTTCCGCAGCGCATGGCTCGACCAGCGCGTCAAGGAGCACGAGCTCGACGTCCATTTCGACCCGGTGAGCAACACGTTCCGCTACGTCCAGCCGGAGCGCGATGGCGAGCCGATCGAGCTCGCGCCCGAGCCGAGCTGGGGCCGCGTCGCGTACGTGCCGCGCTAGGGCTCGCTAGCGTCCCGTCGGTGCACGAGACGCCCGACGACCTCGCCGCGCTGCAGCGACTGCTCGACGAATCCGACGCTCGGGCGGGCCCGCACCTGCGCTCGATCATCACGCCGGAGCGCCGGCTGACCGCCGAGCAGCTATCCGAGCGGCTGACCGGGATGCGGCTGCTCGCGCTGGCGACCGCCACCGCCGACGGGCGCCCGATCGTCGGCCCGGTCGACGGGATCTTCTTCCGCGGCGCGTTTCACTTCGGCTCGTCGCCGGATTCGGTGCGCTACCGCCACATCCGCGCGCGGCCGCACGTCTCGGCCACCCATGTGCCCGGCGAGGATCTTGCCGTGACCGTCCACGGCCGCGCGGTCGAGCTCGACATGAAGGCGGCCGAGAACGCGGCCTTCCGGCAGTGCGTGCTCGACGTCTACGGCCCGCGCTACGGCGCGGAGTGGGAGGAGTTCCTCGACTCCGGGCCGTTCTACGCCCGCATCGACGCCGAGCGGATGTTCACGTTTTCAATGCCTGATCTTGGCGCCGCTGAGCCCGGTTGACGAGCTTCGAGCCGTAGAGGTCGGAGTCAGCGGCCTGGTGCAGCGCGGCCTGGTCGGGCCCGTCCTCGGGGTGCGTGGCGATCCCGGCGCTGGCGCCGGTGCGTTCACTGAGCGCGTCGATCAACCGGTCGCGCAGCACCGGCACGAGCCCGCGGGTTCCCGGATCGGGCAGCAGCACGCCGAACTCGTCGCCGCCGAGGCGGCCGATCGCGTCGACCGGGCGCAGCACGTCGCGCATCCGCATCACGACCCACCGCAGCAGGTCGTCGCCGGCCGCGTGGCCCTGCGTGTCATTGACCGCCTTGAAGTCGTCGAGGTCGAACACGATCAGGCCGAGGTGCGTTCCGTCGCGGCGACAGCGGGCGAGCTCGATCGCGAAGCGCTCCTCGAAGCCGCGCCGGTTCAGGCACTCGGTCAGCGAGTCGGTGCGCGACATCTCGCCGAGCACCCGGCTCTGCTCAGCGTGGTTGGCGGCCTGCTGGGCACAGATCCACGTTGCGGTAACCAACGTGCACAGCCACATGTAGATGCTCGTGGTTGCCGCGCCCCCGAGCGCGATCGCGACGCCGAGGTAGGCGCCGATCGTCATCACGCCCACCACGATCAGCGACCAGGTCGGATACGCGAGCGATGCGTAGACGAGCGGCAGGAAGTACAACGCCGCCGTGGGGCTCGTCACGCCACCGTCGAGCGCGACCATCGCGGTGATCACCGCGATGACGGTTGCGCTCCAGCTCAAGAAGAACGGCTCGCGCCACGCGCTGGACGCGATGCGCTCGATCGGCAGCCCGCGCATCGCCAGCGTGCCGAGGATCGTGAGGAACGCCATCGTGGTCAGGAACGGGCGATATGGCCCGTCCCAGGTCATCGCGAAGTAGCCGATGCAGAACACCGCCGCAAAGCCCGTCGGCCATAGGCCGATCCGGAGCATGCGGGTGCGGAACGCGACCGAGTGGATATCAGCGGCTGGGCCAAGGGTGCCCATACCCGCTTTTTCGGCGTATTTACAGGGGACTAAAGCTCAGATGGGGTGCTGACCCTATGTCAGGCGAGCGCCGCGGCGCGCGCCTGGGCGATCGCATCGGCCCCGGCGTCGCCGACCAGCAGCTCGGGGCGCAGCGTCCCGCTCGACAGAAGGTCGAGCGCCGGGAAGCGGCCGGTCGAGGCGAGGCCGGCGTCGAGCGCGACGACCGTCGTCTCGCCGCCGAGCGGCTGCGACGACACGGCGACGATCGTCAGCGAGCCACCGTCGCGGATCGCCCGCGCGGCAGCCAGTGCCTTGCGTGCGACCGGCGGGTGGGCGCCGTCGAGCCCGTCGATGAGCACCACGGCGTGACCGCCGCGGGCGGCGATCCGCTTCGCGGTCTCAACCGCGCGCTCGATCGCCTGGCCCTGGGCGTCGGCCGAGGCCCCGAGGGCGACGCTCGCCACCGGCTCGATCTCGGCCGCGGCCCAATCGCCGAGCTCCTCGGGCCGGACCCCGGCGAGCACGACGCTCAGCTCGATCCCGTCGAGCGCCTTGAGCGCGACCGCGAGACGACGCAGCGCCTCGGACTTGCCAGACCGCGCCGCGCCGACGACTGTCGCCCGCGACCCGCGCCCGAGCGGGGTCAGCCACTCGACCGCCTTGAGCGTCGGGTCTTCGGACGCGAGCGCGAACCGCTCGAACGGGAACACGCACGGCAGGTCGTCGAAGTGGGTGCCCTCGGCGACCTCGTCGGCGGGGCGGCCGTTGATCGTGTCGACGCGGACCAGCGACGGGTAGCGCTCCGAGCGCCGCGGCGGGCGCATCGGGCCGCTGACCGTGTCGCCGGACACGAGCTCGCAGCGGCGGACCTGCGCCGCCGAGATGTAGACGTCGTCGTCGGAGGGCTCAGGCGGCGACGTGCGCAGAAAGCCCGACCCATTGCCGAGCAGCTCGACCACGCCCTCGACCGAGACTTCGGCCGCGCCCGCCCCGGTCTCCTCCTCGTCGTCGCGCGAGCGGCCCCGGCGGGAGCGTCCGCCGCGCGGCGCCTCGTCGTCGGCGTCGCCGCCGTCGTCGGCGTCGCGGACCCGGCGCGAGCGCGAGCGCGCGCGGCGCGGCGCGGCCTCCTCGGCCGTCTCGGCGCCGTCGTCGTCGTCGGCACCGGGGTCACCGCCCTGACGCTCGATGATCGCGTCGATCAGGTCGCCCTTGCGCAGCCGGCGGTAGCCGTCGAGGCCGAGCTCGGATGCGAGCGTGTGCAGGTCGGCCAGGGGGCTGTCGGACAGGGCGGAACGGCTGAGCACGGACACGGAGGTCCTCCTTGCGTTGGTGGAATCGTCGGTGGGCGTCCAGCCGCGTTGGGATCAGCGGCCAGGCGACGCGTCACAGAAAGCTTCTACAGGGTACTTCGTCAGCTCACGGGCTGAGCCTGCACAAGACCGGCGAGCCACTGCGCGAACTCGGGCCGCGACTTCCAGTCCTCCTCGAACTTGTCGATCCCGGCCGAGGTCAGCGGGTGCTGGAGCATCGCGTCGAGCACCTTCGCCGGCACGGTCGCGACCTCGCAGCCCAGCGACGCCGCGGTGACGATGTGACCCGGATGGCGGATCGACGCCGCGAGCACCTGAGCCGTGTAGCCGCCGGGGCGCAGCGTGTCGATGATCTCCGAGACGACGGTCGTCGAGTCGACCGAGATGTCGTCGAGACGGCCCATGAAGCACGAGACGTAGGTCGCCCCCGCCTCGGCCGTCATCAGCGCCTGGGTCGGGCTGAAGACGAGCGTCATGTTGATCGGGATGCCCTCGCTCGAGAGCTTGCGGGTCGCCTCGAGCCCCGCCTCGGAGAACGGCACCTTGACGACGATGTGCTCGTGCAGCGTGCGCAGCGCGTGGCCCTCGCGCACCATGCCCTCGACATCGCGCGAGACGACCTCGGCCGAGGTCGGGCCATCGACGAGGTCGCAGATCTGCTTGATCGCGTCGCCCGGGTCGGACTGCTCCTTGGCGAGCAGCGAAGGGTTGGTGGTCGCGCCGGACAGAACGCCCCACGGGGCGATCCGCTGCACCTCGGCGACGGAGCCGGTGTCGATGAAGAGCCTCATGTCTATGAGCCTACCCCTGGAGCGCGCCGAATCCACTTCAGCCGTTCGTCATCCGCGTCAAAAACACCGAGCTCCTGCTCGCCGCGGAGCACGCGCAGCACGCCCAGGTGCGCGGCCACGGCGCCGACATCGTGGACGCGCAGCATCGCGGCGCCCGCCGCGGCCGCGAACGCGGCCGCGGCCAGCGTCTCGGCGAGCCGGTCGGCGGGCGGCGCGCCGGTGATCGCCCCGAGGAAGTACTTGCGCGAGATCGCCGCCAGCAGCGGGCGGCCGAGTTCGGTCAG
>Ga0066903_100001088_pt1 | contig 19110 bp, 32 predicted proteins | sample PanSoiMetaGPlot1_FD_67491 | JGI IMG/M metagenome (GOLD analysis project Ga0066903, IMG submission 67491) | Tropical forest soil microbial communities from Panama analyzed to predict greenhouse gas emissions - Panama Soil - Plot 1 (version 2) | ecosystem: Environmental > Terrestrial > Soil >... | reverse complement strand
GCGGCGCGACGGCGGCGGCCCTCGACGCGGCGAGTTTGTCGATCGCGACGCGGTCGACGTCGGCGTGTGCGTCGAGGGCGTATTGTGTCGTCGCCCGCGACCCGGGCGCGTGCCCGAGAGCGCGGCCGACGGTTTCGAGATCGTGCGTGAGGCGGTACAACTCGGCCCCGACCGCGTGCCGTTGCATGTAGAGATGGATCGGCGTCTCGGGGCCGTCGACCGTGCGCGCCGCGCGCTTGAACGAATGTGAGACGGCCTCGGGCGAAAACTGGCCGTACGCGTCGGCGGCGTCGAACCGGCGGAAGGCGGCGAGGGCGTCGGGCGTCAAGTGTAGCGGGTAATCCGCCGCGATCGTGTTGCCGCGCCGCCCTTTCAACGTCGCGGGCATGTGGACGATCCCGGTTGTGAGGTTCACTTGCGAGCGACGGACGCGTTTCAGGTCGGCCGCGCGTACGCCCGTGTGCAGGATCACGCCGACGACGAGTTTCGCGATCGAGGGCTGGCGGATCCCTTTCCGTACGATCCGCTCGTCGGGCATGGTGTCGTAAATCTTTTTGAGCGTTTCGAACGCGGCCGATCGGTTGCGTTTCGTCCAATGCGACGGGCACGTTGTACGCTTGACCGGGTTCGGGGCCTCGGGGATCCCCGAGTGGATTTGTTCGGGCGTGCGCTCGTCGAGCGTCGTGTACAAGTGGAGCAACGTCGCGCGCCGATGGTAGACCGTGACCGGCGAGAGCGTTTGTAACCAGTCCTGCAACACGGCCTCGATTTCATCCTGAGTAATCGAGGCGCGCCGCCGGTCGCCGCCGAGGGCGCGTTCCCATTGCGCGAGATGCCCCGCTTTTTGTTTCGCGTAGCGTTGGGCGGCGATCTTCGGTTTCGCGAGGTACGCGAGGATGTCGGCGGTAAATGATCCGTGCTCGACGGGGCCGGTTCCGAATTGCTCGCGTTGATCCTCGCGCCACTTGACCATGACCGGGATCGGCGTGTCGCCCGCGAAAGACGTGTGTTTCAGGTCGCCGTCTACGCGCACCGTGACGAGGTACCCTCGGCCGCGCAGTTTGATCCCGACGGGTAGTTGAGGTTTGCGCGCCATTACTTGATCCTCTTGGCGGCGCGCGCGACGACCGCGTTGATCCGAGTTTGCCAACCCTCGCCCGTCGCGCGAAACGCTTCGATCGCGCGGCGGTCGAGACGGATCGACACGGCCTCTTTGGTCGACGACGCGAACGGCCGCCCGCGTCGCGCGCGGGTCGCCGGGTTTGCTGGATCATGGGCGATCTGGCAGTCACGGCGGCCGCATGTGATCTGCCCGGGCACCGACGGCCGATCGCAATGCGGGCACGCGCCGCGCGCGCGTTGTTGCTTGTTTTCTTGTCTCACAACCTCGAACCTTTGAACCGTCGCCCGCACTATCGCGGCGACGTATATACAGTATAGTAAAATACCGTATATACGTGTAAACGATGCGCTATCAACTACTTAGACGGATGGTTAACGGCCGTCGCGTCGTATGGTTTCGCCGTGCGGATAAATCCGCCCGCTTTTTTCCGCACGTACCCAGAATTGACAAGCGGCCCGATCGCGATCCGCGCGCCGTCGAGTTTCTCGCGCCACTCGGCTGCCGGTAACGGCCGCGCCGTGTCGAGCGCGTCGAGCGCGGCGACGGTACGCGCGCGCGCCGCGAGTTTGTCGGCCGTCTTACTGCCGGGCGCGGCACGTTTCGATCGGTCGGGGCCTCGCCCGCGTCGTCGGGCCTTGTCGAGCGCGACGGCCTCGGCGAGTACGGCGTCGCCGCGCGCGGCCCGGTTGCCGACGTCGTGCCCGTTCAACGCCTCGGCCGCGAGGCGGTACGCGCGGGCCTTACTCTCGCATTCGTCGGCGAGCGCGCGTAATCGATCGATTGCTTTGCTACTGCTCATGACGGTCGCGTTCCTTGTCGCGCCGAGATCCGATCACCCGACACGCGCGGCGCGGGGGCGCGGCGGGATCGCGAACGACGACGGCCTCGCTTGGCGGCGGCGTCGGCGGCCTCGCGAAGCTTGATCGATCCGAACGTGTGCACGACGCCGCGCTCGCTATGCCGCTTGATCCATGCGTCGAGCGGGTTGTCGCCGCCGAGTTTTTTGATCTCGAAACACGCGCCGAGTACCGCGATCGCGACGCCCCCGAGACGCGGCAACGCGAGCGACGACGGCGCGATGTTCTCGAACACGTCGCGGGTATCTTTCACGGCGAGATGACGGTTTAGGACGGCCGACAGGGTCGCGGCCGCGAGGAAGTTAAAGCAGTCGACGTGCGCGAGGTCGGCGCGCGTATAGACGTCGCGGCCGATCACGAGCAACGCCGACGCGTTGCGATCGCGCAAGCGTCGCGCGAGGTACGATCCCAGTACGTGATCTGAGTAATCCAAAACTAGGATCCCTTCTCGCCGCTCACGCGCGACGACGGCGTTTCAATTTCGCGCGGGCGAGTACGCTCACCGCGCGCCGTACCTCGGCGGGCAACTCGTCGATCGGTTTGCGGGGCGGGCGCGGGCGTTGGAAAAAATCGGCGATTCGATCCGGGTACTCTCGACGCGCACGTTTGCCCATGGCGATCCCCTCGACCGGCGACGCGAACGACACGAACACGACAACCCCCATAAACGGCACACCGATCCCAACGCGCCCTCTGTAAAAAAGTGAGGGGTAAATAAGTAAAACGTAAAAACCGAATCGGCGTATCAGGCGGATTGCTTCTCGCCGGGCGCGCGACGCCCCGACACGCGCACGGCTGATCGTTGGCGAGGGCGATCGTGTATTTCTTCGGACAGGTTGTACTTGATCAACGTGAGTACGGCGCGCCGCTCTTTGATGCTCAGTCGCCGAAACAACCGCACGAGCGATCGTTCGGCGTGTGTCAACGGTTGCTCGACCGCGCGACCTTTCCCATAGAGCAACTCGATTAAGTCGGCCGTGTGCAGATGTCCCGCCGCGCGGAGTACCGCCGTCGGCGATTCGCCGCCCGTGTGCGCGATCCGCAAACAGATCTCGGGCACGGGCGGGACGCCGCCCGCGAGCAACCGCGAGAGGGCCGACGGCGTGATTTCGGCCTCGTACGCAAACGCCGATTTCGTACCCTCGAACCGTTCGAGGATCGCGCGGAGCAACGTCGCGAAGGCGGCCGACATTCGCCGACACCTTACGCCCGTTTTGCCGGAATTGCAAGCTTTGCGCGTTCGCCATAGTGCAGAGTGGCGTACGACCTAATTCGCGCGCAACCCGTTTTCCCCGCTGAGGTTGACGCCGTTTTTCGCGTGGGCGTAATTTTGCGCGCGCGACAAAAGCGGTTTTAGCAATCGCATGGTAAGGGTTCCGCCCCATGGAAAAAGAGTTCCTCGACCTCGACGCGCACCGTCTCGATCACGATTGGTCATGGTCGCAACTCGCCGAGGCGATGCACGACGCCGGGATCGAGTTCGCCGCCCGCACGTTGCATTACCTCTGTAAGCGGCAACCGGCCGACGCGCACGCCCGCGATCGGACGCTGCATAAGGTCCGCAAGTACCTCGCGTACGTCGCCGCCGCCGAGAAGCGCGCCGCCGATCGTCGGCGTCGCAAGGCCGCCGCCGCCGCCGCCGCGCGCGAGGTCAACCAATGATCGCCGCCGCCGATCGCTGTTACACGCTCGTCGAGTTGCTCGATCGGTTGCGAATGCCCAAGCGGACGTTTAACGCGTTGCGCCGCGCGGGAAAACTGCCGTTCGTCGAGGAACTCTTACCGCGCCTCGGGAAACACGCGCGCTATCGGGCCGAACCGATCGATCGGTACTTTCGCGGCGAGTGGAACCGCAAACGCACATTTTTCAAGGCGGCGGCCCGATGATCGCGCTCATCGTCGGCGTCGCCGTCGCGACGATCGCCGGGTTCGGCGCGGGGTTCGTGTGCGGCCGCCGCGCGTGCCCGCACCGTTGGACGTTGCAGATCTCGCGGTCGCGGATCTTCCTCTCGTGCCCGTTGTGCGGCGTCGAATCGCCGGGATGGGATCTCCGTCTCGATTCGCTCTCAGATAGGCGGGTACATTGATGGCCGACGATCAACTCGTTCCGACAACCGGCGCGCCGCCCGCCGCCGTCGAACCGAAAACGCCGGTTCGGTTCGGCATGATCCCGCGCACGATCGATGAGGCGTGGCGCGTCGCGATGATCTTCGCAAAGTCGGGGATCGTGCCCGACGCGATGCGCGACAAACCCGAAAACGTGTTCGTTGCGATGCAACTCGGGGCCGAACTCGGGTTATCGCCGACGAACGCCGTACAGACGATCATGGTGGTAAACGGCCGCGCCGTCGTATTCGGCGACGGGTTCGGCGGCGTGATCCGATCGTCGCCCGTGTTCGAAGCGATCGAGGAATGGTTCGAGGCCGATCGCGTCGAGGGCGAGGATCCTGTTACGCACAAACCGATCGTCGTGCGGCGGCGCGTCGAGGCCCTCACTGATGACGATTTGAAAAACCCGACGACGGCCGCCGTCTGTTCGTATTGGCGGCGCGGCGTCGAGCAACCGACGACGCGGCGATTCTCGATCGCCGACGCCCGCCGCGCGAATTTGATCAACAAGGCGGGGCCATGGCGCGAGTACCCGCAACGGATGCTCATGTTCCGCGCGCGCGAATTTGCCGGGCGCGATCTCTTTCCCGACGTGTTGAAAGGGTTAGGCGCGGGCGAGAGCGCGACCGACGCGGCCGAGGCCGAGGTCGCCCGGCCGACGGTCAGGCGGATCTCTGAGAGCGCGCCCGCGCCCGCCGTCAACGTGATCACGCTCGACCCCGCGCACGTCGTCGCGGAACTCCGCGAGCAAGTGATCAAACTCGATAACGGGTACGAGGTCGAGGTCGACGACGCGGCGGATCTCGCCGCGCTCGTCGCCGCAATCGGGACCGAGGCGCGCGTACGGTGCACGGTCGAGCGCGCGGGTACGGCGTGGCGGTTACAGCGTTGGACACTCGTCGAGGTCGACGAGGGGATCGCCCATGCCCGAGAGTAATCGCCTCACCGTACAGGCCCGTTGCGGATCGTGCGACTGGATTATCGAGTTCACGGGCGACGACGTCGCCGACGTCGCCCCCTCGATCGACAAACTCGCGATCGCGCATATCGCCGAACGTCACCCGGAAAACGCGAATCATCCGCCGCGCATGATCGTACTCGGGGCGGTCGGGGCATGACACCGCGCACGCCCGAGGCCGTCGAGAAGGTCGACCCGTTCGCGACGCATTGGGTCCGATGGGACGATCCCGGGATCCGCAAGCGGTTCACGTTATGCGGCCGCTTGATCGATATCCGCGATCACTCGAACGATCCGACGTGCCCGACGTGTAAAGCGATCCTCGCGGCGCACGAGGCGTACGAACCATGAAACGGGGCCTCACGTTCGACGCGGCGGCGCACGTTTACGAACTCGACGGCGAGATCGTGCCGAGTGTCACGCAGATCTTGACGCGGGCCGGGTTGATCGATTTTTCGCATTTGCCCGGGTACGTGCGCGAGGCCGCGCTCGAACGGGGCCGCGTCGTCCATCAAGCGATCCATTACTGGAACGAACACGACCTCGACGTCGAGGCGTTTGGCCGATCGTTTCCGCAGTACGCCGGGTACCTCGACGCGTGGCGATCGTTCTGTGATCAACGGGCGTTCGTCGCCGTGTTGAACGAGCGGCGGATCGCGTCGCGGCGGCACCGGGTCGCCGGTACCCTCGATTGCCTCGGGACGCTCGACCGCGTCGGCGTGTTACTCGATTTCAAAACGGGCAACCCGGCCGACGTTGCGAGCGATTTACAAACGGCCGCGTACCTCTCGCTCGCGCTCGAATACGCGCGCGACGAGGATGATCACGCGTTGACCGGATTTTTCGGGCGGTACGAGGTCGTGCGTCGGTACGGCGTGCAACTCAAGGCCGACGGATCGTTTCGTCTCGACCCATACACGACTGGAACCGACTGGCGCGATTTCGCGACGCTCCGCGCCGCGCAACAAATCGTCGAGAACCGTCGCGGCGCGTATGCCGCGTACGACGAGGTCGCATGATGACGAGAGAATTTCACCCGGTCGCGGATATCTACCCAATGATGGCCGAGGCCGATCTCGCGGCGTTGGCCGAGGATATCGGCGCGCACGGTTTACTCGTCCCGATTCTGTTGCATCCCGACGGTCGCGTACTCGACGGGCGCAACCGTGTACTCGCATGCGAGCGGGCGGGCGTTGCGCTTAGGTTCGAGACATGGGACGGCGCGGGATCAGCGGTCGCGCGCGTTGTTAGCTTGAACGAAAAGCGGCGACAATTGACGCCCGCACAACTCGCGCTCGTCGGCGCGCGGATCGCGAATCTCCCGCACGGCGGCGACGTGTACAACCAAATCACCGATCTCTCACCTGAGCGATCGGTTAGGCAATCCGACGCGGCCGCGCTCGTCGGCACGACGCCCTCGGCGATCAAACGGGGCAAGGCGGTATTAACCTCGGGCGTCCCTGAACTCGTCGAGGCCGTACACGACGGTACGGTTTCCCTCTCGGCGGCCGACGAGGTCGCGGGAGTTCCGCACGACGAACAACGCAAGATCCTCGCGTCGGGTCGCGTAGGGTCATGGGCGGAAGGTCGACGCCAGAATCGACGGGCGCATCCGAGGCGCGCGAAAGACGACTCGCGTACGCGCGAGGCGACACGCGCGCGCCGCGATCGCATTCGACAACTCGCAAAGGAAGGGCACAACTCGACGCAAATCGCCGCGAAGGTCCATTTACACGTCGCGACCGTGCGCGACATTCTCAAGCGCGAGCAGATCCCTTGCCCGGGCGACAAGGCGACGCGGCATCTCCGTAAACATGACTCGACGCGCATCGTCGAGCAAATCGTCGCCGAGGCCGAATCGCTCACCGTCGGCGCGGACCTCATTCATTACAAACAACTCGATCCCGATCGGATCCCCGACTGGATCGCCCGTCTCGATACCGCCCGCGCTGAATTGGCGGCCTTGATCGGCCGCCTTCGCAAAAGGAGACAGGCCGCATGAGTAGGATGAAAGAGGAACGGAGCAAACCGCACGACCGTTTACAGTTCGCGTCGAAAATGTACGACGTCCCGTACAAGCTACTCTGTCGCCCCGATTTTTTACAAAAAGAGTTCAACGAGGCGCGCGCCGATCGGATCGCTGCGAAATTCGATCTCAACGGCCTCGGGCGACTGGTCGTTAATCATCGCGACGGGCGGTACTGGATTATCGACGGATGCAATCGGCATCACGCCCTCGGCGTGAACGGATTCCAAAATTACGACATACCGTGTGAGGTCTATGAAGATCTCACCGATGAGCAAATGGCAAAAGTGTTTCTCTTGCTCGCGAACCGGCGCGTCATGTCGGCGTTCGAAAAATTCAACGTCAACGTCGAGGCGAACGCCCCGCGTGAATGCGAGATCCAGCGGTCGATCGAGGCGTTGGGCCTCAAGATCTCGCGCATGAAACACAAGGGCTGTCTTAGTTCAGTCGCCGCGCTCGTGAAGATCTTCGACCTCGGGGGATCAAAACTCGTCGCGCTCGTACTCCGTACGCTCAACGCCGCGTACGACGGCGATCACACGAGTTTCGATCCGCAAATCATCCTCGGCCTCGGGCGCGTGTACAACCGATTCGACGGGCGCGCACAAGAAAAACTCGTGATCGATCGACTCGTCGCGCTCTCGAACGGCGTACGCGGGTTGCATCAACGCGCCGAACAATTGCGTTGCCGAACCGGGAACCAAAAAGCCCACTGCATTTCGGCGGTTATCGTTGATCTCTATAACAAAGGGTTGACGGGTAAGGACCGCTTGCCGCCATGGTGGAAGTCGGCTGACGAGGCCGCCGCGTGACCATGATCGATCTCAATCGGCCCGACGCCGCCCGTACCGTCGGCGGGCAACTCGAATCGACCGCGCTCTCGACCGTCGACCGGATGCGGGCGACGCTCACGATCACCGATCGTGCCTCGCTCGAACAAGTGACCGACGATCGCGGCGTCGTCTACGGGTTGATTAAACAAATCGAGGAATTTTTCGCGCCGCTCAAGGCCGACGCGCACGCGTTGCATTCGAAATTGTGCGCCCGGGAAAAAGAGTTGCTCGATCCGTTGCGAACCCTCGATCGCGAACAGGCCGAGGCGATCCGCCGGTTTCACGCGATCGAGGATAAGGCCCGGCGTGAGCGCGAGCGCGAGGCCGCCGACAAGTTACGCCGCGAGGCCGAGGCCCTCGCCGCCGTGACCGCCGCCGAGTACGAGCGCGCGGGCGAACCCGAGACGGCCGCCGCCGTGCTCGCCGAGGCCCTCGCCGCGCCGCCGCCGGTTGTCGTGTTGCCCGACGTTGTGCGCGAGGTTGTTTCGTTCACCCGGCGGTACCGCTGGAAATACGCGGGCGGCCCCGAGGATGTCACGAAAACGCCGCCCGAGATCGTGCGCCGCACGCTCGCCGTACTGCCCGAGGAATACAAAACGGCCGACGAAAAAAAGATCGGCGCGTACGTGCGCGCCATGAAAACGAGCGCGCGGATCCCGGGGATCGAGATCTACGCGGTCGACGAACCGAACCGATAGGGGGTTGCCATGATCGAACCGTGCCCGCATTGTCACGAACTCGCCGCCGCGAATCGCGCCGTGCTCGAATCACAACGCGGCGTCGACCGCGCCGCCGCGACGACGATCGACGCGTTGTTAACGACGCTCAAGGTTACGCAAGACACGATCGACATTCTTCGCGACACGCTCGAAAAAATGCGCGCGACGTTACGCCGCGAACCGAACCCCGAACCCGAACCGATCACGGCGCACTAAAGGCCGCCGGGCATGTGGACGAAGATCGACGACGCGTTGATCGATCACCGCAAATTGTTTGTTGCGGGCGAGGCCCTCGGGCGCAACGGCGCGGGCCTGGCCCTCGGCCTCTACACGTACGGCCTCGTGTGGAGCAACCGACACCTGACCGACGGCGTGTTGCCGACGGGCGTCGTCCGTACCCTCGGGCATTTCGAGAAACCGATCGCGATCGCCGAGGCGTTAGTCGAGGCCGGGCTATGGGAAGAAACCGACGGCGGGTTTCGTATTCACGATTTTCACGATTACAACCCGTCGGCCGTCGACGCCCGGGCGCACAAAAAGTACTTGAGCGAGGTACGCGCGAAGGCGGGCACGAACGGCGGCCGCGCGCGTTGGCAACGCCATAAGTAAAACCATGGCAACACGCATAGCAACCACATGACAAACGAGATAGCAAAACGTCATTTTTGCCACGATAGCAAAATGGCAAAACGATGCCCCCGTACCCGTACCAGTACCCGAGTACTAAAGATCTTCGTACTTTGTACCAATTAGAACGCGGCGCGCCGAAACCGCGCGCCGAAATGCTTAATGAAAATGGCAAATCACAACACCAACGACGAACACACGCGGCATGTGCGCCTCGTCGTGCGCGTGCTCCAAGGGTTGATCGCCGCGACCCGTTTCCGATCGTACGGCGAACTCGCCGAGGCGTTGAAATGCCGTTGCGCGACGCTCCGCATTGCGTACGACGCGGGGATCGTGAGCGAGGCGATCGATCGCCTCGAACTCGGCGGCCGACGGCGGATCGTATGAACACGCGTACATGGCAACGGGCGGGGATCGGGACGTTGTGCGGGCGTTGCGGCGCGACGATCGCGAAAGGCGATCCCGTGTTACGGATCGTCATGGTGCGCGGCGGGCATACGTTGCGGTTCGTCCGTTGCGCGAAATGCGACGGCCCCGCGCCGCCCGATCTCCCGCCGCTCGTCGTGCGGTCGACGACGATCGCGCCGTCGGCGTTGCATCGCGTCGGGACGTTGTTGCCGTTCGTCGATTGGAAAACGCGCGCCGCCGAACGCGAGCGCGAACCCGGCGAGGAAGGGTGAAAGGGGTAGTTCACATGCGCGGGTACCCGAACTTTCGCGGGGCCTATCTGTCGCCGCACCTCTGCCGCGCCATTCGGCAGTCCGTCTGTCCGCGTCGCGATCTCGCCGCCGAGATCGGCGTGAGTGTCGGCACGATCGACGCGTGGATCACCGGGCGGTCGCTCACCGCGCGCGGCGATCCGCGCGTCGTGCAACTCGGCGCGCGCGTCGGCGTCCCGGCGACGGCCTGTTATGAGGACGAGTAACACCGAGTTGACGCGGGCGATCGGTCGAGATCCTCGGGGCCGTCGGCGTGCGCTCACAATCCCGTGGGCGTGCAGGGGGTACGGCCTCGGGGTCTGCTAGGGACGCGATCGCCCGCGTCGAGTGTGAACCCATGCCAGATCTCACACTTCCGCAAGCGATCGTGATCGTCGGCCTCGTGTTCGCGTGGCTGATTTTCGTGATCGCCCGCGCATGGTTCGAACGATGACACGCAAACGCGAGGAACCGATCACGACGTACCACGATCAAACCGCGCGGTACTTGCCGGGTGACGTGCAGTACTTGATCGATTTGCTCGACGACGAGATCGAGGCCCTCGCGGGCGGCCGCGTGCCCGCGCGCGTGACCGAGGCCGCGTACAAAATGCTCGCGTGGAAACGCGAGGCCGGGCGTTGACGCTCGCGTTCCGCGTCTACGGCGTGCCGTTGCCGAAAGGGAACCTCAAACCGTTTGTACGCAAGGTTCGCGGGATGATGATCCCGATCGCGACCGAGAGTAATCGCAACGTGAAGGGCTGGCAGCAATTGATCGCCGAGGGCGCGAACCGCGCGATCGCTAGTTTGCCCGACACGGATCGCGTCGTGCTCGATCGCGGCGTGCGGATGACGATCGCGTTTTACTTGCCGCGCCCGAAAAAATTCAGCAAGCGCGGCGTGTTCGTCGCGCATTGTAAGGCCCCCGACCTCGACAAACTCGCGCGCGCCGTGCTCGACGCCTTGAGCGCGATCGCGTACTTCGACGACGCGCAAGTCACCGAGTTGATCGCGCGGAAGTATTACGCCGACGTCGGCGCGCCGCCGTGCGCCGACATTCGCGTCGAGGCCGCCCCCGCCGCGACGTTCCCGTTACTCGAACAGTCCGAAAGGTTGGTACACCATGGCTGATGAAAAAGGCGGCAACACGATCACCGTAACGTCGCTGCGCCCGCACACGTACGACGGCGTCAATCAACCCGTGGGGTCAACGTATCAAGCGCGCGCCGAGGATGTCGAAACGCTACGTAATCAGTGCATGGCGATCGAGACGGAAAAGATCACGACGCCCGCGCCGTAATCGATCGTCATGGCGGCCCGGTTTCCCTACCGCGACGGCGTCGGCGCGCTCCGCTGTAACGGTTGCCTTCACCTGTGGCGCGATTGCTCGTGTATGAGGTTCACAATGCGATTTTTCGAACACGACAACGTCGGTTGTTATCTCGACGGGATCGATCACCGGGTCGAGAACACGAAAGACGGGCGCGAATTACACATGGTCGATCTCACGCTCCGCGTCCAACCGTTTACGGCGGAACTCGCCGCCGCCGTCGATCCCGACGTGCGCGCGTTGTTGTTCAACCTCGGCGACGGCGAACCGAAACACAAACTCAAGGCGGCGCAATTCGATCTTCGGGTCACGCGACAACAAATCGTCGTGTGTCTCATGCCCGAATCGCCGACGGGCGCGATCGTGCTGAGTGACGTCGAGGTCACGCAACCGCGCGCGCGAACCGAGAAGGGCGTCGACGGGTTCGGGTTCGTGTTTTACGCCTCGTTCGGCCCGATCGGATCCGACGAACTCGATTACCTCGTCGCGTGGCATACGCAACAACGGTTCTTAACCTTCACGCCGCAACAACCCGCGCTCGATTTCGCGGGGGCCGCCGAGGGCGACGTCGAGAGCGCGCCGCGCCCGGCGCGTCGACGGCCGCACACGGTACCCGAGGCCGAGAACGTCGCACACTGAAAGGGCCGACGATGCCCGGGTGAATAAATGCCGATCCTCACCGTGTACGCCGAGGTTCGACGCCTCGCGAATTGCAAATCATGCGGCGCGTCGATCGTGTGGGCGGAACTCGCAAAAAGTCATCGGCGGATCCCGTTCGACGCACCGATCACGATCGTACGTTCGTCGTTCGGGTACGAGGATGTCGACACGGCGATCACGAAAACCCATTTCGAGACGTGCCCGAATGCGGCGCAACACAGGCGGAAACAAAGCGGCCCCGCGTGAACCGGCGAAGTACTGCGCCGATCCAACGTGCGGCGTGCGCGTCGTGCGCGGGTACTGCCCCGTGCACGGGCGCGCGATCGAGCGAGCGCGCGGATCGCAACGTGCCCGGGGGTACTCGCGCCGATGGGAACGCCGCGCCGCGCATTTCAAAGCGTTGTACCCGTTGTGCGGGATGCGACCCGACGGTCGCCCGCCCGTCATGAGTACGTGTTACGACGAGGGCCGCACGACGCCCGCCTATCAGGTTGATCACGTCGTACCGCACCGTGGCAACCTCGAATTATTTTGGGACGAGATCGGTAACTGGCAGTCGCTATGCGCCACATGCGGAGCGAGGAAAACGGCGGCGGGATTGTAGGGTGGAACGCGCCGCCCTCGGTACTGTCGACGAGTACGCCATAGACGAGAACAACCCGAGAACCGGCCGATCTCGAAACGCGTCGATCATCGCGTGGCCCTCGGCGAAAACCGGCCGATCCCCGCAATGCCCTCGACGCTTATATCGGGGGGGGCGGTCGCGTGTTGCGCGGCAGAGGTCGACGGTAACCGCCCGGCAGTCATTTACGCACGTTTGAATTTTTGGATCCTCGCGAAAATGCTAATGTTTTTGAAGGTTGCATCATGAAAGGGCGTAAACCTCAACCCGCCGACGTGAAGGTCGCGAACGGCAAGCGGCCGATCAACGTCAACGCGCCGCGATACGACGCGCTCGACACGGCGACGCCCGACGAACTCGTCGACCCGGTCGCCCGGGCCGAATGGGATCGGATCGCGCCGTTGCTCGCGGCGCGCGGGCACGCGACGATCGTCGACCGGGCGACGTTGATCGCGTACTGCCTGAAGTACGCGCAATGGATCGCGCTCGAAACGGCGGCGGCCTCGGGCGGGTTCCTCGTGAAACGTCTACACGGCCCGGTCGCGAACCCGTTGATCAATCTCGCGAACCGCGCGTACGCGTTGTTTATGAAAGCGGCCGTTGAACTCGGCGTAACGCCGTCGCAACGCCCGCGCATTGTCGGTACGGCGGCCCCCGCCGCCGCCGTCGATCCGTTTACCGAGTTCCAGCGAACGCGGCCGACCCGCGTCGCCCGCGTGGGTTGATCCATCGGGTCGACGCGTACGCCCGCGACGTCGTGCGCGGGCGGATCGTCGCCGGGCCACTCGTGCGCCTCGCGTGCGAGCGTCACGAACGCGACCGCCGCGAATGTCGGCGCAAGGGGTTCGCGTTCGCGCCCGCCGCCGCCGATCACGCGATCAATTTTATCGAGCGTTGGGTACGACTGCCTGACACGGTCGACGAACACGGCGATCCGCGCGTGTTCAAACTGCAACCGTGGCAAGCGTTCATTGTCGGATCGATCTTCGGGTGGATGCTCGACACGGGGCACCGTCGGTACCGGAACGCGTACATCGAGATCGGCAAGGGCAACGGTAAGACGCCGTTGCTTGCGGCCGTCGGGCTGTACGGCCTCACGAGCGACGGACAGGTCGCGCCGCAAATCTACGCGGCCGCCGCGAACCGCGATCAAGCAATGGTCATGTTCCGCGACGCGGTTCGCATGGTCGACGCGTCGCCCGCGCTCGTGACGCGGATCCAAAAATCGGGGATCCAGCATGTACACGCGCTCGCGTACGGCCTCGGGTTTTTCCGCCCGTTCTCGCGCGAGCAATCGGCGCGATCGGGCACGCGGCCGCATATGGGATTGCTCGACGAGTTGCACGAGCATCCGAACGCCGAAACCGCGAACAAGATCCGCGCGGGCGCGAAAGGGAACCTCGACGCGTTGTTCGCGGAAATTACGAACTCGGGCGTCGATCGGACGTCGATTTGTTTTCAACACCATGAACATTCGCGGCACGTCGTCGAGGGCACGGTCGACGACGATCGTTGGTTCGCGTACGTGTGCGCGCTCGACGAGGGCGACGATCCGCTCGCCGATCCCGCGTGTCATATCAAAGCAAACCCGAACCTCGGGATCTCGATTCAACGCGAGTACCTCGCCGATCAAGTGTCGGCGGCGAAAAATATCCCGGGCGAAACCAACACCGTACTGCGCCTCAATTTTTGCGTGTGGACGCAACAGCACACGCGCGCGATCAACATGACCGAGTGGCGCGCGTGCGAGGCCCCGCCGCCCGACGAGGCCCTCGTCGGCGTGCCCTGTTACGGCGGCCTTGACCTCGGGATGTCCGACGATTTCACCGCATGGGTTCGATTGTGGACGCTCGACGACGGGCGCGTCGTCGTCAAGTGTCGGTTTTGGTTGCCGCGCGCCGCGCTCGAAAAATATCCGCACCGGGCGTACTCGCAATGGCAACGCCTCGGGTTGTTGACGATTACCGAGGGGTCGACAACCGATTACGACGTCGTCGAGGATACGATCGCGGCCGATTGTCACGCCGACGGCGTACGGTCTGTGGCCTATGACAAACGGTTCGCCGAACAACTCGCGCAACACTTGATCGGCGACGGGATCGACATGGTCGATCAACCGCAAGGGTTTCAACTCACCGAAGCGATCCGCCGGAAGGGGGAACTTGTCGCCGCGCACGCCCTCTGTCATGGGGGAAACGCGATCCTCGCGTGGATGGCCGACAACTACGTGATCCGCCATGGATTACGCGGCGATTCGCGCCCCGATAAGGAAAAGGCCGCCGACAAGATCGACGGGCAAGTCGCGCTCGACATGGCCCTCGCGTTATGGGTTCGACAACCGAAGGCCGCGCCGCCGCAATACCAGATGATCATTTTCGGGGGGCAACCATGAACACGCCGAAACGCCCGCGCGGGCGGCCGCCGCTCGACGAGGCCGATCCCGCCGTGTCGCTCACGTTGCGGATCCCGGGCAAGCAACTCGCCGCCGTCGGCGCGCGCGCCCGCGACGATCGGATCCCCTTGCAGGAATGGATCCGCCGCACGTTGCGCGACGCGGCGGGCGATTTGAAAACCTTTAAATAGGTACTTCGCGGATCTCGGTTGCATTCTGTCGAGCAACTCTCATGCTCGATACCGAGTACGCGCGCCTCGACGTCAAAGCGTTCGACGAGGGCGCGCGCACGTTCTCGGGGATCGCGACGACGCCGACACTCGATCGCCAACAGGATATTTTCGAACCCCTCGGCGCGACGTTCGCCAATCCGATCGTACTGCTCTTACACCATGACCGCGAACGGCCCGTCGGTACCGCAACCCTCGGCGCGCCGACGGCCGAGGGGATCCCGTTCGAGGCGTCGATCCCGAACGTCGACGAACCCGGCCCGTTGCGCGATCGCGTCAATGAGGCGTGGCAGTCGATCAAAGCGCGCCTCATTCGCGGCGTCTCGATCGGGTATCGCCCCCTCAAGGGCGGGATCGATTTGCTCAAGGGCGGCCGCTTTCATCTGAAAAAAACCGAGATCATCGAACTCTCGCTCGTGACGATCCCCGCAAACGTCGAGGCGACGATCACCGCGATCAAATCGCTCGACACGGCCGCGCCTGGCCTCTCACCCGATCCGGCGTCGCGGATCCCCTTGCCCGTTGTGCGGGCGGGAAACGGTAAGACGACGATGACGATCGCAGAACAGATCACGCAATTCGAAACCTCGCGCGCGGCAAAGGATGCGCGCCTCACGGCCCTCATGACGAAAGCGGCCGCCGAGAATGTCACGCTCGACGCCGCCGAGAGCGAGGAATACGACGGCCTCGAACTCGAAATTAAATCGATCGACGCCCATCTCGTTCGACTGCGGAACCTCGAAAAGAGCAACGCCGCGCACGCCGTCGCCGTCGTGCTCGAGAGCGACGCCGCGAAAGCGGCCGCCGCCGCCGCCGGTCGCGCGACCGTGCCGATCGTGCAAGTCAAGTCGGTACTGCCCAAGGGCACCGCGTTTACCCGGTACGTGCAAGCGATCGCGTGCGGGCGCGGCGATATGTGGCGCGCGATCGAGTACGCGAAGCAATGGAAAGATTCGACGCCCGAGGTCGAGTTGATGCTCAAAGCGGCCGTTGCCCCGGGCACGACAACCGACGCGACATGGGCGGGGCCGCTCGCGCCGATGAAACCGCTCCTTAACGAGTTCCTCGAATTGCTGCGCCCGGCGACGATCCTCGGGAAGATCTCGGGGTTCCGCAACGTGCCCTTTAACGTTTCGATGCCCTCGCAAACGGCGGGCGGGACGTATTCGTGGGTCGGGCAGAATGCGCCGAAACCCGTCACGAAACTCGCATTCGGGACGGTCACGATCGGGATCACGAAATGCGCGGGGATCATCGTCATCACTGAGGAACTCGCGCGCAACTCGACGCCCGCCGCCGAAGCGGTCATACGCGCCGACATGATCGCGGGGATCGCGCAATTCCTCGATCTCGAATTGCTCGACCCGGCCAAGGCCGCCGTTGCGGGCGTGTCGCCGGGATCGATTACAAACGGCGTGACCCCGATCACGTCGGCGGGCACGACGCCCGCCAACGCGCGAACCGACATTGTCGCACTCATGAACGCGTTAACCGCCGCGAATATTCCGCTCGCGGGATCGACGTTGATCATGAGCGAATCGAACGCGCTCGTACTCTCGGCCGCGCTCAATCCCCTCGGGCAACCGCTGTACCCGTTGCTCTCGCCGAGTGGCGGGACCGGGCCGCTTGGCGTGCAGGTCATTACCTCGCAGTCGGCGAACGGGTGGGTTGTGTTGCTCTCGCCGCCGTGCGTGCTCTACGCGGATGACGGCGGCGTGACGATCGACGTTTCGCGCGAGGCGTCGGTACAGATGGATTCCGCGCCCGATAATCCCGCGCTCGCAACAACCGTGTTTACCTCGCTCTGGCAAAACAACCTCGTCGGGTTGCGCGCGGAGCGGTTTATCAATTGGAAGAAAGCGCGCACGGGTTGCGTGCAGTACACCGTACAAACGTACGTCGGGTGAGCGCGATGAAATTGATCACCCGTGAACCGTTGACGTACGACGGGCGATCATACGGGGTCGGCGACGTGTTCGACGTCGCCGACGACGCGATCGCCGAATCGATCCTCGCGTGCGGGCGGGCCTCGCGTGCGCCCGAGGCCGCGCCCGAACCCGAACCGACGCCGCCGACGCCGCACGCGCCGCCCGCGAATCACCGGAAACATAAGTGAAGATCTTCGGGTTGAACATTACCCGCTCGTCGGCCCTCTCGCCGCCGACGACGGGCACGGGCGGCGGGTGGTGGCCCGTCGTGCGCGAATCGTTTACGGGCGCGTGGCAACAGAACGTCGAGGTCACGGCCGATAGCGTGCTCGCGTACTTCGCCGTGTACGCGTGCATTACCTTGATCGCCGCCGATATCGGCAAACTCACGTTACGCCTCGTCTCGAAAGACGCCGACGGCATTTGGAACGAAACCGACAACCCCGCGTTTTCGCCCGTGCTTCGCAAACCGAACCGCTACCAGACGATCAACAAATTCGTCGAGCAATGGATCGTTTCGAAATTGATCAACGGCAACGCGTACGCGCTGAAAGAGCGCGACGCGCGCGGCGTCGTGCGCGCGCTCTACGTGTTGAACCCTATGCGCGTCATGCCGTTGATCGCCCCCGACGGATCCGTGTTCTATCAACTCGGGGCCGATCCGCTCTCCGAGTTGCCGTTCGGGATCGAGGCCGTACCCGCGAGCGAAATTATTCACGACACGATGATTTGTTTGTTTCACCCGTTGATCGGCGTCACGCCGATCTATGCGTGCGGCCTCGCGGCGACGCAAGGGTTACAGATCCAAACCTCGTCGACGAAATTTTTCGGCGCGGGCGGCAAACCGGGCGGCATTCTCACCGCGCCCGGCGCGATCTCCGACGACACGGCGAAACGCCTCGCGGATTATTTCAATACGAAGTTCACGGGCGACAACGCGGGCAAGGTCGCGGCCGTCGGCGACGGGTTGACGTACACGCCGCTCGCGATGACGGCGGTTGATTCGCAATTGATCGAGCAATTGAAATGGACGGCCGAAAACGTGTGCTCCTGCTATCACGTTCCGCCGTTCATGATCAACGTTGGCCCGGCCCCGCCGTACGCGAACGTGGAACCCGTGTTCCAGCAGTACTACGCGCAATGTCTGCAATCGCTGCTCACCAATTTTGAAAAATCGCTCGACGCGGGCCTCGGGTTACTCGACCCGATCAACGGATCGCAGTACGGGACCGAGTTTGATATCGACGATCTAATTTGGATGGATACGGCGACGCGCACGAAAGCGGCGGGCGACGGGATCGCCACGGGCGGGATGTCGCCGAACGAGGCGCGGAAACGGTACTACGGCCTCGGCCCCGTCGAGGGCGGCGACACGCCGTACATGCAGCAACAGATGTATTCGATCGCCGCGCTCGCCGAACGCGACGCCGATCAACCGTTCAGCAAACCGACGCCCGCGCCCGATGCCGTGCCCGCGACGACGAACACGCCGACGCCGTCGGGCGACGAGGTCAAACATATCGACGTCGTGATCGGCGCGTTGCTTGAACGCGAATTGTTGGGGGCGAGTACATGACCGCCGACGAACTCGCGCTCGTCGTCAAAGGGATCACGCCGATCGTGCGGGCGTTCGTCGAGCGGGCGGTCGCCGCCGCGTCGAGCGAGGCCGCCGCGCGCCTCACGGCGAGCGAGTGCGCGATCGGTCTACGGATCGCCGCGCTCGAAACGTTGCCCGCCGCCCGCGACGGCCGCGACGGTCGCGACGGGACCGACGGCGCAACCGGCCCGGCGGGGGCCGACGGCCTCGGGTTCGGCGAACTCGAAATACTGCACGACGGCGAGCGGCGGTTTACCGTGCGCGCGGTTCTCGGCGAGCGGGTTAAGGATCTCGGGACATTTACGATCCCGTGCGAGATCTACCGCGACGTCTGGAACGCCCGCAAAACGTACGAGCGCGGCGATTGCGTGACGCACGGCGGATCGGAGTGGCACGCGAACAC
>Ga0066903_100001087_pt1 | contig 19110 bp, 7 predicted proteins | sample PanSoiMetaGPlot1_FD_67491 | JGI IMG/M metagenome (GOLD analysis project Ga0066903, IMG submission 67491) | Tropical forest soil microbial communities from Panama analyzed to predict greenhouse gas emissions - Panama Soil - Plot 1 (version 2) | ecosystem: Environmental > Terrestrial > Soil >... | reverse complement strand
CATTGACCCAGCGGGTCGCGATCGGTCCTGATGCGCCGGAACATCCCACCGAAGGCGCCATTGCGCTCGCCGGCTACCTCGAAGCACTGCGCGTCCCGCTCGTCGACGGCCGATACTTCTCGGCCGCTGACGACAACATGCCCGTCGCCATCGTGGACGAGCGTCTGGCGCGCGAGTTGTTCCCCGCGCAATCGGCGATTGGCCGCCGGTTGCTGGTGAGGACGGCCATCAGCGAGCAATGGGACGACGTGATCGGCGTCGTCCGGCGTACGCAGATGGCCGGCCTGCGGGCGGATGGGCTGCCGCAGATCTGGATGACGTACGGCACCAGGTCCTACGCCGCGCTGAACATCGTCGTCCGCGGCAGGAACGCGGCGGCGCTCGTCGAGCCGGTACGCCAGGCGGTCCAGCGTCTCGGTCCGGGCCGGCCGGTCCATGGCGTTCGCCTGCTGGACGACTACGTCGCCGAGGCCTCCGCCGACACGCGGTTCGCGTTGTTCGTGCTCGGCGCGTTCGCCTTGGTCGCCGTCGTGCTGACGGCACTCGGCATCTACGGCGTCGTCGCCTACGTCACCGCGCGCCGCACGCGCGAGATCGCCGTGCGCCTCGCGCTCGGCGCCCAACCGCGCGGCATCGTCGGTCTGGTCCTGTGCGATGGGGCCGCGTGGACGCTCGGCGGACTGGCCGCGGGGCTGGCGGGCGCCCTCGCGCTTACGCGCTATCTGGATTCGCTCCTGTTCCACGTCAGCGCCACCGATGCCTTCACGTTCGCGGTCGTCGGCGGTCTCTTGGCCCTCGTCGCGCTCGCGGCCACGGCGATCCCTGCGATCCGAGCCGTCCGCGTCGATCCGATGCTCGCGCTGAGATCGGAGTGAACGGAGGGGACGGAGATATCGGATCTAGGAACGGAGCAACGGAGGCAACGGGGGGAAACGGAGAGGGAGCGAAAAGGGGAGCGGAGACGGCAGCGGAAAGAACCGGGGCGCTGCTCCGGCCCGCAGCGGCCGGCCTCCGCCCTCACAATTGGTCACATCTCGCGTGTCGCGCTGCGACGAGGGTTCGTGTCGCCGCGCTGCGCGCGGCGTGAGGACGAGTGAGATCCGGGTTTCAAGCAGAGCCTGTTCGCCCGAGCTGCTTGAAATCCGGATCTCGCTCGTCCTCGCACGGCCGGCCGGTCCCCGGCCGGCCACACGAACCCGCGTCATCGGCGGCGACGATCCCGAGATGGGACCAATCACGAGGCCCCCGGCCGGCGGAGCCGGCCACGCGAGCGCCCCTCCGTTTTCCTCCGTTGCCTCCGTTGCTCCGTTTTGAGATCCGATTCTTCCGTCCTCTCCGCTCCCTCTCCCTCCGTTGTCTCCACTCCCTCCGTGGTATCGTTCCCCCGCCTTTCCCTGGAGGAGCTTCATGTCAGTCTTTCTTACCCGCCGCTGGCGAGGGATCGTTCTTGCGTCCGGGATCCTCGTGGCGCTGCTGTCCGCCGTCTCCGGGCCGACGGCCCAGAGCGCGCCGGCCGGTCCTGCGCCGGTCACGCCGAACTTCGACCTCGGCTCACAGTGGACGTCGACGAAGGTCTCGAAGCTGGTGTTCGACACCAGCGTCACCCCGCACTGGCTGCAGGCCGGCGATCGCTTCTGGTATTCGTACCAGACGCGCGACGGGCGCCGCTTCTTCCTGGTCGATCCGCTGAAGAAGGCGAAGGCGCCGCTCTTCGATCACGCGAAGATGGCGGCGCAGCTCACGTCGATCACGCGGCAGCCGTACGACGCACAGCACCTGCCCTTCTCCAACATCAAGTTCAAGAACGACAACGTCTTCGAGTTCGACGTCTCGGTGCCGCGCGATGCCGACATCGTGACGACGAAGAAGAAGATCACGACGTCGCCGCCGGCGCAGGGAGCCGACGACCAGGCTGACGATGACGCGGACGATCCGCAGCAGCAGGGACAGCAGCAGCAGGGACAGCGCGGGGCGGGTCCCACCGGCGGCGGCCGGGGCCAGGCGCGCAACCGCACGCTGCGCTTCGAATACGACATGACCACGCAGCGCGTGACGTTGAACGAAGACTATGTCCCGACGCCGCCCCGTCCGCGGTGGGCGTCGCTCTCGCCCGACGAGCAGACCGTCGTCTTCGCGCGAAACCACAACCTCTATGTCATGGACGCGGCGAACTTCAAGATTGCCCAGAAGACGCCCAACGATCCGTCGATCGTCGAAACGAAGCTCACGACCGACGGCGAGGAGTTCTACTCCTACGCGCGCACGATCCGCGCCGGGCAGGACGACCAGCAGCAGCAACAGCAGGAGCAGCAGGACCAGCAGCAGGACCAGCAGGATCAGCAGCAGGACCAGGGAGGTACGGCCGACAAGAACGCGCGCGTGGCCGCCGTGAACGTCATCTGGTCGCCCGACTCGAAGAGATTCGCGCTGATCCGGCGCGACGAGCGCAAGGTGAAGGACCTGTGGGTCATCAACGCGCTTTCCAATCCGCGGCCGACGCTCGAAACCTACCGCTACGCGATGCCGGGCGAAGAGAACGTCGATCAGGAGGAGCTGTACGTCTTCGACCTCGCCACGAAGAAGCAGATCCCGGTCAAGGTCGAGCGCTTCAAGGATCAGAACCTGTCGATTGCGGTCGCGCCGGTGACGGCGCGTGAGCGCGAAGAAGCGCGCACGCTCGGCGGCGGCCAGGGACAGGGCGGGCAGGGCGGCGGCGGTCGCGCGGGCGGACCCGGCGCGCCCGGCGTGCCGGCCAGGTGGCTGAGCGCCTCTCCCGACAAGGTCTACTTCACGCGTTTGAGCCGCGACATGAAGAAGCTCGACGTCTGCGTCGCCGACGCGACGACCGGCACCGTGAAGACGATCGTCGAGGAGCGGATGAACACCTACATCGAAACGCGGCCGCTGCGCCTCGTGAACAACGGCCAGGACCTGCTCCACTGGTCCGAACGCGACGGGTGGGGGCACTACTACCTGTACGACGTCGCCACCGGCGCACTGAAGAACCGCATCACCGAAGGGGAGTTCGTGTCGATGTCGGTCGACGGCATCGACGACAAGACGAAGACGCTCTACGTCACAGCGGTCGGACGCGAGAAGGGCGAGGATCCCTACTTCCCGCATCTCTACCGCGTCGGGTACGACGGGAGCGGACTCAAGCTGCTCGACAGCGGCAACTCGTCACACGCGGTGTCGATGTCCGACGACGGCCGGTACTTCATCGACAATTCGTCGCGGGTGGACACGGCGCCCGAGTCCGCGCTGATCGACACGACGGGCAATCCCGTCATGAAGCTCGAGACGCCCGACCTGAGCGCGTTGAAGGACGCCGGCTTCAAGTTCCCCGAGCCGTTCGCCGTGAAGGCGGACGACGGCATCACGGATCTCTACGGCGTGATGTACAAGCCGTTCGACTTCGACGAGAACAGGAAGTACCCGATCATCGCCTACGTCTATCCCGGGCCGCAGACCGAGTCCGTCACGAAGACGTTCAACCCGCGCAGCACGAGCATGTCGCTCGCGCAGTTCGGCTTCATCGTCATCGAGGTGGGCAACCGCGGCGGCAACCCGCAGCGGTCGAAGTGGTACCACAACTACGGGTACGGCAACCTGCGCGACTACGGCCTTGCGGACAAGAAGGCCGCGATCGAGCAGCTCGCGCACCGCTGTCCGTACATCGACATCAACCGCGTGGGCATCTGGGGACATTCGGGAGGCGGCTTCATGTCGGCTGCCGCGATGCTCGTGTATCCGGACTTCTTCAAGGTTGCGTGGTCCGAATCCGGCAATCACGAGAACAACATCTACAACAACACGTGGAGCGAGAAGAACCACGGCATCAAGGAAGTCGACAAGGACGGCAAGACCACCTTCGAGTTCAGCATCGAGAAGAACTCCGATCTCGCGAAGAACCTGAAGGGGCACCTGATGCTCGTGACGGGCGACATCGACAACAACGTCCACCCCGCGAATACGTATCGCCTGGCCGACGCGCTCATCAAGGCGAACAAGCGGTTCGACTTCATGATCCTTCCCGGCCTGCGCCATCCCTACACCAGTGAAGCCGCCTACGTGAACCAGCGGCGGGCCGAATACTTCTGCCGCTACCTGCTGGGCAAGACGCAGGAAGACGCCGACATGGTGGAGCTGAACCGCGAGCAGCAGCAGAACGGACGAGGAAGTCGTCAGCAGTGAACCGTTGGCGGTCGGCGGTAAACCGTAAACCGTAAACTGCGAACCCTAACCCCCGATGAGCAGCGCGACGGGCAGTACCTTGAGCGCCTGGCCGACAAACAGCCAGGCGCTCTCGGTGTTTCTGACCGGCTGCAGCGTCGCCCCTGTCAGTGAGTCGGTAAAGGTCAACGACGCGAGCGACGGCGGGAGCAGGACGCGCGCCGTCTTCCACGCGTCGCCGAGCGGGACGGGACGTTCCGGCGTCGTCATGCGCGCGACGAGATGCGGCGCGACTGCGATGACGGCCGTTCCCGGCACGAGGCGCGCGAAGGCGACCACGCGTCCGTCGACGGGGGCGTCCGTCTCGAGCGGCAGGTACTCGCCGTCCAGAAACAGTTCGGGACGATCCCGCCTCGTTCGAAGAGCCGCGGCCGTCACGAAGAGCTTGATGGCGCCGTCGTGCCAGTTCTCCAGCAGGCCACCGATGCCGGCCGCCCGCTCGGCCGCCGGTTGCCCGAGCAGTCTGTCGATCCGATCGAGTGCGCAGCAGCGCGCGCCGAAGTCCACCGGGCGGCGGTTGTCGGGATCGACGAGGTTGAGATCCCACATCTCCGACCCCTGGTAGAAGTCGGGCACGCCCGGCGAGGCCACCTTCAGGATCACCTGCGAGAGCGAGTTCACGAGGCCGACGCGCGCCACGCGCTGCTGGAACGGCAGGAAGGCCAAGAGGAACGCCCGCGCGCCCGGACCCGTGAGCACGCGCTCCACGAACGCCGTCGTCGCGTTCTCGTAGTCTTCGTTCGGATTGATCCAGCTCGAATGGAGCTTGGCTTCCTTCACGGACTTGGCCATGTAGGCCTGCAGCCGTTCCATCAGCCCGGGCGGTGCGGCGGGTTCCGTCGCGCCGGGCGGCCAGACGCCGACGAGCGCCTGGTAGAAGCGGTACTCGTCGTTGCGATCGGGCGCCGGCTCGCTGTCCAGGATCGTCCGCGCCGCCCTGTTGGCGCGCATCCATTTCGCCGCTTCGCGGTCCCATTCGTCGGGGATCTCCGACAGCACGTCGATGCGCGCGCGCGCATCCTCGCCCAGCTTCGTGTCGTGCGTGCTGGTGGCGATCATTTCGTACGGCCAGTCGTGGCGCCGCAGCTGGTTCATCTCGTGGAACTCCGGCGCCGATACGCCGAAGCGCGAGGGATCGCCGCCGACCTCGTTCAGCGACAGGAGGAGGTTGTTCCGGTAGAACGAGGTGTCCTCGAGCCCCTTCGCCTGCAGCGGTCCCGTGGACTGCTGGAACTTCATCGCGAAGGCGAGACGCTGAGCCGTTTCCGTCTCGTCCGCCGGCGGATAGCCGCCGCCCCTCCGCTCGCGACCGGTCGTCCGCACGTCGTCCGGATCGCGCGGCAGCATCACCTCGCGGAAGAAGTCGAAGATGGTCGACTCCATCGCGGGGTTGCGCCGGCGCGCGCGGACGATCGCGCGCTCGAGCGCGGCCCGGTCGTCCGGCACCCACCCTTCCTCGTTCACGTAGGTCCGGTAGATCGGGAAGCAGGCGACGACTTCGACCAGCATGTCGCGCAGGCTGTTCAGCGTGAAGTCACGCGTGCGACGGTTGCCCTCGCCGATGCGATCGAGCATGTGCGCGAGCACCGTGATCTCGCTCGCCATCGCGGTGTCCATGATGAGCCGCTTGGTCTCGTACAGGAGATCGTCGAAGGATTGCGTCCGGCCGGTGAGCTTGGCGTAGACGCGCCGCATCTGCCGCGCCCTGGACGGATCCACGAACAGCCCGTTGACCTGATTGAGGAAGTTGTAGCCGGTCGTGCCGTAGACGCACCACGCGGGGGCCCGCTCGCGGCCCGACAGAATCTTCTCAGCGACGACGTAGAGCGGACGCGCGCCCGGCCCGCGCGGCAGATTCCACGCCTCAGATGCGAGGTCCTGCAGCATCTCGAAATACTTCGCCGGATCGAAGAGGCCGTCGGGATGATCGATGCGAACACCCGTCGCGCGGCCTTCGCGCAGCAGCTGCGCCAGGAGCCTGTGGATGGCCGCGAAGACGGACGGATCTTCGACGCGGAGGCCGGCGAGCGTGTTGACGTCGAAGAAGCGGCGATAGTTGATTTCGTGGGAAGCCGTGCGCCAGTACGCGAGCCGGTACGCCTGCGCTTCGAGCAGCTCGTGCAGCGCGTCGAACGATTTCGGCTGGCCGACCGTGCCGTTGAGATCGGCGAGGAGGCGGTCGCGTGTCTCCGGATCCTTTTCTGCGAGATCCTGAAGGGCCTGCGCGTACCGCGTGTTCACTGGAAGCCGCGTGTCGAAGTGCGTCAGGACGAGCTCGCCGTCCGTGTACTCCAGCCGCAGCTCGCCGCGCTCGAGCACCTGGCCGTACTGGTCGCCCAGAATCGGCAGCAGCAGCTTGCGCCGCAGCTCCGTCTTGATCGGATACCAGTCGATGTCGAAGAACTTTGCCGATGCGGCTTCCGGACCGTTCATGAGCACGTCGCGCCACCACGGGTTCGTCGATGGATCGATCCCCATGTGGTTCGGGACGAAGTCGACGATGTGCTGCATGCCGGCGTCGACGACCGCATCGGCGAACGCCGTGTGCGCCTCGAGGCCTCCGGCTTCCGGATTGAGCAGGTTGTGATTGGTCACGTCATAGCCGTGCGTGCTGCCGGGCGCCGCGGCGAAGTACGGCGACGTATAGACGGCGCCGATGCCGAGCCGCTGAAGGTAGGGGACGATGTCGCGCGCCGCCGTCAGGGGAAACCCGCCGTGCACCTGGAGGCGGTAGGTGCTGACCGGAACGAAACGGGGACGGTCCATTGGCACACTCTGTTTGGCTTTAGGCTTTGGGCTTTGGGCTTCGGGCCTTCAGTGATCGGATCAGCAGGGTGAAAACTGGGACGACTTTCACCCGCACGCTACAAGCCCGGCAGGCCCAAAGCCCAAAGCCCAACGCCTAAAGCCCGATCCCGAACACGATGGCGCCGGGACGCGAAAACTCAACCGCTCCGTTCGGGTCGATACGCGGCGGATGCGGAGCGTCAGTGAACGGCTCGTCCTCCGTCGTCAGCAGCACGGTCCAGCCAGGTTCGGCGAGCGCCGGGACGGCGACCGTTTCCGCTCCGCGCAAACGCGCAACGACGAGAACGCGATCGTGCGCGTCCGGCTGCTCGCGCATGAAGATGACCGTCGAGTCGTCCGGCGCGACGGCCCAGCACTCGAATGCGTCGTCCGCCTGCAGCGCGGGATGCTCGTGCCGGAGCCGTAACAGCGCGCGGTGCAGCGCGAGGATCCGCGAATGCGGCGGGGTGTGGCACTCCTCCCAGTGCAGCCGGCTCGCGGCGAACGTGGCGTACGCCTGGGGATCGGGAATGCGCTCCGCGGCCCCCGGCGCGGCGAATTCCGGAAAGCCCTGGAACTCGCGCCGCCGCCCCTCGGCCACCTGCCGCCCGAGCTCGGGCTCGAAGTCCGTGAAGAAGAGGAACGGCGTCGTGGCGCACCATTCCTCTCCCATGAAGATGAGCGGCGTCATCGGCGCCGTGAGCAGCACGGTGACGGCGGCCCGCCACGCGGGCGGATCGATGCTGTGCTCCGGCCGATCGCCGAAGGCGCGGTTGCCGATCTGATCGTGGTTCTCGAGGCAGATCACCATCCGGCGCATCGCGACGCGCGCCGGATCCGTGCCGCGCGGCGCCCCGTGATGCGCGGACTGCTGACCGGTGTACAGCCAGCCGCGGCGCAACGTGTCGGCGAGCTCGAAGGCGTCGCCCCGATAGTCGGCGAAGTATCCGTGTTCGCCTCCACCGAGCAGGCGACGCATGACGTGGTGGAAGTCGTCCGCCCAGACGCCGTCGAGATCCCATCCGCCGCCCGACGCGGCCTCGACCATGTGCGCGAGATTGCGATGGTCCTCCGCGTAGAGGAGCGGCGGCGGCTCCGCGGCGCGGTGCACCGACTCGGCGAGCTCGGCGACGATGTGACAGGCACTGGCGTCCACGAGCGAATGCGTTGCGTCGAGGCGCAGGCCGTCCGCGTGATACTCGTGAATCCAGTGCAGCGCATTGTCGCCAATCAGCCTCCGCACGCCGTCACTGTCCTCATCGTCCAGGTTGACCGCGTCACCCCACGGCGTCTGGTGCTTCGCCGTGAGAAAGCGCGGACTGATGGCCGGCAGGTACGCGCCCTCCGGGCCGAGGTGGTTGTAGACGACGTCGATCAGGACGCCGAGCCCGAAGCGGTGCGCGGCATCGACGAACGCTCGAAGATCGTCTGGTTCGCCGTACGCGCGCGACGGCGCGAAGAGCGCGACGCCGTCGTATCCCCAGTTGCGTCGTCCCGCGAAATCCGCAACCGGCATCAGCTCGATGGCGGTGACGCCCAGGTCGCGCAGATGCGACAGCTTGTCGATCGCGCCGCGGAACGTGCCCTCGGGCGTGAACGTCCCGACGTGCAGTTCGTAGATGACGGCGCGCCGGGGATCCAGACCTGTCCAGTCGGCATCGGTCCATGCGAACGCCGACGGATCGACGATGGCGGACCACTCGTGCACGCCGTCGGGCTGAAACCGGCTCGCCGGATCGGGATAGGGCCGGCTGCCGTCGACCGCGTACGCATAGCGGTCGCCGGTGTGCGCATCGGCGACGGTGGCTTCCCAGAAGCCCCGGCCGACGCTGGGCGCCATCTCTACGGCGAGCTCATCCAGTCGATCCCGCCGCAGGATCAGCTGCACCCGGGCGGCGTCCGGCGACCAGATTCTGAATCGTGTTCCGTTGGCTGAAGGGAGGGCGCCGAAGATCGGCTCGTAGGCAGTCCGCCTGACGGCGGATGCGACAGACACTGGCGTCACAGCAACTCCGCGAGACCTCTAAGCGGGATCCGTGCCCAATCGGGGCGATTGTTCAGTTCATAGTTCAGCTCGTAGAGCGCCTTGTCGAGCAGGAAGAGCTCCAGCAGGCGTGATCGCTGAACCGGATCGGTCGGCAGGAACGCCGCCGTCCCGGCCGTTGCCAGGTAGGTCTTCATGAACGCCGCGCTGACCCAGCGCTGCCACACCTCGGCCCACGGCTCGAGGTTGGCGATCTCCGCGGTGCGATCGGTCCCGAGCAGCGCCGCGTACGCAGCATAGCTGTACGACCGGAGCATCCCCGCGACGTCCTTGAGCGGCGACGCCTTCTCGCGCCGCTCAGCGATCGGGCGTGTGGGCTCGCCTTCGAAGTCGAGGATGTAGAAATCGGACTCCGACCAGAGCACCTGCCCGAGATGGTAGTCGCCGTGGATGCGGATCCGCGCCGCGGTGATCTCGAGCGGTCGTTCGGTGCCCCCGGCGCCGTGCAGCACTCGCAGCTTCCCGGTCGCACGGTTGATGAGCTCGCGCGCCGACACCGCGATGTCGGCGGGGCCGGTGTAGATGTCGAGCAGCGCGAGCGCGACCTTCGCCTGCCCGGCCGCGTCTGCGACCAGGCGTGCGACGTCTTCGCGCGTGTAGGGCTCGGGCGCGAACGCGTCCGAGGTGCTGTCGGGCGAGAGGAGCGCGAGGTGCAGCTCCGCGGTCCGGCGCCCGAGGATTTGCGCGCTGTCGATGTAGCTGCCCGCCAGCTCGCACACGATCGACGGCGTGGGCGTGCCCGCAAGTTCGACCAGGTCGGTGGTCGGAAGGAGTCCGAGCGGCGGCGTGCCTCGATGCTGCACTTCCTCGTAGTACCGCCCCAGCTCCGCCAGCGCGTGGGCCCAGCCGTCGGCCTGGCTCTTCACGCGTTCCTGCGCCACGACGAGATCGATCGACTCTTCTCCCGCAGCCTCGTATTGGAGGTACGCCGCCAGGCGCGGCGCGCGCCTGAAGGACGTGTAGAGCGTGAGATGTTCGCCGATCTCGACGTCGGGATTCGGGCCGCTCTGCAGGCGGCGGAACATCTTCACGACGAGCCGATCGCCGAAGGCGAGCGACGTGTTGCTCTGCTCGACGCCCAGCCGCCGCGTGGGAAGGGAACCCGAGCCCCGCAGTTCCTCGAAGGCCCGCGTGCGGTGCGTGCGCACGAGTCCGCGCTTCATCCTGATCACCTGGTCCGAGTCGAACGCGTCGAGCACGGTCTGCGCCGCCCCCTCGTCGGCGCCGGCGTCGAGTACGATCCCCTTGCGCGCGCCCGTCAGCCGCGCGACGACGACCCGCGGCGTGGCCGCGAGGCGGGCGTCCGACGCGGCGCCGGAGACGAGACCGAGCGGCACGAAGTACTGTTCGCGCGCGCCGTCGACGTAGTCGGCTTCGACGATCGTGAAGAACACCGGATCGGGTCCGCGCCGCGCGACACCCCAGTCGAGGAAGCGCGCCGCGCGCAGCGGGCGCGCCTTGCCGCCGAACCAGCGCTGGCGCTGCAGGAACGGCACGAGCGACTCGCGCTCCATCAGCGTGCGCACGTTGCCCTCGAGCAGCGTGTCCCAGGCGACGCCCATGAAGAACGCCGGGAGGTTGTCGACCGGCACGGAGGCCTCCGAGACGCGCTGCGCGGTGATCGGCGAGGGCGCCTGCTGCAGGCGGAACCAGTAGAAGTTGTGGCCCGGCAGCGTCAGGAAGTACGGCAGCTCGCCGATGCGCGGGAACTCCGTGAGCCCGAGCATCTCGACGGGCGTCATCCCCTTGAACTCCGCGAGATTCAGCTCGACCGGCTGCACCGTGCGCGAGAGGTTCGCGACGCAGAGGATCGCTTCCCCCTCGTAGCGCCGGACGTAGGTGAGGATCTTGCGGTTCGACGAGTAGAGGAACTCCAGCGAGCCGCGCCCGAACACCTTGAACTGTTTGCGCAGCGTGATCATGCGCTTCATCCAGTTCAGGAGCGAGAACGGCGACTGTTCCTGCGCCTCGACGTTGATCGACTGATAGCCGTAGACCGGATCCATGATCGGCGGCGCGAAGAGCCGGGCCGGATCGGCGCGCGAGAACCCGGCGTTCCGGTCGCCGGTCCACTGCATCGGCGTGCGGACGCCGTTGCGATCGCCGAGGTAGATGTTGTCGCCCATCCCGATCTCGTCGCCGTAGTAGATGACGGGCGTGCCCGGCAGCGAGAAGAGCAGCGAGTGGAGCAGCTCGATCCGCCGGCGGCTGCTCTCGACGAGCGGCGCGAGGCGGCGGCGGATGCCGACGTTGATCCGCATCTGCGGATCGGCGGCATACGTCTGGTACATGTAGTCGCGCTCCTCGTCCGTCACCATCTCCAGCGTCAGCTCGTCGTGGTTCCTGAGGAAGAGCCCCCACTGGCAGTTCTCGGGAATGTCGGGCGTCTGCCGCATGATCTCGGTGATGGGATGGCGGTCTTCCTGCCGGATCGCCATGAACATGCGCGGCATGAGCGGGAAGTGGAACGCCATGTGGCACTCGTCGCCGTTGCCGAAGTACGGGCGCACGTCCGCCGGCCACTGGTTCGCCTCGGCGATGAGCATGCGTCCTTCGTGGCGCTCGTCCATCGCGCGGCGGATCTTCTTCAGGATGTCGTGCGTCTCCTCGAGGTTCTCGCAGATCGTCCCCTCGCGCTCGATCAGGTACGGCACGGCGTCGAGGCGGAGGCCGTCCACGCCGCGATCGACCCAGAAGTTCATCGTCTTCAGCACCGCGTCGAGGACCTGCGGGTTGTCGAAGTTCAGATCGGGCTGGTGGTGGAAGAAGCGGTGCCAGTAATACGCCTTGGCCGTGTCGTCCCACGACCAGTTCGACGTCTCGGAGTCGGTGAAGATGATGCGGACGCCCTGGTACTTCTGCTTCGTCTCGCTCCAGACGTAGAACTCGCGCTCGGGCGATCCCGCCGGAGCGCGCCGTGCGGCCTGGAACCACGGGTGCTGGTCGGAGGTGTGGTTGACGACCAGCTCGGTGATGACGCGAATCCCGCGCTTGTGCGCTTCGTCCATGAAGCGCTCGAAGTCCTGGATGGTGCCGTAGCTCGGATGGATGCCCTCGTAGTCCGCGATGTCGTACCCGTCGTCGCGCAGCGGCGAGGGATAGAAGGGCAGCAGCCAGAGCGCGTTGATCCCGAGGCTCTGCAGGTAGTCCAGCTTGCCCGTCAGGCCGGGAAAATCGCCGATGCCGTCGTTGTTGCTGTCGAAAAACGCGCGGACGTGCGCCTCGTAGATGACTGCATCCTTGTACCAGTCCGTCATGGCCGATCGCCGGTCTGGGGCGTCACGCGCAGCGCGATGACGTGCGCCACCCTGGTCTGCGGATCCAGCCGGACGTAGTTCCATTCCCCTCGCCAGACGTAGGTTTCGTCCGAGAGCAGATCGTGCGCTTCGACCTCGGAGTCGAGCGGCAGCTTCCAGTCGTGGAGGGGCAGCTTGATGTGGCCGTGCTGCATGGTGTGCGGGTCGAGATTGACGACGACCAGGATCGGGTCGGTGCCTTCGGGCGTGCGCTTGCTGTAGCAGATCAGCTGGTCGTTGTCGGTCTCGTGAAACTGCAGGCCGCGGTCGAACTGCAAAGCGCGGTGGCCGTGCCGGATGGCGTTGATGCGCGCGATGAGCTCCGCCAGGCTGTCGCGACGACCGAAATCGCGCGGGCGGATCTCGTACTTCTCGGAGTTCAGGTATTCCTCGCTGCCCGCCTTCGCGGGCACGTTCTCGGCCAGCTCGAATCCGCTGTAGATCCCGTAGCTGGCGCCGAGCGTGGCGGCGAGCACGAGCCGGACCTGGAACGCCGGCCGTCCGCCGCGCTGGAGGTATTCGTGGAGGATGTCGGGTGTGTTCGCGAACAGGTTCGGCCGCATGTACTCGCGCACGTCGGTCTGCGTCAGCTCGGTGAAGTACTCCTCGAGCTCGGCCTTCGTGTTGCGCCACGTGAAGTACGAGTAGGACTGACCGAAGCCGATCTTCGCGAGGTGCCGCATGATCTTCGGCCGCGTGAACGCCTCCGAGAGGAAGATGGCGTCCGGGTGCGCCTTCAGGATCCCGGCGAGCGCCCACTCCCAGAAGCGGAACGGCTTCGTGTGCGGGTTGTCCACGCGGAAGATCAGCACGCCGTGCCCGATCCAGAACTCGATGACCGCCTTGAGCTCGCGCCACAGCGCGGTCCAGTCTTCGGATTCGAAATCGAACGGATAGATGTCCTGGTACTTCTTCGGAGGGTTTTCCGCGTACTTGATCGTGCCGTCCGGCCGATGACGGAACCACGACGGATGCGCGGTGACGTACGGATGATCGGGCGACGCCTGGAACGCGATGTCGAGAGCAATCTCGAGCCCGTGGCGTCTGGCCGCCTGCACGAAGCGATCGAAATCCTCGAGCGTGCCGAGACCGGGCTCGACCGCCATGTGCCCGCCTTCTTCCGATCCGATGGCCCAGGGGCTGCCGGGATCGCCAGGTTCGCACGTGAGCGCGTTGTTGCGTCCCTTGCGGAACGTCCGGCCGATCGGGTGAATCGGGGGAAGATACAGGACGTCGAATCCCATCGACGCGACGTAGGGAAGGACCGCCTGCGCCTCGTCGAACGTCGCGCTGCGCGACGGGCCGGTGCCGGCCGAGCGCGGGAACATCTCGTACCACGCCCCGAAGCGCGCGCGCTCGCGTTCGACGGTCACGGGCAGCACGCGATCGAACCGCGTGGCGAGGCTCCGATCCGGATGCTTCGCCACCTGCGCGCGCAGCTTCTCCGAGAGCGCGTTGACGACGCGCTCCGACGCGTCCACGCCGGTTTCCTCGAGCAGCGCCGCGGCTTTCGTCAGCGCCGACTTCTGTGGACCGCGCGCCCGCCCCGCCGTCTCGCGCAGGATGACCGCCCCTTCGAGCAGCTCGCTCGACACGTCCTGCGCCGCGCCGACCTTCTTGGAGAGGCCTGCGCGCCAGGTCTCGAAGCGATCGACCCACCCTTCGATCGTGAACTCGTACGGCGTGTAGTCGCTCGCGGTGAACTGCGCGCGCCAGCGGTCGTTGCCGAGCGGCGCCATCGGTATCTCGCTCCACTCGGCGTCGCCGGTCCGCCGCCACATCAGGACGACTGCCAGCTCGTCATGGCCGTCTGCGAAGACGTCCGCCTCGACGACGACATCCTCGCCGACGGTGCGTTTCGCCGGATAGCGTCCCTCATCCACCTGTGGAGTGACGCCTTCGATGACGATTCGTCTCTGCAGGCGGGCATCCAGGGATGACACCTTTGCTTCGAGCTTTCGTGCCTCGGTCAGCATTCAGGTCAACTCCCAACTTCCAACGCCCAACGTCCAATTAACCCCAACTCCCAATTCCCAAGCCCGACGAACGAAGTCCCAGCCTGTAGCCCGACGAACGAAGTCCGCGTGCCCTTTGCCCGACGGAGAAGCCACTTAGACGACGCCTTGCGGTCCCCAGTCGACGGCGCGGCGCAAATCGTCACGCCGGTTGCTGAGTCGCAGGACCGCCATCGAGCGACCTCGAAGGCCGTAGCGATCTCCCGCGCGAAGCCGGCGCGACGGCTGCCAGGGATCGGCCGAGTCGAGCAGCGTGTCCCACCGCTCGATCGTGGCCGTCGGCGGCAGGACGAAGGGGACCGCCTGATCGCCGGAATTCAACAGCACCAGCAGCGTGTCGCCGGCAATGCGCTGGCCGCGTTCGTTCACTTCCTGGATCGCGTCGCCGTTGAGCCGGACCCCGATGCTTCGCACGTCCGGCGAATTCCACATCTCGTCGGTCATCTCGACTCCCGACGAATCGATCCATGCGATGTCGAGCACCTCGGCGCCCCGGATGCGGCGCCCCTGAAAGAACTTCCGGCGCCGCAGAACGGCGTGTTCCTTCCAGAGCCGGATCACGCGGCGCGTGAAGTCGAGAAAGTCCTGGCGCTCGGGTGTGCGCGTCCAGTCGGTCCAGCTGATCGGGTTGTCCTGACAGTACGCGTTGTTGTTCCCCCGCTGCGTTCGGAGCAGTTCGTCGCCGCCGCTCAGCATCGGCACACCGACCGAGAGCAGCAGCGTGGCCATGAAATTGCGCCGCTGGACCGCGCGCAGGTCGAGCACGCGCTGGTCCGTCGTGTCTCCTTCGACGCCGCAGTTCCAGCTCAGGTTGTGGTTCTCGCCGTCCGCGTTGTTCTCGCCGTTGGCCTCGTTGTGCTTGGTGTTGTAGCTGACGAGGTCCGCGAGCGTGAAGCCGTCGTGCGCCGTGATGAAGTTGATGCTGGCGTAGGGGCGGCGCCCGCTCTGTTCGTACAGGTCGCTGCTTCCCGCGAGCCGCGTCGCCAGTTCCGACACGGCGCTTCTTTCGCCGCGCCAGAACCGGCGCACGGCATCCCTGTACTTCCCATTCCACTCCGTCCACTTCGTCGGAAAGTTGCCGACCTGGTAGCCGCCTTCACCCAGGTCCCACGGCTCGGCGATCAACTTCACCTGCGAGAGGATCGGATCCTGGTGAATGATGTCAAAGAACGCGCCAAGCTTGTCGACCGCATGCAACTCACGAGCCAGTGCGCTCGCCAGATCGAAGCGGAACCCGTCGACGTGCATCTCGGTGACCCAGTACCGCAGGCTGTCCATGATCAACTGGAGGACGCGCGGGCTCCGCATGTTGAGCGTGTTGCCGCACCCGGTGAAGTCCTCGTAGTACCGCTGCGCGTGCGGCTGGAGCCGGTAGTAGGTCGCGTTGTCGATGCCGCGCAGCGAGACGGTCGGGCCGAGATGGTTGCCTTCCGACGTGTGGTTGTAGACGACGTCGAGGATCACCTCGAGGCCGGCGGCGTGCAGCGCGCGCACCATCATCTTGAATTCGCGCACGCTCTCGATCGGCGACTTCGAGAACGCATAGCGCGTGTCGGGCGCGAAATAGGTGAGCGTGTTGTAGCCCCAGTAGTTCGTCAGCCCGCGCTGCACCAGGTGCCAGTCGTCGCTGTGATGATGGACCGGCATCAGCTCGACCGCCGTCACGCCGAGCGAGACGAGATGGCGGATCGCCGGCTCGGACGCGAGACCGAGATACGTGCCGCGCAGCGGCTCCGCGATGTCGGGATGCAGCGCCGTGAATCCCTTCACGTGCAGCTCGTAGATGAGCGTCTCGTGCCACGGCGTGCGCAGCGGCCGATCGTCTCCCCACGTGAACGCCGTGTCCACGACCGCCGCAAGCGGCGCCTGCGCGCCGCTGTCGCGCGCGTCGAACGTCGTGTCGTCCTCTCCGGTGCGAAACCCGAAGAGCGACGCGTTCCACTGCATCGGCCGGCCGACGACCTTCGCGTAGGGATCGATCAGGACCTTGTTGGGATTGAAGCGCTGCCCGCGATGCGGATCGTAGGGCCCGTGGACGCGGTACCCGTACAGCTGACCCGGCCGCACGTCGGGCAGGTAGCCGTGCCAGACCATGTCGGTCTGTTCCGTGAGCGCGATCGTCAGCGACTCGCTCTCGGCCTGCGCCGAATCGAAGAGGCAGAGCTCGACGCGGGTCGCGTGCTCCGAGAACAGCGCAAAGTTGACGCCGACGCCGTCCCACGTCGCGCCGAGCGGATAGGGCGCGCCGGGCCAGACGCGCATCGACCGTGTGTGCACAGCAGTTCTTCGTACCACAGATTTGGCGGATTGGTGAGTGCGGAGTGCGGGGTGCGGGGTGCAGGTGCGGGGCGCCGGGTGCAGCCGTCAACCGCAAACCGCAAACCGCAAACCGCAAACCGCAAACCGCTGACTGTTAACCGCCAACCGCAAACCGCAAACCGCAAACCGCAAACCGCAAACCGCAAACCGCTAACTGTTAACCGCCAACCGCCAACCGCGAATGCGCGCCGAGCCACACGAAGCCGAGCCACACGAAGAGCAGCGGCAGCACGGCGACAGCGATCAGCACGAGGCAGCAGAGGACCACGAAGAGCCAGTCGCCGGATCGCGCGGGCGTGCCCGGCATGGCGTGCCGCTCGAGCAGCACGAGGTTCCATTCGGGCGCCTTCCACGCGAAGTCGAACAGGTCGCCGACGACAGGAACGATGCCGACGATGGCATCGACGAGCGCGTTGATCACCATGCGGGCGATCACGACCTTCGGCACGCGCAGCTTCGCGGCGTGCCAGACCATGAACAGCGACAGGACGGGCGACGCCAGGTCGCCGATCCCGGGCACGAGGCCGAGGATCGGATCCAGCCCGAACCTGATGTCGGTGCCCGGGATGTGGAATGCGCTGTCGAAGAGGTGGGCCCAGCGGCGCAGCAGCTGAAGTCCCCGTTGATCGCCCTTCGGTGTCACGAGATCCCCGGATCAGAGAGTCACGAAATCATGCACTCCGCACTCCACCTACTCGCCGAGCAGCTCCCCAATCGGCTGCAGATCCTCGATGTGATCGCAGACTGCTTTGACCATCATCAGCATCGGCACCGCGAGTACGGTGCCCCACACGCCCCAGATCCAGCTCCAGAAGAGCAGGCCCGTGAAGATCGCGGCGGAATTGATCCGCGAGGCGCGGCTCATGAGCGCGGGCGTCAGCAGGAATCCCTCGAGACTCGTGATGGCGAACGCGACGCCGCAGATCGTCAGCGTCTTCGGGATGCTGTCGAACTGCAGGAACGCGACGAGTCCAAGGCCTCCCGTCACGAGGACAGGGCCGAGGTACGGGATCGAGTTGAAGACGCCGGCGAGGATTCCCCAGACGACGTACTGGCGGAGGCCGAGCCACCACAGCGCGAAGCCGGTCGCGACGGCCACGAGGACGCTCGTCACCACCTGCACGCGCATGAAGTTCTCGATCTGCAGGTTGATCTCGTCCAGGATCTGAACGGTGAGCTTCTTCTGGCTGAGCGTCGGTCCGGCGATCTTGACCAGCTTCCTCTTGTACAGATCGCCCGTTACCAGAAAGAAATAGACGAGGAACAGGACCAGTACGAACTGCCCGATGAAGCTCACGACACTCATGCTGCCGGACCACACGTAGTTCGACAGGCTGAACGGCGGCTGCACGACTTCGACCTGCTGAACGGTCGCGCGGCCGCCGGCCGGGGGCGTCGCAGTCGTCGTCGGCGTCGCCGCGTTGGCCGTCTTGTCCACCTCGGTCGCGGCGCGCTGGACCCGTTCGACGACGCCGCCCGACAGGCCGTGCGGCTGGCGGATCCGTTCGCGCAGACGCTTCGCTGCGGCGGGCACGTGATCCACCATGTCGCTCACCTGGTCGGTGAGCGTGTACACGCCGAGGCCCAGGAGCGTCAGCAGCAGCGCGAGGACGACCCCTGCGCCAATCGACGAGGGGATGCCATGTTTCTGCAGCGACGAGACCGCGGGCGTCAGCGAGTAGCTGATCAGGACGGCGATGACAATCGGGATGAAGACCGAGCTCGCGAACTGCAGCAGCAGGATGACGGCGATCACAGCCAGGACGGCAACCGGCAGGTTGCGCGTGACGATCGGCGTGTCGACATCGACGACGACCGGCTCCGGCTCGCCTGGCGCGCCCGGCGTCGGCGCGAGCGGCGCTTCCGCGGGCTTGAGGCCTTTGGCGCCTGCAGCAGCGTCGGGCGGCGGTGGGGCGACGCGAATCTCGGCCATACAATCTGAACCTTTGAAGTGCAAGATTAAGGCCGAGGTGAAGCGCGAGTGACGAGGGTCGCCGACTTCGACTTTCTCCTTCCGGAAGAGCTGATTGCCCAGGAAGCTCTGCCGCGTGGCGCATCCCGCCTGCTCATCCTGAATCGAGAGACAGGTTCCCTCCTGCATGCGAGCGTGCGAGATCTGCCGAACCATCTCCGCGGCGGCGATGTCCTCGTGGCGAACGACACGCGCGTCTTTCCCGCTCGACTTCTTGGCCACCGGGTCCCCAGCGGCGGAGCCGTCGAGTGTCTGCTGCTGGCCAGAGAACCCGAACCACCCAACCTCCAATCCCCAGCCTCCAACCTCCTCACCGAGCAGCATTGGACCGCCCTCGTCCATCCCGGTCAGAAACTGAAGCCCCGAGCACTCGTCCGCTTCGAAGGGGCTGCAGGCGTCCTGATGGTCGAGATCCTCGAGCGCCAGTTCTTCGGACGGCGGCGC
>Ga0066903_100001086_pt1 | contig 19116 bp, 16 predicted proteins | sample PanSoiMetaGPlot1_FD_67491 | JGI IMG/M metagenome (GOLD analysis project Ga0066903, IMG submission 67491) | Tropical forest soil microbial communities from Panama analyzed to predict greenhouse gas emissions - Panama Soil - Plot 1 (version 2) | ecosystem: Environmental > Terrestrial > Soil >... | reverse complement strand
GGGGGCAGCGGGGGCAGCGGGGGCAGCGGGGGCAGCGGGGGATCGACCGGCGCGGGCGGCCAGACGGGCGGCACCACTGGCAGCGCAGGGGCGACGGGTACGGGCGGCCAGACCGGCGGCTCCGGCGGAAGCGCGGGCCGCGGTGGTAGCGGCGGAAGCGGAGGCACGACGGGAGGCGGCGGCCAGACCGGCGGCTCCGGCGGCGGCGGCGGGACCGGCGGCAGCGCAGGAAACGGCGGTGGCGGCGTGGGCGGGCGCGGCGGGCAAGGTGGATCCGGGACCGGCGGCAGCGGCGGAACCGGAACTGGCGGCGGCGGCGGCCTGGGCGGAACGGGCGGAATCGCTCTGGTCTGCCAGCAGCTCGTGGATCAGTACAACACGGCGATGATGCGCGCGCGGATGTGCGACGCGACGTCGACCACAGCGCAGTGCACGCACGAGGTCTTGACGTCGCTGTCGTGCGGCTGCCAGACGTGGGTGAACGACACGACCGAGCTCGACACAATTCACACGCTCTGGACCGCGGCGGGCTGCACGGCCGGCATCTGTCCGGCCATCGCCTGCCCCGCCCCGGGCATCCGCGGCGCGTGCACCGCCGAGAACAGCGGCGACGTCTGCGTCCCGGTATTCCAGTGACGCGCTGACGGGCGGCGCCGCCTCAGAACTCGATGCCGCTCGCCGGATTGTCGTCCGGCTTGGACTTCCCGCCCGACTTGGGCTTGTCGCTGCTCTTCGGCTTCTCCTCGGCCTTCGGCTTCTCGTCCGCCTTCGGCTTTTCGTCTGCCTTCGCCTTCTCGTCCGCCTTCGGCGCGTCCTCTGACTTGGTCCCGGAGCTCGGCGGATCGCCGAGCTCGCAGATCCCGACGCCGCAGAACGGCACCTGGGCGCAGCTCGGATCGTCCGACATCATCTCCGTGCACGCCGTGTCCGCGCAGCGCTTCTTGCGGTCCTTCTCGTAGGTGTCGAGCTGCTTCTTCGGGATCGCGCGCGCCTTTCCGCCCTGGCTGCACGGGCAGCAGTCGTCGGCCACCACCACGCAGTCCTTGTCGGTCTTGCAGTCGCGGTTGTCCGCTGGGGCCTTCTTGCCGCCGCCGCCCCGCTTGGCTTCGGCCAGCATCGAACCGCCGATTGTCGCGCCGCCAAGAACTGTGACGGCGATCAACAGGCGAAGGCCAACCCGAATCGGTCTGCCAAACATGGCGGGGAAATATATAGCCCTGCGGCGCGGCGTCCAGAACTAGCTACAGCGCCTAATTGAGGATGCCGGGCGCGCTCAGTCGCGCCATCATCGCCGCGATCTCCGCGCTGACGCGCTCCAGCCGTTTCGCCACGTCGCGCGTCTCCAGCAGCTGCTGGCGCACGCCGAGATCGGCGATCAACTCGGCGGCCGACACGTCCGCGAGCGCGGCGGGCGTCTCCAGCGCCGCCGCGATCTGGCGCAGCGGCTCGCCGCCCTCCGGGATCGCGTCGGCGAGCTGGCCGATCATCACGCGCAGCGCCTGCTCGGCGTCGCGCAGCTCGTTGCGATCGCTGATCGGCAGATCGGGGACGACGGTGGCGGCGACCAGCCGGTAGGGATGGTCGGACGCAAGCTCCTCGTCGATGCGCACGCGGGCGTGCCCGCGCACGACCAGGTTGAAACGCCCGTCGGGCAGCTCGTGCGCCATCACGACCTCGCCCACGCCCGCGATCGGCTCGACGGCCGGACGTTCGTCGGACGGGCTCGCGCTCTCGACGATCAGGCCCATCGCCAGGAACCGCTCGCCGGCCAGGATGTCGCGCGTGAGCGCGCGGTATCGGTCCTCGAAGATGTGCAGGCGCAGCGACGCGTGCGGGAACAGCACCACGTTGGGCAGCGGAAACAGCGGCATCCGCGTCAACGCTGCCGCCAGTCGGGCCTCTGTCGTGTCGACCGTCATTTCACCCTCACCCGAAAACGTCGACGCACGATCCGGTCAGCGCGGCCGGGGCCCCGGCCGCCAGGTAGAGGACGACGCCGGCGACGTCCTCGGGCGACATGTCGGGCTTCGCGCCCGGCAGCCCCGCGGTCAGCATCGCCGTGTCGACGGATCCCGGGCAGACTGCGTTGACCGCGATCGCGTCGCCGCGCAGCTCCTCGGCCAGCGCGCGCGTCAGCCCGACGACGCCGTGCTTGGCCGCGCAGTACGCGGTCAGCAGCGCCGTCCCCTGCCGTCCCGATATCGAGGCGACGTTGACGATCCGGCCGCCGCGCCGCGCGCGCATGGCGGGCAGAAAAGCGCGCGTCACCAGGAATGTCCCCTTCAGATTCGCGTCGAGGACGGCGTCCCACGCCTCGACCGGCATCTCGTCGAGGCGACCGCGCGCGACGATGCCCGCGTTGTTCACCAGCACGTCGGGCGGACCGAGACGGCCCAGCACGTCGTCCGCGAAGCGCGCGACGTCCGCGGCGCGGCCGACGTCACAGCGAAAGACGCCGCTGCCGGCCTCCGGGCTTCGCGCGCACCCCGCCACCCGCGCGCCCGCGCCGGCCAGCGCCGCCGCGACCGCGCGCCCGATGCCGCGCGACGCGCCAGTGACGACGGCGGTTTTCCCCGCCAGCGTCACCGCGACCGGCCTCCCAGCCGGGCGGCCTCGAGCAACCGCGTCTTCAGCTCCGGCCGCTCGCGCATCTCGCCCACGAACGCGCTGGTGACCACGCCCGACTGATCGTGCTTCTCGTCGGGCAGCGCCAGGCACAGCTGCTCCGCCTCGATGACGCAGCCGGCGCCGCGCGCGCCCAGGTGCCGGCAGAGCGCGTCCGCGATCTGGTGCGTCGCGCGTTCCTGCAGCGTCAGCCGCTTCGTGAAGCAGTCGACCAGCTCCGCCAGGCGCCCGAACCCGATCAGCTTGCCCGCCGGCAGGTAGGCGACGTGGGCGACGCCCCGGTAGGGCAGCAGATGGTGCGGGCACATCGCGTGAAATCTGAGTCCGCCCACGACGACGACATCAGGATCCGCCTCACCCTGCACGGGATCGGCGAGAATCTTGGCCGGGTCCATGCCGTAGCCGGCCAGGAACTCCGACTCCCACAGGCGCGCGACCCGCGCGGGGGTGTCGCCGAGATCGGGGTCGCGGGCGGGATCCAGCCCCGAGGCCCGGAGCAACGCCTCGATGGCCGCCCGCAGCTGTGGCTCGCGCGACACGGGCCGCCGCTCCTAGTCGAGCGGCTGCGGTGCGCGCGCGACGTCGTCGTCGATCGGCTTGCGGCCGGCGTACCCTGATTCCAGACCGTGCCAGAAGCCGATCGTCTTTTCGCCCAGCCGCCAGCAGAGCAGGATGTCCTCGCCCCGGCGGCGCGCCGGAAAATCGACCAGGCCTTGCTCGATGTCCTTCACCTCGCCGCCCAGCGCCCGCACCTGTTCGATCTCGTCGGCGAGCGCCTCGTAGAACCCGCGAAACAGCGCCTTCGCGCGCCTGACGTCGGCGGGCCCGTCGTCGCTTTCCAGGAGCTCCTCGCGGCTCATCTTCACACCCGCGCGCTCGAGCTTCTCCTCGATGCCGCGGATGGCCGCGCGCAGCTGCAGCACGTCGGTGAAGATCCGCTCGAGCGCTGGGATCAGCGCCTCGACGTCCCCGACCGAGAAGTGCGTGCGTGCCATGGCGGTGCCTAACTTACCCTATCGCGGCGACGGCGGCGACTGCGACGGCGAGGACGCGGCGGGCGGCGACGGCAGCGCCAGCGGCGACGAATACACCGGCGGTTTTCGATGCTTGCCCGGTTGACGACGCACGTCGACGTCGGGCAAGAGCAGCGCGGGCGCGATGATCGTCGAGGGGATCCCGGAGAAACCGGCGCCCCCATCCTGGTAGTTGTAGACCACCGGATCGTTGCCGACCGCGGACACTTCCTTGAGCGACCGGGGCAAGAGGTTCTCCAGCGTCACGCCGCGCACCAGCTCTTCTTTGCCGTTGACCAGGCGATAGACGACCAGCGGGCGGATCGGGGGTGGTCCGTGGTTCCCGCCCCCGAACGAGAACAGCGCCGCCAGATCGTCCGCGTCGCCGAGGATCGAACCGTCGTCGAGCAGGCGGACGACGTAGGTGGTGACGCCCCCGCCCTTCGCCGCCTTGGCCAGATCGGCGATCAGATCGGCGCGCTTGGCGCCGCGCGCGCCGGTCAGCACCAGCGTGCCGACATGCGCGCGCACGCCCGCGAAACGCGGCGCGCGCCCGTGCCCGTTCGACTTGGTGATCTCCTTGCGGGGCGTGCGCGACATCAGCAGCGACTTCAGCACGCCTTGTTCGATCAGAGACACCCGCTGCGCCGGCACGCCCTCGTCGTCGACGCGGTAGCCTCCGAACAGCGGCGCCTTGCCGGGCGCCGACGCCAGCAGCGGATCGTCGACGAGCGACAGCGTCGGCGCGGCGACCCGCTGCCCCAGCTTGCCCGCCAGCACGCTCTGCTGTCCCTCGTCGCTGCCGGCCGAGGCGGTCTTGGGCGGCGGCGTGCCGCCCAGCTGATCGCCGATCAGGATCTTCACGAGCTGCGCGGCCGCCGGCCCCTCGAACAGAACGGCGCCCGCGCCCGAGGCGGCGATCGGCGCGCGCCGCGACGCGGTCAGCTCCTTGGCCATGGCGCGCACGGCCTTCTCCATCTCGGGGAAGGGCGGCAGCCCCGCCGGATCCAGCGCCGAGAACGGCACGAAGCTGCGCAGCTTCATCCCGTCGTCGGCCTGCGTGTCGGCGACGACGTCGATGCGCACCGTGCGCTGGTTGTCGTCGACCCAGCTCCCCTCGCTGGTGACGAGGCGGCGGCGGACGATGGCGGTGGTTCCCGTCACGTGCGATCCGTAGATCTCCGGGAATGACGCCAGCACCAGCGACAGCTTGCGCACCGTCTCGCGCAGCGTCTCGGGATCGGCCGCGCTGGCCGTGAACGGGACCTCGACGTGGGCGGGCGCCTGCGCCGAAAAATCGCCGACCCCGTCGTCCTCGTCGGCGGCCGCTTGCCCCGCCGCGGCCGAGCGCTTGCGCGCCAGGGTCTCGACCGCCAGCTTGTACGCCTCGTCGCTGCGCAGCCAGATCTCACGGCGCAGCGCCGCATAGTCGTCCTCGATCGGGATCGCCTCGACGCTGGCGCCGCCCTCGAAGTTGCTGTTGTCGAAGTTCGCGTCGCCGACCCGGATCTCCGTGCGCAGGAGCCGTCCTTTGTAGGCGTGCGAGGCGGTCAGCGCGCCCAGCGTCGCGCTGGTCGTCGCCTGATCGAGATCGGAGATCGTGTAGCCGATGTAGTACGGGCGCGGTTCGTCCTCGCCCATGCGCAGCTCTTTCATCGATCGCGCCAGCTCGTCCTCCATCGCCTGGCGAACCGCGGTCGGGTTGACGCGCATGGCGGGCGGCGGCGCGGCCGGCGGTTTGGCGAGAGCATCCGCGCCTGCGTCGCGCGCGACGGCGGCGCCGACCAGCAGCGCAGCAGCCGCCAACCCGCGCCGGACGGTCATGGCGCGCCTCGCGGAGGGGCCGGCGCCTTCGGGGCCAGCGCCGGCGCCGGCAGCAGCGGCGGCTTGTCGTTGCCCTTGTCGCGCCGTTCGACCTCGATCTGCTGCACGAGGAGGCTCGGGCTGGTCGCGGAGACCGGCACGAAACCGGATTCGGCGCCGCAGTAGCCGTTGAACGTCTGGTAGTCGTCGGAGGCGGCGATGATGCGCGACAGCGCCGCGAGCGGCGTGCCGACCAGATCCACGCCGCGCACCAGCTCGTCGGGCCGGCCGTCGACCCAGATGCGATAAACCAGGATCGGCAGCACCTTGAACGCCTGGGGGCCGCCGCGCTGGGTGTTGGTGAAGCCGCCCGAGATGTCGCGGAACGAGAGCCCGTACAGCTTGCCCTGCCGCTTCGCCTCTGCGCGCAGCAGGTCGCGCAGCTCGCTGACCGGGACGAACCGCTTCGGCTCGACGACGAGATTCCCCTGCCGCGACACGATGGCGCGCCCTTCCTGGCGCCGGCCGTGGCCGTTCGACTGCGCGAAGCCGCGCGTCGGCGATCGGCTGAGCAAGAAGCCGCGCAGGACGCCGTCCTCGACCAGCGAGGCGCGCTGGGCCACCACCCCCTCGTCGTCGAAGCGGTAGAAGCCGTTCAGATCCGCGCTGCCGAGGCGCGAGAGGGTCGGATCGTCGTACACCGATACGAACGCCGGCATGATCGGCTCGCCGACCTTCTTGGCGAAGGTCTGGCCCTCCTCCTCGTTCTTCTGCCGGTGTCCCTCCACGCGGTGGCCGAAGATCTCGTGAAAGAAGACGCCCGCCGCCCGCCCCTCCAGGATCGCCGGGCCGATGTACGGATCCGCGAGCGGCGCCTTGCGCAGCGCGCGCAGGTCGGTGATGACCGCATCGGCGGCCTTCTCCATCTCGGCGTTCGTGCCCAGACCGTCGACGGTCGCGGCGTCGAACGTCTCGAACCGTTCCAGCTCCATGCCGTCGTCGGCGCGCGTGTTCGCCTCGATGTAGACACGCACGTAGTTGCGCCCGGTCTGGACGACCGTCCCTTCCGAGTTGACCAGCCAGCGCGTCAGGCTGGACGCCTGCAGCGTCACGCCCGAATCCTGAATCTCCGCCTGGCCTCGAAAACGCCCCGACAGATCCCGGATGCGCGCTTCCCAGGCCGGAAGGTCGATGCTCAGCGTCGCCGGGGGGCCCAGGTAGCTGGCCGGCTTCTCGCGCGAGAAGTCGTCGGACGGATCCTCGTCCGCCACCTTCAATGTGTGCTGGGTCCGGATCTTCACCAGCCGCTCGGCCGCGTCGTTGTAGCGGTGGTCGGTCTCGCGCCAGGCGACCGTCCGCAGGGCGTTCGCGTCGTCGGACAGCGGCAGCGCCACCGGGTGCCCGCCCGTCACCGACGAGAAGTCGAAGTCGTTCGATCGGATGGTGTGCGTCGAATCGAGCTTGTAGGTCCCGACGCGCACGTCGGTGTCCAGGATGCGCGCGCGGCGGACCGACGACTGCACGAGGGCGCCGTAGCTGGCGGCCACCGTCACGTCGTTGCGATCGTGGATCTCGTAGGCGATGTAGTACGGCGGCGGTTTGCCCTTGCCGCCCAGCTCCTTCATCCCGCGCTGCAGCTCCTCTTCCAGCGCGGCCAGCCCCGCCGGCTTGATGGCGCCGCCGCCCGACATCGGATCGACGCGGATGACGCGCGGCGGAGCCGCCAGCGCGCCCGGCGGGTTTTCCGGGGTCGGTGTCTTCGGCGACGGCGCGCCCGCGGCGCAGCCCGCCGCCGCCACGACGAACGCGACCACGTGCCACCGCGCGAATGAGGAGACGCTCAAGGGGACCGAACCGGTTTTAGCATAACGCGGATCGCGTTCCGGTACGCGTCGAGCGAAGCGCAGCTTCGCCGCGCGCAGCTCATCGCGGGAGGGGAAGAAACCCTTTGAGGGTTCCCATCTGAATGGCACGTGGGTTGTGTTAGGTTCCCTGGCCATGCTGCACCCGAAGCGCCGCATCCGCCCCGCTCCGCTCGTGCGTGGCTCATCCGAAGTCGTCGACCTGATCGACAACTATTACAACGCCTACAACAGCGCCCGCCTGCGTGAGGCCTGTCAGACCTTCGCGCGCATGATCGACGACGGCACCACGATCGGCCTGTCGATCGCGGGCGCGCTGACGCCCGCCGGACTGTCATCGGTGCTGGTGCCGCTGATGCAGGCCGGCTTCATCGACTACCTGTCGTCGACGGGCGCGAACCTCTACCACGATCTGCACTTCGACCTGGACCTGGCGCTCTACCGTGGCCAGCCCGACGTCGTGTCGGGCGCGCACGACGTGGCCCTGCGCAAGGACGGCATCATCCGCGTCTACGACGTGCTGTTCCCCGCCGACGTCCTCTACAAGACGGACGAGTGGCTGTACCGCGTGATGATGTCGACCGAGTTCCGCAAGCGGATCTCGGGTTCCGAGCTGCATCATCTGATCGGCAAGTACGCGCTCGAGACCGCCCGCAAGATCGGGGTCGAGAAGCCGTCACTGCTCGCCACCGCGCACGATCTCGATCTGCCGATCTGGGTGGCGTCGCCGGGCGATTCGACCATCGGCCTCAACCTGGCGGCGATCTACACGGCGTCGCCCGAGCGCGGTCCCCACCTGGATCCGGCGGCCGACGTGACCGAGATGTCTGCGCTGGTGCTGGATGCCAAGCGCCAGCCGGGCGGCAAGTCCGGCGTCGTGATCTTCGGCGGCGGCGCGCCCAAGAACTTCCTCTTGCAGACCGAACCGCAGCTGCAGGAGATCCTCGGCGTCTCCGAACGCGGCCACGACTACTTCATTCAGATCACCGATGCGCGCCCGGACACCGGCGGCCTGTCGGGCGCAACGCCCGCCGAGGCGGTGTCGTGGGGAAAGATCGACCCCGACCTGCTGCCCGACACCGTCGTCTGTTACGTCGATTCGACCGTGGCGATGCCGCTCATCGCTTCGTACGTGCTGGCGCGCTGCAAACCGCGCAAGCCGCGCCGACTCTACAAGCGCCTCAAAGAGATGGAGGCGGCCCTGCGCGCCGAATATCTCAAGTCTGATCTCTACGCGCGCTACTGGCCCGACGCCGCCGCGGCGGCGCGCGCGGCCGACGCGCCGTCGCCGCTTTCGGGGAAGCCCCGTAAGCGCACGCGGCGCTGAGGCTTCCCCTCACTCGACTCAGAGCAAAACTTCGCTCCGCCCGGAAGTCCACGAAGCGGAGTCGAGGCGCAACGCCAGGCGCGGAGTGGGACGGGGAGCTCCTCGGCCGGAGCGTAGGCGGCCGCTCTGATCGTTTGCGGCCGACGGGATTCCGAGCTTGCTCGCGGAGGACGAGGAGCTCACCGTCCCACTCCGCCCCCGACGTTAGCCGAGCGGAGCTACCCGAATGGGTAGACCGACCAGCCGAATGGGTGTAAAGAGCCCTCATGTTCCTAGACCCCCCATCGCTGATCAATGTCCTGCTCCGGTTCGGACACATCATGTTCGGCATCATCTGGTTGGGACACCTGTTCTTCTTCAACCTGGTGAACGTTCCCTTCCAGGCTGATCTCGACAAGGAGCTGAAGCCGAAGGTCAACCCGAAGCTTCTCTTGCGTGCCTTCTGGTGGTTTCGCTGGGGCGCGATGTGGACGTTCATCTTCGGGCTCGCGCTGTTCGGCTACAAGTACATGCACCAGCACATGCTCTTCGAGCAGGGCGGCGGCATCAGCCCCCGCGGCGGCTGGATCATGATCGGCATGCTGATCGCGATCATCATGTGGTTCAACGTCTGGTTCGTGATCTGGCCGCGCCAGAAGCTGATCCTCGGTGGCATGGCGGCCGGCACGCCCCACCCCGATGCGGCCAAGCTGGCGGCGACGGCTGGCAAGGCGTCGCGCTTCAACACCTACGCCTCGGGCCCGATGCTGTTCGCGATGATCGTCCCGAACAACTACTCGGGCTGGTCGTACACGGGCCTCATCTTGACCGTGATCCTCGGCCTCGGGTTCTGGATCGGGATGATCAAGCGATCGTTCAAGGTCAAGACGACCGTCTAGCGACAGCTTGCGAAATTGACGGCGCGGCGACCGGGTTCAGAATTGCCGGATGCTGCGCCGTAGTGCCCGTGTCGTCCCCGCCCTGCTGACTGTCGCGACGCTCGCATCGGTGCGCGCCGCGCGCGCCGACGAACCGGTGCCGACCGTCCATCCGCTTTACATCCACCTGCCCGACGCTCCCGAGGACGACGCCCTCCAGCGCCTGTTCACCGCGGCGGCCGCGCGTTACAAGCTGCGTCCGGTCGAGGTGGTCGACGTCCCGGCACCGCCGGCGCCCCGCGCGCCCGAGCTGGTGAAGAGCGGCGTCCTCAACGCCCAGAAGATCGCCTTCGGCGAAGCGCTGCGCGATCTCGACGCTGCCCGCGCCGAGGTCGCGACAACCGGTGGCGCCGGCCTGTCGACCGATGATCTGTCGGATCTGTATCTGTACCGGGCGATCGCGACCGCGCGCGCGGACTGGAATGCGACCGCCGCGACGCCGCCCACGGACGCGCGCACCCAGGCCTACGCCGACTACCTGCGGGCGGCCGCCCTGACGCCGGCGCGCGCCCTGAACGCGCGCGAGATCCCGCCCCAGGCGATGGCCGACTTCGCGCGCGCCGTCGCCGAGGTCCGGACCCGGTCGCGCGGCACGCTGACGGTCGCCGGGTCGGCCGACGCGCAGGTGGCGCTGGATGGCGGCGCGCTGATGCCCGTCGCGGGCGGGATCGTGTTCCGCGATCTGGTCGAAGGCGAACACCTGATCCGCGTCGAGGAGCTGGGGCACGTCGGATGGGGTGCGGTGGTGACGCTGGCCGGGCCGACGCTGGACGTGGTCATCCCGACGCGCGCCCTGCTGGGGCTGGACGGCGCGACCGCCGCCGCGCACGCGCGACGGATGGGCGCGCGCTTCGCGCTCGTGCTCGAGCCGAAGGGCGGTGTCCACGCGCCCGTCGGCGTGCGATTGATCGACGCCAACGGACAGGAACGCGACGCCGTGCTGGTGACCGCCGCGAGCGAGCCCGGGACGATCGATTCGGCGGTCATGCGGCTGGACGAGACCGCGCGCCGGCTCGCCCAGGCCGACGCGCAATCCGGAACGCCGGCGCCACCGGCCACCCAGCCGACGACCGAGCTGGCGCCCCCGGTCCTGCTCGCGCAGCCGCCCGCGAAGGCGAAGCTGACCGATGATCCCGCGGCCTGGGCCCGCGATCACTGGCCGCTGCTGACCGCAGTCGGCGTCGTGATCCTGTCATCAATCGTCCTCGGCGCCGCCGTCTCCGCCGACCGCTGACGCTCCGTTCGCTTCTTCGTCGGGAGCCGCGGCCGTCGTGTTCCCCCCCGTGCTCAAACAGTCCTCGCGGCTTCAGCCCAGATCTTCTCGGCGGGCTCAGCGGGCCGCTGCGGAACTGCGCGCGGGAGGGAACACAACGTCCACGGCGCCTCGACGACACCGCTTCACTCCGCGCGAAAGCTGCTCGTTTCAAGGTGGAGCGAAGCCGCGGGTTGAGAAGGACGTGGGCTGTGTGTGCCCCTCCGCGCGCAGTTCCGCAGCGGTCTGCTGAGTCTGCCGAGGAGATCTGGAATCGACCCGCGAGGACTGTTTGAGCACGGAGGGGCACACACAGACCGCGGCCCCCTCAACCCAAAAGGCGAGCGGAGCCCGCGACGAGGCCACGGTGCACGGTCGGGAAAACGTTCGTATACCGACATTTGACCATGGCTTGACCAACACGAAACACCCCTGCCGGTAGCTTGAAGGCATGCACGCCGGTGGTCGCGAACGCCTCGTGGTCGTCGGCAATGGCATGGTCGGCCATCGTTTCCTCGAGCTCCTCGCCGAGCGCGCAGCGGCCGCCGGGCAGGCGCCGTTCGATGTGACAGTGATCGGCGAAGAGCCGCGGCTCGCCTACGATCGCGTCGGGCTGTCGACCTTCTTCGACGGCCGCACGGCTGACGAGCTGTCGCTGGCGCGCCCGGGCCAGTACGAGGCGGCCGGCGTCGCGGTCCGACTCGCGACGCGCGCGCGGCGCATCGATCGCGCGCGCCGCATCGTCGAGATCGACGGCGGCGAGATCCTTTACGACCGCCTGCTGCTCGCGACTGGATCCGCGCCGTTCGTGCCGCCGGTGCCGGGCCGCGATCTGCCGGGCTGCTTCGTCTACCGGACGATCGAAGATCTCGAGGCGATCTCCGCCTGGGCCGCCGCCCACCCGGGCGGCGCGGGCGCCGTGATCGGCGGCGGCCTCCTCGGCCTGGAGGCGGCGTACGCGCTCCAGAAGCTGGGCATGAAGGTGCACGTGATCGAGCTGGCGCCGCGCCTCATGGCGCTGCAATTGGATGATGCGGGCGGGGCCGTGCTGCGCCGCCGGATCGAGGAGCTTGGCGTTGTCGTGCACACCGCCACCGCCAGCAAGGAGATCCTTGCCGGCGACGGCCGCGTTCGCGCCCTTCGCTTCGCCGACGGCACCGAGCTGGACGTCGACGCGGTGGTCTTCTCGGCCGGCATCCGACCGCGCGACGAGCTGGCCCGCGACGCCGACCTGCCCGTGGGCGCTCGCGGCGGCATCGCGATCGACGAACGCTGCCGGACCGCCGACCCCGCCATCCACGCCATCGGCGAGTGCGCGTCCTACGAAGGGCGCTGCTACGGCCTGGTCGCGCCCGGCTACCAGATGGCGCGCGCGGCGCTCGCCGACCTGTGCGGGGGCGACGACCTCTTCACCGGCTTCGACATGAGCACGAAGCTGAAGCTGATGGGCGTCGACGTCGCCAGCTTCGGCGACGCGTTCGGCGCGCACGCGGGCTCGCACGTGATCAGCATCTTCGACACGGGCGGCGCCATCTACAAGAAGCTGGTGCTGTCGCCCGATCGCAAGCACCTGCTGGGCGGCATGCTGGTCGGCGACGCCGCCGCCTACGGGCAGCTGCTGCAGCTGGCCCAGAACCAGATCGTGCTGCCGCCCGCGCCCGAGACGCTGATTCTGCCGACGCCGGCCGGGGGCAAGCCCGCCGGCGCGGGCGTGACCGCGCTGCCTGACGCCGCCCAGATCTGTTCGTGCAACAACGTCAGCAAGGGCGCCATCTGCGAGGCGATCCGCGCCCAGAAGCTGACCGCCATCGGCCCCGTCAAGAGCTGCACCAAGGCCGGAACGACCTGCGGCTCGTGCGTGCCGCTGGTGACCGAGCTTCTCAAGACCGAGCTGAAACGCGCCGGCATCGCGGTGTCGAACCACCTCTGCGAGCACTTCCCGCACAGCCGCCAGGAGCTCTATCACCTGATCCGCTTCCACAAACACAAGACCTTCGACGCGGCGCTGGCGGCGCACGGCAAAGGCCGCGGCTGCGAGATCTGCAAGCCGGCGGTGGCGTCGATCCTGGCGTCGGCCTGGAACGAGCACGTCATCGCGCCGAAGCACCGGCCGCTGCAGGACACCAACGACCGGTTCATGGCCAACATCCAGCGCGACGGCACGTATTCGATCGTCCCGCGCGTCGCGGGCGGCGAAATCACGCCCGCCCAGCTGGTCGCGATCGGCCGCATCGCGGGGGCCTTCGGCCTCTACACGAAGATCACGGGCGCGCAGCGGATCGACATGTTCGGCGCGCGCGTCGAACAGCTCCCCGAGATCTGGCGCGAGCTGGTCGCCGCCGGCTTCGAATCCGGGCACGCCTACGGCAAGGCGCTGCGCACGGTGAAGTCGTGCGTCGGCAGCACCTGGTGCCGCTACGGGGTGCAGGACTCGGTCGCGATGGCGGTCCGGATCGAGAACCGCTACAAGGGGCTGCGCGCGCCTCACAAGCTCAAGAGCGCGGTCTCGGGCTGCGCGCGCGAGTGCGCCGAGGCGCAGGGCAAGGACTTCGGCGTCATCGCCACCGAGAAGGGGTGGAACCTCTACCTGTGCGGCAACGGCGGCATGAAGCCGCAGCACGCGGTGCTGTTCGCCACCGACCTCGATGACGAGACGTTGCTCCGGTACATCGATCGCTTCCTGATGTTCTACGTGCGCACGGCGGACCGGCTGCAGCGGACGGCCGGCTGGTTCAACAACCTCGAGGGCGGCATCGATTATCTGCGCAGCGTGATCATCGACGATTCGCTGGGCATCTGCGCCGAGCTGGAGGCCGAGATGGCGCACGTCATCGACACCTACGAGTGCGAATGGAAGGCGGCCCTCGCCGATCCCGAGAAGCTGCGGCAGTTCCGCGCCTTCGTGAACAGCGACGCGCCCGACCCCAGCATCGTCCGCATCCCCGAACGGGCGCAGCACCGGCCCGCGACCTGGGAGGAGAAGGCGCGCCGCGTGCCGGCGCTGGCGCTGGTGGCCAACGGATCATGAGCGCGGTGGCCCCATCAGTGTGGGAGGACTGGATCGACGTCTGCAGCGTCGACGACATCACGCCCGACACCGGCGTCGCCGTCCTGATCGGAGATCTCCAGATCGCCGTCGTCCGCGTCGGCGAAGGCGATGCCCAGCAAGTTTTCGCGGTCGGCAACTACGATCCGTTCAGCCGCGCCTTCGTGATTGCCCGCGGCATCGTCGGGGATCGCGGCGGCATCCCGAAGATCGCGTCGCCGATCTTCAAGCAGAACTTCGACCTGCGCACCGGGCAATGCCTGGACGATCCGAACATCAGGATCCCTTCGTACCCGACGCGCGTGCGCGACGGCCGCATCGGCGTCTGCCTGCCGCCTTGATCGGCGTGAAACATCGCCCCGCGGATTCGTTTACGAACATTTGACCGAGGATCGGGCGTCGCGAAACGGCCCCGCCGCTAGCGTCGAGGTGCTCAATCGAAAAGGAGAGCACCATGTCGACCAAGAAGATTCTGTTTCAGGTTTTTGCCATGACGGCGTTCGCGTCCGCCGCCCGTGCCGCGGATTCGCTCCCGCCAGCACCGCTCCCGGCCGCTCCCGAATCCAGCGCGCCCGCGCCGGCCGAGACCGCTGTCGCCAGCGCCACCGTCGCGCCGATGGCCGCGCCCGCGCCGCCGCCACCACCCTATTCCCTCCCCTGGCAGCTGCGTCCGGTCGCTGCCGCCAACGTCGTCCGATCGGACACGTCGGTCGCGTTCTACGACAACGGCGCCGGCGCGAGCGGCAGCACCGTCGCGACGATGCTGCTCGCCAGCTACAAGGTGACGCCCTCGCTGGCACCGTTGGTTCGCCTCGGTTACGTCCAGAACGACGCCCCCGCGGCGGGGGCCGACGGAACGTCGTTCGTCAATCCGATCGTCGGCGCGACGTACGCGCGGAAGATCGACGCTTTTCGGTGGGCAGCGTTTCTGGGCGCGACGATCCCGATCGGGATGGGTGGCGGCAACATGCCCGACGCGGGCGCGGCGAACGCGGATTCGTCCGGCGTCAAGGCCCGCTCCGCGATGGACAACGCGATGTTCGCGGTCAACTACTTCACCGCGATCGCCGGCGGCGACGTCGCCTACGTCGACCACCGGCTGACCGTCCAGGCCGAGGCGACGCTGTTTCAGCTGTTCCGGGTGCGCGGCGATAACGCCCCGTCCAGCACCGACTCCACCCGCACGAACTCGACCGTCGGGCTGCACGCCGGCGTGTTCATCATCCCGATTCTGTCGCTGGGCGGCGAGCTCCGCTACCAGCGCTGGCTGTCGTCGAACACGCAGTTGACGATGGGCAACAAGGTCGCCATCCCCGACTTCGCCAAGGACACGGTGACCGTCGCGATCGGCCCGCGCGCGCACTTCGCCATCGGCAAGAGCATGTGGCTGCGGCCCGGGATCTCGTACGCGCGGGGCCTCGATCGCCCGCTGACCGACGGGTCGTACAACGTCATCCAGGTCGACCTGCCGCTGTATTTCTGAAGAAGGACTAGTCGCCGACGAAGCCGAGCGCGGCGGTGCCGATCTCGCCGAGATGATCCATCTCGCGCGAGACGGCGTTGAACCAGCCGCGCGCGTCGACGTCGATCTCCGTTTCGCGGCCCGCCAGCACGAGATCCTCCATGCGCATCAGCTCGCCGTAGCTGGACGACGCCAGCGCGCGCTCGAGCAGCTGCTCGGCGGGCCGTGGCGCCGTCGCCGCGAACACGTGAAGGTAGCTCGATCGAGCCGACGTCAGCGCCGCGAGCGCCCGCCGATCCGCGTCCGAGATCGATCGCGCCGCCAGACCAGCGCCGATGCGCGCGCGTTCGATGCCCGTCTTCTCCTTCGCGTACAGCAACACCACGCACGCCAGGGCGTTGGGGCGGTTGTCGGCGGAGGCGTAGGCGACCAGGGCCGCGTCGCCGACGCCGAGCAGCTCGGCGTTGACGCGCGTGTACGATTCGACCACCTGCACGGGCGGCATCCGGCCATCGTCGATCAAGCTGCGCGAGGCGATGAGCTGTCGGAGACCGGCGTCCACGCGGTCGAGCCGGCCCGCGAGCGACGCGCCCACCGCATCGCCCATTTCGCGCCACAGCCCGAGGAACCGCTCGCGGCGCGCGTCCATCCGTTCCCGCTGGCGCGGCAGCTCGCGCCGGAAGATCCGCCCCGACGACGCCGCCGCGATCGCCGACATGCCGCGCTCGTTCTGCGTCTCGTTCAGCAGGCCCGACATCGCCGCCATCAGCTTCGGGAACAGGTCGGGGCGCGACCGGCGCTGAGGTCCCGGCGTCGTCGCGTCGAGGCCCCGCGAGGGGCCACCGCCCTCGAGGAACAGGATCTGCTTTTCGACGCACGCCGCCTTCAACAGCCCGGCGTCGACGGCCATCCGCAAGGCGCCGTCGAACGTCGTGGCCTCGAACGTGCGCACCCCCAGGGACGGCTCGGCGGGCGCGATCGTCACCAGCGCGGCGCCGTCATCGGCGACCTCGACGCTGCCCGAGTCGTCCGGCCCGAGGCAGAAACGAAGCAACCGTAAGGCGTCCGTACGCGTGAGAGGCATCTCGCCGCCGACCTCCCTGATCGGCGCATCTCACAGAATACGGACCCGCTATTTCGCCGACGTTTCGGTCGAGATCAGTCTCGGTAACGGTTCGGTGCGATTGTTTCCTGATGTGCACGGTAGGCGAAGCACCTACCAGGAAAATCAGGCGACGCCGTCGGCGATCTCGATCTTGATGTTCCAGGCCTTGGACAGCCAGTCGAGCAGATCGGTCTCGTTGTGGTCCAGCGCGCCCTCGCCTGCGCTCTCCAGGACGGTCCCGAAAATGACCTCGCGCGCGTCCTCGCGCGCGATGCCGCGCAGGAATTTACGGAATGACTCCTCGTCGGTGAAGCGCTTCTCGAAGGCGTCCAGCGTGCGCTGGTACTCGCCCTCGCCGAATGCGTCGACCAGCGACTCGACGTGCTCCAACTCGTCCTCGGTGACGTTGCCGTCGGACATGACGATCAACTTCATCAGCCCGACCAGCGCCGTCCGTTCGTCCTGGTTCAGATCCGCGAGCTCCATGCCGCGAGGTTCCCCGGTCTGGCCGTCGCGGTCAAGCCGTGCGCGTCAGGTGGCCGTCAGTGAGAATGCGCGATCCGTCCCTGGCGGCGCGATGCGGGCTGGCGCACGTAATAGTGGACGCCGGTACGCGGGTGCTCGAGGCGGACGATCACTGCGTCGTCGCCGGTCAGCGGGGCCACCACGGCGCGGAAACGCCCGTGCTCGTCGACGGCCAGGGTCTGTCCGCCGGCGCTCACCTTCGCGCCGTCGATGGTGACGCCGTCGACGGCAACCAATCCGGGGCCAGGCGGCTCGGCCCCGGACCGCTTCGAGAAGAACTGCGCGGTCGGCGCCGCGTTGTCGAACCGAATCGTGACCGTCGTCTTGGGCGACGCATGACCGTCGCCGGTGGAATACCACCAGACGTAGCGCCCTTCACCGAGCGCCCCCGACGAGAGCTGCTTCTTGGCGGTCGGCGAGGCAAACGTCTGGACGCCGTCCGGCGACTCGATGTGAAGGGTCGCGTCCCCGGCACCGGCGGGCGCGGCCGCCCAACCGAGCGTCAGGGCGGGCAGCCGGGTCTGAAACAGCACGGTGTACCGGCGCCCGTCGGCGTCGAGCGCGTTGACCGGGGCCCGGCGCGAAACCGCCGCGTCGCCGCCGTCGCGCTTGACCGTGAGCGTTCCCGTCGCGCGCGGCTTCGCGGCACGCGCGTCGCCGGCGCAGCGGACGCTGTAGCGTACGGCGCCCGGCCGCAGCTTCAACACCAGCGCCCCGCTGCCGGCCAGCTTGCGGTGATCGTGTCCGTTCTTGACCTCGACGTTGGCCTCGTCGGGGCACAGTCGCTCGAACGCGAGGCGAAGCGACAGCGTCCGCCCGCCGACGTGCAGCGTGCCGCTGTCTCCGGCCTGCAGCGTCACGTCGGCGCGCGCGTGCGAGGTCCGTGAAGCCGACGCCTGATCGTCGACAGCCGCGGCGACCGGCGCGGCAGCGGCCGGCGCGGGAACAACGGGCTCGGCGGGCGGCGGCGGCGGCGGCGCCGGTGGCGGCGGCGGTGCCTCCACGATCGGCGCGCCCATCACCACCTCGTAGCGTTCCGGCTTCGCATCGCCCGGATTGACCCGCGCCCCCTGCCCTTGATCGATGGTCAGGTCGCCGCCCGAAGCGAGCAGCACGGCCCGCCCGACGACCACCTCCAGCGACGATCGGGCCCCGTCGGACGACACGCGCACCCGCGCGCCCCGCTCGACGCGGGCGACGCCCAGCGCGGTCACGATCGCCATCTCTTCGGTGGCCGCCTCGACCTCCGCAGATCCGAGCTCGACGTTCAGATCGGCGCCGCGCGCGGTCGGCAGCGCCCCGCGCGCGAACCGGATGCGGGCATGCTCGAGCACGCGTATGACGGTGCCGCTGGTCAGGCGCAGCCGGGCCTGCGAGGCCGCCCCCGTCCGCATCGCGTCGCCGACCGCGAACACGAACCCCGGGCCCGTCGCCGTCCACGCCTGGCCGGCGTCGTTTCGCTCGACCGTCCCCTGCGTCTCGATCACCGTCGCCACGGGCTGGCCGCGTCGCGAGCAACCCGGCGAAAGACCGACCATCACGCCGGCCAGCCCGGCGATCGCGGCCCCCAGGCGGACGTTCATCGCGCGCTCCGCAGATCGACGTTCAGCAAGGTGACGCCGTTTCGCTCCACCTCGACCTGGCGGTGCTGCGTCTCGAATCCCGGCGCCGCGATGGTGACCTGGTACGTCCCAGGCGCGACGTCGACTTCGAACCGGCCCTCCTGCGTCCGCAGCGTGACCGGCGGCTTCTCGCTCGCCTCGATCGTCACCTCGGCGTCGAGGCCGGTTCCCCTGAACGACCGGATCAGCCCGCGGATCTGCCCGTTCGGCAGGCGTCGTCGCAGCGTCAGGGTCGTTTCGGTCTTGGCCGGCGCGGTCAGCGTGACCGTCTCGGTGGCCGGCTCGCAGCCGGTCGCCTGCGCCTCGACGATCAGCGTCCGGCCCGCCTGGCCGGAGAACGTGAAGCGACCGTCGGCGTCGACCTCGACGGTCGCCGGCTCCGCGCCTTCGCCAGCCCGGATCGTCACCTTCGTCTCCGCCAGCGCGCCGCCGTCCGCCGCGACGACGCGGCCTTCCAGCGTGGCGGTGGCAGGCGCGGGCGCCACCGGCGTGGGCGGCGGCGGCGCGGAACGGTGCGGGATCGGGCGATCCCCGCCGAAACGATAGCCGACCCCCAA
>Ga0066903_100001085_pt1 | contig 19121 bp, 20 predicted proteins | sample PanSoiMetaGPlot1_FD_67491 | JGI IMG/M metagenome (GOLD analysis project Ga0066903, IMG submission 67491) | Tropical forest soil microbial communities from Panama analyzed to predict greenhouse gas emissions - Panama Soil - Plot 1 (version 2) | ecosystem: Environmental > Terrestrial > Soil >... | reverse complement strand
ACCGACGTCCGCGGCGGCGGCGGGTTCTGCGACCGCGACTACGGATGCTCCTACGCCGGCACCATCTCCTTCCGCACGCCGACCACACCGCTGCCGATGGAGACCGACCCGCGCAAGCTGTTCATCCGGCTGTTCGGCCAGGGCGACAACGCCGCCGAGCGCGCGCGCCTGTCGAAACAATACGGGTCGCTGCTCGACATGCTCACGGGCGAGGTCAACGCGCTCCAGCGCAACCTGGGGCCGTCGGACAAGCGGGTTCTGTCCGACTATCTCGAAACCGTTCGCGAAATCGAGCGGCGCATTCAGAAGACGGAAGCTCGCGATCTGTCGCACGTCGACATCCCCAACGCGCCGCAGGGCACGCCGCCCTTCGACGAGCACATCAACCTGATGTTCGACCTGGTGGCGCTGGCCTATCAGGCGAACATGACGCGGGTGTTCACATTCATGATGGCGGCCGAGGTGAGCGGGCAGACCTACAACCACATCGGCGTGTCCGACGCGTTCCATCCGCTCTCGCACCACAACAACGAGCCAGCGAAGATGGACCGCCTCGTCAAAGTCCAGACGTACCACACGCAGGTATTCGCGAAGTTCCTCGACAAGCTCGCGGCCATGCCGGACGGCGACGGGACGATGCTCGATCATTCGCTGTTCGTGTACGGCAGCAACATGAGCAACAGCAACGCCCACAACCACTATCCGCTGCCGACGTCGTTTGTCGGCGGCTGGAAGACGGTGAAGGGCAACCGGCACGTGGTGGCGCCGGAGAAGACGCCGCTGGCCAACGTGCTGCTGACGTTCCTCGACAAGATCAACATCGGCCAGGACAAGCTGGGCGACAGCACTGGCAAGCTGGTGGAGATCTAAGGGCAGAGGGCAGAAGGCAGCGAGCAAAGGGTAGAGGGTAGAGTGAGGAGGGCAAAGGGCATGAAAGTGCTGGCCGCAGCGCTATCCGTTCTGTGGCTGATGTCGGCATCCGCGGTCTTCGCGGCGGACACCGTTGACGCGAGCGGATCGACGCCGTTGCTGGTGGCGGCCAGCCGTGATGACGTGGCCCAGGTCAGGCAACTGCTGAAGGCAGGCGCGAATCCGAACGTTCGGAACAAGCTCGACGCCACTCCCCTCCTGGAAGCGGCGTTCCATTCGAACTCGGAGATCATCAAGGCGCTCCTCGACGCCGGCGCCGATCCGAATACAGCTGGAGCGGACGGCCAGACGCCGTTGATGCTGCTGGCCCGCGGGACCAACGTGGCTGCGGCGACGACGTTGCTAGACAAAGGTGCGAATCCGAAGGCGAGCGAGTCGCAGCGTCAGCAGACCGCGTTGATGTGGGCCGCCGCGAACCGCCAGGGACCGATGACGCGGCTGCTGGTGGAGCGCGGGGCGGACCTGGACGCGAAGACCGCCACCGACCTGATGACGCCGCTCGTCAGCGCCGAGCCTCGCGCGCAGCCGCGTTCGCCGGGCGGCATGACGGCGCTGATGTTCGCGGCGCGCGAAGGCTGCCTCGAGTGCGCGGCGGCGATGATCGAGAAAGGCGCGGCGATCGACCTCCCCGATCCCGAGGGCGTGACGCCGCTTCTGTGGGCCATCTGGAACACGCGCTTCGACGTGGCGAAGTACCTGATCGAGCACGGCGCCAACGTCAACCGGTTCGACTGGTGGGGCCGCACGCCGCTCTATCTGGCTGTTGACTATGTGACGCTTCCGCACGGCGGACGTCCGGACCAGCCGGCGCTCGACCAGGCGCTGCCGATCGACGTCGTGACGCTGCTCCTCGAGAAGGGAGCGGATCCGAATCCGCAGCTCAAGATGACCGCGCCGTTACGGGCCACCGGCAACGACCGCGGACTGGATCCGATGCTCTCGCCAGGCACCACTCCGCTGATTCGTGCGGCCAAGGCGATGGACGTCGACTCCATGAAGGCGCTGATCGATCACGGCGCGGATATTTCGCTCACCAACAGCCGCAACATGACGGCCACGCTTGCCGCGTCAGGCATGGGCTCGACCGATGCTGATACGCGTGGCTACTTCACGACCTCAGACGTTCAGGACCGCGCCATCGCAGCGCTCGAGCTGATGTTCAGCCACGGCGGCCCGATCAACGGCATGGCGGGCCAGTTCGCACAGGTCCCGCTGCACGGCGCCGCATTCTGGGGCTGGAACCGCGTGGTCGAATACCTGCTGCAGAAGGGCGCGGAGATCAACCTCGCCGACAGCCGCGGCTACACCGCCGTCGATTACGCAATGGGCCGGGCCGGCGGCAACAGCCGCGGCGGCCAGCGCATCGACGTCCACAAAGACACGGCGGACTTGTTGATGTCCAAAGGCGGCGTCGCGGGTAATCCTGTGCGGTCATCGCCCGCCGCTCCGGCTGGTCGTTGAACCTGGGAGGGTCGTTATGCGGAACGTTGCGATCGCGGTGGCGTTCTGGCTGCTCGCGACGTCAGCGGGCGCTCAGTGGCTCGACTGGTCGACGCCAGGGATTCCGCGGACCTCCGACGGTAAACCCAACCTGACCGCTCCGGCGCCCAGGGCAGCGGACGGCACGCCCGATTTCTCCGGCTTGTGGGAGCCGGAAATGAACCCTTACCGTTTCAACGTCATACAAGATCTCAAGGAAGACGTCTTCCGGCCCGCCGCTCGCGCGATCTTCATGAACCACGTCAAGGACCTGCGGCGGGACGATCCCGTCACGAACTGCCTCCCTGGCGGTCCCGCAGACATGATGAGCGCGATGTACCGGATCATCCAGTCGCCCGCCGTCGTCGCGCAGTTGTACGAGACAGGCACCGGCCGGTTTCGCCAGATCCACATGGATGGGCGGAAGCTGCCGCGCGACCCGAATCCGACCTGGCTGGGCTACTCCGTCGGTCGCTGGGAGGGCGACACGCTGGTCGTCGAGTCGGCCGGATTCAACGATCGGACCTGGCTCGATCGGGTGGGCCACCCTCATTCCGAACAGTTGCGCGTCACCGAGAGATTCCAGCGTGTCGACTTCGGGCATCTGAGGTACCAGATCACGTTCGACGATCCCGAGACGTTGACGAAACCACTGACATTCTCGCTGGCAGTGAATTACAGGGCGGATACGGACATGCTCGAGAACGTCTGCGGCGAGAACAATCGGGACAAGGGACACATGGTGGCGGCCGCGAGCGCGGGCGTACACATCAACCCGTCGACTCTGGCGAAGTACGCCGGGCGTTATGAGTTTCGCGGCGGGTCGAGGACGGTCGCGGGCTTCATGGGTGCGAACCAGAATGTCACGCTGCTGAACGGTCAACTCTACCTGAATGCCCTCCCGCTGGTTCCGCTGTCAGACACGAAATTCGAGTCCACGGGAGCGGTCGCGGACTTCGTCATCGACGCCACGGGCAACGTGACGCGTTTGCTGCTGGGTCAGACCGAAGGCGAAGCCGTCTACGATCGCCAACGCTGAAACCGGACGATTTACCGCGTCGACTGCTGTTCCAACTCGCGCAGCAGTGCCGCGGTCGCCTCGCGGGCGTCGGCCTGGCGCGGCCGCGCGCCGCGTCCGGCCGGAGCGTCGCCGCGTGCGAGATCGAGCGGCGTGCGCCCCTGATTGTCCTTGATGTCGAGCCTCGCGCTGTTCGACACGAGCGCTCTGATCGCCACGTCGGACTGCTCGACCGCCAGATGCAGCGCGGTCTGGCCGGTACCGTTGGTGGCGTTGACGTCCGCGCCTCGGCTCACGCACAGCCGAATGGCCTCGTTCACGTCTTCGTCCGGCTTTCCGCGGGACCCACCCACGGCGAACATGAGCGCCGTCGTGCCCGTTCGCGTCTTCCGTCCCGCATCGGCGCCGCGCTCGGCCAGCAGCCGCATCGCCGGCACGTCCACCGATTTGGCCGCGCGCATCAACGGCGTCGCGCCGGCGCCGAGCTGACCGTCGCCCGTGTTGTGATAGCGCGCGAGCAGCGGCGCCTTGAGCGCCGCGTTCACGTCCGCGCCGCGATCGAGGAGCGTTCTCAGCAGGGCGAGGTTGTCCACGCCTCCGCTGGACTTCCGCGTGGGACGGTTGATCATCGGCGGCTGCGTGTGCATATCGACCGCCGCATACAGCGCCGCCATGCCGGACGTATCCGCGACATTCGGATCGGCGCCACGATCGGCGAGCAGCGCCGCCACGTCGTAGTGGCCGTTGATGATCGCGAGCACCAGCGCGCTGGTGCCATCGGGATCCGCCAGGTTCAGGCTGGCGCCCGCATCTGTCAGTGCCCGCGTCGCGTCGAGCGCGCCCTGCCGCGCCGCGAGCATCAGTGCCGTCAGGCTTCCGCGCGGCAGCTCCGTGTTGACCATCGTTGCCAGGTTGAACCGGAACGGGGCGAACCGCTGCGCGACGGATCGAACGTCCAGATCGGCCCCACGCTCCACCAGCGCGCCGACCACGTCCGCGTAGTCCTCCGCCGCCGCCCACATCAGCGCCGTTTCGCCCAGCCAGTGCTCGCGGGCGTTCACGTCGGCGCCGCGGTCGAGCAGCGCGATGGCCACGGCCCTGGCGCCGGCGCGCGCGGCGGTCATCAGCGCGGTTTCGCCTTCGGGCGAGGCGCTGTCGGGATCGGCCCCGGCGTCGAGCAGCGCCGTGACGATGGCGTCGTTCCCGTTGGCGGCGGCGAGCGACAGGACAGTGATCCCGTAGCGATTGACCGCGCGCACGTTGGCGCCGGCGCGGATCAGCATCGCCGCCACCTCGCCATCGTCCCCCCAAACGGCCCAGTGCAGCGCCGTCGTCCCGTCGGCTTCGCGGGCGTTCGCATCCACGTGCTGTTTCAGCAGCGCGCGCACGGCCGTGCGATCGTGGCGCTTCACCGCGTCGACGAGCGACGCCGGCGTGCCCGCGGCGCTCAGCCGGACCACCGCGGCGAGCACGAGCACGATCACCGCCGACACGACAGGCCTGAGCGACCGTACGACGACGTGTCTCACTCCCTACTCCCCACTCCCTATTCCCTACTCCTTACAGATCGACCCTGCCGGTGCTGACGCCGAACTTCTCGATCTCCACGCTGAACTTGTCGGCGATCGCCAGCATCAGGTTGGCATTCGGCGACTGCTCGGGCGCCACGACATGCCGGTTGCCGGCGATCGTCCCGGCGCCGCCCCCGGCGACGACATGCGGCAATGGATAGGGCGTGTGGCCGTTGCCGTTGCTCATGCCGCTGCCGTACACGAGCATCGAGTGGTCGAGCAGCGAGCCGTCGCCGTCGGGCGACGAGCGCAGCCGCTCGAGGAACTTCGCGAACAGGCCGGCGTGATACACGTTGACCTTCGCGTGGTCGGCGATCCGCTCGGGGTTGTTGCCGTGATGCGACACCGTGTGGTGCGGCTCGGTCACGCCGATCTGCGGGTACGTCCGCTGGCTGAACTCCCTCGCCATCATGAACGTGAACACGCGTGTCAGATCGGCCTGATACGCCAGCGCCAGCAAATCGAACATGAGCGCCGTGTGCTCCTCGAACGAATCCGGGACGCCGACCGGAGCATCGGGCACGGTCAGCTCGAGCGTCTGCCGCTCGGCGCGCTGGATTCGACGCTCGATCTCGCGGATGTCGTCGAGGTACTCGCTGAGGCGCGCGAGGTCGCGCGCCCCAAGATCCGCGCGGAGACTGGCCACGTCGGCGGCGACGAAGTCGAGGATGCTGCGATCCTTCTGCATCCGGGCCAGGCGTTCGGCCTTCGTGCCGGCACGTCCGAACAGGCGCTCGAACACCACCCGCGGGTTGATCTCCATCGGCAGCGGCGTCGTCGGCGTCGCCCAGTTGAGCGTATTGACGTACGCGCAGCTGAAGCCGGGCGCGCAGGCACCCACCAGGCCGGTGAAGTCCTCCGTCGCCACCTCGAGCGACGGGAACGTCGTGTCCTGACCGATGGCGTTGGCGATCACCTGATCGATCGTCGTGCCGACGGAGAAGTCGGGGCCCTCGGTCCGCTTGGGCGGCACACCCGCAAGCCACGACGCCGACGCGCCTGCGTGGTTGGTGTCGGCATTGGCCTCCGGGCGCGCCAAGTTGCTGACAACGACGAGCGACTCGCGGAAGGGTTCGAGCGGCTTCAGGATCGGCGTGAAGTCGAAGTCCCTGCCGGCAATCTTCGGCGTCCAATCGTCCATGATGACGCCGTGCGGAACGTAGACGAAGCCGAGACGCGCCTTCGGATTGACGGCTGTTCGCGCCGCCGCAGTCAGCGCCGGCACCATCGCATCGAAGAAGGGCAGCCCCAGCGCCACGCCGACTCCACGCAGGAACGTGCGGCGCGGCAGCGCCAGCCTTCGAATCATCATGGTCTTCTCCACGCCTGCACTACTGCGTCATCCGCATCTGGAACGGCGTGCTGTGCACGATCCCCAGCACGATCGACGAGAACCGGTATTCGTGCGCCGCGGCATCGCGCACCAGCGCGCGGACGACCGGCCGATCGTGGTGCGTCAGGGTTCGGCCGAGCGCGTAAGTGAGCAGCTTCTCCGTGAGCGTCCCCACGAACAGCTCCGGGCGCCTGACGAGCGCTTCACGCAGCGCGACGACCCCATCGATCCGACTGCCATCGGCCAGCTGCCCCGAGGCGTCAATGGGCGCGCCTTCATCGGCAGTGCGCCACGCGCCGACAGCGTCGAAGTGCTCGAGTCCGAAGCCCAGCGGATCCATCAGCTTGTGGCAGCCGGCACACGACGGGTTGGCGCGGTGCAGCTCGAGACGCTCGCGAACCGACAGCGGGTGCGACGGCTGATTCGTTTCCTCGAGCGCCGGCACGTTCGCGGGCGCCGGAGGCGGCGGCGTGCCGAGCAGGTTGTCGAGGATCCACTTGCCGCGCACGACCGGCGACGTCCGCCCGGCATGCGACGTTACGAGCAGGACGCTGCCCTTCCCGAGCAGCCCGCGCCGGGCGTCGTCGGGGACCGTCACCCGGCGGAAGCGGCTGCCGGCAATCCGGCGCATGCCGTAGTGGCGCGCGAGCCGTTCGTTGACGAATGTGTAGTCCGCCGTCAGCAGATCGAGCACGTTGCGATCTTCCTGCACGATGCTCTCGAAGAACAGCTCGGTCTCGCGGCGGAACGCCTCGCGGAGGTTGTCGTCGAAGTCGGGGAACTCGTTCTGATCGGGCGCGGTGCTCTTCAGGTTGCGGAGGTAGAGCCACTGGCCGGCGAAATTGTCGACGAGCGCGTGCGCCTTGGGATCCGCGAGCATCCGCCGCACCTGCCTATCGAGTGCAACGGGGTCCTTCAACGCGCCGCGGCCCGCCGCGTCGAGCAGCTCGTCGTCAGGGACGCTGCTCCAGAGAAAGAACGACAACCGCGAGGCCAGCTCGAGGTCATCTATGCGGTAAACCGACCCTGGAGCCGCGCCGGCCGGGTCTCGCTCGGCGCGGAACACGAACTTCGCGCTCGCCAGCACGCCGCGCAGGGCGAACTGGATGCCGCTGTCGAACGTGCCGCCGCTTCGGCCGCTGTCGTACAACGCCATCAACCGCATCAGGTCGTCGGGCGAGGGCGGACGGCGGTACGCGCGGCGCGCAAGCGCGGAGACAATCCGGCTGGCGCATGCCCTCTCTGCGGAGGCCGCGGCGCGGGCCGGAGGCCGGCAGATGAAGATCCGGCGGCGGCTCGGCGTGTCGCCCGGGCCAGTCGCGTTGAACGGCCCCGTAACGACCAGGCTCTCCACGTGCGGCAGGCCGGTGTGATCCGTGGAGTCGACGTTGCTGCGCAGGAACGCCTGCGTGCGGTACCCGCCCTGCGCCGGCGTCTTCTGGAGGAAGGTCGCGACGATGGCGCGCGGCCCGGCCTTCAGCGGAACGCGAACGGTCATCCGCGCCTCGAGCGCCTCGGCGATTTCCGTGGCGTTCTCTGGCAGGATGGCGAAGTCCGCGGGTCCGCCCATCGGCGCCAGGTGGAGGCGCTCGCCGTCAATCGCGATCTCGAGCTGCTGCGGGTACTCGAGCCCCCGGATCGAGCCCAGGTTCGTGTACAGCAACTTGACCTTGATCTGGTACTCACCGTCGAGCGGCAGCGTCGCGACGGCGCGAATCCCGCCGCGCGTCCCGAGCGGCAGGCCGTCCACGTGATCGGACTGCGACGCGTCGGCGCGCACGTGGAATGTGCGCATGGTCGGACCGATCGTGCGATCGCCGACGGCCAGCGCGCTGACCTGGTCGGCGGCGGCCAGATAGCGGTCGACGAGCGCCGGCGACACGCCGAGGACGTCCGCGATGTTGTCAAACCCTGCGGTCGAGTCGTCCGGCGGCAGAAGCGCGGACGCGTCGACCTCCAGATCCAACACGTCGCGGACGGCGTTGGCGTACTCGGCCCGGTTCAGACGATGCAGCAGCGGGCCGCCGGGATCGGGATGTGCCGCCTCGGCGCGATCGAGCTCGCCCTCCAGCCATGACGCGACCCGGGCGTAGGTCTCCGCGTCGGGCCGCGGCCGCTCGGACGGCGGCATCGTTCCAGCGCGCAGCTTGCGGACCACTTTCTCCCAGACGTCGGCATGAGAGGCGGCATCGCCCGGGTCGAGCACGTCGAGCGCGAGATCGGCGGTTCGGAGACGCGCGTTGTGGCAGCCGACGCAGTAGCGGGTGAGAACAGGAGAAACCGGATCGGCAGCCGATGGCGGCGCCTGCCCGGCGGCCCGCGGATTGGACCACGGCGCCAGAGCCAGACAGACACCCGCCGCCAGCGCGTGACGAATTCGCCAGCCTGACGCCAGTCGCGCCGTCATTACCGCGACGGCCGCACCTGCTTTTCGACCTCGCGGAGATCGATGGTGCCTGGGACGCCGGGCGGGAACACGTGGAGCCTCGACTTGAATCGCCAGCCCGCGGCCGTCTTGACGTAGACGTCCTGGTAGCCGCCGACGTGGCCCGAGTGATCCGGATCCGACCCGATCCCGCGCACGCCGGGGTACACGAGGTATGACTTGCCAATCGCCCCTTCCGGCGACGGCTCGATCACGAGGTTCAGCGTGACGTGCGTGGCGAGGGGCTTTTCCGCCGTCGCACGCTCGAGCTTCTTGCACCCGTTCTTGCCGCCGCCTGCCGCCTCGGCGAGCTCCTCGCGGCCGACGGACTTCCGCGCGCCGATGCCCCAGTAAAAAACGCCGTCGGGCGTGTAGAGATCGGCGTAGTCGTAGCCGTTGTTGGAGCAGGTGTCGATCGCCCACGCGTACTTGTTCACGAGCTGCTGAATCTCGAAGTAGTCCATCGCGGTGAGCGGATACATCTTCGCCGGCAGCTTCGGCGAGGGGGGCGGCGCCTGCGCGCCAAGAGGCGCGAGCATGATGGCGACAGCCGCGACGATATGAGCCGTTTTCGGCCTGTTCATGGGAGCGAGTCTACACCCGGCACCGGCCCCCATCGTCAAGTAGACTCTTGGCCGTGAGCACTCGCGAATGATCGGCGGACGTCCCGTCGAAAGCCGTTCCACGCTCGTTCGCGGCGGCTACGTCCTGACGCTGGATCCCTCGCTCGGCGACATGCCTGGCGCCGATGTCCTGATTAACGGCGACATCATCGAAGCCGTCGGCCCCAACCTGACCGCGCCGCCGCACGCCAACGTCATCGACGGCCGCAACCATATCGTGATGCCCGGATTCGTGGACACGCACCGCCACACCTGGCAGACGCCGGTGCGCGGCGTGCTTCCGAGCTGCACGCTCGACGAGTACTTCGCGGGGATGCTCGACAACATCGGTCTGCAGTACCGCGCCGAGGACGTCTACATCGCGAACCTGATGGGCGCGCTCGAGGCCCTGAACGCCGGCATCACGACGCTGCTCGACTGGTCGCACGTCAACAACACGCCCGAGCACGCGGATGCGGCGATCGCCGGCCTGACCGAAGCCGGCATCCGCGCCGTCTATGCGCACGGCGTCCCGGTGGGCAGCAGCGACTGGTGGGCCTGTAGTTCGCGCGAGCATCCGGAAGACATCAGGCGCATCCGCAAGGAGTACTTTCAGTCGGATGATCAGCTGCTCACGCTCGCGCTCGCGGCACGGGCGCCCGGCAACACGACGCCCGAGGTCGCCGTGCACGACTGGAAGCTCGCGCGCGATCTCGGCATCCGCATCAGCGTCCACGTGGGGATGCGGCTCACGGGCGTGCACGTCAACCACGTGCTGACGCTCAACCAGCTCGGGCTGATGGGGCCCGACACGACGTACATCCACTGCACCGATTCGAGCGACGAGGAACTGGATCTCATCGCGAAGAGCGGCGGTTCTGCGTCGGTGGCGCCCTTTGTGGAAATGCTGATGGGCCATGGGGTGCCGCCGACCGGACGGCTGGTGGCGCGCGGCGTACGGCCGTCGCTCAGCATCGACGTCGTGTCGAGCGTACCGGGCGACATGTTCACCCAGATGCGGACGGCGCTCGTGCAGGAGCGGATCCTCGCGTTCACGGACACGCCCGACATCGCGTTCGCGCCGACGATGACCCACCGCGATGTCCTCGAGTTCGCGACCATCGACGGCGCCCGCGCCTGCGCGCTCGACGCCAGGATCGGGACGATCGTGCCGGGCAAGCAGGCCGACATCCTGCTGATCCGGACCAATCAGGTCAACGTGGCGCCGGTCGTCGATCCGGTGGCCACCGTGGTGATTTCAGCGGACACCTCGAATATCGACACGGTTTTCGTCGCCGGGCGCATCGTCAAGCACCACGGCCAGCTCCTGCGGGTCGATATGCCGCGCCTGTTCGAGCGTTTGAACGCCGCACGGGATCACCTGCTGTCGAATGCCGGGGTGATTTCACACTGGGTGCTCTCGCGACGGGATGCGTGAGAGTACAAAGCTCTCGCCTACTTCGCTTTGGCGATCTTCGTCACCGTGACCGTGTCGCCCTTCACGTCGCCCGTCAACATCACGGTGTCGCCGGCGAATGTCTTGAGATCGGCAAAATTCTGATTCGCCACCTTCAGGATTTTGTCGCCGGTGACAAACACATAGGTCGACCCATGTTCCACGCATGCGACGGTGCATTGCTTGTCTGTCATCTTTTTCCCGTGTTCCGTCATGGTGTCGTGGGACTTGCCGCACATCGCGTCGCTGATCCGGCCGGTCAGTGTTTCCGCCGCCGCGCTTGCCCCGGACCCGATCAGGATTGAGAACGCCGCCGCGGTCGCGAACATCAGTCGTGCCATGGTGTCCCTCGCTTGAAGAGGAGCCGAGCACCATGCTCGGCCTACCTCACATCACAGCATGGTGAGTGCGCCGACGCGGCGAGATATTACAGGCTGAGTCAGCGCAAAGCGGTCCACGGCACAGTTGAACCGATCGCGACTGTAAGAAATCGATCCCTGCAGTCACTTACGTTCTGAAGGGTGTATCGGCCTCTACCATAGCCTCGTGCCTGTTCGAGAACAGACAGTCCTGGAGTCGCTGCGCGCCCGCCATCGGGTCGCGCTGCAGCACGTCGTCGACCAACACGGGCGGCGATTGTATCGAGCGGCCCGCGGGATGGGCTTTCCGGCCGGCGAGGCCGAGGATCTCGCGCAGGATGTGTTCGTGACGTTCCTGGAAACGATTGAGCGATTTGAGGGCCGATCCGAGGTGGGCACCTGGCTGTTTGGAATCCTGATTCGGAAAGCTCGAGAGCGGCGCCGCCTGCAGGCACGAGAACAGTTGTCGGAACCGCTCGATGAAGCGTTCGAGGGGCGTTTCAATGCCGATGGCTCCTGGCGGCAGCCGCCGATTCCAGCAGATCGGCTCGTGGCAGCCACTGAAACAGCCGTGGCACTCCGGCAGTGCCTCGTCGGACTGCCCGAGCACTATCGTGAGGTGTTCCAGCTCCGCCAAATCGACGAATTGTCTGCCGCGGCCGTCAGCGGGATGCTGGGCTGCACCATCAACCACGTGAACGTCATGTTCCACCGGGCGCGTGTGCGCTTGCGAGCGTGTCTGGAAGGCAAGGGCTGGGGGCGATCGCGATGATGACGTGCAAGGAAGTGTCGACGCTTGTGTCGATGGAACAAGTTCAGGAGGCGCCTGCGGCGCGGCGCCTGGCAGTCCGGCTTCATCTGATGATGTGCCGTCACTGCCGGGCGTTCCGACGGCAGCTCCGGGCGATCGGGCGGGCCGCGCGGCTCATCGCGGGGGATTTCGAACGGGAGCCCACGTCGGCATTCGAGAGGCGGATCCTCGATCGCCTCGTCACAAACCGGTAACACGGACTCCGTACCGTTTAGATATGAAACGGAACCTGGTGATTCTGGCAGCGGCTGTGTCGACAGGCTCCCTGGCGTCCGCCGCGTACGCGCATCACAGCCATCCGTATTTCTACGATCAGTGCAAGAGCGTCACGATCGAGGGACGCATCGAAAGCGTCCAGTGGAAGAGCCCGCACTCCATCATTCTTGTCAGACTGGACGACGGTATGGCTTATACCATCGACTGGCGGGCGCCATGGCAACTGACGAGAGAGGGCATCCTCGAATCCGCGCAAGGCGCCCTGGTATTCGGCGCTCGCCTTTCGGTCACAGGCAATCCCATCAGGACTGCGGCCCAGATACGCGAGCACTTCCCGAGCTTCACCTCCGAGGTGAATCCGAAAACCATCGACCCCAGAGCGATCCGACGCGTGGACGACAGTTTCAACTGGGGGATGTCCCCGGACTCCTTTCCGTTGGACTGCAGTCGCGGGTAGGCTGTTGTCACTCCGCTGGAAACTTCACCAGCACATAGGTCACGTGCTTCCCCGGCGCCACGAGGAACGCATGCGGAATTTTGGCCGGGATGTGCACAATGTCGCCGGCGGCAATCTGCCGTCGCTCGCCGCCTTCGGGACGTGTGCCGAGAAATTCTCCGATACCACCGCTCGCCCGCTTGCCGATCATCGTGCCGCCGACCACGAGCGTGCTCTCCCCGCTCTGCACGATGACGACGTCGACGATGTCGTCGTGCTGTTCGGGAAGGCCGTCGGCGTCGCGATAGAGCTGCCGGAAGCGATGGTGACCGAAGTCGGCGAGCGTCTCGCGCGACGAGTGATCCTCGCCCACGTGTTTCGCGAGCTCGGTCCCGCGCTGTGTCAGTTCGGCGGCGCGCCATACGGCAAGCCGTGGTGAATCGGCCGCGAACGCCGGCGCAGCCAGCAGTGCAACGGCCAGGAGGCGGGGCGTCATCTTCATCGAACACCTCACCGGGATTCTTTGGACTCCGGTTCCGGCTCGTTGATCTGGGTCGTGCCAGTGAAGAAAGGCTTGCCGCTGCTGTCCCTGATGGAGTTCGCGATGGCGATCGTCGGAAAGTTCCTGGCCGGCGCGCCGGCCACCTTGATGCGGTCGCCCGGCTTCAACGAATCGCGCGTCCATCCGCGGCGCATCAGGGTCACGGGGCTCGGCAGCTCGAAGCTCCAGTTCACCGTTTCGCCTTTGCCGTTGGTGACATCCAGGTAGATCCACGCGTGCGGGCTTCGCCATTCCACCTTGGTGATCGTGCCTTCGACTTCCACCTTTCCCTTCAGGTCGTACTCCGATTGGGAATGATGGGCCCAGGCCGCAGGAACCAGCGCCAGGCAGAAGGCGGCGCATGCTGAGAAAGTGGTTCTGGTCATTTCTTGAACAGCTTCGTGTCGCGTTCGTTGTCCAGGCAAATCTCTTCGAGCATCTGAGTGTCCAATTGCAGCGCCATCTCGATCGTGACCGACCACGGCCTGGTGTAGGCCTTGGGATCGTTGACGCCAATCTCTATCTTCATGAGGCCGAGATTGACGCGCGTCAGGCGCTCGGTGACGCGGGCGGACTCAGTGACGGGGCTGCCCTGGATGTCGAGCCACATGTCGTCACGAATGCCATTCGTTTCGATGACCAGCGTGTCGCCTTCCCAGTGCCCGGTCGAATAGCCGTTCCAGGTCGGATTCGGGTTGACCGGCAGCGGCCGACCGTCCAGGTACACCTCGCGATACGCGCCGTTGAATTCGTGCAGCACCACCATCATGCTCGGCGTCTGCACGATGCGGCTGTGCTGCGGCAGCGTCCACGCGCGCGGGAAGTTCGGCGGCATGCAGTAGCTGTGCGGATCCTCGCGCCCGCCATTGGCGCGCCGTATCTTCATCTGCTCTTTCGACCACTCCGTGTACGGCAGGCCGTCCTTCAATTTGATGCCCAGGTTGATCTGCTCGCGCGCCATGCGCTCTTCCTGGATGCAGTCCTTCTCCTTGCAGTAATCCTTGGCGGGGACGTTGGCGAACCACATCCCGGAGAAATCCGGCTTGCCGTCGGGCATGCGTGGGGCGGGAGCCTTCAGGTCCGGCGCGCCGTTGGGCAGACGCGGAATTCCCGGCGTCGGATAGTTGAGCCACTGCGCCCGGGCGACGGCGGGACCTGTGGCCACCATGAACAGCACCATCGCCAGCCGCTTCGTGCTCACGAGCATCGGTTCCCCTCCACGCCTGGAGGCGGATGATGGCGCGGAGCACGGCCGGCGTCAAGAACTCGGCTTGCTGTACTATGCCCGCGGTGCCGCATCACGCTGTCTGGGTTCGCGTGTCGCACTGGATGACGGCGGTCAGCGTTTGCACGCTGGCGGTCACCGGCGTCGTGATCCTCATGGCGCATCCGCGCCTCTATTGGGGCCAGGCCGGCAACGATCTCACGCCGGCGCTCCTCGAGCTGCCGATCAGCCGGAACTACCACCACGGCGGCTTCGACGCGCCCGTCCCGTTCTTCCGGGATCGCGCGGCGCCGGTCAGCGCCAACCGCTCGTACAACATCTTCAACGAGAACGGCTGGGGGCGCAGCCTGCATTTCCTGGCGGCCTGGTGCCTCGTCATCCCGGGCGCGTGGTACGTCCTGATGGGTCTGGCGAATGGCCACTTTCGAAGGAACTTCTTCGGCGGATCGCAGTACGGCGTGCTGCAGCGATGGACGTACACGCTGGTCGTGTTCGTCGCCGCACCGCTCATCATGCTGACGGGCCTCACGATGTCGCCGGCGTTAACCGCCGCGTTTCCGGTCCTGCTCCGTGTGTTCGGCGGCTACCAGTCGGCCCGCACGATTCATTTCTTCACGTTTGCGGCGCTCGCCCTCTTCGTTACCGGCCACATCGTCATGGTCGTCAGCTCGGGATTCGTCCGTCACATGCGGGCGATGACCATCGGAGGATAATCCAGTCATGAAGACGAAGGCCACGCACATCACTCGTCGCCGGGCGATGGTGGCGGGACTGGCATCGGTGGGTGGCGTCGCCCTCTGGCGCTATCCAAACGACCTGCCGCCGACGTACGGCAGCCTGCTGCGGGCAGCCGACAACGTGACATACGCCGCGCACCGTGCGGTGTTGCCGCAGCAGGCGCTGGTGAAGGAATACAACGAGGCGGACATCACATCGTTTCCCGCGATCGGCACGACGGATCCTGGCGGCACCGGCAAGCGGGACGCCGAGGCGTATCGGCGGATGCTGAGCCACGGATTCGCGGACTGGCGGCTGTCGATCGAAGGGCTCGTCGCGAAGCCGCAGACGTTTTCACTCGCGCAGCTCAAGCAGCTGCCGTCGCGGACGCAAATCACGCGTCACACCTGCGAAGAAGGCTGGACCGCCATCGCCAAGTGGACGGGCGTGGCGCTCAGCGTGGTGCTCGACACGGCTGGCCTGCTGCCCGCGGCGCGCTACGTGCAGATGAATTCCCTCGACGACTTCGCCAACAGCATCGATCTTTTCGACGCGCTGCATCCGCAGACCATCCTCGCGTACGGCATGAACGGCACGGATCTGCCGCTACAGCACGGCGCGCCGCTGCGGCTCCGCGTGGAGCGCCAGCTCGGATACAAAGGTCTCAAGTACCTGCACCGGATTGTCGTCACGCACGAGTTCGACGACGGGGGGACGAAGGGCGACCTGGCGAGCGGCTGGTCGTGGTACACGGGCATCTAGGCAACATGCGTGATCCGCGTTCGTCGTGATCGTCGACGTCTCGGATCGCGTGATGATCGAGCCACGCCGATGGTGGACCCACTCAAGGCGCCGGACCGACTCAGACGGGCGATTGCCGCCAACGACGTCGCCCGCGTCGAGGCGCTCCTGACATCGAGACCCGAACTCCGTCAGGTGCTCATCGACGACGCGCCGCTTCAGGGTGCATCGCAGCCCGGGCGCGTGCCGATGATGGAGTTACTCGTGCGTTACGGCGCCGACGTCAACGCACTCGCCTGGGGCTGGTTCCCGGTGCTCTTCACCCCCTGCGAGAACCTCGAGCCGGAACCGCTGCAGTGGCTGCTCGATCACGGCGCCGATCCCAACCGCGGCAACCCGAACAGTCCCGGCACCGCCCTCGACTACGTCATCAGCACCTATCCCCGTGACCACAAGCGCCTTTCCGCCTGCGTTGAGATGCTCCTGGCCGCGGACGCCCACACGCGCTACGACCTCCCCGGCGTGCTCCCGATCCTTCGCAGCCGCACGGACGACCTCGCTTCTCTCCTCGATGCCGATCCGGCGCTCATCCACCGCCGCTACCCCGAGCTCGACTGCGGCCAGGCAGGCGGCCGCCTGCTCACGCTGCGCGGTGGAACGCTGCTCCATGTCGCCGCCGAGTTCGGGTTCGACGACGCCGCGCGCCTCCTGCTCGATCGCGGCGCCGACGTGAACGCGCGCGCCGACGTCGACGCTGAAGGCGTCGGCGGTCAGACGGCGATCTTCCACGCCCTGACGCAGGGCAACGGCGAACACAACGAAGTCGCCAAACTTCTCATCGCGCGCGGCGCCGACCTCACCATCCGCGCACGCGTGCCCGGCCACCACGAACGTCCCGGCGAGTTCCTCGACGTCTCCGCCGCGGAGTACGGTGCGCTGTTCCCGCTGCGTTAGCGGACCCCTGATGTCGCGGTCACGCGATCGCCGAACCTGTCGGGAAACTGCTGCACGATGCCGTCGCTGATGGCGTCCGACATATGCAGGATGTGGTCGTACACGGCGTCGAACGCGCGGACGTCCTCGTCCCAGCGCTTGTTCAGCCGCGCCGCGACCTCGGTTGTGGTGGTCGCGAGATGTTGATTCATCAGGTCCACGAGCGTCGCGCGCGGCCAGTTGGGATTCGCCTTGCTCATGAAATCGGCGATGTCCATCGCGTTCTGGTGCCAGCGGGTGTCGGCCTGCTGCTGGGTCGCCTTGTCGCCGACAGTGGCCGCCTTCACGAGCTCGCCGGCGATGGCGATGTGCTGCTTCAGCAGGCTCGTCAACTGTCTCCCTGTGGCATCGCCGTAGAACATCGCCACGGCGTGGCCGATCTGCTCCTGATTTCTCATCAGCCGGCTCAGCGCGGCTGGCGCGTCCGGATGCCCTCCGACGGCCGCGATGAGGTAGTCGCGAGTCCAGACGACGTGATCCGTCCACAACTTTCGCATGTCGCGCTTGAGGTCTGCGGGAGACTGGCTGTGGTCCGCGGCGGCCTTTCGCGGCACAGCCGCTGCGGCGGACATCGGCATCAACGCACACGCGGCGAGCGCCGCGACCAACGTTGGCATTCGCATGGGATCCCTCCGTTCCGGGGGAGAGTCTCTACAAGCCGTACGCCAGCCACCAGTGACGATGAGGCATTCACGCTGCCGGGCCCGACAGAAAAGTTCACCGGAATCGCGGGATCGTGATTGAATCGACGCGCGATATGAGCCAGGCGTCCGCGAAAGAAGCTTCCGCCGTCAAGAACTACATCACGCCCAGCGGCCTGCGGCGGCTTAGAGACGAGCTGCGATTCCTGCTCACGCGGGAACGGCCCGCTGTGACACAGGTGGTGACGTGGGCGGCGGGCAACGGCGATCGCAGTGAGAACGCTGACTATCACTACGGCAAGCGGCGCCTGCGCGAAATCGATCGCCGGATCCGCTTTCTGCGGAAGCGCATCGATGCCGCCGTGGAGGTGGACCCAGAGGCGCCGCGCAGCGGGCGGGCGGCAACGCACGTCTTCTTCGGGGCGACGGTTCGCTACGCGACTGCAACCGGCACCGAGCGGGTCGTGTGCATCGTCGGCATCGACGAGATCGATCTGGATCGGAGCCACATCAGCTGGATCTCGCCGCTGGCGCGCGCGCTGATGAAGGCCGGGCCTGGCGACTCCGTGGTGCTTCGCGCGCCGGGTGGCACCGAGAGGTTGGAGATCCTGGAAGTCCGATACGAGCGCATCCCCGTGAAAGCATTTCGCGAACCACGCGGGGCCGAGGCTGTGCCACAATCGCGGGCACGATGAGGACTGCCCTTCTCGCAGCCGTGTTCGTGGCGGTCGGGGCGTTCGCTCCCATCTACGGACAGGAGCCGCCGGCGCCCTCTGCTGTCGCGCCACAGCAGACCGGCACGATCATCGGAACCGTGACCGACGCCGGAGGCGCGGTGATGCCAGGCGTGACCGTTGAAGCGACGTTGAACGGAACAACCCGCCCGGCCACCACCAATGTCACCAATTTCAGGGGCACGTACACGATCGCGGGACTGACGCCAGGCCTCTACACGCTCACGTTCAAGCTACCTGGGTTCAGCACGCTCCGCCGCCCCGACGTGGACGTCACCGCTTCGTCTCCGACGCGCATCGATGCGCAGATGAAGATCGGTTTGATGGTCGACGTGATCACGCTGGCCCCGCCGAAGACGGTCTGCGGGATGACCGTCGTCCCGGCGGATCCGGCGGTCGACCCCGGGATGCGCCGGAACGCTCCTCCAAACGGACCGAAGAGTTCCATCCGAACGATCATCCCCGACGTCTGCCGCGGACAATAGCAAACAGTACCGCCTTTTCGTATTGCGACATGCACCCGGCGGCAGGACTTCTGCTGCCGCCGGGACCTCAAGGAAGGAATCAGACGGCGACGCCGACGGCGGACGACAGCGGTCCGCCCGCGCGCTTGGCCGACGGCAGGTCGAATCGATCGAGGCTCATCACCTTGTTCCACGCCGCGACGAAATCGTTCACGAACTTCCCCTTTGCGTCGTGGCACGCGTAGACCTCCGCGATGCCGCGGAGCTGTGAGTTCGATCCGAAGACGAGATCGACACGGCTGCCGGTCCACTTGACCGCGCCCGTCTTCCGATCGCGGCCCTCGAACGCGTCCCCGGCGTCGGACGTCGGCTTCCAGACCGTGCCCATGTCGAGCAGGTTCACGAAGAAGTCGTTGGTCAGCGCCTCGG
>Ga0066903_100001084_pt1 | contig 19126 bp, 16 predicted proteins | sample PanSoiMetaGPlot1_FD_67491 | JGI IMG/M metagenome (GOLD analysis project Ga0066903, IMG submission 67491) | Tropical forest soil microbial communities from Panama analyzed to predict greenhouse gas emissions - Panama Soil - Plot 1 (version 2) | ecosystem: Environmental > Terrestrial > Soil >... | reverse complement strand
GACAGCGCACGCGTGGCCGCATCGCCCGTCAGGTTCTCCTCGGGCTTCCGCTCGAATAAGGCCATAAGTCTCTGGACTATATCCCTTTGGAGCGGACCTGGGCAAGCACGAAACAGGCGGCCGCCGTCACATAGGCGGCGGGTCGGCGAAGCCGCTTCGAAGCGCCAGCACCGCCAGTTGCACGCGGCTGCGCACGTTCAGCTTCTGGAAGATCAGGGACAGGTGGTTCTTGACCGTCTGCTGGGCAATTCCCGTGGCCGACGCAATGTCACGATTGCTGAGCCCTCGGGCGACTGCTGCTACGATCTGTCGTTCGCGTTGACTAAGGGCATCGTTCATCATGCCTAGATAGACAGCCGCAGGTACGAAATTCCTACGCGGCCGGTTTCGAATTGCGGCGGCGTTCACAAGTTCCATCACCCCAGCCATTTGCAGACGTTCCAACGAATTTGTCAGGAAGCCGGCCAATCCGTTCCGTCTATATCAGGGAACACGACATGACGTGCCCCGAGCCGGAGCTCCTGGCAGCCTACATCGACCATCGTGTCTCGGCGGACGAACGTCACGTGGTGGAACGGCACCTCGACGGATGCGCCGAGTGCCAGGACATCGTGACGGGTGCCACCGCCGCCGGCTCGGAACGGGCCGCCACGGCCCGGGCCTGGGCCTGGGCCGCGGCCGGCGCGCTGGTGGCGGCCGCCGCGGTCGTGCTCGCGGTCCGGGTGCGCCAGAACACCCCCGATCCGATCGGCATCCCTGCGCTCGTGAAGGCGGCCGGCGATCAGCGGTCGATCGAGCCGCGCCTGTCCGGCGGCTTTGCGTACGCGCCGTTCTTCGTCCTGCGAGGCTCCTCGCCTGTCGAGACGCCGCCGGATCTCGAGACCGCGGGCATCCAGATTCGGCAGCAGCTGGAGTCCCGCCCCACGCCCGACCTGCTGCACGCCAACGGCGACGCGCGCCTGCTCCTCGGGGATCCGAACTCGGCGGTCGCGTCCCTGACCGATGCGACCCGCGGCAAACGGCCGTCGCCGGCGCTCGCGACCGATCTGGCGGCCGCGCTGATCGTGCGCGGCACCAGGGACGACCGATCCGCAGATTTCGCGCAGGCGCTCGACGTGATCGAAGGGATCCCGCCCGAGGCGATCACGCTCGAAGCGCTGTTCAACAAGGCGCTCGCGCTCGAGGGATTGAAGCGCGACGACGGCGCGCGCGACGTATGGCGTGAATACCTGAACCGCGACGGCGCCTCCGGATGGGCCGACGAGGCCAGGCGCCACGTCGCGGACCTCTCGCGCTAAGTCGCGAACGAGCGACAGCGAGAGCGCGTGTCGGGGAGTCCGAGGGGCGACGCCCACTCGGATCATCACGCGCCGGCCGCCTCGATGACGCCGAGCGCCATGTCGATCGCTTTCGGCGCGGTCGAGATCTGCACGCCGCGGACGAGCGGACGGATCTCTGCCGCCACCTCGCGCGCGATCGCCAGGCCTTCCTCGGCCGCGCGGCCGTCGGCGTCGGCCCGCCGCATGCGCTCGACGATGGCCTCGGGCACGCGGACGCCAGGCACCTCGTTCGCCATGAACTCGGCGTGGCGCAGGCTGTCGAGCGGCATCAGGCCGGCGACGATCGGCACGCCATGCGCGCGGACGCGCTCGACGAACGCGCGGAACTCCTCCGCGTCGAACACCGGCTGCGTGATCGCGAACTCGGCGCCGGCCGCGACCTTGTAGGCGAAGCGGCGCAGTTCCTCGTCGAGGTTGAGCGCGCCGGGATTGACCGCGACGCCGATGTGGAACGCCGTCGGATGCCCGATGGCCTGGCCGCCGATGTCGAGCCCGGTGTTGAGGCGCGCCACGGCGTTCGCGAGGCCGATCGAGTCGACTTCCGACACCGCCGTCGCGTCGGCGTAGTCGCCGACCTTCGGCGGATCGCCGGTGATGAGCAGCACGTTGCGCACGCCCATGGAGTGCGCGCCGAGCAGATCCGACTGCATGCCGAGCAGGTTCCGATCGCGGCACGCGTAGTGGAGGATGGTCTCGACGCCCGCCTGCTGCTGCACGAGCACGGCGGCCGCGAGCGCGCTCATCCGCGCGCTGGCACGCGGGTGATCCGGCACGTTGACGAGATCGACGCCGCGGCTCTTCAGCCGCCGCGCCTGCTCCACGAGCCCGTCCGCCCGGAACCCGCGCGGCGGCACGAGCTCGACCGACACGACGAAGCCCCCGCGCGCGAGCGCGCCCGCCATGCCCGACTTCTGTTCGCGCGACACCGGCGCCAGCGGCGCCGCGAGGGCCGGCGCGGCGCTCCCCTTGCCGTCCTTGCGCGCGGCGCCGGGCGCGAGCGAGCGCACCGCGATCTTGATCGCGCGGATGTGGTCGGGCGTCGTCCCGCAGCACCCGCCGACGAGGCGGACGCCGGCGTTGATGAACTTCCGCGCGTACTGCGCCATGTAGTCGGGGGAACACAGATAGAGATTGCGCCCCTCGACCTCGCGCGGCTTGCCGGCGTTGGGCTGCGCCGAGAGCTTCCGCTGCGTGACGCGCGCGATGCGCTCCAGCGTCTCGAGCATCGGCGCGGGCCCGACGCTGCAGTTCAGGCCGATGACGTCGGCGCCCAGCCGTTCCAGCTCGGGCACGAACGTCTCGGGCGCGGCGCCGTCGAGCGTGTTCCCGTCTTCCTCGGTCGTCATCTGCGCGACGATCGGGTACTCGCCGAGGCTGCGGACCGCGCGGATCGCCGCGGCGATTTCGTTGACGTCGCGGAAGGTCTCGAGCACGAAGAGGTCGACGCCGCCCTCGGCGAGCGCGCGCGCCTGCTCGCGGAAGTAGTCCTCGGCTTCGTCGACGCCGGTCTTGCCCCACGGCTCCACGCGGATGCCGAGCGGACCGATCGCGCCGGCCACATACGCCTGGTCGCGCGCGGCGTGCCGCGCGATCTTCACCCCCTGCACGTTGATGGCGTGCACGCGCTCGGCGAGGCCGAACGCGCCGAGCTTGACGCGGTTGGCGCCGAACGTGTTCGTCTCGAGGACGTCCGCGCCGGCGTGGACGTAGGCTTGGTGCACTTCCGCCACGAGATCCGGCTGGGTCAGGTTCAGCTCGTCGAACGAGCGGTTCAGAAAGATGCCGCGCGCATACAGCATCGTCCCCATCGCACCGTCGCAGACGAGTACGCGGCTCTCAATTGCTTCGCGGAAGATCGGTCGAGTCACTCGAGAAATTGTACACCGCCCGGATCCTCGATCCCAGAGTCATCGCGCGATCGCGCGGCGGTTGTTGTCTACGATATTTATATGATATGCTCTTTTCATGAAGCAGGCCATTTCAATCACACTTCACCGGGACAATCTGGTGTGGCTGAAGGGGCAGGCCGCCGCGCGGACGGGAGGCAACGTCAGCGAGGTCGTCAACACACTCATCCGCGAGGCGCGGGCCGCGGGCCGCACCGACCCCGCGGCGGTCCGGTCGGTCGTCGGCACGATCGATCTGCCGGACGACGACGCGCTGGCGGAGGCCGGCGCCTACGTCAGGGCGATGTTCGACCGATCGCTGACGCGGCCGATGCTGGTGCGCGAGACGCCGCCGAAGAGGCCGCGTCGTGGCTGAGGTCGATGCCGCCGTGACCGATACCCATGCCCTGCTCTTCCACGCGGGCGGCAGCCGCCGGCTGGGCAAGCGCGCGACGGCGATGTTCGCGCGCGCCGAGGCGCGCGAGGCCGTCGTGTACGTGCCGGCCGCCGTCGTCTGGGAAGTCACGCTGCTCGCGCGCGCGGGCCGCTTCAACCTGCGCCGATCGCCGCGGGGGTTCTTCGACGATCTCTTCAGCAATCCCGCGTATCAGCCGTTCGACCTGACGACGTCGCAGGTGCTCGACGCCGACGAACTGCGGATCAACCGGGATCCGTTCGACGCGCTGATCTGCGCGGCGGCGCGCGAGCTCTCGCTGCCGCTCCTCACGCGCGACACCGAGATCGAGGGCTCGGGCGCCGTCCGCGTGCTCTGGTGAGTCCTGCGTCGACGGCTGGCGGCTACCAGGCGCCGCCGGCGTCGTGCAGCGCGATCTCGAGCGATGGCACGCGCACGAGCACGTACGACCGCGTCACGAGATCGAGGCCGATCGAGCGGACGCCTTCGACCCGCTGCTCCGAGAACCGGTGATGATGGCCGAAGAGATGCAGGCGCGGCTGCATCGCGCGCAGGACCTCGTTGATCTGCGCCTTGCCGGCGTCGGGTCCCCTGCCGCCGGGCAACGGCCGGAACGGCTTCGCCGCTTCGTGTGTGAGGAACACGTCGATCTCCCGAAGCTGCGCGGCGCCCTCGATCTCCTCGTGGACGAAGTGGCGGCGCTTGTCTGCAAGTTCCGTCGCTTTCGGCGTGCCCTTTTTTGGATGCGGCAAATCGCGCGGGATCGTCTCGTACCACGTCGGCGCGAACGTGCCGCCGAGCCCCGCGACGCGGAGCGTGTGCGTGTCACCGGCCGGGATCTCGATCGCGGTCCCGTTGCCGATGTGAGGCAGATCCGCCGGCAGATCGCCGGACGCGATCGCGTCGAAGTTGTCGTTGTTGCCGTGAATCCAGTAGATGCGCGCCCCGAGCGGTTCGTACCGTCCGTGCTCGTCGGCGATGTCCCCGACGCACAGCCAGAAGGGCACATCGGGATGCCGCGCGATCACGCGCCGCGCCGCGTCGAACGCGCCGTGGATGTCCCCCAGCGCGCCGAACGTTACTTGCTGGCCTGGGCCGGGACGAGCAGGTCCAACTTGTCCCAGATGAAGTCCTTGTTGCTGTAGACCGCGAGCTCGTAGTCCTTGCCCATGAAGATGGCCGACACCGGGCAGGCTTCCTCGCACATGCCGCAGAAGATGCAGCGCGTCTTGTGGATCTGGTAGATCTTCGCGTAGCGCGGGCCCGCCTGGACGCTCCCGTCGTTCTCAGCCGCTTCCAGGTAGATCGCGTCGGCCGGGCACGCCACCGCGCACAGGCCGCAGGCGACGCACTTCTCGAGGCCGTTCTCGTCGCGCATCAGGACCTGCTTGCCGCGCCACTTCGGGAACACCGGGATCTTCTGCTCGGGGTAGTTGACGGTGATCTTGGGCCGGAAGAAGTGCTTGAGGGTCGTGGCGAACCCCACGATCATCGGACGGATCATGCCGGGGATCATATCACTGTAAACTGTTGATACCGAACATGGGAACCCACACGCAGCTCCTCAGCGGACAGGTCCTGCTGTTCACGCTGATGGCCAAGCTCGCCGTCGGCGCCGTGCTGGCGACGATGCTCGTGCGTTTCCAGTGGTTCAAGCGCATCCTGCTGACCGAAAAGCGCGACTGGCCGGCGCGGCTGGTGTTTGCCGCCAGCCTCGGCATTCCGCTCACCGCCGGGGTGATCTCGCGCCTGCTCCTCAAATACAACGCGCTCGACCTCACGCTGGCGGGGACGTTTCTCGCGGGCCTGCTCGCCGGCCCCTACGCCGGCGCGATCGTCGGCGTCATGATGGGCGTGCCGCCGACCTTCGCGGGCGAGTGGGGCGCGCTCCCCTTCGCGATCGGCTGCGGCTTCGCGGGCGGCGGCCTGCGCGAGATCTGCCCGAAGGAAGCGATCTGGCATTTCTCGCCGCTCTTCTTCACCGGCCTGCACCGGCACGTCTGGCGCCTCGTGCGCCGCTTCGAGATCGACTGGGTCGTGATCCTGCTGGCGGCGCCGATCGGCCTCGAGATCATCGCGCAGGCGGTGGGCGCGCAGTGGGGCGGTCCGCCCGCGCGGCTGTTCGTGCTCCAGCCGTACACGTGGGGACTGTGGGCGGCCGTCCTCGTCTCGACCGTGCTCTCGATCGCGATCCCCATCAAGATCTGGAACAGCGCGCGCATCGAGCACCGGCTGCAGGAGCAGGAGAAGCTCCTGATGGCGTCGCGCCTCGACGCGCTCGCCAGCCAGATCAACCCGCACTTCCTTTTCAACACGCTGACCTCGGTCTCGTCGCTGATCCGGTCCGAGCCCGAAAAGGCGCGGACGCTGATCGTGAAGCTCTCGGGACTGCTGCGCCGGCTGCTGCGCAGCCAGGAACACTTCGTCACGCTCCGCGAGGAGCTCGAGGCGATCGACGAATACCTCGACATCGAGAGCATCCGCTTCGGCCCGCAGCTCAAGGTCGACAAACAGATCGATCCGTCCACGCTGGATCTGATCGTCCCGAGCATGCTGCTCCAACCGCTCGTCGAGAACTCGATCAAGCACGGCCTCTCGCAGAAGCTCGGCGAAGGGCGCATCACGATCCGCAGCCGCCGCGACACCGACCACGCGATCATCGACATCATCGACAACGGCATCGGCATCCCGGCGGCGGAGGCGAACCGCGTCAAGGGCAGCGGCATCGGCCTGCGCAACGTGAACGAGCGCCTCCACGTGATCTACGGCGCCAACTATCAGCTGCAGCTCGACAGCGTGCCGGGCGAGGGCACGTGCGCGCGGATCGTCATCCCCCACATGGCCGTCGCGGCGCGAGGCATCGCATGAAGACCATCGTCGTCGACGACGAGGAGCTGGCGCGGGACGAGCTGCGCTTCCTCCTCGAACAGCTCGGCGGCATCGACATCGTCGCGCAGGCGGGTAACGGAGTGGACGCCCTGCGCGTAATAGAGGAGTACCAGCCCGATCTGATCATGCTCGACGTCCAGATGCCGGGGCTGACGGGGTTCGAGGTCGCCCGCCGGGTCGTCCAGGCGGGGATCGAGTCGCAGCTCGTGTTCGTCACGGCGTACGACCAGTACGCGATCGACGCCTTCGAGGTGAACGCGGTCGACTACCTGTTGAAGCCCGTCGAACCGGGGCGGCTGGCCACGGCGGTCGAGCGCGCGCGCAAGCGGCTGGCGGCCGAGAAGGCGAAGAAAGAGACCGATCTCGAGCCGCTGCTCCAGATGCTGGCCGACCGCCAGGCGCGCCGGGAACAGCTGGCGATTAAAGTAGATGAGCGGTTCCTGCTGGTCCAGGCCGACGAGGTCGTCCATGCCTCGGTCGAGGACGACCAGATCCGGGTCGTAACGAACAGCTTGTCTGGAACGTGCAACTATCGGACACTGGATGAACTCCAGACGAGGCTCGACCCGGCCGTGTTCTGGCGGGTGCACCGCTCGCACCTGGTAAACATCAATAAAATCAAGGAAATAGTTCCCTGGTTCAGTCGTAACTACATCCTGAAGATGAAGGACGCCAAAGGGACGGAGATCCCGGTCAGCCGATCGCAGACGCGGCGGCTGCGGGACTACCTGAAGTTATGAGCGACAACCAACCTCTCAAGCGCGTGGGCGAAGAACTGGTCGCGTGGGCGAGAACCATCGCCTCGGCGGCGGTGTATGCGACGTTGATCGTCACGTTCGGTTTTCAGGCGGCGCGCGTCGACGGCATGAGCATGCAGCCGACGCTGCAGGACAACGATCGGTTGATCGTCAACAAACTCGCGTACCGGATCGGCGACCCGAAGATCGGCGACATCGTCATGTTCTACAGCCCGCTCGAGCCTGAAAAGGCGCTCGTCAAGCGGGTGATCGCGCAGGCGGGCGATCGCGTGCGCATCGTCGACGGGCGCGTCTTCCGGAACGAAGTGCCGCTCGACGACAGTTTCGTCGCGCCGCAGTATCGCAGCCACGACGACTGGGGACCGGAGATCGTCCCCGAGGGCTACTACTTCGTCATGGGCGACCATCGCAACAACAGCTACGACAGCCGGCACTGGGGCTACGTGCCCAAGAAGTACATCGCCGGAAAGGTCCAGGTGCGCTGGTGGCCGATGAGCCACGGCCACGTGTTCTAGAGACGTGCCAGACGCTATGAACGACAATCAGAACCCGTTCGCGCAGCCCGACCCCGATCGTTTCACCGAGCCGCAGCCCGAGCCGAAGGAGCATCGGGCGGCGATTGAGCCACCCTCGTCAGACCACCGGTTCGCCGACGCGGATCTCCTGCCGCCGCCGTCGGATCACCTCCTGCCGTCCGACCCGGCCGCCGCCGGTCCGGCGGCCAACGAGCGGCTCGCGCTCGACGGCACGTCGCTCTGGCTCAATCGCCTCGGCGAAGAGCTCGTCGCGTGGCTGAAGACGCTCGCGTCGGCCGCGGTCTACGCGACGCTCATCGTCACGTTCGGCTTCCAGGTGGCGCGCGTCGAAGGCATGAGCATGGCGCCGACGCTCCAGGATCAGGATCGGCTGATCGTCAACAAGCTGGCGTATCGCATCGGCGATCCGAAGGTCGGCGACATCGTCATGCTTTACTACCCGCTCAAGCCCGAGAAGTCGTTCGTCAAGCGGATCATCGCCGAGGAAGGCGATCAGGTCCGGATCGTCGACGGCCGGGTGTTCCGCAACGACGTGCCGCTCGACGACAGCTTCGTCCCGTCCGAGTACCGCAGTCACGACGACTGGGGCCCGCAGGTGATTCCCGAGGGGTACTACTTCGTGATGGGCGACCACCGGAACAACAGCTCCGACAGCCGGCATTGGGGCTTCGTGCCGAAGAAGTACATCATCGGCAAGGTGCAGCTCCGCTGGTGGCCGATGGGGCACGCGAAGGTCTTCTGATTCCGGGCCGGCATCAGGAGGTCGCGCGTGTTCTCACGCGGGTCCTCCTGCTCAACCTGGCGGTAGCGGGGACCAAGCTGGCCCTGGGCTACGCCACCGGCGCCGTCAGCATCGTCTCCGACGGCTTCCACTCGCTCACCGATTCCGCGTCCAACATCATCGGCCTCGTCGGGCTGCGCGCGTCGCGCAAGCCGCCCGACGCGGATCACCCGTACGGTCACCGCAAGTTCGAGACGCTCGCGGCCGGCGGCATCTTCGTGTTCCTGGTGCTGGCGGTCCTCGAGATCGGGCGAACCGCCCTCAACCGGCTGGCGTCCCCCGCGCCGCCGCAGGTCACCTGGCTCAGCTTCGCGATCCTGCTCGCCACGCTCGCGGTCAACGTCGCCGTCGTGCGGTACGAGTCACGGGAAGGCCGGCGGCTGAAGAGCGAACTGCTGCTGGCCGATGCGATGCACACGCGCACCGACGTGTTCGCCACGATCGGCGTGCTGGTCTCGCTCGGCGCGGTGCGCCTGGGCTATCCGATCCTGGATCCGATCGGCGGCATCGCGATCGCGATCCTCATCGCGCGGACGTCGTACGAGATCGCGCGCGACACCACCGGGATCCTCTCGGACCGCGTGGTGATGGACGAGGACGACATCCGCCGTGTGGTGATGGGCGTGCCGGGTGTCCTCGGCTGCCACCACATCCGCACACGCGGACCGCTCGATCACGTCTTCCTCGACGCGCACGTCTGGTTCGCCGCCGAGTCGCCGCTCCGCGACGCGCACCAGCTGTCGCACGTCGTGAAGGATCGGCTGATGGAGCAATTCCCGCAGATCGCCGACGCCATCATCCACATCGAGCCGCCGCCGTCGGAGAGATGAGTGACCGAGACGGGCCGACGGCAGCCGCACGAAGCTCACGAAGGTCACGAAGATCACAAAGAAAACCATTTTGGCTTGGTGATCTTTGTGGCCTTTGTGGTCTTCGTGTCGCTGCCGTCGGCCCGTCTCACGCTGCTGCGGGCCTCCCCAGGCGCCGATACACGCAAGTATGAGCACCAGGCGGGCACGGGTCGTCAGCGCCGATCAGTGGGGCGTCCCGGAGCGGGGCGCGGACGGGAAGCCGGTCTGCCGCTGGTGCCGGGGACCGGTGGCGCCGCCGCGGCGGACGTTCTGCAGCGACCCGTGCGTGCACGAGTGGAAGATCCGCAGCAGCCCGTGGTATGTGCGCCGCGAGGTGAAGAAGCGCGATAAAGGGATCTGCCGGCTCTGCGAAACGAACGTGATCAAGGCGCACCGCGAGTGGCGGCGCGCGCAGCCGCCGGCGGGCGAGCGCGCGGCGCGCAAACGCTGGCGGGCCGCCCGGCCGCGCTGGGAGGCCGACCACATCGTTCCCGTGGCGGACGGCGGCGGCGAGTGCGGCCTCGAGAACTACCGCCTGCTGTGCCGCCCGTGCCACGTCCGTGTCACCGCCCAATGGCGGGCTCAACGGATGGTATCCTCGACGGATGGTGCCGATTCGCCGACTCGCCATCGTGCTGTGCGTGCTGACGCCGGCGGTGCTGCAGGGACAGCAACCCCCATCATCGCCGCTGAGCTCGAACCCGGCAGTCCCCCAGCGGGCCATCCGGCGTGACGTTCCGCTGAGCAACTCGATCCGCCACGCCTACGACGCGGGCACGCGCGATCTCACGGGGCGCCCGGGTCCCAAGTACTGGCAGCAGCAGGTCGACTACTCGATCGACGCGAAGCTCGATCCGGCGACCGACACGATCACCGGCAGCGAGACCGTCACGCTGCACAACAACAGCCCGCAAGAGCTCTCCGAGATCGTCCTCCGCCTCGATCACAACATCTTCCGCGGCCTGGTCCCCCGCGGCGAGTCCGTGCCAGCCGAGAACACCGACGGCATGGTGCTGACGCGGCTGTCGGTCAACGGCGACGCCGCCGATCTCGCGGCCCCGGGTGGCGGACGGCGCGGCGCGGCCGCCGGCGCGCGGCGGCTCTCCGCCTACAACCTCGACCAGACCGTCGCGCACGTCACGCTCCCCACGCCGATCGCGGCGAAGACGAACGCGACGCTCCAGATCGACTGGCATACGAAGCTGCCGGGCGGACCCGGCGGACGCGGCCACCGCATGACGCAGCGCTGGGGCCATGATCTCTATCAGCCGGCGCAGTGGTATCCGCGCGTCTCGGTCTACGACGATCTGCGCGGGTGGGACACGAACCCGTATCTCGGGCCGTCGGAGTTCTACAACAACTTCGGCCGTTTCGACGTCCGCGTGAACGTCCCCGCCGGCTGGATCGTCACCGGCACCGGCGTGCTGCAGAACCCGCAGGAGGTCTTCACCGACAAGGCGCGCGAGCGTCTCACGCACGTCCTCGACAGCGATCAGGTGATCACGATCGTCGGGCCCGACGAGAAAGGGCCCGGCCAGTCCACGCAGCCGGGCGAGCAGCTGACGTGGCACTACGTCGCCGACATGGTCAACGACTTCGCGTGGCTCACGGCCAGCAATCTCGAACTGAAGGCGACCCGCGCCACGATTCCGGGCAAGGGACCGATCCCGATCTACCTCGCCTACCAGCCCGACCACGAGGCCGGCTACGCCAACGCCGGCCCGATCGCGCGCCACGCGCTCGAGTTCTACTCGACGCTGTGGGCGCCGTATCCGTTTCCGCAGTTCACGCTGCAGGACGGCCCCGACAACGGAATGGAGTATCCGATGGTGATCAACTCCAACCAGGGGCCGGCGGATCACGAAACCGGCCATCAGTGGTGGCCGATGGTCGTCAGCAACAACGAGACGATGTACGGGTGGATGGACGAGGGTTTCAACCAGTACATGAACATCCTCTCGGACGCGGACGCGCGGAAGACGCCGGCGAGGCTGAATGGCCGCGGACAGAGCTACGGACCCACGAGCGGCAGCGAGGACGAACCCGCGATGATGTGGTCGGCCAACTACAGCGGCTCGATGTACGGCTTCCAGACGTACGGCAAGACGCCGCTCATGCTCTCGATGCTCGGCGGCATCGTCGGCGACTCGGAAGTGCAGCGCGCGATGAGCGAGTACGCGAAAGCGTGGGCGTTCAAGCACCCGTCGCCGTGGGACTACATCTTCTTCATGGACAAGGCGCTCGGCCGGGACCTGCAGTGGTTCTGGTACTACTGGCTGTGGACGACCGACTCGGTCGACGGCTCGATCGCGAGCGTCACGGCGAACGGCGGGAAGACGATCGTCACCGTCCGCCAGGACGGTCAGATGCCGTCGCCCATCGTCCTGAAGGTGAAGCTGGCGGGGTCGGGCCCTGCGGTGAAGCCGATGGCGAACGCGAAGATGCTCGACGACACGACGGCGATCGTGAACTTCCCCGTCGACGTCTGGTTCATCGGCAACCGCGCGTTCCAGGCGACGCTGGATTTCGGCGGACGGGCCGTCGAGTCGATCGTGCTCGATCCCGACGGCCGCTTCCCGGACAAGGACACGGCCGACAACGTCTGGCCGCGGAAATAGCCGTTACGTATTCAGGGCCGCGCGGCAGAACTCGACGCACTTCCGGACTTCCTTGACGGCGTCGGAGCCGTCGGGAATCGCGTATTCGAGCTCGACCGACGCGGGGATCTTCCACTTGTTCTTCTTCACGAGCTGAAGGATCGCCTTCAGCGGCGTCTCTCCCTCGCCCCATGGCAGGTTGAGCCGGCAGTGATCCGGCGTCGTACGGTCCTTCAGGTGGAAGCTCGACGTACGGTCGTGGTACTTCGTCAGGAAATCCGTCGGGCTCCCGCCCTTGTTGCCGCCCGCGACCCAGTGGCCGAGATCGACGTTGGCCATGTTGCCCTTCGACGCGGCGAACGCCTGATCGAACACCGTCATGCCGCCCTGTTCGTGCGTGTGGTACGCGGCATAGATCTTCTTCTTCATCGCGAAGTCGCCGATCCGTTTCAGCTGCGCTTCCGCCTCAGGACCGGTCGGCAGCTCCAGCGTCGTGTGGTTGCAGCCGAGCGCTTCGGCGACGTTGAAGATGTACTCGAACTCTTCGTCGCTCATGTTCGGCGAGAGCTGCTTCCACGCGTAGATGCTGACGCCGGCGTCGTTGTACATCTTGCGCAGCTTCTTGAACGGGTCCATCGAGACGGACGTCCGCCACGCTTTCACCTTCGCCTGGAATTCCTGCTGCGCCGCCTGCAACGCGGCCAGTTCCTCGGGCGTCATGTTCGCGCCGCGCCCGCGTCCGCCCCCGCCGCCGGGCCCGCGTCCGCCGCCGCCAGCCGCCAGCGGCGCGCCCTCCACCGGTACGGCGCACTGCTCGCCGTGCCACTCGCCGAGTTTCGTGCCGGGCGGGAGGTTGTTCGGGTCGAACGCCGGGGCACCACCGGGGCCGCGCCCACCGCCGCGCGCGCCGCCAGGACCTCCGGGTCCGCCACCGCGGGCGGGCGCCTGCGGGATGCCGGCGAAGCTCTCGGCCGGGCCGCCCATCAATTCGATGGCGCTGATACCGGAATCGAGGACGTACTTCAGCGTCGCCTCGGCGCTCTGGTCGGTCATCTGGCGATAGCTGTACGTGATCGTGCCGATCTGCACGCCGTCGATCAGCGAGTTCGGCTTCGCCTGCGCGAAGGCGCCGAACACCGATTCGCTCCTGCCGACCAGCGCCGCCGCCGGGATCCCGGCCAGGGCGAGCTTTCCAAATTCGCGTCGCGTGAATGACATGTGCGTGCTCTCCTCTGTTACCGGGATCCGTAAAGCGTGAACGTGGCCAGCGCGTCGCCGAGCGAGACGAGCAGGTACTGCCTGCCGTCCAGCATATAGGTTTGTGGCGCGCCGGCGACGCCGCCGAGACGCGAATGCCACAGGGGATTGCCGTTCGCCGGATCGAACGCGACGATGTTGCCGGCGCCGTCGCCGGCGAACAGCAGCTTGCCGGCCGTCGTCAGCAGCCCTGTCGCGCCGCCGCCGCCCGGCAGCGGATGCCGCCAGACCATCTTCGCCGTGTGCGGGTTCATCGCGGTGATGGATCCGCCGGTCGACACGCCGCCGCCGCCGGTGGTGCCGCCGAGTCCCATCGACCCGCGCGGGTCGTCGTTGATCAGATAGCGGATGCCGAGGCTGTTGTTTTCAGGCACGTAGAACAGTCCCGTATCCAGCGAATACGCCGGAGGCGGCCAGTTCGTTGCGCTGCTGCTCACGATCGCGCCCGGGACGGTCGCGACTTTTTCGGGGTTCAGGATCGGCCGTCCCTGCTTGTCGAGACCGCTGGCCCAGTTGGCCGCCTCGCTGAACTTCCCGCTCGCGACGTACTCGCCGGTCACGCGATCCACCGTGAAGAAATAGCCGTTGCGCGCGGCGGTCGAGACGAGCTTGCGCGGCCGGCCGCTGACCGACCCGTCGATCAGGATCGGCGTCTGCGTCGAATCCCAGTCGTGCATGTCGCGCGGCGAGGTCTGGTAGTACCACGCCATCTTGCCGGTGTCGACGTTCACCGCCACGAGCGAACACGTGAAGAGCCCGGTGCCCACACCGCGGCCCGCCGGCGTGTAGGCCGGCGTCGGATTGCCGGTGCCGAAGATGTACAGATTCGTCTCGGGATCGTAGGCGCCCGGCACCCAGGGCTGTCCGCCGCCGTGGCGCGCCGCTTCGAGGCTCGGCCACGTGTCCAGTCCCGGTTCGCCGGGATTCATCGGCACCGTGTACAGGATCCACTGGCGCTTGCCCGTCTCCGGATCGAACGACTGCAGGAATCCCGGCGCGTCGAGATCGTTGCCGGTCCCGACGATCACGTGGTCGCGGATGATGACCGGCGCCATCGTCGAGAAGTACTGCTGCTCGAACGACGAGATCTCGACGTGCCAGATCTCCTTGCCGGTGCGCGCGTCGAGCTTGACGAGATAGTCGTCGGGCGTCTCGAAGAACAGATAGGTGTGCCACATCCCCACGCCGCGATTGCCGATGTGCGTTCCGCCGCGCGTCTTCCAGTAGTACTGCCAGAGCATCGATCCGTCGCGCGCGTCGACGGCCCAGACGTTGTCGGGCGACGTCGGGTAGAGCACGCCGTCGACCATCAGGATCGATCCGCGCATGTTCGCGGGGCCGCCGGCGTTGATCTCGCCCGTGCCCTCGCCGCCGACGATCGTCGGCGTGTCGCCGCCACCGCCGCCGCGTCCCCCGCCGCCACCGCCGCCCGGACCGCCGCCGGCGCCGCCGCGCCCGCTCGCACCCGAGCCCTGCGTGAACCCGCGCGACAGCCACGCGAGCCCGAGGTTCTTCACCGTCGATTGATTGATTTGCGTCAGCGAGCTGTAGCGGCGTCCGGTGTAGTCGCCGGAATACGTCGGCCACAGTTCGCCGAGCGGCTTGAGGATCGTTGCGGGATCGAGGCCGCCGGGGCCCTGCCCTTCGACGGCAGGCGCCAGCAGGGCCATCGGGATCGCGAGCGTGAGGGCGAAGAGTACGCGGCGCATCACTTGATGCTCCAGAGATAGGCAGTCACGTTGTGCATGTCCTTGTCGGCCAGCGCCATCACGAGCTTGCGATGCGCCTCGGCCGGATCGGTGATCTCGACCTTCGGATCGCTCGCGCTGTTTCTCGGAAACGTCCGGCGCGTCCCGTCCGCGGACGTCAGCGACACGAGGAAATCGTCGAGGCGCACGAGGCGTCCTTCGACGGTCTGTCCGCCCGCGGGCGTGACCTTCACGGTTGCGCGTCCCGCCGCGCCGCCGCGTCCGCGTCCGCCGCCGCCCCCTCGTCCGCCTCCTCCACCCGACACCCACAGGTTCTGGAGCTCGCGCGGATCGCCCGCGCGCGACGCGACGCCCTGGAGATCGCCCGTCACCGAATGGCAATTGCTGCACGCCGTCTGGAAGTACGCCTGCCCTGCCGCGGCGTCGCCGACGAGGACGCGCTCGGGCGCAACGGTGTCGTCCACCGGAGGCCGCCCCTGCCGTCCCCCCTGCGCCAGCACGCTGTGAATGTACTCCGCGATCGCCGTCACGTCTTCGGGCGGCAGCGGCATCGCCGGCATCGGCGTCGCGCCGGCCTGCGTCGGGTTCGGACGTCCCTCCTTGACCACCACCGCGATCGCCTCGCCCGCCTTGTCGAGCAGCACGAGCTGCGATCGCAGCAGGTTCGGTCCGCCCTGCTGGCCGCCGCGCAGATCGATGCCGTGGCACGCGGCACAGATGCTCTCGTAGAGTCCCTTGCCCTTCGTCAGCATCGCCGCGTCGGCGAGTTGACGCTGTTGCGCCGGGAAGCTGTTGCCGCGACCGCGCCCCTGATCGCCGCCGCGGCCCTGACCGCCGCGTCCGCCGCCCTGCGCGGGCGGCTCCTGCGTCGACACGCTTGTCTGCGCCGCCAGGATCGTGGCGATCGTGAAGGACATTGCGAACCGTCGCATCATGTCGAGGCCTCCGGGTCCTTCGAGGTTCGAGGTTCGGGGTTCGGGAGCCGGGTTCGAGCACGAACTCTCGAACCTCGAACCCCTCGAACCCGTCGAACCCCGAAGCCGCGACCTAGAACGAGAACCGTAGCTGCACTTGTACGCTGCGCGCAGCCTGATAGGCGTTCGCCACGCCGAAGCCGGCGTTCTTCGGCAGCGACCGCGACACCACCGTATTGCCGCTGGCATCGTAGGGCAAGTTCGCCGGCGTCGGATCGATCGGGCTCGCCACGCTGAGCGTGGTGTTGCGGCCCGTCACGATGGCCTGGTTCGGCGCGTTGAACATGTCGACACGCAGCTGCAGCTGGCGGTTCGAGTTGAACCGGATGTTACGCGCGATCGACAGGTCGAGCGCGCTCTGGAAGCAGCCGCGCAGGTAGTCGGCGCCCGACTCGAGGCCGACGCTGTTCACCAGCGGCGGCGCGAACCCGGCGGCGGTGAACTGCCGCAGCGGGTCGCCGCTGCATCCCGATCCGATGTCGCCGACGATGCGCATGCGGCCGCCGTAGTCGGCCGACCCGGTGATGTTCTGGTTGCCGCCGCTCTGATACGACGTGCCCACCGTGTAGGCCGCGCCCGTCGACGCCGTCCACACGCCCGAGAGCTGCCAGTCGTTCGCGAGATAGCCGAGCGCGCGCATCGCGCCATCCGTGCTGTGGATGTCCGGCAGATCCCAGACGAAGTTGCCCTTGAAGTTGTGCTTCACCGGCAGGAAGTTGCCGAGCAGCTCGTCGGCCTGCGCCTGATCCGCACGCTCAGAGAACGTGCCGTCGGCATTGTGCTGGAGCCGCGCGCCCGTGCTGCCCGTCTGCGACAGCAGCCACGCGTCGTTGAAGCCGAACGACACGCCGTTGCGGAAGCGGCGGTTGAACGACAGCTGCAGGGCGTGGCTGTCGAGCCAGCCGCGCGGCTGCGCCTGCGTGATCGAGCTGAAGCCGCGGAACGCGCGCATCTGATCGCCGACCAACGCGGCGCCGCCTGGCAGCGTGCTCGTCAACGTCGGATCCTGGTTCCCCGGCGCAAACGCGGCACCGAAGTCGACGGCGTTGATGTTGACGTTCTCGACGAGGTTGTACGCGTGCTGCCCGGTGTACTCGAGGTCGAGCGCGATCGCCCACGGCAGCACGACCTGCACGCCGCCGTTCCACTGCCAGGTGGACGGCAGGCCGCTCTCGTACTGATACACCGTCAGCGTCGGCGGCGCTTCCGTCGCCAGGCCGCTCGTGATCGACTGCAGGTTGCTGTAGCGCAGCGTCACGTTCCGGATCGTCGGCGGGTTCTGCACCTGTGCGTAGATCGAGTTGCCGGCCGGACGATCGAAGAAGAGCCCCGCGCCGCCGCGCAGGATGACGTTCTGGTGGCCCGTCAGATCGTACGCCGTGCCGAAGCGCGGCGCGAGCCGCAGCGCCGGCCACGTATACGTGGTGTCGGCGATCCCCTGTCCCGACAGGAAGAGGCCGTTGGTCGTGTTGCCGGAGTTCGGCACGAGCGTGCCGATCGCCACGGCCGTCGCCGGGCCGAGGAGCTGTCCGGTCCGTGGATCCATCGCCTGACGGTTGTTGCCCGTGCAGGGCTGCGCGGCGCAGCCCGCGAGATAGAGCGCCGGCGCGCTCGACATCGCCCACTGCTCGGGCAGGAAGTTCGCCGCCTGGCCGAGCTCGTCGTACTGCGGCTGCTGGTGCACGAGGCGGACGCCGTAATCGAGCGTCCACTTGCTCGTCGCCTTCCAGTTGTCCTGCACGTAGCCTTCGGTGTTGTTGTAGACGTAGCTGCCCTCGACGTACTTCGAGAACTGGTTGTACGACGAGAACACGCCCACCGCCGCGTTCGCGAACCCGAATCCGGTGTCGACCGGGTTGGTCGTGTCGTTCGCGAAGTTGAGCGTTCCCTGCCAGCCCTGCCGCTGCTGCGCCTTGAAGCTGTGCGTGTTGTAGAAGCCGCCCTTCATCGTGTGGCGGCCGCGGATCTGCGTCAGGCTGATCGAGATGTCGTTGGTCTTGTTGACGTTCAGGTAGCCGGGGAACGGGACGTTGGTGGGAGCGTTGGTGATGCGGCTGCCCCACTGGAAGTTGGGCACCATCGAGATCCGCTTGCCATCCCAGATGGGGGGATTGACGCCGTTCAGCGCTTCATACGCAAAGTACTGAGGATTGATCACGCTCGCGTCGTTGAAGATGAACGGCAGCTGCGTGAGCCCCGCACCCGAGAGACTCGCGATGTCGTTCATCGGGAAGGCGGCGCGGCAGAAGCTCGGCCCGGTGTTCGCCTGCGCGAGCGCGCAACCCGTCAGCGAGTTCTGCGCCCGGCCCCACGTGCCCTCCAGGAACGTCCGGTTGCTCAGCGAATAGTTCACCGTCGCGGCGACCGTGCGCACGAACGGGTTGTACTGCCGCGTGTCGTTCCAGCCGGGAATCGTTCCGGGAATCGTGACGTCCTGCTGCGACCATCCGGAGTACTTGAACGTCCCGCGCAGTTTCAGCGACGGCTGGTAGTCGAGCCGGATCGCCGGCTGGTTCGCGCGCAGCTGTTCCGCCGGCCGCACCAGCTGGTAGTTGTACTGCGCCTCCGCGACGTTCGGCATCGGATACAGCTTCAGGATGTTGAGCCCCGTCTGATACAGACGGTCCGCCGGAATGCGGCCGATCACGCCGCCCGACTGGAAGCAGCCGGCGGTGTTGGCCGCCGAGCACGGCGACGAGCTGAGCGGATCCTTGACGTACGGGAACGGGTTGCCGTTGTTGTCGAGCGACTGCGAGAAGTCGCCGGCGCGTTCGAGCGCGGTCGGGAAACGGAAGCGGACCGTGTCGCCGCCGCCCGTGCGCGGGGAGTACTCGTGCGCGTAGAAGAAGAACAGCTTGTTGTTGCCGCCCGGCCTCCCGATCGGCCCGCCGATTGTGTAGCCGAGATCCTTCTCGTTCACCTTGGTCTTCGGATCGCCGTTGAGGATGTTGGTCTGGCTGTTCGAGTTCCACTCGTCGTTGCGCCACACGCCGTACGCGGATCCGCGGAACCGGTTCGTGCCGCTCTTGGTGACGGCGCTGACCTGCACGCCGCTCGACCGGCCGTACTCGGCCTGGTAGTTCGAGACGAGGACCTTCACTTCGGCGATCGACTCGACGTTCATCTGCAGCAG
>Ga0066903_100001083_pt1 | contig 19135 bp, 14 predicted proteins | sample PanSoiMetaGPlot1_FD_67491 | JGI IMG/M metagenome (GOLD analysis project Ga0066903, IMG submission 67491) | Tropical forest soil microbial communities from Panama analyzed to predict greenhouse gas emissions - Panama Soil - Plot 1 (version 2) | ecosystem: Environmental > Terrestrial > Soil >... | reverse complement strand
CATATTCAATTTCAAGGGCGTTGTAGATTTTCGGCAGACCTTTTTCGTCCGGAAATTCGACGTCCACTACGGGACCGATTACTTGAACGATGTTTCCTTTATTCATAAGTCTTGATTAACTACCCAGCGCCATCTGCGCCGTCGCGATTTCGAGCAACTCGGTTGTGATGCTGGCTTGTCGCATCTTGTTGTATTCCAATGTCAGATCTTTGATAAATTGATTGGCGTTATCGGTCGCGTTCTTCATTGCGACCATTCGCGCGCTGTGCTCGGACGCGCGCGCATCGAGAATCATCTGAAAAACCTCGTACGAAACATAATAAGGAAGCACCGAATCGAGAACTCCCGCGGCATTTGGTTCAAAAATATAGCCGAGCATTGGATCGACCCCCTCCTCTGCGCCCTCGGCGGACTCACCATGCTTCTTTGGCAGATCAAACCTGCTGATCGGCAGCAGCGTCTGTACTACTGCGCGTTGGTTGATTGTGTTGATAAAATGTGTGTAAAGCACGGATACCTTGTCGACCTCAAGCCTCAGGAATTTCTCCATGCAAAACCTGGGGATCGGCTTCGCCTCAACGAAGCTCGGTGAATCTTTCAATTCAAAATCTGCCAACAATTCGCGCTTCGTTCGCCCGATGAATTGACGCGCCTTTTTTCCTGTCACCACGAACGCTGTTTTAGCCGAATCAAAGTTACTGGCCTCCCGAAACAGGTTCGTGTTCAACGCTCCGCAGAGTCCCTTGTCTGTGCTGATAATCAGGACTAACTCTTTCTTTACAGGGCGGACAGCGAGGAGCGGCTGCAATGTTGGATTGGTCCGTTTTTGCAGCGAAACAAGAACCTTGTTCATCAAAGCCGCGTACGGCCGCCCCGCCAGCGCATGCTGCTGTGCCCTTCGCATCTTGGACGCAGCCACCATTTGCATTGCTTTGGTGATCTGCGCGGTGTTGCGGATCGATTTGATCCGCCGCCGTATATCCTGCGTGTTCGCCATTACAAATTATAGATTGCAAACTGCGGGTTGCGGAGGCGCGTCATCATCGCCAAGTCGTTTTGAACTCATCGAGAGCCGCTTTCAATTGCGGCTCGAGATCTTTGTCGAGTTCCTTTTTCTGGCGAATCGCAGCGAGCAATCCTTCTTTCCGTGTTTGCAGCCAATCCTGGAGCTTAAGCTGGTACTCCTTGACCCGGTCGACTGGAACGGCATCCAGATACCCATTTTGCATTGCCCATATCACTGCCACTTGATCTTCCACCGGAATCGGGTTGTACTGTTTTTGCTTAAAAAGTTCTACAATGCGTTGACCACGATCGAGTCGCGCTTTCGTCGCAGCATCAAGATCGGAACCGAATTGCGCAAATGCAGCCAGCTCGCGGAACTGCGCGAGATCGAGCTTCACCTTGCCGGCGACCTGCTTGATCGCCTTAATCTGGGCCGCGGATCCAACGCGACTGACTGAGAGTCCTACCGAAATTGCTGGCCTCACACCTTGGTAAAATAAGTCGGTCTCGAGGTAAATTTGCCCGTCTGTAATCGAGATCACGTTTGTCGGAATATAGGCAGAAACGTCGCCCGCCTGGGTCTCGATGATCGGTAACGCAGTTAACGAGCCGCCGCCGAATTCATCGCTCATGCGTGCAGCGCGTTCGAGTAATCGTGAGTGTAAATAAAATACGTCGCCTGGATAAGCTTCACGACCGGAGGGACGCTTCAGCACCAGCGAAACTTGGCGATAAGCGACTGCGTGCTTCGATAAATCGTCGTAGATAATGAGCGCGTCCATTCCATTATCCATGAACCATTCCCCCATCGCGGCGCCGGCGAACGGTGCCAGATACTGATTAGTGGCCGTGTCGGAGGCAGACGCGTCGATGATTATCGTGTACGGCATGGCGCCCTCTCTCTCGAGAATATTGAGCACTCGCGCCACGTTGGAATTCTTTTGGCCAATTGCGACGTAAATGCAGTAGAGCGGCCGATAGGTTGTATCCTTCGCGTCTTCCGCAGCTTTGTTCAGCCGAGCCTGACTGATGATGGTATCGATGGCAATGGTGGTTTTGCCGGTTGCGCGATCACCAATGATCAGCTCGCGTTGCCCGCGACCGATCGGAATCATGGCGTCAATAGGCATAATCCCCGTTTGCACCGGTTGATTCACGCTGCGTCGCTTGATCACCCCCGGCGCAATTTTCTCCAGCGGATAAAACGTTTCGGTTTTGATCGGTCCTTTGCCATCAAGCGGCTGACCAAGTGTGTTTACCACACGACCCAGAAGAGCTTTGCCGACGGGAACGGAAAGCAGCCGGCCTGTCGTCCTAGCTTCGTCGCCTTCTTCAACCAGGGTGTTGTCACCCATCAAAATGGCGCCAACCTCGGTTTCTTCGAGGTTCAACGCGAGACCGAATACGCCGTTCGGAAATTCGATCATCTCGTTAAGCATGACGTCACTCAGTCCCTCAATGCGTGCCACTCCGTCGCCGGTTTCGCGAACAATTCCGACGTTCGTCTTGGCTGCGGAGGTTTTTAATCCTTCAATTTTACTTTCGATCTCTTCGAGTATGCTGCTCATGGTTTCTGTTGATTAGAGTTGTTGCTGTAGCCGTTCCAGGCGACTACGCACACTGCCGTCCCATACGTCGCTGCCTACGCGAATGCGCATTCCTCCAAGCAGCTCAGGGTTGACCACAAACTCGGTCGTAAGGTCGCTGCCGTATCTCTTTTTCAAATTAGTGACCACTTCTGATTGAGTCGCAGGATCCATTTCGCCCGCGGTTTCAATTCGAGCCCGACGCTTCTCCACCTCGAGTCGGAGAAGGCGCCTGTAGTTTTTGAGGACGTCGATGTAGTTACGCGGCTTCCTTGCTGTAACCGAGTCGATAATGGAGGAAATCCTGGTCGGATCGAGTTGACCGTCGGTAAAACTGGCTCGGAGCATTTCACGGGAAAGCTGGCGAATTTCCTTATTGATTTTCATGAAGCCAGTTGACGGGCTGTTTCCTCCTGCAAGCGTCGTTGGTCTTCAGGTGTTAACACCTTATCCGTGACTTTGGCTGTGGTCTCCACCACGAGACGTCCCAGTTCACGCTTCAAAGATTCCATTGTGCGCTCGTGCTCCAGCGCCGCCGCTTCACGCGCCTTGGCAATGATCTGCTCCGCTGCCGCAATCGCCTCCTGTTGCTTCCGGTCGGACAAATGTGCACTGCTCTCACGTGCTTCATCGATCATCTTCTGCCCATCGGCATTCGCCCTTGCGATTATTTCCTGGTACCGTTTCTCGGCTTCGGCGAGCTCTTTTTTAATCTTTTCTGCGTTAAGCTGGCCTTCCTCGATCTTGCGCCGGCGCTCCTCCAAAACTGCAAGGATTGGCTTGTAGGCGAAGCGTTGCAAAAGAAACGCAACAATGCAAAAGCTGATGACCTGCGATAGAAACAGCTTCCAGTTCCAGCCAAATGTTTCGGCTGTTTCGCGCAGGATAGCGGTCACCCCTCCGCTACTGGCGACGGCAATTATCAGATTCATAAACTAAGTTTCGGGAGCAACATCTATTGCTTCCCGTTAAATTAGTGAACGAGATACAGCGCGTAGAACACGATCGCCTCGGTCAAGGCGATGGCGAGAATTCCGTGCACGAGCACTTGCGTAAATGCGCCGGGATTGCGACCGACCGCGCTCGTCATTCCAAGGCCGGTCAAGCCGATTCCGATTCCGACGCCCATCGCAGCAAGCCCGACGTGAATGCTTCCGCTCAGTTCTGCTAGTATTGGTAGTATCATATTTTTCTTAGTTGGTTTTTGGGATCTCGTCATGAGATCACCGAAAAGTCAGTGCGTGTGCTCAGGTCCCTCTTGGTGTTCTGCAATTAACATTGTGAAAACCGCAGTCAGCAGCATGAAAACGAGCGCCTGCACAAATCCCACAAGCACCTCGAGGAAATAAAACGGAATCGGCAGGATCGGCGACAGCCATGGTGTCATCGTGGACATCGCCTCCAGAATGCTTTCGCCGGCATAAATATTTCCGAACAATCGAAAACTGAGCGCAACCGGTCGAAATATAATCGAGATCACCTCGAGCCAACCGACGGCAAAAAAAATGACAACCATAAGGACCTTGATGATTCCGGTCGTCTCACCTTTCGGGCCAAACAACTCCTTCAAGAACCCGCCAACACCGTTAGCCTGAATCGCCCAGACAAACCACATCACGAAAAATATGGCCGACATCGCGGTCGTCATATTCAGATCCGCGTTGCCACCGCGCAGCAACGGCCGATCGACATGGAAATTTCCCGACCCGTCGTAATGACCCCAGCCGATTGTTCCGATTCCTGGAATTAATCCAAGCCAGTTCACGAACAGAATAAAAATGAAAATTGTGGCATAAAACCAAAATCCCTTTTGCACGAGGTCACGACCGATGATGTTTTCCAAAAAATTGTACAAACCCTCGACTAACCACTCCCAAAAATTTTGTCGGAAGCCTGGAATTGGCTTGGGATTGCGCATAGCGGTTTGCGCAAGAATAATGAGACCAGCAGCGATAATCCAGGTCACAAGCATTGAATTTGTGATTCCGAAGCCGCGGAATTGAACAAGCATCTGCGGCTTTAACGAGACGCCCTCGTGCTCCGTCGCGCCCGTATCGGCTGCAAAAGTCGAGGTGGCAAGCATTGCGCCGGAGACCAGCGCCAGGATCGATATCAGTAAACAACGATTGCGCATTTTGTAAGCTACAGTTGTAGCCGGCATCCGTGATGCCGACCTGCCTAGGTCATCCGCCTCGATCCCAACACCGCGAGTCTACGGCAAAAACGCCGCCCCGGCTACAACTTGAAACGCGAATATCAAAGCCGCGTTTTGCCCGAATGACAAACAAAATTCTTTGCCGCAGTCATTTCGCCGGTAACCCCTCGGCAAACTGTGGAGCAAGCCTGGCTACCCGCTTCGATTTCGCCGGTTCGGAGGCGCCATTCAAACTAATCGCTTCTTCATAGAACGATTCTAACTGGTCGATTTGAGCGTCCTGCTCGAATCGTTCAACTATTGTGGCGTGCGCACGCGTTCCCATCTGCGTTAATAGGTCCTGTGAAGACGTGATCAAGTGCATCGCATTCGCTAATCCGACATGATCTTCCTCGGCAACGAGAAACCCGGTGCGCCCATGGTCGACCGCCTCAGGAATCCCTCCATGGCGCGTCGCAATTACGGGCAAGCCGGTCGCCATGGCTTCCAAAACTGAGTTCGGCACACCTTCCTGATCTTGATTCGCCGATATTTCGCTGGGATGCAAAAACACATGCGAACTGGCATAAAGCTCGAGCAGTTTCCGTTGCGACAAAAATCCAACGAAATGTACGTCTCTGAGAATGCCCAATCCATCGGCGAGCATCTCCAATTCTTGTTGAAGAGGTCCTTTGCCGGCGATGAAAAATTCCGCCTTCGGATTGTCTTTCTTAAAGATCGCAAAAGCGCGCAAGCCTGTCGCTACTCCTTTTTTCGGAATCAAACGGCACGCTTGGACCACTCTCCATTTTCCATCGCGCGGTGGCCGTCTATCCACAAATGGAAATTCGTTAAGCGGGATGCCGGTCCTATTGATCCGCAATTTTTCCGGCGGGCAACCTAGGTGGACCAGTCGATCAGCCAGTGATTGAGAACGCGCAAAAACCAGCGGAACTGCGTCGAAAAGACGGCGTAATTTTGCCGGGTAATCTTTGATCTCCTTTTTGTGCGCGACATCGGCCCCGTGAAACGACACAACGCACGGTTTGTCCCATTCCTCGATAAAAGGAAGGAGGTGCACGCCGGTATGACCGAAATAAATATGCATCAAGTCGGCGCCATGCCGCTCCAGCAAGGACTTTAGCGTTTGATACTCGCCACGATACACAATCGGAGGACGTCGCTCGACGAACTTCAGCCAGCCGTGCACGAGCAGATTCGTGCGCCGTTTTGGTATGACTTCGATATCGGCGAACGGAAATCGTTCTGCGTTTTGGACCTCTTTGGTGACAACAAAAGTGTCGACACCACGCAGCGCTTTTACCTGGCGGTAAATGTGCCACATCTCCGACTTCAGAAAACTGGAGCAATAGCTCGCTACGACGCGCGCGCCCATAAGACCGCGGCCAGTGTCGCTAGAGATTCCGGCCTTGTCCACCTTTTATTGGGTAGGAGATATTGCCGCTTCCCTGTCGTATTCCCCCTGACAACGTTCCATTTAACGCATCTATTCCCTCTCCCTTTGCGGCCGAGATCGGAACGACGCCGATCGCGGGAAATCTTTCCCGCAGCGCGTTGAGATTCGCCTTTGCGTTTGGCAAATCCATCTTGTTCGCGACAACGAACCACGGGCGAGATGAAAGCGTCGGATCGTAGAGACCAATTTCCTTGCGGAGATTCTGTAAATCTTCCACCGGGTTGCGTCCCTCGCTTCCGGCGACATCGATCACAAATATCAAAAGGGAACAGCGCGTGACATGGCGCAAGAATTCGTGACCGAGGCCAACTCCGCGATGCGCGCCTTCGATCAGGCCAGGAATGTCTGCGATCGTAGCGTGACGATAACCAGGTAGATCCACCACGCCGACGACCGGATGCAAAGTCGTAAACGGATATGGAGCAACCTTCGGTCGCGCAGCTGAAATCTTCCGTAACAACGTCGATTTGCCGGCATTTGGGTAACCGATCAATCCGGCATCCGCGATCATTCGCAGCTCCAGCACAAAGTCTCCATCCTCGCCTTCCTCGCCGTCGGTGTATTGCCGTGGCACGCGGTTGCGGGAGCTCTTGAAATGCACATTGCCCTTACCTCCTTCTCCGCCGCGACACAGCACGAACTCCTGTCCGTCGCGCACAAGATCGACAACTAATTCCATTTCGGACCGCGGATCGTGGATTGTAGATTGATCTGCGTTGGTTGTTGGGCGTTGGTTCTCCTCGAATCGCCAGACGATTGTGCCCACAGGAACCTTCACAATCTTACTGGCACCTGCGCGACCAGCCATTTTCTTCCCTTTGCCATGGCCGCCGTTTTTCGCTTTGAGAATCGGCTCATAAAAGAGATTAGCTAGATTGTCCACGTGTCGCTCAGCTCGGAGAATCACGTCACCTCCGCGTCCGCCGTCTCCACCATCGGGCCCGCCCTTGGGCACAAACTTCTCACGCCGAAAACTGACACATCCGCGCCCGCCTTTCCCTGCCTGGGCAAAAACTTTGATTCGATCCACAAACATTGCGTATTCAAGCTGCCATCAGCCGCAGGAGGTGTCATTAACCGCGTTGATTTTTGAAATTTTTGCCTTTCGCTACGCGACCCGGTTCAACGGAACTGAGTTTTGAGCGTCTAACTGGCATTAAATAACCGGATTATCCCTTTTTCAAAGATCATGAAATTATCCTTCTTAATTGTCCTGGGGCTATTCAGCGCCTGCAGTTTGCAGGCTCAGACACACTCGCCAACCCAGCCGGCTCAAGCTGTCGCGCCGGACAACCAGAAGCCGCCACCCCTGGATCCCAGGAACATGGACACGTCCGTCAAACCGCAGGATGACTTTTATCTTTACGCCAACGGCGGATGGCTAAAACACAATCCTGTGCCTCCCGAATATTCGCGCTGGGGCAGCTTCAGCGAGTTGGAGGACAAAAATATCGAGGCACTCCACAAGATCGCCGAGAAAGCTGCAAGTAGCCACGCCGATGCAAGTGTTGCGCCGGAAGTTCAGAAAGTAGGCGATTTTTACGATAGCGGCATGGATGAAAAAACAATCGAAGCCGCAAGAACAAAACCGCTCGAAGATGAACTAAAACGGATCGATTCAATCAAAGATCGCGCCGATCTGCTGAACGCAATCGCGCGACTGCACACCATCGGTGTCGATGCGTTTTTCCAATTTGGTTCTGGTCAGGATGCAAAGGATAGCACGCGCGAGATTGCGCAAGCACACCAGGGCGGCCTTGGTCTTCCCGACCGCGATTATTACACGAAAACCGATGAAGACTCGAAAAAGAAGCGAGCCGCGTATGTCGATCATGTTACGAAAATGCTGACGCTGCTTGGGGAAAAGCCGGCGAAAGCGGCCGAGGACGCAAAGAAGATCATGGCGTTGGAGACTTCTCTCGCGAAGGCATCCCGCACACGCGTGCAGCTGCGCGATCCGCAAAAGAATTACAACAAGATGTCTCAGGCCGATCTGCAAAAAGTCACGCCGGGCTGGAATTGGGCTGACTATTTTAAGGCGATAAATCTTGCCGAGCCAGGTGACATTAACGTCGGCCAACCTGACTTCTTCAAAGCAGCCAATACGGTCTTCACAAAAACGTCTATCGACGATTGGAAAACCTATTTACGATGGCATTTGATCGATGATGCCGCGGCGGAATTATCAAAGGATTTTGTAAACGAAGATTTTAATTTCAATCAGGGGATTCTACGCGGCACAAAGGAGATCAAGCCGCGTTGGAAACGCGTCGTTGCTTCCACCGATGGAGCCTTGGGTGAAGCGATCGGCAAGCTTTATGTTGCCGAATATTTCCCACCCGAAGCAAAGGCGCGTGCGCTGGAAATGGTTAAGAATCTCAAGGCTGCGCTGGCTGATCGCATTAAGACGCTCGAGTGGATGGACGAACCGACCAAACAGGAAGCGCGGAAGAAACTCGCGGCCATGAACGTCAAGATCGGTTATCCGGATAAATGGCGCGATTACTCGCAGCTTCAGATCGATCGCGGGCCGTATGTTTCGAATGCCATGCGCGCCGCGAATTTCGAGGCAAATCGCGAGCTAAAGAAAATTGGAAAAGCTGTCGATCGCACGGAATGGGGAATGACTCCGCCAACAGTGAACGCATACTACAACGCGCAGATGAACGAAATCGTGTTCCCCGCCGGAATTTTACAGCCACCGTTCTTCGATCCAAAAGCTGATGATGCTGTGAATTATGGTGGGATGGGCGCAGTGATCGGGCACGAAATGACGCATGGCTTTGACGATCGGGGCCGACAATTCGATGCGACCGGAAATTTGCGCGACTGGTGGTCCAAACAATCAGCTGAGGAATATGACAGGCGTCGCAAAGCGGTTGTCGATCAGTATTCCGAGTATGCACCGCTTCCGGGTGTTCACATCAATGGCGAACTAACCCAGGGCGAAAACATCGCGGACATTGGTGGTATCAAACTGGCGTATGCTGCCCTGCAAAAAGCGGTTGATAAGAACCCACAGGCGCGACAACAAAAAATTAATGGGTTTACACCCGAACAGCGCTTTTTCCTTGGTTGGGCCCAGGTGTGGCATGCAAATCAACGCGAAGACGATTTGCGACTACGCCTGAATACCGATCCGCATTCACCGACCCAATACCGGTGCAATGGACCGATTTCGAACATGCCGGAGTTTCAACAGGCGTTCAATATTCCTGACGGCTCGCCGATGATTCGCCCGCCTGACAAACGCGCCAACATTTGGTAAGATCGAAACCGGACTGGCAATTGTAAGATCAGCAATGCGGTAGCGCGTGCGTCTCGCGCAACACGTTGCGCGACCTCAGCCGTTAAGCTCGCTTATTCGTTTGACGCTCGCCAATTGCGTAGCCACGAGCTGACAGCCGTCGTTTGAGCTCCGGCACAAATCGCAGAATCTCCCGATCTTCCACGTTGTTAAGCAGACGATCGAACTGGTGCCAAACTTTCATCGAACGCGGACTATCTATTCCAAACTGGTCGGCCGCGCCTCGGGCTATTTTATTCTCGCCGTCTTCCAACGATTTAGACCAGTAATGATTAATCCTTAGCACATTCGCCGTTGCTTGAATGGAGTGCGACGTTGTTACCGGCCATCCATTTTCGTCACACGCGATATGGCCGTTCTTGTACTGCCAGTGATGGGGGCTTGCCCATGAAGTGACGCGACGCGGATTAACAATGCTTTTTACGAGTGGATTCACACTGTCGCCACGAAGCAGGTAATTTTCCAACACAAGTCCATTTGGACGGCTTAGGTGTCCGGAGGAGCCGAACATGAACCAATGCACCACCATCGCAGGGTATCCTTGGTACTTCCGCAAAATCTTTGGCACACTTTCGCCGCAACTCGGGAACAGAAACTCATCGTCATCCAGAAATGCCATCCAACGTGTTTCGTGCTGATGATTCCCAATGCAGTGCTCATCAGCTTTGGGAGACGCTGGCGTGTAAGGCCATTCGTAAAGCGTTACAATTTTGTCTTTTCGATATGGCGCAAGCGCGTCTGAGTAATTATCCGTACTGTTGTTGTTGTACAGGTAGAAATGGTCGAAGCCCACGAGCCGGTGAAATTCGATCCATTCTGGTAGATAGCACGCCGCATTCTTGAATTTCATGCAGGCGGTTAGCTCATAACGAATCCGGTATTCTTCCGCGGCCGCGGAGGCAACGCACAAACATTGTCTCCCAGCTCGGCGAACTCGCCGCAACCAATCGCGCGCGGCATGTGATAGCGTCCGCACCATTTCGATCCGTAACGCGATGCCGTTTCGGTTGTACATTTTCCAAGCTGCGACGCTGACACTATCTGATCTTCCCTCCCCAACTCAAAATTTTCGCCTTCGCGCCGGCGGCTTCCGCCTCCTTGATATTACCGGCGCGATTGTAGAATAGCGAAAGACTTGTCCAGCCTATTTGATCATTCGGCCGAAGGTCGACCGCCTTCTTTCCTGCCTCAATCGCTTCGGTAAAATGCCCGAGTTTCATCAGCGCCATTCCAAGGGCATGCCAGCCATCGAAAAAATCAGGCGCAGTCTCAACGCAACGTCTATACTTCTTCACAGCACTGTCCAAATCCCCAACAGCGAGATCGCCATTCGCGTCATCAAAGATTTGGTCGACGGTTTCTCCCATCTGCTTTCACCGTTGCCCCGAAAGCATTCGGGGGCCATTACACCTTAGCCTTTGGTAAATTGGAGACCTGCTGCTTGTCCTCGATCGCGCAGCCATTCCATAAAAACGATTCGCTGTTTATTGTCCAGGAGTCTTTTCTCGTATACTGTCTTCTTTTCTGAAGGATTCCCGGCAGCCAGTGGCTCTCGCTTTTCCAAAATAGCAATGAATCCGTCTTCGCCGACTGGGAAAAAATCGCTGATGTCGCCGGGATCCAGGAATGCCACAGCTTGTTTGATTGCTGGAAGATCGGCGGGTTCGCTCTTCTGCGGTTCTTTGTCTTGCGATTTTTGTTTATCCTCATCGACCAATGAAAACGGCGGGATCTTCTCGGCTTTCGCACCAGCTTTTTGAATCGCCGCTTCAAGGGGTTGCCCAGACTTCTTTGCTTCGCGTAACTGTTGAACGATCTCAGCTGCCTTCGTCGACATCAGCTCGCGGGCTTTCAATTTCTTGATCGTCTCCACGATTTTTGGCTTCGCTTCTTCGAGTGTAAGCGGACGCGCCTCCGTAATCCCCCCGAGATGCAAGACATAGAATCCATCCGCCACCTGAACCGGATCGCTGTTCGGTTCCTGCGGAGAAAGCTTGAAAGCTGCCGCGCCAAGGGCTGGATCGATTTTTAACTGGGGGTCTGGCTCCGCTTTGGTAAATTCGCCGGTCTCATGCAGCGGCACGTGAAACTTCTCAGCGACTTGCTTGAAATCCGCCCCTTTCTCTAACAGCGCTTGCGTAAAATCAGTCGCGCGGTCGGACAGTTTCTGTAAAGCCTCAATCCGCTCTTTCCCGGTCAATTTCTTTTCCTCTTCAGTAAGTGCGAGCGTAACAAACTCGACTTTCCGTTTCTCATCAGTCTTCAGCTCCGCTTTATGAGCATCATAATGCTTCTGCACCTCGTCGTCACCAACCTTGATGTCATGAACAAAATCGGCAGGCTGAAACCGAATAACGCTCACAAATAACGTGTCGTGTCCGCGCTGAAAATTTTCATCAAGCTCGCCTTTCGGGATTGAGACACCCGTCGCCAAGAGCTGTTTGATCTGATTCAATGACAACTGATCGCGAACCAGCTGTTCGATATGCTCCTCGGCAAGACCCATCGGCGCCAATCTAGTTTGCACAAAGTCAGTGAACTTGCTCATGTCGAAGCCTGAGTCGCCCTGGAACGCCGGCAAGGTCCGCACGAGCTGCGCGATTTCCGCGTAACTCGGCCGGATACCGAGCCGGGCAGCTTCGTGGCGGAGGACCACCAGGTTCAAAGCAAACATGTTGTAGCCTCTATTTTCGGGTTGGTCCAGGGATAGCATTTGCCAAAATTCAGACGCTCCGAGAGCCTGTGCCAGAATACCCAAACGCATGTAGCCCTGAAACTCAGCAACGGGAATTTTGCGGCCGTAAATCGGGCCGACCACATCGGAGCGCATCGCACCGTAGTCCGGCCGTTGGACAAAATAGAAAATGAACGGGATGGCCAGAATGGCGATCACGATCATCAGCCAGTCCCGGTGCTTGCGCAGTAACTTCATCATAACGGCGCAAATTGTAGTGGCGGCTGTCCTCAGCCGCAAATCTGTAGCCGTCGCTCTGCGAGCGGCGCGTTGAGCGATGCATGAAACCTCGGCGCGGCGCTTCGCACAGCGAAGCGGCTACAGGGCGTCCGCTGTTTCACGAATCATTTCCCAAGCTTGGCGCAAATGATCCTCAGTCGTGAGCACATTGCCTAAACCAATTCGCATCACCGTGCGACCCCGTAGTTTCGTTTGGGTGAGATAAGCGCGTCCGCTTGAATTGATCTTTTCGACGATGTCGCTGTTTAGTTCGTCAAGCTCCTCAATCGAGACGGCGCGCCCTCGCACCGCTCCGTCTCCGCGCGGCGAAGGTGCCGCGTCTCCAGTGAAACGAAAACAGACCACGCCCATGCTCACCGGCGCGGCAAGCTCGAAGCGATTGTCGCTCTTGATCCAATCGGCCAACAGATTCGCCAGTCGAATATGTTCGCGAAGGCGCGCGGCCATTCCTTCGCGCCCAAAGCTGCGGAAGATCACCCAGGCTTTTAAGGCGCGAAATCGACGCCCGAGCTGGATGCCGTAGTCCATGTAATTCTTCTGCGCATCGACCGTGTCACCGCGCAAATACTCAGGTACGAGCGTGAACACGCGTCGCAGACGATCAAGTCCGCGGACGTAGAGCACGCTGAAATCGAGCGGGACAAAGAGACTTTTGTGTGGGTTCACGACAATGGAATCTGCATCGCGCCAACCATTGGTCAGCCATTTGTTCTCTGGCAGAATCGCGAAGCCAGCGCCGTAAGCGCCATCAATGTGAAGCCATACCTTGTTTTCACGGCAAATTCCTGCAATCTCGGGAGCGGGATCAACGCTCGCGGTTGACGTTGTGCCGACTGTGGAAACCACCGCCAAAGGCTTAAATTTGTCCCCAATATCTCTCGCGATCATTTCGCGCAGCGCGCCCGGATCCATACAAAACTGCGGATCAGTCGGAACGCGTCGCACATTTTCCTCACCGAGCCCAAGTGCAATCGCGGCTTTCTCAGCCGAGCTGTGCGCTTGCTCGGACGCGTAGATGCGAAACACTGGCGCGCCCGCACGGATCAGCCCACGCTTGCGAACGGATGGCGCGGCCTCCTCGCGCGCCACAGCCAGTGCATGCATCACGCCCACGGAGGCCGTGTCATATACGACGCCTCCAAACTCCCTGGGCAAATCCATCCATTGCCGGATCCAATCGATTACCAACGTCTCGAGTTCAGTTGCGGCTGGACATGTGCGCCACGTCATCGCGTTCACATTGAGCGGCGCAGTAATTATTTCGCCGAGAATTGCAGGAGCCGTGGTCGTCCAGCCGAAATAACCAAGAAACATCGGATGACTCCAGTGCACCATGCCGGGAACGACGACCCGATCGAGGTCGCCCAGAATCTTCTCAAACGCCTCACTTGTCTCCGGCGGCTCAGCCGGAAGGGCAGTCAGAATCGCGCCCGGTTCCGCGACTGCGGGATTGGGCGCAACCCGCATTGACGCCAGATTCTCGCGAAAATCTGCAATCCAATCCGCCAGCTCGTGCAACTGTTTGCGAAATTCCTGGGGTGAAGTGTCACCAAGCGTTTTTGAATTTTCCATCATACATTTGTAGTAGCCGACCTACGGCCCAGAGATGATTAGCATATCAGCGCGACGCTTCCTACAGGGAAGCGCTACCGCTAAAATGCAAAGCCGAAGCTGAAATGGAACGCGCCGAAGTCTTCGAAGGGGCGCGGATCGGGGTTCACTCCGTAGTCGAGGCGAATAGGGCCCACCGGCAGCTTGTAGCGCAAGCCCGCGCCTATCGCATACCGCATGTCGTTCAGACCAATGTCTTCGGATGTCGGCAAAAGATTGCCGGCATCAAAGAACACGGCGCCCTGTAATTCCCCCAGAATCGGAAACGTATATTCCGTGTTGAACACGGTGTAAAATTCTCCGCCGACGGGATGACCGTGGTTATCGTGCGGACCAAGATCACGCTCCCCGAAACTGCGCACGGTTGTGGCGCCACCATTAAAGAATCGTTCGTCGATTGGAATGGCAGTCGCTTCGTCGCCACCACTGTTTGTAAGCGAATGAATAATTCCGACCCGCGCACCAAACGCGATCGAGGATTGATGGAACCACCTCTGGAACGGCGTGCCAGTGGACTGATCTTCCACTACACCGGGCGTGAGTGCCTTTGGTCCAAAAGGAAGATAGTACCCAACGCGCATGGTGCCCCTGATAAACTCTATGTCGCTTCCAAACCCGTTAGACGCCACGTCCACTGTGCTGCCTATGAGAAATCCTCGGGGGTTTACCAGCGGACTTTCACGAAAATCCAAAGTGTTCGCCAGTCCGATCGTGTTGACGAAATAATTCGTCGTGTTGCCCAGCAAAAATGTGGGCTTGATCTCAGAGTCAGTGATTTTTACATGACGCGCCGACAGGATTAGTCCTACCTCGTCGTACTTCGTGATCTTGCGAGTAAGTTCGAGTCGTCCGCCTAATTCGAACTTTGTGTAGCCATCGTAGTCAAAAGTAAAAGCAGTCACCCGCGCTCTGAAGTAGAAATCTGTATCCAGGAAAAACGGGTCTTCGTAGAGAATTTCACCTCTATAGCTCCGTTGCGAGATTTCGATCGTTGCAGTCAGAGGACGGCCGGTGCCGAACACATTGCGATCGCCAACCTGAACACCCGCGAGGGCGCCTTCGTACGTATCGAATCCAACCCAAACACCGAATTCCTTGCTCTTTGCCTCCTCTGCCGAAATGTCGAGCCGCAACAGATGTCCATCCACAGGTACCGGTTTGATTTGCAGTACATTAAAGAGCCCGGTCTTCATTAGTGTGCGAAATCGCTCATCGAGAAGGTTCGGGCTGTACGTTTTTCCGCTGAGGCGAGTGAATCGTTTGGTCACAAAGCTTGGATGCAATCGCTGCAGTCCGCTGACAGTAACGCCGTCAAAGTAGTAAACCGGTCCAGCGGAGATCGTGATTTGGACAGGCACCCGACCGTTGATTGCCCCCTCCGGCGCGCCGTTGGCTACGACCTTGACGTCGTAATAACCGCGCGCCTTAAAGTAGGCCTGCAAACGCCGCGGGATATCCTCTACTCGCGCGTCTGTGTAAGGCCGTTGGAGCAGATCGACAATTTGGCCACGCAGTGCTTCCGCACCGTAAACCGTCTGACCGCCAAACGAAATGTTGCCAAAGAAATATTGGCGTCCTTCATGAATCGGAACAACAACATCAACCTGATCACTTCCCTCGTGGAAGGTGTAGCGTGAAGGATCAACTTCAGCATCCAAAAAACCTTCCGCAACATAAAAGCGATGCACCAGACCGACTCCCTCCCCCATATCTGCCGCAACAAAAGGCAATCTTTTCTCCAACCTAGAATATCGTTCACGGGTCGGACCTACCATGTACTCGAACAGCTTGTCTGCGGGTTCTTTTGCGTTCCCCTCAAATAGGATATTCCTCAGCATGAACCGCGGACCTTCGGCCACATCGAGACGTAATCGGTCAGCCGATTCGATCACGTAATGCACGTTCACTTTTGCGTACCCGTGTTTCCGATAGAAAACCTCTAGGAAAAAGGCGAGATCGTCCGCTCGCGCAGGGCTCAATCCAAAATCGTCAATTGTGGTGATCTCCTCTTTCAGGGCCGAACGTAGTTCTTTTTCATCGAATGCCTGCTGCCCGCGAAATTCGATGACGCTCGTACGCTTCGCGCGCTTTTCTTGTTCCTTGACGATCGCCTGTCGCGCCTTCTGACGCTGTTCGGGTCGCGCAACGTCGACGGCGCTCTGCGCAATGACTTTAACTGCGAGGGCCACACCTCCAAGACACACAAGGACCCCGTGGCGCATCCCAGTCTCCTACCGAAACCGAATCAGGTATTTTAATTTGCCGCGAAAATCGCCTCTCACCCCGACATCGCCGGTGAGAACAAAATGATCGTTAATCTTGAATCGCGCCGTTGCCTGCTGCTGGCCGGTGCGAGGATCGAGTGTGCCCAAATCGAGGTCCAGTCGATTGAAGAATGCATTGCTTTGCGTCGGTTCGCCTTTTTTGACGATCTTGCGGTAGAGCTGCTGCACCAATAACATGGCCGCCCGGCCGGCCAGCACATTATTGTTGCCCGAAAGTTCTTCGCGCGTTGCGCCGGTGGCGATTAACGAAATGATTTCCTCCTGAGGCAACGGCGGTTCGCTGGTGAAAATAGCTTGTGGTGACAACACGGTTCCGTAGACATAAACGCGCACCGTGTAATCGCGGAGGACCGATGTGCCTTGGAGATCGATTTTCGGGTTCATAGAATCGCTCGGATCAAAAGTGAGTAAGCCGCGCGAAATCTCCAACCGGCTGAAGGGTAACGTCGCCTCCACATTTTCCATTCGCACCAACCCTTGCAACCCCGGGTTCAATCCTGTTCCGGTTAACTTGAGATCAGCCGTCGCTTCACCCGTCGCCAGGTTTCCACGAATAAGGACCGGATCTTTCGTTGTGATTGCAACGTCGAACTTCCAGTCACGAAACGGTGGTGTGGTGATGGAAAACTCTGGACGCTCTGACGGCGGCTCTGGCGCGGGTCTGCCCGGCAGTCCGATCGGAATAAGGTCGATGTTCTTCAAAATGTGACTGTTCGTCATTGCGACGTTGCCGGTGACTGTCGCAACCGCGAACGGGCCGGTCACTCTTGCGTCTGCATCAGCGCGCGCAGTAAGCGTGTCGTTCCGTGCAAGCAACACGCTGTTGGCTTTCAACTGTAAATCCAGAGTCGGTTGAGTGAGCTTTAGAAAAGTGACGTGCCCACTCATCGTGAAAGGGCCTCCCGCCAGATCACCTCCGAAACGCTCGAGACTAAGCGCGTTCTGCGCAAAGCTCACGCGCGCACTAAAACTCCTGAGGGCGGGAAGAGTCGCATTTTTGAAACGCGCAACGTTCACGGTCATGTCCCCTGCCCCCGTAAATACCGGTTTGCCCATTGTTCCGCTTAAATCGACATCGAGAGCAACGTCACCATCGAGTTGCTCAAGCTCCGGAACAAATTGTCGAACAAAATTCACAGAACTGCGCGGGAGACGCGCTTTTCCAGTGATCGGTGTTTCGTCCGGCAACTTCCCGGCACGCGCGATCTTTGGAATATCAAACGGCATTTCAGCGTTCAGCTCGAGAGGCTGAATTCGTGGTTGCTGCAGTTTGCCGAGAACTGTCAGGCGATCATGCACGGATTGCGCGTTGAAATCAAATGTTGCCGGCTCCATTTTCGGCCATTGCTCATTTCGCAAATCGCGCATGTGCACCTCGAGACGCGCATTCAAATCTCCAATGGTTCCGTCTGCGTCGAGCCGTGCGTTCAGCGTTCCGGATGTCCCCGCTTTGATTCCGAGATCGCCGAACAATTTTTTAAGATCAATGTTCTCCGACTGAATTGTGGCGAACACTTTGCCTGACGATGGAATAGCCGCCGCGTTCGTTCCCAGATTTCGCCATACAAATGGAAACGAGACATATCCCGAGGCGAACCTCGCCTGACCTTGATCGAGTTGAATCCTGGTTATCTCGAGCGTCTCGCCCTTTGCCTGGGCGACCGCCTGAAAATCCGTGCTGCCGGTAGCGAAAAAGACGATCGGCACATCAAGACCGTCGGGCGAATATGACGCTTCGATATTCGCGCGGAGTGATTGCACGTTTCCGTAGCGCCCCTTCTCGAGCACGAACTTCAGGTTCCCTGAACTCTTCGAGACTTGCGCGGCTCCGTTTCCTTCCCAGTCAAGTGCGATTGAACCCGCCAATTCACTCTGATTGCCAAAGGTGCGAAGCAAAGGTTGAAGGGTCGATAAGTTCGCAACGCTCGCCGAAACCTTGCCGTTGTAATGATGAAGCCGCCGCAAATCCAGTCTCCCGGTGGCGTTAAAGAAATCCGAATCATTCAGACTCGCTCTGCAATCGTTTAAATACGCGATGCTATCAGAAATCGCGCACTGCGCGTTCAGTTGCCGGAATACCAGATCCTGCAGCTTGAGGTTCGAACTGGAAATCGAAATCTGACCGTTGGCTGCGTCTTGTTTCCATTCGATTTCCGCTGTCATTTGCAAGGGCCCGCTCAATCTGTTTGGAGAATTCTCCACCCAGAAGTCGCCGACCTCGGGCGCGTTGAGCACAACATCCAGATTCGCGGGCTGCGAAGGAGCTTTGCCGACTTCCGCGGGAAGCTTGTAGCGACCGCGAATGTTCAGTTCGTTTTGATTGCGTCGCGCAGTGAACCGATCGAGCCCCAGAATGTCATCACTGCTATTTAGCGATCCTTCGACTGAATCAATGATGTAATCGCTGTAACGTAGTCGGGCCAAATCGAACTCCATTGCAGTGCGCAAGTCCGCGAACCACGGCTTCCGCTCTGTAGCCGGGGTCGCCGATCCCGGCCGCTTCGCTGTCGCAAGTGGCTTGGCGCTGGGCGCCGCAATCACCTTCGACGCGCGCACCGTGCTGCTCAGTCTCTCAACCGTTCCGCCCGGAAAGCCGACTGAGTCCGCGGTCACGCCAAGAGTGGCGTTTATTTTCGCATTAATAATGTCGATCTTGCCGGTGAACTGAGCGGAGCCAGTCAGTGTTACGGCTGTTTGCGCTGTTAACCGTTGTAAGTCCGGAGCCGCGCCGGAAATTTCTAGAGTGGTAGGAGTCC
>Ga0066903_100001082_pt1 | contig 19135 bp, 17 predicted proteins | sample PanSoiMetaGPlot1_FD_67491 | JGI IMG/M metagenome (GOLD analysis project Ga0066903, IMG submission 67491) | Tropical forest soil microbial communities from Panama analyzed to predict greenhouse gas emissions - Panama Soil - Plot 1 (version 2) | ecosystem: Environmental > Terrestrial > Soil >... | reverse complement strand
CCCGGCGTCCGCTTCTTCGACATGGAGACGACGCACCCGATCTTCCATTCGTTCTTCGAGATCACGACCGACAAGCTCGACAACTTCCCGCAGGCGTACAACAGCGGCCGCCCGATCTTCCGCGGCGTCTACGAGGACAACGACCCGACGAAGCGGCTGTTGATGATCATCAACTACAACACCGACGTGTCGCAGTTCTGGGAATGGTCGGGCCGCGGGCTGCGGCCGATCGACGACACGAACGAAGCGTACAAGCTCGGCGTCAACTACCTGATGTACGGGATGACGCACTGAAGCCGATGCGGCGTGCGGCCACGCGCGGCCGCGCCATCAAATCCCGAATCGCTCGAAAGACGATCTTGAATCGCGCGTCGTGCTTGTGCTCGAGCGCTCCGATTCGCTCCGCGAGTTCGGCGTTCGACGGCGTCGTCTGTCGGAGCTGAACGAATACGCGCATGATCTCGATGTTGACGCGCACGGCACGCGCGCTGCGCAAGACGCTCGACAACATCGCAACGCCCTGCTCGGTAAACGCGTACGGAAGATACTTCCGGTGATGGCCGCGCCGAGTCTTTAAGGTCACAATTTGTGACCTTAAAAAATCTCGCTCACGCGCGGTGAGCTGAAACATGAAGTCGGATGGAAACCGAGCGCGATTTCGTTTGACCGCCTGGTTGAGCACCTTGATCGGAACTTGATACAGCGCCGCGAGGTCCGAATCGAGCATGCTCTTGCGGCCGCGCAGCATCAGGATGGCGTGCGCAATCCGTTGAGTGGGCACCAGCGCCGGTTCGATCCGTGCGCGTGAGCGGCTCGGCGCAGGAGTCGTCGGTGGCATCGCGGACGGCTCTGCAATTGCGATACCCGGGCCGATCCGCCGCCAATCGAGCAGCGGCGACGAGACGCACGCGGATTCTGCGTACTGCCGCCAGGTCGACATGGCGATGGCTGCGCTCTCACACGGTCCTATAATGGCGGCATGAGCCGCATCACGCTTACCGTCAACCGCCAGGCTCACACCGTCGACGTCGATCCCCAGACACCGCTGCTCTACGTGCTCAGCGACGATCTCGCGCTGCGCGGCCCGAAGTTCGGCTGCGGCCTGGGACAGTGCGGCTCGTGCACGGTCGTCGCCGGCGGGCGCGCGATCCGATCGTGCGTCACGCCGATCGGTACGATGAACGGCGCCGACGTCACGACGCTCGAAGGGCTCGGCACTCCGGAGCGTCCGCATCCGATCCAGCAGGCATTCATCGACGAGCAGGCGGCGCAGTGCGGCTTCTGCCTGAGCGGCGTGATCCTGACGGCGAAGACGTTCGTCGACGCGAACCCGAGAGCGGGCGACGACGCAATTCGGCAGGCGCTGTCGGGCGTGTTGTGCCGCTGCTTCGCCCACACGAGGATGCTCGGCGCGATCAGGCGATACGCGAAGGAGCGTGCCGTATGACGCGCGACGCCCTCGATGCGCTTGCGCGCGCCGGACTGTCGAGGCGCGACTTTCTGAAAACGTCAGGCGCGCTCATCATCACCTTCAGCAGCGCGGCGGTCCTCGATCGCAGCGGCTTCGCCCAGGGGCAATTCGGCACGCGGATGTCGCACGTCGACCCGTCGAAGCTCGACTCGTGGATCGCGATCGCGGCCGACGGCACGGTGACCGCGTACACCGGCAAATGCGAGCTGGGCCAGGGCATCTTCACCGTGCAGACGCAGCTGGTCGCCGAGGAGCTCGCGGTCCCTCTCTCGCGCGTCCGGCTGATTCAGTGCGACACCGCCGTCACGCCCGATCAGGGCACGACTTCAGGCAGCCAGTCGACGCCCACGAACTTCAACGAGCGAAACCTGGCGCAGGCGGGGGCGACGGCGCGTCAGACGCTGCTTCGCCTCGCGTCCGAACGGCTTGGCGCGCCGGTCGATCAGCTCGCAGCCGCCGACGGAGCCATTTACCTCGTGGCGGATCGCTCGAAGCGCGTGAGCTACGGCGATCTCGTCGCCGGGCGGACGTTCAACGTGCCGATGGACGCCTCCGCGAAGCGCAAGACGCCGCCGGAATGGAACGTGCTCGGTACGCCGGTTCCGCGCATCGACATGCCGGCGATGGCCACCGGTCAATTTGAATTCGTGCAGAACGTTCGCGTGCCGGGCATGGTGCACGGCGCGGTCGTGCGGCCGCCTGCCGTCGGTGCGACGCTCGGCGCTCTCGATGAGAGCTCCGTGCGCGCGACGCCCGGGTTCATCAAGGTCGTGGTCAGGAAGAATTTCGTCGGCGTCGTGTGCGAGAAGCCGTGGCAGGCCGTGCAGGCGGCGCGCGCGCTGAAGGCGACCTGGACGCCTGGCCCGACGCTTCCCGCGCAGCCTGCCTTCCACGACTACTTGCGAAAGCAGCCGTCGCGCGACGCGTTCCTCGTGAATTCCGGGGACGTCGACCAGACGCTCGGCCGCGCGGCGTCAGTCCTCAAGGCGACGTACCTGCACCCCTATCAGATGCACGGTTCGATGGGCACGTCGTGCGCCGTTGCCGACGTGCAGGGCGACAAGGCGACGATCTGGTCGCCGACGCAGTCCGCCTACCCGACGCGGAGCGGCGTCGCGCAGGTGCTCGGCATTCCGGTCGACAACGTCCGCATCGTCTACACGCGCGGCGCGGGCTGCTACGGGATCAATGGCGCCGACACGGTCTCGTACGACGCCGCGCTGCTGTCGCAGGCGGCGGGCAGGCCGGTGCGCGTGCAGTTGTCGCGCGGGGACGAGATGGCGTGGGAGAACTACGGTTTCGCGTACGTCATCGATCAACGTGTCGGCGTCGACGACGGCGGCAGCATCCTCGCGTGGGACTACGAAGCGTGGTTCCCGTCGCGCGGCGGCCGACCCGGGTACGACACGCCGGGCAACGTCGTCACGGGAATGCTCGTCGGCTTGGCGCCGCAGCCGTTCTCGCCCCGCGCCGCCGGGCCGCCGGCGGGCGAATTCCGCAACGGGAGCAACGCGGCGCCGTCGTACGTGGCCGGACGCGTCGGTCGCAGAGCGGGCGGCGCGGGCGTTGTCGCCAGCGAGCGCGTCTTGACGCACACCGTGCAGTCGCCGTTCTTTACCGGACCGCTGCGCTCGCCGTCGCGGCTCCAGAACACGTTCGCGCACGAGTCGTTTCTCGACGAGGTTGCGGCGCACGTCAAGGCCGATCCGGTTGCGTATCGACTGCGCCATCTGCGCGACGAGCGGCTGAAGGCAGTCGTCTCCGCCGCTGCGAAGGCGGCGGGCTGGGAGGCGCGGCCGTCGCCGAAGCCGAACCGACCGCGGACCGGCGTCGCAAGTGGACGCGGGATCGCCTGCGTCGCCTACGAGGGTGACAACGGCTACGTGGCGATGGTCGCCGACGTCGAGGTCACCCTCGCCTCGGGCGCGGTGGCCGCGAAGCGGTTCTTCGTCGCGCAGGACTGCGGACCGATTTCCAATCCGGATGGCATGCGCAACCAGATCGAAGGCGGCGCCCTGCAGGGTCTGAGCCGGGCGCTGGGCGAAGAGGTGACGTGGGACGATCACCAGGTGACGTCGATCGACTGGCGCACGTACCACAGTCTGACGCTCGGATTCGAGGTGCCGACGATCGCGTCGGTGCTGATCAACCGCAGCGAAGGCGAGGCGATGGGTGCGGGCGAGACGGCGATCACGGTTGTGGCTGCCGCGGTCGGGAACGCGATCTTCGACGCGACGGGCGTCCGCATTCGCGAAGTGCCGTTCACGCCGGCCCGCGTCAAGGCGGCCCTCGCCGGATGAGCACTGCGACGGCAACTGCCGACTGACTCGAGGCAACTGCCGGCTGATTCAGGCGACGGCCGACGCGTCGGCGCCGGTGGTCATCCACGGCTCGTTGAACAACGCGCGAGTGGAGTTGTTCTTCGTCAGTACGAGCTGAAAAACGCCGACGTGGCGCTCGAGAAACGCCGCCTCGCAGTACGCCAGGTACAGATCCCACATCCTGATGAACCGCTGATCGAAGCCGAGCGCGCGGACTTCCTCCAGCCGCGCGTGGAAGCGCTCGCGCCACGCGCGCAGCGTCCGCGCGTAGTGCGTGCCGATGTTCTCGGCGTGGTACAGCGACATGCGCGTCGCCCGCGCGAGGCTCTTGAGAATCTCTCCGATCGACGCGAGCTCGCCTCCCGGGAAGATGTACTTTTCGATCCAGTCGGGCGTCCGGCGGTAGGCGGGAAACCACTGCTCGTCGACGGTGATCGTCTGCAGCAGCATCACGCCGTCGGGCTCGAGCAGGCGATCGACCGCCGCGAAGTAGTCGTCGTAGTGCGCGAGGCCGACCGCCTCGAACATTTCAATGCTGACGATCTTGTCGAAGCGTCCCTGCAGCCGCCGATAGTCCTCGCGCAGCACGGTGATGCGCGACCCGGCCTCGCCGAGCCGCCGCACCCAGTCGCGCGCGTGCCGATACTGCTCGTCGCTGATGGTCGTCGTCGTCACGCGGCAGCCATAGCAGGTCGCCGCGCGCACGGCGAACCCGCCCCACCCCGAGCCGATTTCGAGGAGGCGATCGGCGGGCGACAGATCGAGCTTGCGGCAGATGCGATCGATCTTCTGCTCCTGCGCGGTCTCGAGCGAATCGGCCGGCGTCTGGTAGAAGCCGCAGGAATACATCAGATGGCGCGCGTCGAGGAACAGCCGAAAGAATTCGTTGCCGAGGTCGTAATGGCGCTGGATGTGGGCGCGGCTCCGGTGCTCGGAGTTGTCGCGCAGCCTGCGCGCCAGAAGACCGGCGAGTCGCGTCGCCAGCCGGGCTGCGCCCCCCGACGATTCGATGTGCGCGAGGTTGCGCAGCATCAGGCGGATGAGCGGCACGAGGTCCGGCGAGGTCCAGTCGCCGTCCATATACGCCTCGCCGATGCCGATGTCGCCCGCCGCGAGGGCGCGGCGGAAGAAGCGATCGTTGGCGACGACCATCCGGCCGGCGAGATCGGCGTCGTGAGCGCCGAAGCGCAGGTCGCCGCCGCACTCAAGATGAAAGATGCCCCCGCGGACCGAGTCGAGGCCACGGATGAACAGACGCTTACAGAGTGCGTTCAGCATGGAAATCCGCATCTCTGTCGGGGACGCCGTCCGGCGTCGGCCGATCGACGACCGGAACACCCTTCCACCACAGCTTCAGCGCTTCCAGGTGGATGCCGGCAATCACCGACGCGGTCATCGCGGGGTGGCGCAGGAGCGCCCGCCGAATTTCGCGCGCGTTCCATTCCCGCCGCTCGAGGCAGAGCGTCGCGTCGAGTACCGTGTCGCCGCCGCGCATCGCTTCCATGTGCGCCGCGAGTGATCGGCCCGGAGTCGAGAAGTCGAACGAGTACTCGAGATCCATGTCGAGGAACGGCGACACGTACATCGATTTCGACGCCCGGTCGTGCGGCCTGACCCAGTAGGTCCGCGAGCCCCCGAAGGTGTTGTTCACTTCCGCCAGCACACCCTCGAGGCGCCCGGCAGCGTCGAAGCAGTAGAAAAACGACACCGGGTTGAAGCAGTAGCCGAGGTAGCGCAGGTGCGTGAGGAGCAGAATCCGGCCGTTCGGGAGCGGCGCACCGCGTCGGGCGACATCGGCGGCCAGCCGCTCGCGCAGCGACCGCGCCGGATCGCCCAGATGATCGCGGTCGTCAAAGGTAGCCCAGTTGAATCGGTTCCAGCTCGTGAATCGCGAAGCCGACATCAGCTCGCCGATGCGATCGACGTCCAGGAGCACCATGAACAACGGATAGGTGAACTCGTGCGGCACCGGCGAGAGCCGGCGATGCCGCAGCGTGCCGACGTAGAGACCCGACGAGACGTTCGCCTGCGCGCCTTCGCATCGCGTGTGCCTCGGCGCGTCTCGCCGTAGCTCGCTCGGCTGCTCGCGAGCGCAGGCGGAAGAGGCTCGCGCTCCCGCAGACGAACTCACCACTCAACCCCCAGCTGACGCGCGACGCGCAGCGCCGAGTTCAGGCCGTCCTCGTGGAAGCCGTAGAACCAGTAGGCACCGCAGTAGTGCGTGCGGTTCACGCCGCTCACCTCGCGCCACCGGCGCTGCGAGCGGATCGCCTCGCGTGAGTAGAGCGGGTGCGAATAGGCCATCTTGCGCAGCACGCGCGCCGGATCGATCGAGCCGTCCGGATTGAGCGTCACCAGGTACGGCTGCTCGGTCGCGAGTCCCTGCAGCCGGTTGAGGTGATACGTGACCGTGGGCGGCTTGTCGCCGTCGCCGAGGAGGTAGTTCCACGACGCCCGCGCCGCCGGTCGCGCCGGCAGCATACGCCCATCCGTGTGCAGCCACGCGAGGTTCGTTGTCGTCGTGAACCGGCCGAACACGTCGCGTTCGCGATCGCTCGGATCGGCGAGCAGCGGCAGCACCTGATCCCCGTGACACGCAAAGACGACCTCGTCGAAGGTCATCGGCGCCCGGTCGAAGAACGCGACTGTCGCCGCGCGTTCGGATCGCGAGACGCCCGAGATGGCGGCGCCGCAGACGACGCGATCGGCGAGAGGGGCGGTCAGCATGGGGACGTACGTGTGGCTGCCGCCGCGCAGCACTTTCCATCTCGGGTGCGTGTTGATGCCGAGCATCCCGTGGTTGTCAAAGAAGCGAATCAGCGTCAGCGCCGGAAAGCTCCTGATCGACTCGACCGACGAGGACCAGACCGCCGATGCCATCGGAAAGAGATACCTCTCGGTGAACTCCTCGCCGAATCGGCGCGACTCGAGGAATTCGCCCAGCGTCAGTGCGTCGGCATCGGGCTGCTGCAGGATCTCGGGCGCTTCGCGGTTGAAACGGAAGATCTCCCGCAGCAGGCGCAGATGCGACGGTCGGAAGAGATTCCGGCGCTGCGCGAAAAAGCCGTACGCGCCCCGGCTGCTGTACTCGAGGCCCGTCCGGCGGCACGATACGCCGAAGCACATGTCGGACACCTGCGTTTCGAGCTCGAGTTCCGCGAACAGCCGCACGAGATTCGGATAGGTGCGGTCGTTGTGAACCAGAAAGCCGGTGTCGAGCGCGAGATTGTTCGCGAAGACAGTGTGCGTGTGGCCGCCGAGCCGGACGTCCTTCTCGAACAGCCACACCTGATGACGGCGGCTGAGAAAGTACGCGGCGGCGAGCCCGGAGATGCCGGCGCCTACGACGGCGATGCGCTTCATAAGGCTCGGGATTAGGATACGTGGCCAGCATGATGACGCTGGCCGCGGCCGGTTGGATTCTAGCCGCAATCGTAATGGCCGCGCTCTGGATCTGGCACCTCCGCATCCGGAACGCGGGTGTGGTCGACGCCGGCTGGACTCTGCTCGTGTCGGGGCTGGCTGTGTTTTACGCGGCCGTCGGCGACGGCGACCCGGCGCGCCGATCGGCCATCGGCTGGATGATGGGATCGTGGGGCGCCCGACTGGGCGTCTACATCCTGTGGGACCGCGTGTTCGGCCGGCCCGAGGACCCGCGCTATCGGGCGATGCGCCTCGCATGGGGCGCGCGTGCGAATCGCGAGTTCTTCTGGTTCTTTCAGAAGCAGGCGCTTGCCGCGGTCTTCTTCTCGCTGCCGGCGCTCTTCCCCTCGCTCAACCGCGCGCCGACCTTGTCGCCGACCGAGCTGTCCGCCGCGCTTCTCTGGATCGTCGGCTTCGCCGGCGAAGCCACCGCGGATCGGCAGCTCCTGAGGTTCAAGAGGAACCCGCAGAACCGTGGCCACACGTGCCAGAGCGGGCTGTGGCGCTACTCGCGGCATCCGAATTACTTCTTCGAGTGGGTGATGTGGGTCGCGTACGCGCTGTTCGCGTCGGCATCGCCGCGCGGCTGGATCGCAATCGCGTGTCCGTTGGCGATGCTCTATCTCCTGATCAACGTGACAGGCATTCCGCCATCCGAGACCCAGGCGATCCAGGCGCGGGGCGACGAGTACCGGGACTACCAGCAGCGAACCAGCGTGTTCGTCCCCTGGCCTCCGAGGAGCTGATCATGCAGATGCTGAAGGTGGCAGCGACGGGCGGCGTCATGTTCGCGCTGCTCGACGCGATGTGGCTCGGGATCGTCATGAGCGGGTTCTATCGGAGTCAGCTGGGGTCGATCGCGCGGCTCTCGCCCGAGGGAGGCATCGCGCCCAACTGGCCCGCCGCGATCCTCGTCTACGCCCTTCTCGGCGTCGGCGTCGCGTGGTTCGTGATGCCGCACGCGAGGACGGCACCGGCGGCCGCCGGCTACGGCGCGCTGTTTGGCGTCTGCGTGTACGGCGTCTACGATCTGACCAATTTCTCGACGCTCGCGCAGTTCCCGCTGCCGATTGCGATCGTCGATCTGGCGTGGGGCACGTTGGCAACCGCTGTATGTTCCTCCGTCGTTCGGGCGATCTACGGGTGGCACGGTTGATGCTGCACTTCATCAGAGTGTGGAGCAGGATTCCCGCACCCAGTCCTCGAATCGTTTCCGCTGAGCCGAAGCCTCCGCTGTACAAGAGCCGACTGCTCTGGACCCTGGTTGGTCTCGCCGGTCTCGTGGTCGTGTTCGTCGCGACGTTCGTCGCGGCTGTTCCATTGTCGTCGGAAACACTTCGCCACCGTATCGTTCGGGCGCTCTCGGACAAGCTCGAGAGTGACGTCGAGATCGGTTATCTGCACCTGCGGGTCTGGCCGTCGGTGCGCGCAGAGGGCGAGAATCTGAGAGTGCGGCGCCGCGGCGCCGACGAGCAAGTACCGCCGCTCATATCAGTCAAGACATTCCACGTCGAGGCGAGCCTCTTCGGCCTCATGCGCAAGCACGTCGATCATGTGCAGCTCACCGGGCTCGACATCAATATCCCGCCGAAAGACGAGAGCGGACGGGAGCGTGACAGCAGGGCACCCAGGGAGCAGAAAACCGGGACGCGGACAGCGGGCACGTCCGGACAGGCGGCGGAGGGAAAAAAGTACGATCCGTTGAAGAGTGGCGGCGTCGTCCTCGACCGCGTCGACACCGACAATGCGCGGCTGATCGTCAATCACGAGCGCACGGACAAGGCGCCGAAAATCTGGGCGATCCACTACTTGACGATGTACGACGTCGGCGCCGTGCGATCGTGGCCGTTTCGCGCGACATTGACCAACGCCGTCCCGCCGGGTGAAATCGCGGTCGACGGCGACTTCGGCCCGTGGGACCGCCACGAGCCGGGCGACACGCCGCTCGACGGCGATTTCTCGCTCGCACAGGCCGACCTGAGCGTGTTCACAGGTATCGGGGGCACGCTGTCGTCGAGGGGATCGTTTCGGGGCACCCTCGACGAGATTCACGCCGGCGGCGAGACCGATACGCCCGACTTCATTGTCAAGGTCGGCGGCCATCCCTTCGCGCTCCACACAACGTATCGGGCGCTCATCGGCGGCACGAGCGGCGATACGCGACTCGAGAAGATCGATGCGACGTTTCTGAGCTCCCACCTCGTGGCGACAGGCGCGGTGCTCGGCTCGCAGGCCGGCCGCGGGCGGACCGTGACGCTCGACGTCGACATGGATCGCGCTCGCCTCGAAGACGTGATGACAATGGCGGTCGACGCGCCGAAGCCGCCGATGGTCGGCGCGTTGAAGCTGACGGCGAAATTCCTGCTCCCGCCGGGCGAGACCGATGTGTCCGACCGCCTGCGGCTCGACGGTCGCTTCACGATCGCGCGCGCGAAATTCACGAGCCCGGACGTGCAGTCGAAGATCGACGAAATCAGCAGGCGCGCCCGGGGGAAAGTCGAGCACGCGAAACAGGAATCGGTCGTGTCCGATTTCCAGGGTGGCTTCGCGCTTTCCGAGGGCACGCTGACGCTGCCCGATCTGCATTTCGACGTCCCCGGCGCGAAGGTGCAGCTCGCGGGACACTACGCGCTCGGTCGCGAGACGCTCGAGTTCAAGGGACAGGCAGTGCTCGACGCGCTCGTGTCCGACACCGTCACCGGCTGGCGGCGGTGGGCGCTCAAGCCGGTCGATACGATCTTCAAGCAGCTCGACGGCCCGGGCAGCCTGATCCCGATCAAGATCACCGGGACTCGGCACGACCCCAAAATCGGCCTCGATTTCAGAGCGGTGTTGAAGCGGCGCAGCTGAGGGCTTCAGTTCCGGAGCGCGCGGAGATACTTCCGCGCGTCCCGGTAATCCGGGCAGGCGGCTTCGACGAGCTTCCAGAACTTCGGTGAATGATCCATGCGCTTGAGGTGCATCAGCTCGTGGATCAGCACGTAATCCCGGACCGCATCCGGCATCGTCACGAGCCGCCAGTTCAGGCAGATGTGACCGTTGCGGCTGCACGAGCCCCAGCGCCACCGCTGGTTGCGAATGCTGACGCGCGAGACGCCGAGGCCGTGGCGCCGCGCGAGCTCCATCAGGCGGGCCGGCAGCTCGCGCTTCGCGCGCGCGCGCATCGCGCGCAGCACGGCCGGATCGGGCTCGGACGCGGGCGACTCGAGGCGGGCACGCTGCTTCTCAATCCAGAGCCACTCACGCTCGGCGAACTCGCGCGCCTCGCGCGTCGACCCCCAGCGCGGCACCGTGACCCGCACGGTTCCATCGTCCCGGACGCTGATCACGTAGCGCCGCGCCCGCGAATGTCTGACAAATTGCAGCTCGGGCTCGAATGGCAGCGACGGCTGCATCAATGCCCTCCGTACACGACGAAGCCGCGTTTGCGCAGGCTGTCGGCCAGCATCGATTCCATCGCGACAGCCCTGGAGTACGGCATCGGATTGAGATGGGCGTACAGCCGCGGGACCAGACGCTCGCCGAAGCGCTTCACTACACGAGCCGCCTTGATGCCCTGTTTGTGATTTCGAAAGCGCTCCTCCGGCGTGAGGCCCGTCATCCCGACGTAGTAGCCGGCTCTGCCGTCCCCCTTCGGGTTGCGGAGAAAGACCACGTAGACCGAATGATGATCAGACCGCCGTCGCCCGGCGGGCGGCTCAGACGCGCTCGACTTCCGTCTCCTCATCGTGAAACGGCAGGCCGTCGCTGAACTCGGGTGCCTGCAGCATGCGCGGGACGCGGTCGATGGGCTCGAGCGGCTTGATGTCCTCCCCGCCGTTCGCAGCCTGGAGCTCCTTGAACTTCCGCGCCTTCACGAGCACGTTCCCCTCGAGTGAGCCGACGGCTTCGTTGTAAGCCTCGAGACTCGACTTCAGCCGGGCGCCGAGCGCGTCGAAGCGCGCCGCCAGTGTCCGGACCGACTCGTACAGGAGCCGGCCGTTCTCGCTGATCTGCCTGGCGTTCTCCTCCATCGCTTCCTGCTGCCAGCCGTACGCCACCGCCCGCAGCAGCGCGATGAGCGTCGTCGGACTCGCAGGAATGACGCGTTTGTCGACCCCGAACTCGATGAGCGCCGGATCTTGTTCGAGGGCGGCGCTGAAGAACATCTCGCCCGGCAGGAACATGACGACGAATTCCGGCGTCGAATGCACCTTCTCGAAGTAGTTTTTCGCGGCGAGCTGGGAGATATGCGTGCGTACCTGCCGCGCGTGGTCGGCGAGCAGCTTCTGCCGCGCCTCGTCGTCGGCCGCTTCGAGCGCGCGCAGGTAGGCATCGAGCGGCACCTTCGCATCGACGACGACGTGTTTGCCGCCGGGAAGATTGATGACCACGTCGGGCCGGACGCGACCCTGCTCGCTCGAGATCGTCTCCTGCTCGGTGAAGTGGCAGTGTTCGACCATGCCCGCGAGCTCGACGACGCGCTTCAACTGCAGCTCGCCCCAGCGGCCGCGGACGCCCGGCCGCTTGAGCGCGTCGGTGAGACGGCGGGTCTCGTCGCGCAGCGACTGCCCTGCTGAATCGAGCGACACGATCTTCTGCATCAGCTGGGCGCCGGTCTCGACCCGGCGGCGCTCCGCTTCTTCGATCTCGCGGTCGACATGCTCGAGCGTCCGCGCCATCGGCGCGAGCAGCGCCTCGATGGCCTTCTTGCGCGCCTCGATGTCGGTCGCGGCCTCGGTGCGCGCTTCGCGGAGGCGCGTCTCGGCAAGATCGAGGAATGCCTGGTTGTTGGTCTTCAACGCATCGGCGCTCAGCGCCTGGAACGTGTCGCGCAGCCGCGCCTCGGCCTCGCCGTAGGCTCTGAGCCGCTCAGCGTGGACGGCGCGATCTTTTTCGAGGTCGGTGCGCAGACGGGCCTGACCCGGACGGGACGCCAGCCAGCCGACCATCGCCCCAATAGCGAGTCCCAGGATCAGCGTGACGGCGATAGTCAGCAAATCGATGGACATGAGTATCGCACTAGTTGGTTCGTCTCGACATCACAAACGGCAGCCAGGCCTCGGGAAGCTGCAGCTCCGCCGCGTGGATTGCGGCGTCGACGATGCGCGCCCGCAGTGCAGCCGGGAGATGGCGCGCGCGCAGATGGTCGCCGATGGACCGCAGCGCCCGCCGCGCTTCGATCTGCGCCTGACGCCGTCTGTCGGCGTAGCGGCCGACACCTTCGCTTGCCGCCGCCCGCGCCTGAGCGCGATCCGCCTTCAGCGCGTCGAGCCGGACGACATCGACGGGCTCGAAGGGGAGCTGCGACTGAAACCGTTCGACGGACGCCGTGTTCAAGTCGCCGGCGTCGCGCAGCGCACGCTCGCGGTCCAGCTCGGCGCGGTAGCAGTGGAAGCACAGGAGCCTGGCAGGGCGGGCGGGCCCGGTGAGTCGGGCACGTGGAGTGAGCGGAGTTTCTCGAACGGAGCCGGCGGCCTCTCGTCCCAGCGCCTCGCGACAGGCCCGGCACATGGCCTTTGGGCGTTTGCCTTCAAGCTCGCCACCTGGAAAGCTAACCCACTCTTCTCCAACGGTTTGCGTGGTTTGAAGCGCCATACCGTGCAGTGTACGGCGAGGGCGTGACAGGACAGGTCACTCTCGGGATAGGGAGACAGCGGGCGAGAAAGAGCCCCCCTCGGCGGGCGATAGAGTGTGCGCCCTGGCCACACCGAGCGACGTCGAGGCTGAGGGCAGCACGTCTGTTTTACGGTCGCGTCGTCGGCGGACTAACGGTTGCGCCTTGCCATATTCACCGCGACACTCTCATGGGATCGACACAACAATCGAACGTGGGATCTCGTCTGTCGGCGAATCAGTGAGTCAGATCGTCACGTGTTGCACCGTGTTGCCACAGGCCTCAAGGAACCGCGCGAAGTCGCGCGCCGAAACCACGTAGGTGGACGTGTTGATGTTCGGGTGAAACGAGACACGCTCGGCCGACTTCAAGTCGCGGTCGAGAACCACCCGAACGGCATGCGCTCGGTCGTTGATCAAACCGAACGGCGACACCGACCCCGGCGTCAGCCCGAGATGCGTCATCAGCCTCTCCGGTGACGCGAAGCTGAGCTTGCCGTCGCCGATCTGATCGGCGACCGCCCGGAGATCCGCCTTCTTCGAATGCACCAGCACGACGAGATAGTGCCGGTTGCCCTTCTGATTGCGCATGAACAGGTTCTTGCAGTGCGTGGCGTCGATCGGCGCCCAGTACCGCGCCGCCTCCTCGACCGTCGTGACCGGCGGGTGCTCGATGCGCTCGAATGAAATCCGCAGCTCGTCGAGCCGGGCGACGACGGAGGCCTCCTGAGGCGTCATTCGCGCGCCAGCTTATAGGAATTCGGCATTTGGCTTGCGCCCGGGGCGCCAGCTCATCAGATCCTTTGCGGAACACCCGTTTGAACCCTGCGGCGCACTATGTCGTCTAACGCCATATCGTCTGACGCCATATGACCACACGCGATCCCGAAGCACTGTTGCCCCTCACGCCTGCCATGTTTCACGTGATGGTCGCGCTGGCCGACGGCCAGACTCACGGCTACGCGATCCTCAAGGAGGTCCGGCAGCTGACCTCCGGCGCCGTGCGCCTCAGCACGGGGACCCTTTACGGGATCATCAAGCGGCTCCTCAACGAAGGCCTCATCCGCGAGACAGCCGCCGGCCCGAAAAGCGACGAGCGGCGGCGATCGTACGAGCTGACGCCGTTCGGCCGCGACGTCGCGCGCGCCGAAGCCGCTCGCCTCGAGCACACGCTCGCGATTGCCCGCAGAAAGGCGCTGTTCAAACATGTCTCGCGCTGACCGCTGGTTCCGCCGGCTTCTGCGTCTCTTCCCGTCCGACTTTCGGGGCGACTTTGGCGACGACATGGCGGCCACCTTCCGCGATCAGCGGCGCGACGCGCTGGCGCACGGCGGCTCGCTGGCCGCGCTGCGGCTCTGGTGGGACACGGTCCGCGGCGTTCTGACGACGGCGCCGCGCGAGCATCTCGATCTGCTGCGCGGCGACGTCCGCTACGCGCTGCGCAACCTGCGCCGCAACCCGGCGTTCACGCTCGTCGCCGTGCTCGCACTGGCGGTTGGCATCGGCGCGAACACCGCCGTCTTCACGATCGTCGACGGCGTGCTGCTCCGCGCGCTGCCCTATCAGAAGCCGGGCGATCTCGTCGCGATCTTCGAGAAGCTGCCGGGCGCGCCGGTTCCCAAGTTCGAATTCTCGGCGCCCGATTATCTGTTTCTCCGCGGTGCGTCGCAGTCGTTCAGCGGCATGTTCACGTTTCGCAATCAGTCGCTGGAGCTGTCGGGCGCGGCCGAATCCCAGCGCGTGATCGGGGCGCGCGTCTCGCCGGAGATGTTCGACGTGCTCGGCGTCGCCCCCGTCCTCGGGCGCGCGCTCACGCCGGACGACGACCGGCAGAACGCGAAGGTCGCCGTGCTCGACTATGGCCTCTGGACCCGCGTCTTCGGACGCGATCCGCAAGTCGTCGGCAAGGCGATCTCGCTCGACCGCCAGCCGTACACCGTCGTCGGCGTGATGGGCAATCGCTTCGAATTCCCTCCGCGCGGAAACGGCCGAAACTTCCAGCCCGCATCGGTCTTCCTCCCGATCGCCTACTCCCCAAGGGAGCTGCAGGCGTGGGGCATGATGTACAACAACACCCTCATCGCGCGGCTCAAGCCGGGCGTCGCGTTCGATCGGGCGCGCAGCGAGCTCGGACCGCTGACGGCGACGCTCCTCAAACAATATCCGCCGATCCTCCAGCAGGCCGCCGTCATCAAGGGATTGTCGCTGCCGCTGACGCCGCTCACCGACGAAGTCGTCGGCGACACGCGGCGCATGATTTTCGTGCTGATGGGGGCGGTCGCGATCGTGCTGCTCATCGGGTGCGCGGACGTGGCGAACCTGATGCTGACGCGCGCGGGCGCGAGGCAGCGCGAGCTCGCGGTGCGTTCGGCGCTCGGCGCGAGCCCCGCCCGCGTCGTGCGCCAGCTTCTGACGGAGGGCTTCGTTCTCGCGACGATCGGCGGCGTCGCGGGGCTCCTCCTCGCGTGGTGGTCGATGCAGGCGATGCTGTCGCTCGCAGGCGACGCGCTGCCGCGCGCGGGCTCGGTCGCCTTCGATCGCCGCGTCGTCATCTTCACGATGGTCCTGGCGCTCGTCACGCCGCTCGTGTTCGGCGTCGTGCCCGCGCTCCGCGCCGCGCTGCGCTCGACGTACGACGCGCTGAAAGAAACGAGCCACGCAGCGACAGCGGGCCAGAGCCGCCAGCGTCTGCTCGGCTCGCTCGTCGTCGCGCAGTTCGCGCTGGCGCTGATGCTCTCGGTCGGCGCCGGACTGCTCACACGCAGCTTCGTCCGGCTTCTGGCGTCGAATCCGGGCTTTCGGCCCGAGCACGTGATGACGGCCTCCGTCCAGCTCCCCTCGGGCCGCTACGCCGTCGCGCAGACCGTGAAGCCGTTCTATCGGCAGGCCGTGGAGGCACTGCGCACCATCCCGGGGGTGACGGCCGCGGCCGCCGGCACCGATCGCCCGCTCCACGTCCAGGAGCGGCGCACGTTCACGCCCGACGCCGCAGGCGTCCGGCTGCCGACGACGAGTCGTGTGATCGCGGCAACGTGGGTCACCGGCAACTACTTCGAAGCGCTTGGCGTCCCGCTCAAACGCGGGCGCTTCTTCACGGAGGCGGATGGTCGGACACGCGAGCCGATCGTCATCGTCAGCGAAATGCTGGCGAAGCGGATGTGGCCCGACCAGGATGCCGTCGGTCGACAGCTCAAGTGGGGCATCGACGAGAGTCTGTCGCCGTGGATGACCGTCGTCGGCGTCGTCGGCGACGTCAACCAGAGTGCGCTTGGCAGCGAAGTGATTCCGCAGACGTACGAGCCGCTCGAGCAGGAGGCAGACGTCGCGGTGAATTTCTACCGCCGCGTGAATCTGGTCGTTCGTGCGAACGGCGATCCCGCGGCCCTCCTGTCGCAGATCCGCGGGGCGGTGCAGCGCCTCGACTCCGAGCTGCCGCTGTCGGACGCGATGCCCGCGGCCGAAGTCCTCACAGAATCGGTCAAACCGCAGCGCTTCAGCATGACGGTCGTCGGCCTGTTCGCGCTGGTGGCGCTCGGTCTCGCGGCGATCGGGATCTACGGCGTGCTCGCGAACACCGTGGCGCAGCAGACGCACGAGATCGGTGTCCGGATGGCACTCGGCGCCGATGCGCGGATCGTGATGTGGTCGGTGCTGCGCCGCGCGCTGGCGATGATGGCGGCCGGCGTCGCGATCGGTGCGGCGGGCGCGTTTGGCCTGACGCGCGTCATGGCTGGACTGCTCTACGAAGTGCGTCCGACCGATGCAACAACGTTCGCCGGATCGGCCGTGCTGCTGGCCTTCGTCGCGGTTATCGCCGGTCTCGTTCCGGCCTGGCGCGCCACACGCGTCGATCCGTTGATCGCGCTTCGCGCCGAATAGCCGGGTTGCCCGTATCAACGGCCGGCCGGAGTTTCTCGTCTAAGCCGGTGTGCTGCAGGATGTCCGCTACGCGCTGCGCACGTTCGTCCGCACGCCCGGCTTCGCGGCGACGGCCGCTCTGACGCTCGCGATCGGCATCGGCGCGAACACCGCGATTTTCACCGTGGTCTACGCGCTGCTCCTGAAGCCGCTGCCGTTCGACTCCCCCGATCGGCTGATCTACCTTCACGACACGTTTCCGGCGGTCAGCGTCGCGTCGGTGTCGTACCCGAAGTTCCTCGCACTGCGCGACGGCAATCGCACGCTGACGTCGCTCGCCGCGTTCGTCAACGGCACGCTGACGCTCACGGGCCGCGGCGAACCGCAGCAGGTCACCACCGCCCGCGTCACCGGGCGTTTCTTCGACGTGCTCGGCGTGAAGCCGCTAGTGGGCCGCGTGATCACCCCCGACGACGACCTGCCGGACGCCGTCCAGGTTGTCGTCCTGAGCTACGGGTTGTGGCAGCGCTTGCTCGCCGGCGCGCCAGATGTGATTGGACGGACGATCGTGTCCGACGGCCGCGCTCGGACGATCGTCGGCGTCATGCCGCCAGACTTCGCGTATCCGCCGCGCGAAGCCTGGGTGCCGCTGGCGCTGCCGCCAACGACGCCGGGCGGAAACAATTTCTTGCGGCTGATCGGTCGGATGCAGGCGGGCGTGACGCTCGAGCAGGCGTCAACCGATTTGCGTTCGGTGACGGCCGGCTTCAATCGGCAAGCGGGGCTGCAGCGCGATGTGCGCGTCTACCTGCTGCACGAGTTTCTGTCCCAGGGGAACCGGCAGATGGTGCTCGTGCTGCAGGGCGCCGTGCTGCTCGTCTTGCTGGTCGCGTGCGCGAACGTGGCGAACATGCTGCTCGCAAGAAGCGTGTCGCGCCGGCGCGAGTTCGCGGTTCGCCTGGCGATCGGCGCTGCGCCGGGTCGCCTGCTGCGACAGCTGCTGACCGAGAGCGTGCTGCTGGCATCCTTCGGCGGCGCGCTCGGCATGTTGCTCGCCGCGTGGCTCGTCCGCATGTTTCTGGCGCTCGCGCCCGTCGGGTTCGGAGCTGTGCAGTCGATCGGGATCGATCGAAACGTGCTCGCCGTCACCGCATGTGTGGCGATGTTGACCGGCGTCGTGTTCGGTGTCGCTCCTGCCCGTCGCGGTTTTCAGGTCGACGCGAACGACGGGTTGCGCGATGCTCCCGGGCGCGGGGCCAGCGCAGGCGCGCGCGGAGCGAGCCGCCTGCTCGTCGTCGCCGAAGTCGGCCTCGCGATGGTGCTGGTTATCGGCGCCGGTCTGCTCGTCAAGAGTCTCCTGCGCCTGCAGTCGCAGGAGGCGGGGTTTCGCGCAGGCGGCTTGATGACGTTCCAGCTGACGCTGCCGTCCACACAATACGACACCGACCGGACGCGTCGGACGATGGCGGAAATCGTCGCGTCGGCGGCCGGAATTCCGGGCGTCCGCGCGGCCGGCGCGATCAACTTCCTGCCGCTTGCGCAGTTCGGTTTCAACGGTCCGTTCACCATTCCTGGTCGGCCGCCGCTTCCGCAAGCCGACCGCGCCCCGGTCGTCGAGTACCGGATGGTCACGCCCGGCTACTTCGCCGCGATGAGCATCCCGCTCCGCCGCGGCGCGGTGTTCACGGATCGCGACAACGAGCAGGAGCGGCCGATCGTGATCATCAACGAGACGATGGCGCGGCAGTTCTGGCCCGACAGCGATCCGATCGGCGAGCGCCTGCAACTCGGGATGGAGCCGAGCGCCATCGTTCGGGAGATCGTCGGCGTCGTCGGCGACGTCCGTTCGCAGGCGCTGAACCGCCCACCGGTGCCGGAAGCGTTCGTGCCGTTTGCACAGGTTCCGATTGGATCGGTCACCGTCGCTGTCCGCGCGGACGGCGACCTCGCGTCGCTCTTGCCGTCAATGCGCGTGCGGATCGCGGCGATCGACGCCTCGCTTCCAATCGTTCGTACGCAGACGATGGAGTCGGTGGTTGAGAGCTCGGCTGGTTCGATGCGATTGTCGTCCACGCTGACGACGGTGTTCGCGCTCCTTGCGGCGCTGCTCGCGTCGGTCGGCATCTACAGCCTCGTCTCGTGCTCGGTCGCGAGCCGGACGCGCGAGATCGGCATTCGCGTCGCGCTCGGCGCGAAGCCGGTGTCGGTGCTCCGCTTGATTATCGGCGAAGGTCTTCGGCTCGCGGCGGCGGGTCTGGTGATCGGCGTGATCGGAACATTCGCGCTCGCCGGCACGCTGAAGTCGATGCTCTTCGAGGTGAGTCCGGTCGACCCGCTCGTGCTCTTCGCCACCGCGGTGGCCGTGCTCATCCTCACCGGCATCGCGTCGTTCGTGCCCGCATGGCGGGTGATGCGCGTCAACCCGACGGTCGCGTTGCGGACGGAGTAAACAAGTCACAAGTCGCCG
>Ga0066903_100001081_pt1 | contig 19146 bp, 21 predicted proteins | sample PanSoiMetaGPlot1_FD_67491 | JGI IMG/M metagenome (GOLD analysis project Ga0066903, IMG submission 67491) | Tropical forest soil microbial communities from Panama analyzed to predict greenhouse gas emissions - Panama Soil - Plot 1 (version 2) | ecosystem: Environmental > Terrestrial > Soil >... | reverse complement strand
CGCGAAATATTTTTGCTATTCCAGTTAATTTTGGCCACCGCAGGACCAATGACGGACGATTAATAGATTAGAACCATGGCAAAACTGACCAAACGCGACATTGTAGTAGCGATCAGCAACCAGACCGGAATGGTGCAACATCAGGTCTTCGATATCGTCCAACGCACCCTCGACAAAATCACCGACAGTTTGGCCAATAATGTACCGGTCGAGCTGCGCAATTTCGGAATATTCCAGCCGCGGCTGACCAAGCCACGGGTCGGGCGTAATCCGAATCAACCGGGAAGCAGCTTCGTTATCCCGTCGCGCGCGACTGTGAAATTCAAAGCCGGCAAAGTGATGCGGCAACGCGTGGAAAAATTGTCGCGGGAACTGAAGGACGCTGTAGACAAGAAGAACCCAAAGGCATCCGCCGCCGCGAACGTCAAGTAACGAGCGCAAAGCTCGGCATCTTTCGGCAGCGACTTACGACGCTGATCCGAGTAGACGGCGAATCGCTTCTTCAAGCCGGTCGAAGTTAATCGGCTTGGTGAGGTGTTCCGAAAATCCGGACTCGCGCGCCTTGTTCACATCGGCGTCCGCGCCAAAACCGCTCAACGCAATCCCCGGAATCGGTTTGTTCTTTCGCACTTCGGTCATCAATTCGTAACCGCTCTTGTCAGGCAGACCGATGTCGCTGATTAACAAATCGAAATTGGCTTCACGGGTTTTTTCCACGGCCTGGCCGGCCGAGTGCGCGACGGTGATGTCATAACCACGCCGTTCCAGCATCATTTTCATTCCTTTGCAGGTGTCGACGTGGTCGTCGACGACAAGCAGGCGCCGGCGTCGCAAATCCGCCGGTTTCTTTTCCTCATCCGAGAGACGGCCATCCGCGCCATTTCCCGCGGGCACGGGTGCGGGAACCGTCTTCAGATCCACAATGAAGGTCGCGCCTTTGTCTTTGCCGTCGCTTTCGACGCGGATTTTTCCGCGATGCGCGTCGACCATCGCTTTGGAAATGGCGAGGCCAAGTCCGAGGCCGCCAAATCGCCGCGTGATGGAAGTCTGGCCTTGCTCGAACGCGTTAAAGATTTTGCCGATCTTGTCCGAGTCAATGCCAATGCCGGTATCGCTGATACGAATTTCGATTTCGTCCGGCGAAAGGTTCGAGGTGGCGACGGTAATGCAGCCGCCTTCGGGCGTGAATTTCACGCTGTTCTTGATCAGATTCCAGAAAACCTGCTGCAATCGCGCCGGATCGCCTTCGATATGGGCGTCTTTCGCGTCGAAATCAAACTTTGCCTCGATCGACTTCCTCGTCATGTCCTCGCGGCAGATTTCGTAGGCGCGGCGCAAGACTTCGTGAAGATCAACAATTTCAAATGTGAGCTGGAGTTTGCCTTTCGCGATGCGGGTCACATCGAGCAGGTCGTCGATCAAGCGAGCCTCGAGCTCGACGTTACGCCGAATCACTTCGAGCGCCTCGCGCAATTTGGGAGAGCGCGGGGCGCTTGCTTCCAATTCGCTGACCATCGCAATCACTGGCGAGAGCGGATTTCGTAACTCATGTGAAAGCAGGGCGAGGAACTGGTCCTTGGCGGTATTGGCGTTGATCAATTCATGCCGCAGCGTGACGTCGCGGGTCTTGTCTTCGACGAAATAAAGAACGCCCTGGATCGTTTCGTCCGCGGCCTGCAGCCGCACGAGCGTGACATTGACGAAGTGCGTCATGTCGCCTTCATCCGGAAAGGGTTGTTCGATCAATTGAAACGGCGCGCCGAACGTGAGGACGCGCTCGATTGCATCCGCCGGCGCGATTTTAACTTCCTCGCAATTTGCGCCAATGATTTCGCGCTGCTGCGGAAATCCACCGAGTCGCTGCGCCATTTGGGTGAATGCTTCGTTTGCCTGCGAGAATTTTCGCGTAGCGGGATCGATGAAGGCGATGCCGACGGGCATGTTCGCCAAAATCTTTTCGTTGAAGATGACTTCGCGCTCGATTCGGCGCGCAGCTTCGGTTTGCCGCCGATAAAAGATTCCACCCAGCCAGGCGAAGATCGTTGTTAGTGCCATCAGCCACGCCGCCAGTACCGCCATCCGCCCTACAAGATCGTGCACCGGTTTGTAAGCGACGTCTCGCGGTTGTCTGACGACGACCGTCCAGCCGGTCGATTCGACCGGACTAAACGAATAAAGATTGCCTTCCTGCTCGAAGTTTCCTTTTCGAGCGGTGCTGATGTCTTTTGGCAGCAATGACTCCGGCAGCGGTGCGGGATTCGAATTCGGTGCGAAATCGTTGGTGAAAAGGGCGTGCCCGCTTTGATCAATCACCTGGCAAGTCGATTGATCGGCGAATTGGATCGCGGAGAGCCGCCGCCCAATTCGTTCGACCAATACCGAAACACCGAGGTATCCGACGATTTTTTTCTCGGGGGTCTGCACAGCGCCCACGATTTCAGTCACAATTCGCTTGTCGGAAAAGCGTGGATAGACGGGGGAAACAAACGCGCCCTGGGTTTTATCCGCGCCGGCGCGCCAGATGTTGGAATCGATGTCGTTTCCCACTGCCGCCTGCTGGTTGGGAATCGAAGCGATCAGGCGGCCGTCCCGCCCGGCGAGAAACATTCCATCAATTCGGGGATGCGAATAGAACGCGTCGATCAGCCATTGCTGTCCGCTCGCCTGCGGATTGGGCATCGTCAACATCCGCGAAACTTCGGGAAGGGTTTGGTAATATTCGATGATGCCCTCGGTGCGGCTCAGATCGTCACCGATCAGCCGGCCAATTAACTGCACGAACGTCTGGCGGTCCCGCAGGATGCGCGATTCGAGCATTTTTGTGAGAAAGGCATAGGAAAACCAAACAGTCAGAATCGACGGCACCCAGCCGGCCAGAAGAATGGAAACAACGATATTGAAGCGCTCAAAGCGATCGTGGCGACCCTTCTTAACAAGATAGCGAAATGGCATACCCCTGGCGTTGAAAAATAGCATATTGGCAGCAGAGCGCTTGCCGCCCGCCAGTCTTTTCGATCGTTTATTCGCTCTGGCGAATCGCGTCGTTCAATTCGCGCGCTTCGAGATGAATCGCGGCCGCATCGGCCCGGCTTAACGCGTCCGCCGGCTTGCTCAAAATTAAATGCAGTTTCTTGACTCCGGCGCGAAGTCTTTCAACCAACGGAGCATGCACGAGCAAAGGCGGCAACGTTTTCAATTCCGCCTCGAAGTAATCGGCCAAGTCTGGCTGCGCCAGAACTCTTGCGCGCCCGGGCGAAAAATCCATTTCCACCGTCGCGGCCGAAATTTCCAGTCCGCGCAACCAACCGCCAAGACTGATCAGATGCGCCATCTTTTCATCGCGCAAATCGATCATCGCTTGTTCCACGTCGGCCTGGGTCGTGATTAATTCGTGGCGCATTTGCTGCCATTCGGCGCGCTTGCCGAGCTCGGTCAGACTCGCACTGTGTCGCATCACTTGATTGGCGACCCCGAGTGCGCGCGCGTGGTCCATTAAGACGCGACCGAGATTTTCGACCGCATTTGTTCGTTCCGCTTTAACGACCAAAAACCCGTCGGCAATCAAACTACCGAAGATCAATCCTTTCTGTTCGCGATTCGGCGCGGTTGATTTCGGTGGCTCGCGCTTTAATTGCTCGAAAGGAAGCGAGCCAAGCTGATCGAGCTGCGCGAAAATCTTTTCGATCGAAGGCGTTGTGAACGGATTAACTCCGAGCTCTTCGCGTTCATGCGCTTTATCTTCCTCCGGCAACTCCTGGTTTGAAGCGAACAGCGGTGCGGTCGCCGTGAGCGCGAACAAGATCGGCATCAAGCACATTTTTGCGCGGTTTTGCCCGCGTTTGCCGAGGCAAGCGCGCCATTTTTGATTTGACGCTGGCGACGGTACGGCCATCATTCGCACCTGCGGTTTTAACGACTGGCAGCCACCTTATGCAAGGAAGTCTCGGCTATTTAATCTGGACGGCTTGTTACCTCGCCGTCCTCTTTGGCCTCTCTGCCTACGGCATCCACCGCTACTTCATCATTTATCTCTTTTTGAAAAACCGCAAACGCGCCGCAGTGCCGGCCGGCCACTTTAACCACCTGCCTAAGGTCACCGTCCAGCTGCCGATCTTTAATGAAATATACGTGGTCGAGCGGCTGTTGCGGTCGGTCAGCGAGCTCGATTATCCGCGCGAGCTGCTGCAAATCCAGGTGCTGGACGATTCCACCGATGAAACCCGGGAAGTGACCGCTTCCTGCGCCGAGGAATTGCGCGCCCAGGGTTTTGATGTCCAACTCATCCATCGCGTGGACCGCATCGGATTTAAAGCCGGGGCGCTTGCGGCCGGACTTGAATCCGCTGTCGGCGAATTTGTTTGCATTCTGGACGCTGATTTTGTTCCTCCGCGCGACCTGCTTCAGCGCACGATTCACTTTTTCACGGATCCAAAGATTGGAATGATCCAAACGCGCTGGGGCCACTTGAATCGCGGTTATTCATTGCTCACCCGGGTCCAGGCCATGTTCCTGGATGGTCACCTTGTGCTCGAGCAAACGGCACGGAGCCGGAGCGGACGCTTTTTCAATTTCAACGGCACGGCCGGTCTTTGGCGAAAGACCTGTATCGAGGAAGCGGGTGGCTGGCACTACGATACATTGTGCGAAGATCTTGATCTCAGTTATCGCGCTCAGCTCGCGGGATGGAAGTTTATTTTCCTTCCCGATGTCGTGACGCCGGCCGAGTTGCCGGTCGATATGAACGGGTTCAAGTCGCAACAGCACCGCTGGACCAAGGGTTCAATCCAAACCTGCAAAAAATTGCTGCCACGGATCTGGCGGAGTGACCTTCCATTTGCGATCAAAGCCGAAGCAACCGGGCATCTGGTTTCTAATTTCGCCTACCTGCTGCTCGCGTGCCTGTGCGTGCTCTTGCATCCATCGACCGGTGGACCGCAGACCGGCTGGGTGCGCACACTCTTGATCGATGTTCCGATCTTTCTGACCGCTTCCGTCTCAGTGGCGGTTTTTTATGTCTGCGCCCAACGCGAACTGCACCCGCGCGGTTGGATGAAGCAAATGCTGCTACTCCCGTGCTTGCTCGGTCTCGGGATTGGCCTGTCGCTCAATAATGCTCGCGCGGTTTTAGAGGCGATCTTTAATCATCAATCCGATTTTACCCGCACCCCGAAATACGGCATCGAACGGCGTTCCCAATCGTGGCGCAATTGCCGCTATCGCGCGCTGAAATCAGTTTTGCCGATCGCCGAACTCGCGTTTGCGGTCTATTTCAGCTACTTCGTTTGGTACGCGGCCGTTCACGGCCAATTCCTTTCGGTACCCTTCCTGCTCATGTTTCAGGGGGGATTTTTTTATGTGGCGTTGTCCTCCCTTCTGCCCTGGTCTCCTAAATTCAACTTCGGCACTTCGCGGTCGGCTTCGCCAATTCCCGCGTGACAACGCGCATTTTTTGAGTATCAGAACGCCGATGTTTCGTTCCTCCGCCTTAGCCCTGGCCATTATCACGTCTGCTTCCACCCTTTACGGGGGTGCCGTTTCCGTTCCGGCACCGAGCCTTTCCACCCGCGTGGTCGTCAGCGTCCACGATCAAAAATTGATGCTCGTCGAAAACGGATCGATCGCCGCCACCTATCCTGTTTCGACTTCGAAATACGGCCTCGGCGATGGGTGGGGGAGCCTCGCGACTCCGCTCGGGCTCTTGCAGGTCGCGCAAAAAATCGGGGACCACGCGCCCATGGGCGCGGTCTTTCACAATCGTCGTTGGACGGGTGAAATCTTGCAGCCCAACACTCCGGGACGCGATCCGGTGATGACGAGGATCATCTGGCTGCGTGGAATGGAAGTTTCGAACTCCCACGCTTACAAACGTTGCATCTATATTCATGGGACGAACGAGGAAAAATTAATCGGACGGCCCGCCAGCTTCGGCTGCATTCGAATGAAATCGAATGACGTCTTTGCGCTCTACAATCAACTTCCGCTTGGAACGCCGGTCGAAATTGTGCAGGACCGTTTGCCGAAGGCCGGAAACATGGCCGATCCGGAGATCTACGGTTTCGACACGCCGGCGTCGGGGAACGGATTGCGAAAGGACAAGGACCCGCAGGTCAAACTTGCATCGGCCCCTCGCACCTGATTCCAGATGGACGCGGTTTGATCTTTCCGCGCGCAAGATCGATGCCTTGACATTTTGGCGGCCTGCGCGACCGTCGTCGCCCGATTTGACAAAGAATGGCTAACACAAAATCAGCAGCGAAACGTTCCCGGCAGGCGCTTGTCCGCGCGCAGCATAACCGCGGCGTGCGGACCCGGCTCCGCGGGCTGCAAAAGGAAGCTCGTGGAAGTACCAAGCCTGACGCCAAAAAAATCCAGGAATTGATTTCCGCGCTCGATAAAGCTGCCAAGCGCGGCATCATCCATCGGAACGCCGCCGATCGCCGCAAAGCGCGGTTAAACCGGCTGCTCAAGCGCTAGGGCCCAAACCGACGGAGCGGAGGTTTCCGCTTGCGCGAGTGATCGAATTGCCGGAATCACGCCAAACATGGCGCGCAAACCGAATGTCCTGATTTTTTTGCCCGATCAGCAGCGCTACGACACGCTCGGATGTTATGGCGGCCGCGTGCATACGCCGAATCTGGACAAACTCGCCTCCGAATCATTCGTCTTCGAGCGCGCTTACGTAACTCAGCCCATTTGCACTCCGTCACGTTCCTCTTTGATGACGGGGACGTGGCCTCACGCCAATGGCTGCACGCGCAATTTTCTAATTCTGGATCCGAAGTGGCGCTGTCTGCCGGAGCTGATTGACGACGCGGACTATCGTTGCGGTTACATCGGCAAATGGCACCTCGGCAACGAATTGTTTGCTCAACATCGGTTCGACGAATGGGTCTCCGTGGAAAACAATCCTCGCTTTCAAAAGCTGGTTAGCGAGGGGCGGGATCCAAACGTAATTAGCGATTACAGCAAGTTCCTGTATGAACACGGTCTCAAGCCGAGACCCGATCGCGATTTTTTCGACAATCGGTTTGTCGCCGACCTGCCGATCGAATTATCCAAAGCGCGCTTCCTTGAAGGCAAGGCCTGCGAATTCGTGCAGCGACATCAAGCGGATCCTTTCGTCCTTGTGGTCGCTTTTTTCGAGCCGCACTCGCCCTACAATGGGCCGTTGAATGACGAGCACTCGTTCGACGAGGTTCATGTCGATACAACGGTTGATCATCAGTTCGGAGCGGACATGCCGTTGCGATATCGATTGCGACAGGAACGCGATTGGGAGCGCTATGGAAATCCGCCGGAACGATATCGTGAAGCGAAACGAAATTATTACGGCCTCGTTACCCTGATCGACCTCAGTATTGGCGCCATTCTCGCCGAGCTGAAAGGACTTGGCCTTTCCGACGACACGATCGTCATCCATACGAGCGACCATGGCGACATGATGACGGCGCACGGTCTCATGCGAAAAGAAGTCATGTTCGAGGAATCGATTCGGGTGCCGCTGTTGGTTCGATTACCGGGGCAGCGCCGTTCGCAGCGAGTCGAGCAACCCACCAGTCACATCGACTTTGTTCCAACGATCCTGGATTTGTTGGCTAGGCCGGCGAAGGAGCAATGTTCGGGAAAAAGCTTCGCACCAATCTTAAGAGAACAATCGAAACCGCCGCAAAATGTCTTTGTTCAATGGTCCCCTGGCAAGACTCCAAAAGTTCAAAAGCGGACCAGACTCGGGCGGCCGCGCCAGATTAGTCTCGCGCTGAAAGAATCGACCCGAGCCGTGATCACGCCGGATGGTTGGAAGTTGTGCCTCCGCGATAAAGACAAGAACGAACTCTACAACCTGCGCGAGGACCCGCAGGAACTTCATAATCTTTTTGGTCGCGCCGAACACAAATCAATCGTGAGCAAGCTGAGGTCCGAGATTCACCAGTGGCAGAAAGACTCTGGTGACACTATTGAACTGTAATGCTCTGGATTATCAGCGGCCCCAGCTCGATCGGAAAAAGCACCTTCATCAGAAGTGGAAAATGTTCCGACCTCACCGGTTTGCCCCTGGAAGCACCCGTGCTGAAGCCGAAGAACAAGCCCGGACTCGATCCACGTTTGTTAGGCGGTGCCGACTGCTTCGTTCACTACAATATTCTTCGTCCGGTCTCGCTTTTTGCGAAACGTGAAGCAACGGACGCGACGCCACTGGAACAATTTCGATCGAGGTCGACCCAATTTAGCGCGGACCCTTGGTGGGTGGAGTTTTCCCAGCGCGCCGGGAGCAAACGGGCAGTTGTCCTCATCGCCAATCTGGTTTCGATTTTGAAACGAGCGGGCGCGCGCGCCGACTACAAAATTGAGTACTGGCAGCATCTCTATGCGAAGCTCCAACTTCCTCAGATTTATCGCGCATGGTTTTCGGAATTGGATCGACATCAAATTCCAGTCCTCTTGGTGGACGCAACGGACACGAACTATCCCAAACTGGAGGTCGATGCGGCGCTGGGGATAATCGATCGCGCTTCTTGATGCGTACGAATTACACCAAGGAGGAGATCGAAAAGATCCTTCGCGAAGAACGTTTCGGTTACCATCGCGTGAATCTTCCGTACGGCTTGCATACCCGCGGACGGGATCGCAGCCAAACGCGCAATTTGATTTTTCCCGAATCCCTCGCCGGCAAAAGTGTTTTGGATATTGGATCAGCGCTCGGTTATTTCTGTTTTGAAGCCGAAGCGAAAGGCGCAACCCGGGTTTTGGGCGTGGAACTCGACCCGGAACGGTTCCGCCAGGCTTGTTTGCTCAAAGAAATAATCGGCAGTCAGGTTGAATTCGAGCGGCGCGACATTCTCGAGCAACCGCTCAGGGAGCAGTTCGATTACGTTTGTTTTCTCAACGTCATCCATCACCTCGATGAACCGATGCGCGCCATTCATGAACTGGCGACGATCGCGCGTGAAATGCTCATCATTGAATTTCCGACAATGGAAGACGCGAAGTTTCGCAAAGCGGCCCGGATTCTCTTTCCCTGGCGCTACAACCGCCTTCCCGTGATCGGGGTGAGCTCAAAAAAGGGCACCTCGAAGAAGAAGGAGGGCGGGCAAACATTCGTTTTTAGTCCGGCGGCGATACTCCGGATACTCCAGGATCATCGCACCCTCTTTCAATCGGTGAAGATCGTCGATTCGCCCGTAGCCGGCCGAAAAATCGCGCTTTGCCGGAAGTGAAGCTTTAGGCCGTTGCGATGTCAGGCCGAACCTATCGGTTATTTGCTCTCGCAATTTTCAGGCGGTGTCCATCTTGAGCGTTCGCCCGGCGAAACTTACACAATTGCGTGGGAAGAATTCCGCGGCGCTCTTTTTTGCGAACGATCAGCTTGGGGTCGGTCGCTGTTGCCATCGGAGGACACGCCAAGGCCTATCCGGCCCGATCTTCGCCAAAACCCAATCTCGTTGTCTTTTTGCCGGACGAGCTGCGAGCCGATTTGATCGTTGGCCCTGCGGCGGCGAACGTGCATGCGCCGAGTCTGCAGCGACTGGCCGCCGAGTCAGTGGTTTTTGATCGCGCTTATGTCACGCACCCGATCTGTTCGCCCGCACGTTCGTCGTTATTAACCGGTACCTGGCCGCATCAGATCGGCTGCCAGGACAACCGCGATGTCTTGCCGCGAAATATTCGCTGTTTTCCGGAGATGGTCGCGGACTCCTCTTATCGGACGGCCTATTTGGGAAAATGGCATCTGGGTGATGAATTCATCCCTCAACACGGTTTTCAAGAGTGGGTTTCGATCGAAGATTCGTTTAAAAGCGCCGATCACGGCCGCAAGAAGCGCGGGCAAAGTGATTACACTGAATTTCTTCTCTCGAAAGGTTACAAGCCGGACCTTCACAACGGCAAAAGCTTCAGTCTCGAATTTCCAACGACGCTACCGTTTGAATTTTCAAAACCGAAGTTTCTCGAAACGAAAGCATGCGAATTTCTGGAGCGAAACCGAAAGGAACCCTTCATTCTGTTCGTCGCTTTCTTTGAGCCGCATCCGCCTTACAACGGTCCCTTCAATGAAGAGCATGCATTGGCATCGGTCTCGCTTGATCCGACGGTAGAGTATTGCTTCGGCGAAGAAATGCCTTTGCGGTACCGGCTGCGTCAGGAATATTACCACAAGAAATATCTCGCGAACGGGCGATATCCCGAAACAAAGCAGCGATATCTCGGGCTGATCAACCAGATTGACCGCTGCATCGCCGCAATTCTCGATAGGATCGACGACCTTGGACTTAGAGATCGCACAATTGTCGCGTTAACGAGCGACCACGGCGACATGATGAGTGCACACGGATTGCTCGGGAAACAGCTCATGTTCGAGCAATCGGCCACTGTTCCCTTTCTTGTGCGCCTTCCCGGAGAAGTTCCGTGTCACTGCGCGAGCTCAATAAGCCACATCGATTTTGTTCCCACCATGTTGGATCTTATGGGGAAGCCCGCCAACTCCCAGTGTGTCGGTCAAAGCCGGGCGGACTGGATTCGCGGTACGAGTTCGGCGGATTTTGTTTTTCTCGAATGGTCGCCTACCAAGATCGATCTTCCCCTGATGCGTAGCAGGCTTGCACCAAGAGAGCAGATCGAAAACTGTTTGCGCGAATCGACTCGCTGCATTGTCTCGCCCGATGGCTGGAAATTATGCCTCCGGGACAGAGACAAAAACGAACTCTACAATCTTCGCGACGATCCCGCCGAAGAGCACAATTTGTTTTATGACGTCGCCAATCGGCACCTTGGTAAGGAGCTGAGGTCCCAGATTTATCGTTGGCAGGAACAAGTAGGCGACAGCTTCAGGGTCTAAGCAGGCTGGCAAATCGGCTTTGCAACTCCCTCAGGAAGGTTAGAGTAATTCTAATGATTCCGGCGCTCATTCTCATTTTGTCGGCTGTCGTGTATCGGATCGCGGCAGCGCTTCTCATTCAATCCGGTCAGGCATTGTGGCTCTCGAATTTCGCTCCGATGGCGGCGATCGCGCTCTGTGGCGCGGTTTACTTTCCGACGCGCTTCAAGTTCACCGTTCCGCTCGGCGCGCTTTTTATCTCAGACCTGGTCCTGAATTACATTTATCACGCACCACTTCTTCAGGCGCAAATGGTTGGGCACTACATCGGACTCGCGCTCGTCGCCGTGCTTGGTCTGATGCTCCAAAATCGCGCTTCGTTGAAGACCCTGCTCCCGGCATCCCTCGCGGGATCGACGATCTTCTATCTGGTCACAAATGCGTTTTCGTGGCTCAGCGATCCCGGCTACGCGAAAACTTTTTCCGGCTTGATTCAGGCTCTTACCGTTGGTCTGCCGCAATACAGCGCCACGCCAACGTGGATGTTTTTCCGCAACACGGTTCTGAGCGATCTGTTTTTCACACTCGTTTTTGTCGCGTGCATGAACCTCGGGCGAAATACCAGCCGGGCGCGAGCTGGAGCTGCTTTGCCTCGTCCTGCATAATTTTTCATGCAGCGTCCCGAGCAACGCGACGAGGTCGAGATGCTCGCCCTGATGCTGTTGATTCGGCGTTTTGAAGAACGTGCGAGCCAGCAATATCAGGCGCAAAAAATCGGCGGGTTCTGTCACCTTTACATTGGACAGGAAGCGGTAGTCGTCGGCGCCGTTGCTGCGGTCCGGGACGACGATTACATCATCACCGCTTATCGCGACCATGGACACGCGCTCGCGCGCGGAACGAGCGCCAATGCCTGCATGGCCGAACTCTTCGGGAAGGCGACCGGTTGTACGCTTGGTCTTGGCGGTTCGATGCATTTTTTCGACAAGCAACGTCACATGTACGGCGGACACGCGATCGTTGGCGCGCACGTCCCGCTCGCAGCCGGTTTAGCCTTTGCCTCGAAATATCGGCAGGAAGATCGCGTTACGCTTTGCTTCTTCGGCGATGGCGCGATCAACCAGGGTGCCTTCCACGAAGCATTGAATCTGATCGCGCTCTACAAATTGCCCGTTGTCTTGATTTGCGAGAACAACCTGTTCGCGATGGGGACTTCGGTCGAAAGATCGACTTCGCTGAAGCAAATCGTCGATCGCGCCGAGGGTTACGATATTCCGGGCGACATTGTCGATGGGATGAACTTTCGCGAAGTGCGCGACAAGATTGCCGACGCGGTTGCGTCAATTCGCAAAGATCCGCATCCGGCATTCCTCGAAATCCGGACCTATCGTTACCGTGGGCATTCGATGTCGGATCCGGCGAGTTATCGAACAAAGGATGAGCTCGAGAAATATCGACTCGACGACCCGATCATTCGTTTGCGCGCGCAGCTCGCCCGCGAGGGCAAATTGACCAATGAACAATTCGACGCGCTCGACAAAAAGGCGAAGCAAACGGTGCTCGAGTCGGTGAAGTTCGCGGAAGAGAGTCCGGAACTGCCGGTGGAGGACGTCTACAAATACGTTTACTTCGAACGGAAAAAATCGTGAGGGAGATCACTTACCGCCAGGCCTTGAATGAAGCGCTCGCGGAAGAGCTCGAGCGCGATCCGAATGTCTTCCTGATGGGCGAAGAAGTGGCCGAATACAATGGCGCTTACAAGGTGAGTCAGGGCTTGCTCGACCGCTTCGGGCCAACGCGCATCATCGATACCCCGATCAGCGAAAATGGTTTCGCCGGGCTCGGAATTGGCGCCGCGATGACTGGATTGCGACCAGTGGTCGAATTTATGACCTTCAGCTTTTCTCTCGTTGCCTTCGACCAGGTGGTAAACAACGCGCCCAACATGCTCATGATGTCGGGTGGACAGTTCAATATTCCAATCACGTTCCGCGGACCGAACGGCCCCGCTCATCAGCTCGCGGCGACCCACTCGCACGCGACCGAATGTTTGTTTGCAAATGTGCCGGGCTTGAAAGTCTGCACGCCGGCCACGCCGCGCGACGCCAAGGGTTTGTTGAAGACCGCGATCCGTGATGACAATCCAGTCCTCGTCCTCGAAGCGGAGCTCCTTTATAGTTCGAAAGGAATGGTCGAACCGCCCGATCAGGAATTGCTTATTCCGTTGGGCGAGGCGGAGGTGAAGCGCGAGGGCAGCGACGTTTCCATCATTTGCTATGCGCAAACCGTCCCGCTCGCGCTCAAGCTGGCGCAGCAGCTCGAAGAAGAAGACATTTCGGCCGAGATTGTCGACCTTCGCTCGATCAAACCGCTCGACGAAGAGGCGATCTACAACTCTGTCGCAAAAACGCACCGCGTCGTGATTGTCGAACAGGACCGGCCGTTCTGCGGCGTAGGCGCAGAAGTCTGTTATCGCATTCAGAAAAATATTTTTGATGAGCTCGATGCCCCGATCATGCGCGTTTCTCAAGAGGATGTCCCGATGCCTTACAACGAGAAACTCGAGAAATTTGTGCTGCCGAACCCCGACAAGTTGATGGCTGCGGTAAAGAAGGTTTGTTACGCCTAACAAGTCATGCCCGAGATCCAGATGCCCAAGCTGAGCGACACGATGACGGAGGGGACTCTGATCGCGTGGAAAAAGAAGAAGGGCGACAAAGTTTCAGCGGGTGAAGTGATCGCCGAGATCGAGACGGACAAGGCGACAATGGAGTGGGAGTCGCCCGAGGACGGAACGCTTACCGAGATCTTCGTCAAAGAAGGCGAGAAGGTGAACGTCGGCGACAAGATCGCCTTCATTGGCGAAGAAGGCGAAGCCGCTCCGAAGGAAAAAGAAGCGCCAAAAAAAGACGAGAAACCGAAAGCGGAAGAAAAGAAAGCGCAGGCTGAAACGGAAAAACCCGCTCCGGCGGGAGCGAAAGAAAAGGCAACTGCGCCGCCCCAGGAAAAGAAAACCAAGCCTGTGGAGGCAGGCGTCTCGCCTCCACAAAAAGAGCAGCCGGGACGGCCGCCGCCACAAAGGAGTGGAGATGAAGCACGCGTAAAGGCTTCGCCCGTCGCCCGAAGGGTTGCCGCCGAACTGGGTGTTGATCTTTCGAATGTTAAAGGAACTGGTCCGGAAGGCCGGGTGACTGAATCGGATGTGCGCGGGGCTGCGAAATCAGGGGCTGTGAGGGAAGGCGTCTCGCCTGCAAAGAAGGAGCAGCCGGGATGGCTGCCACCACAGAAGAAAGAAGGCGAGACACGGATTCAACTTTCCGGAATGCGAAAAGGCATTGCTGAGCGCCTCGTGCAAAGTCTTGGTCCGGTCCCGCATTTTTATCTCACGATCGAGATCAATGCCGGGCCCTTGATGGCCGCGCGCGAAGAATTGAAATCCGGCGGGGAGAATAGTGACACCGCGAAAATCACCGTGAACGATTTCGTTTTGAAAGCGGCGGTTATGGCGGCGATAAAAGTCCCGCGCGTAAATGCCTCATTCGCGGGCGATGCCATCGTGCAATACGCCGATGTCGATCTCGGGATCGCGGTCGCGATTGAGGAAGGCTTGCTCACTCCGGTGATTCGCGCGGCCCAGAACAAGTCGCTCCGTGAAATCAGTGAAGCAGTGAAGGATCTGGCTAATCGCGCGCGGAATAAGCGAATGAAGCCGGAAGAATTTCAGGGTGGTTCATTCACCGTCTCAAATCTCGGCGGGATGGGGATTGATTCGTTCAGCGCCGTGATCAACCCGCCACAAGGTTTTATTCTCGCCGTCGGCATGGTAAACAAGCTTCCGATGATCGACGATTGCGATCAAATCGTCGTCGGTCAGCGCATGTCGATCACGATGAGCTGCGATCATCGTGTGGTCGACGGAGCGCTCGGTGCGGAATATCTAAAGGAACTGCGGCACCTTCTGGAAAACCCGGCCCTGCTCCTCGTCTAAAGCGCCTACAGTGCGCGTGTTTCCCAGGACATGAAGGCGTCCAGCGAGTCGCGGCTGCGTTTGACCGCGAGGGCGAGAACCGTTGCATCGTCCAGATAACCGAGCGCAGGCAGCGCGTCCGGAATGACGTCGAGCGGATTCACGATATAAACAATCGCCGCGACGATCACTACCAGAGTGCTCTCAGAAATATTGCGGTATTGACCATCGGCATAAGCGCGGATCAATCGGAGCATCGCCTGAAGATATGGCCATGTTTCGCCGAACGGCTCGCGCGGCATCGACGCAGCTTCCTTTACGGCCTCCTCGAAGAGCGCGGTTAGACGCGACGGGTTGCCGACATATGTTTTCGCGCTCGCAACCGCGGTCGCGAATTCAGCATCGAGCCGTTTCTTGAGTGCCGGAACCGGATTCCGTTTGGACGTTGTTGCCGGTTTCTTCTTGCCAGGGGTTATTACTCTTTTCTTCTTTTTCACGGGTCCGCTATCAAAGCATCCTAAATTGTTCCTGAGAAGCCGATTGTCTTGGTTTGGATGAACTGTAAGATCGACTGGTAGCCGCGTCGGCTGAGCCGAATGGAAGAAAAACGCCTGCAGACAACCTCGTTTATTGTGCATGCGACGCGCGGTGTCCTTCGCGATCAACGAACGCGGCGCAAGGCGATGGTGGTTCTTCTCGCGCTGGCCGTGCTGCTTTTGATTCTAGGCGGGACCGTTCTAGCGCCGTTCTTGAATCCCCGTGAACACTTGATTGGCACACTCCTGTTCTGGCTCGGCTGCATCTGGCTCACCCTGACCGCGATGCTGCTCGCCATTTTCGATTTACTGATCGTGCGGCTTGAAGGAAGACGCGCCGAGCGCGCTTTGCGCGAACAATTGAAAAATGGAGGGACGGGCTCCGTCCCGTCGCAAAATTTAGGGGGACAGGGAGGTCGTCGCCCGAACGAATGAAGGACGGCTGGAGAACGCGCGAAGAGATGGAAGCAGGTGAGCGCGCGACGCTCGCGCCGTTCGCGCAAAAATCCGGCGAATCGCGCGGGAGGCGGTATTCGGAGCAAAGTCATGCTTACCGAACCGAATTTCAGCGCGATCGGGCGCGGATAATTCATTCGCGGGCATTTCGCCGGCTCGAATACAAGACCCAGGTTTTTCTCAATGGGACGGGCGACCATTTGCGCACGCGGCTCACGCATTCGATCGAGGTCGCCTCGATCAGCCGCACCATCGCGCGAGCGCTCGCGCTGAACGAAGACCTCGCGGAAGCGATCGCGCTCGCGCACGATCTAGGCCACACGCCGTTCGGACATTCGGGCGAAGAAATTCTCGCTGAATGCATGCGCGATCATGGCGGCTTCGAGCACAACAAACAGAGTTTGCGCGTTGTCGAGTTGCTCGAGAATGCATATCCGGATTTTCCGGGACTGAATCTCACTTTCGAGGTCCGAGAGGGTTTGCAGAAACACCAACGCAAAGACGGATTCCCCTCACTCGAAGCGCAAATCGCCGATCTCGCGGATGAGATCACTTATTACAGCCACGATCTCGATGATGCGGTCGACTTCGACATTTTGACCGAGACGCAGCTGGACCAGAACGAGGTTTGGAAAAACAGCCGGCAACATGTGCTCGCGCATTATCCCGGGGCGCGCGAGCCGGAGCTGCACAAGCTGATTATCCGCAATATTATCGACGTCCAGGTCCAGGATGTCGTGATCACAAGCGCGGTGTCGATCGCCACGGCGAAGCCGAAAAGCACGGATGACGTTCGCAAGGGACCGGCCAAGTTGATTCACTACAGCGACGATTTGCGCAAGGCGAACGCAGCGCTCCGAAAATTCCTTTACGCGAATGTTTATTATCATCCGCGCGTGGCCGAAGTGAACCAGCGCGCCTGTGGGATATTAAAGAAAGTTTTCGAGAGTTACGTTGCGAACCCCACGCAGCTCGGCGAAGTCGCTACCGGCCGGCTGGAGCAGGAAGGATTGTACCGGACAGTGTGCGATTACGTCTCCGGAATGACCGACCGCTATTTGATGGAAGAATACGCGCGGATCAGCGCCTAACGAATGGGAATGAGTGAGTCATTGGCGTCATGATTGGTTAGACTCGTTTGACCGCCCAAATGACGATGAAAAAACCAATCAATCCTCCTGTAACAATCCCGCTCGGGATCACATATGGCGCGTCACCCGATTTCGGACCGCCCTTCGCAAGATAAATCACGAGACCGAAGGCTAGGCCGTAAAGACCGCCAATCGCCATCGCGGACCACCATCGAGTACCTGGGGCCAATGAGAATCCCGTGACAAGCGCAACCAGTGCGCCCTTCAAGGTCGCGGCGCATAGGATCTGCCATTTGTACGGTTCCTTCGGCTCAAAGAAAATACCCACGCCATCCAAAGCGCCGAGCACCACACCAACAAGAATTACGATGAGAAAATTCAATGCTTTTACCTGCCGCTCTTCGGCTCGCCGTCGGCTTGATCGATTGGTTAGATCATGCGACCTGCGCGAGAATCGAGCGTAGCTCGTGGAAGTCTACCGGTTTGGCGAGATGGAAATCGAAGCCAGCTTCCCTGCTTCGCATGATGTCTTCGTCCTTACAAAAACCAGTAAGGGCAATGCCTTTGACCCGCTGTTTTTGTTTGGCCTGAGTGATCACCTCGTAGCCGCTTCCGTCCGGCAGACCAATGTCGCTCAAGACAATATCGAATTCTTTCGAGTCGATAATCTGCAGCGCACGCTGTGCGCCATCGGCCAGGGTAATGTCATAACCGAAATGATTAAGCAGGCGGCCCAATACCTTCAACGTATCGGCGTGATCTTCGACAACCAAGATCCGCAAGCGCTTGCCCCGCGCCGCCAAACCCTCGTCTACTTTGCGTCGCTCGCCGTATCGAGCGAGAACGCTCTTATATTCGGGACCAAATAGCTCTCGGAGCCTGGCCGTGGTTTCCCGACGAATATATACCTCGAGCAGCGCGCGGACTGCCACTGCAACCGCCACGACTCCTGTTACTACCAGAACAATGATGATCACCATAGTCATCATGTCATGCCGCCTAGAAATCGAAAATCGGCCGAAAATGGCCGTATAACACTGCTGTTAGCACCCGAATCTGCATGAGACCTAATGAGATAAGTCACGGGCATCGCTGTAAAGCAATACGGTAGAGTGCGCGAGCGCGAGGACGCGAGTCGCACTAGCGAAACCGGGAACCGAGATGAAATCGCGGATGTCGTGGCAAACTTGCTGAGGTTTTCTTTGCAAACGGCGCGTCAGCTTCATCGTGCAATCCGGATCAGGCCGCGGCGGAGCCGATCTCGTCCTGAAGAAAGGTGATAAGCATGCGCAGGCGTTGATTAACCGATTGTTCTTCAAGCATTTTCTGGCGCCGGAGCGGATCGTCGACAAAGGTTGAGGCGACAAGATCGGCGAGCATTTCGAGATCTCCGAGTTGCGCGAGATAGCGATCCACCTTCGGCGGTAAACAGCGTCCATCGCGTTTCAATTTTCGATAAAGCTCGAGAACTTTTTCGCCGAGTGCTTGCGTTTCGATCGTGGTGTCGTCGCTCGACTCCACGAGGTCGATCTTGGCGACGGGAAAGGGCGTTTCCTTTTCGAAGCCGGTGAACCGCACCCGGTGCAAACCCTGGAGTACGAGATTGGAAGTGCCATCGCCGCGGCCGACACACGCGCGAATCAGACCGACGGTCGCGAGATGAAAGAAATCTTCCGGGGCGTGCCATTCGGGGCAGCTCGGTTTGATCAGCGCAACGCTAAACATACGATCGTGTTTGAGCGCGTGCTCGAGCATGTCGCGGTAGCGCGGTTCGAAAATGTAAAGCGGCAGCAGCGCGTTTGGAAAAAGGACCGCGCCCGGCAACGGCATGACCGGAATTTCATCGGGCAACGTTATCGTCCCATCTTTCATCCCCAAACTATTCTCAACTGCGTCGCTGGGAACGCAACCGATAGTGGCGGGCCGGGAGCGCGCGAGCTTGTAGCCGGTGATGATTTTGGTTACGAACGCTTCGCCGATGAGCCAATCCGATCTGCCTCCGTTGAAATTGCTGTCGGTCGTCATTCCAGCGCGAGACGAGGAGGGCTCCGTCGCTTCGACGATCGAACATTTGGAATCGGAGCTCCGTCGTCACGCGGTTCCACACGAAATCATCGTGGTTGATGACCACAGCTGTGACACGACGTGGGCGAAGCTCACCCAATTGGCGGGCACTATTCCAGAACTGCGTCCGTTTCAAAATCCGTCTACTCCAGGTTTTGGAACGGCCGTAATCCATGGCCTGGACATGATGAAGGGCGACGCTGTCGTGACGATGATGGCGGA
>Ga0066903_100001080_pt1 | contig 19160 bp, 34 predicted proteins | sample PanSoiMetaGPlot1_FD_67491 | JGI IMG/M metagenome (GOLD analysis project Ga0066903, IMG submission 67491) | Tropical forest soil microbial communities from Panama analyzed to predict greenhouse gas emissions - Panama Soil - Plot 1 (version 2) | ecosystem: Environmental > Terrestrial > Soil >... | reverse complement strand
CTCGTTTGGGCAACGGCTTTTCAAAGGTTTTCATGCCCCCCCGGGTCATTGCTTTCGCCTAGTGTTTTGCTCTGCAGTCGCGCCGCCATTGATGCACGAACGAATGCAGCGGCGTGTGAAAGCTCCCATTGTCTTCGCTCCATAGATCATGCGCTTCGATGGCCGTACAGATCGCGCAGCGATGTGCGTCCTTCGCTGCTAGATATTCGCCGTTCCATGTAAAATATCTGCAGGGTTCTAAGCGTTCGCCGTAGAGCAATACCCCACCGCACTCACAGCAGCGCAGCGCAGATTTATAACGGCCATCCATCGGCATCGAAGCGCGGCATATTTTTATTTGATCGTTCCACGTTTGCAGTGTGAAGATCGTGGCATTCCTTGCACAGACTCTCAAGATCACGAGAGCAGAATGCACGCCAGTCGCCCTTATGCGCGCGCGTGTGATGCACGACTGTCGCTGCTTCCACATAGCCCTGACGCAAGCACTCCTCACAGAGCGGCTGCTTCTTCAGCTGATCACGTCGATGTCGCTTCCATACTGCAGTCGAGTACATCCATTGCCACGGACGCTGCTCTCGCCACTGCTGCTGCATCGATGCTCCAATAAAAAGCGCCGTCTCTGTCATCGCGCCGTGGGTGGGTATCAACGACAGAGAGCGGCGCTGCACGCAATGTTGCACGAGAAACATCACCAAGGGTTCGATCCAATAAGCGACACTCTAGGGGAGCAGGATCACGGCAATGGCTACCGCACAGAGCGACAGATCAACGGATCGGGCGTTGATCGATCACTTCCACTACATGCAGTGGCGCTTTTATCCGGGTTTGCCGACCGAGTAAACTTAACAGGAGCTCGACGCGCTCGCCGCGCGTGAAGATCACGCGGCCGATTTGCGCCGCCGAAGGACCGATCTTCAGTCGGACATGATCGCCGCGCCGGACGCGCTTGATCTCGGAAACGAACAATTTTCCCTGCTTTTCCTGCTTTTGTATCGTTTCGACTTCGCCATCCGGCATCGGTGTTGGCGCACCGTTTTCGCCGAAGATGAGCAGCGACGCAACGCCGCGCGTGCTGTTGATAACGCGCCATGCGGCATCGGCCAGGACGAACTTGACGAGCACATAGCCGGGAAAAAATGGCTCGCGCTCGACGATGATTCGCTCGCGGCGAATTCGCTCGATGCTGATCCTCGGCGCGTAGACTTCGAAATTCTGCCGCGTCAGATGCTCGATGGCCGTCGATTCCTGTCGCGGCTTTGTGCGTGCGACGTACCAGCGCGCGTCGACGGACTGCATTCCTATGCTCGTTTCCGTGGTCGATTTTTGCGTCCGATTCGCTGCTCCTGCTCAACTAGCAAAAAAACGTCTCAAAGGCCACTGCGGCACTAAGCGATAATTATCGCTAAAATCGCTTGGCGGGCGTTTGGGAAACCCATAGTTTCTAGATGCTGCTCGCTTGGATGAAAGAGCAGATACGGCGTGTAAGTCCGAACGCAAGAAGCCCAACACCCTCGGACTCTCCCAGATAGTTCCGCCCAGATGCGCGACAACGCTGCAAGCCGGACGCCGAAGGGAAAGTAAACGCTCAAAGAGCTCTGCGGAGCCCGAGCGCGAAGATCGAAGCAAGAGCGAAGCTCGCGAGACAGTCCAAAGGACGCGCGAGCGGAAGCGATGCAAAAGCTCAGAGACGCGCTCGACGAACGACTGAGCACTAGAGACATCACGCTTCGATGAAGTGAAACGTCGCAGAGATGCGACGTAAGCGCAGATTGATCACTGCGCTCTGATGATCAGATCAAAACTTGAGGAATGAAACATGCGAACGAAGACAACGACGACTGGCAAGAAAGACAATCTTGATCGCGCGACGATCACGCAATGGGAGCTCGCGATGATCGAAGAAGCGCTGCGCAGCCATACGCCGCCCGGACTGAGCGATCTCGCGCGCGGACAGTACAAGAGCATCGCCGACAAAATCTCCCGCACGATGGACGCCAAGATAACGATGTGGAGGCAACAATGAGAAGCATCATTGAGCCCGAGAACATCGTCGCAATCGCCGAACTCATCGCGCCGCTCGTCGGCGCGACTGTCTGTGTCTGCATCCTGCTCTTTGCAATCTTCCACTAGAAAGGAATCGAAAATGAACATCGAACAACTCCGTCGCGCTCATCGTCTTGTGTCTGTCGTCGAATACAACGGCGACGACATGCATCCGCTCGATCTCGACGAGATGCCGAAAGCGATCCACGCGTATGACGTCGCGAGCGATGCGACGTACTACATCATCGAGATGGACGACGGCTTTCACTACGCATTTTTGCATCCGTGCGACTCCGTCGCGCCGACGCTCAATGCCGCAGAGATCGCGCTCGTCGATGAGTTCGTGCAGTACATCTGAAACCCAAATTTGAAAATTCAACCCGAACAGAAAACTTGAGGAGAATGACAATGACGACCACTGAAAAGCTGACTGCATCCGAGCGTGAAGCTGCAAACATCGCTGCGCAGCTGCGCGCACGACAGAAAGTCTTTCACATCATCACGAAGGAGGAAGCACGCGTCGAAAGTTATCTGATCGAAGCTGCTGCTTCCGCGAATTACGAAGCGCTCACATGGGACGTCTCGCAAGGCGTTCTGGATCGCGATGGCAACGTCGCGGAGAAGAAGACGTCAGCGGGCACTGAGCCGCTGCTCGGGCGCGACTGCGATCCGAAAGAAGCCGGACAAGTCATCGAAGCGATGCTGAAGCGTGCGCAGAAAGGAAAAGAGCGCAACGTGCTCATCATGCGCGACTTGAATGCATGGCTGACCGGCCCGGCGAATGCGACGACGCTGCGCTCGCTGCGCAATTTCGCGCGCTTCGCATCTCTGCAGGAAAGCGGACAAGCGATCATCATCCTGACGCCGGACAGCGAGCTCCCCAAGGAGATCGCTGCTCACACGCGCGTCACGGATTGGCCGCTTCCTGATCGCGACGAGCTCGGCGAGCTCCTCGATCTCGCTGTCGAGCCCTACACGGACGAGCAGATCGAGAAGCCGACGAACGGAACGCGCGATGCAGCAGTCGAAGCTGCAATCGGGCTCTCCGGAGAAGAAGCGCAAGCGTGCTTCGCTCGATCCATCGTGCAGAGTCGCAAGATCGATCCAGCGACAATCGCGCAGGAGAAGAAGCGCGTGATCTCCGCTGAAGGATTGCTTGAGTGGTACGATCCGCTGCCGTACGGGCTGGACGGCGTCGGCGGACTTGAGAACATCAAGTCATGGCTCAAGTCACGCACGTCCGCTTACAGTCCAGCTGCTCGCGCTTACGGATTGCCCGCGCCGCGCGGCATTTTCGTTGCTGGAATTTCCGGCTGCGGAAAGTCGCTCTTGTGCAAAGCAATCGCGACAGCGTGGGGCTTCCCGCTGATCCGTGTCGACTTGAATGCGCTCAAGTCGAAATACGTTGGCGAAGCTGAGCAGCGCATCCGGAAACTTTTCCGGATCATCGAAGCAATCGGACGCTGCATCGTTTGGCTCGACGAGATCGAGAAAGCTCTCGCGGGTGCAATCGGCGCATCGGGCGACAGTGGCGTGTCTGCAGATGCGCTCGGCGTCTTCCTGACTTGGATGCAGGAAAGGAAGTCCGAGGCATTCGTGATCGCGACTGCGAACGAAGTGAAGCAGCTGCCGCCGGAGCTCCTGCGCAAAGGACGCTTCGACGAGATTTGGTGGGTCGATCTGCCGACATCGTCAGAGCGTGCGTCGATCATCAAAGCTGCGATCAAGCAATACAATGCGAAAGCGGACGAGCTCGACGCTGATGCAGTAGCGGAAGCGACTAAGGGCTTCACTGGATCAGAGATCGCCGCGCTCGTTCCGGAAGCGATGTTCGCCGCGTTCAATGAGAAAGCGCGCAACATCACGACGGACGATCTGACTTATGCCGCATCGACTATCGTTCCTTTGTCCGAGACGGCAGCGGAGAAGATCGCCGGAATGCGTGAATACATGAAAGGCCGCGCTCGTGCTGCGAGCGCGATTGAAGATCGCACTGCTTCGATGAAGTCGAAGAAGCAGCGCGCGACACTCGACATCTGAAACAATCAAACAATCTGGAGAATGACAATGACGACAATTTTGAACACGTCCACACTGCGTCCCGGTCTGCTCGTTTCGCTGAAGTCCTCGATCCGCGGCAACGTCGCTTACGTGCGTCGCGACATCGAGACGAACAAGAAGCAGAAGGACGGAAGCGCTCACGCCAAATGGGAGACGGAGCGCACAATCGCCGACGCGAAGGAGCACGCTCGCGCCGTCGAAATCAGGACCGCTGCGCGCTGCTCAATCGCTCGCGTCTGCGCGCGCAGCGCTTTCGGAATGCTGTGCCCGGAAGACAAAGCCGAGCTCCTCTCGGAAGCAATCGAGGAAGCACAGCAGATGTGCGATGACTTCAACAAGAAAGCAAAGCTCACGCGCGTCTCCGTCTACGTGCTCACTGGACGGATCGCCGCCGACGATGTGCAAGCCGTCAAGGCGATCAATTCGGAAGTCCGCGATCTGCTGCGCGACATGGAAAACGGACTGAAGAATCTCGATGCGAAGTCCGTGCGTGAAGCTGCGACGAAAGCGAAGTCCATTGGCGAGATGTTGTCGCCCGTCGCCGCTGCTCGCATCCAGAAAGCAATCGATGCCGCGCGGCAGTCGGCGCGTCAGATCGTCAAAGCTGGCGAGCAGATGTCGCTGGAGATCGACAGCGAAGCGATCAAAGCGATCAAGAAGCAGCGCACGGCGTTCCTCGATCTCGATGAGGAAAAGCCGATGCTGCAGAAGCCGAAGCAGCAAGCGAGCGCTGTCGATCTCGTGCCCGAGGACAAAGCTTGGAACGATGAGAATCGCGCTCGCAGCAAGGAGATCGATAAGCGGAATAAAAAATATTACGGCAAGAAGACCAGCATCGCCGTCGATCTCGATTGATCACAAACATCAGACAAACAGGAGACGAACAATGTCTTGGCGTTGCTCATTTGGAGTCCTCAACTGCCCGATCTGTCTGCGTCCGCGCGAGAATGATCTGCAAGCGAAGATCGAAGCAGACAAGAAAGCAAAGCGCGTTGCGGAGCTCGCAGCGCGCGCAATCGCAGCTGGACGTGCTCGCGTCGCGCTGGATCGTTTCGGCAAGATCACGATCACTGGACTGACGACTGCCGAGCGCGAAGGCGCGAGCGATCTCGACATCATCACAGCTGTGATGAACGGATCGAGCTCCGTCGCGAAAGCGAAAATCCCGCGCGAAGCTCTCGCGCGGCAGAACAACTTCAACTGCAATTAAGAAAGGAATGATCATGAGTTATTGCTTCGACACGATGTCACGCGTCTGGGAGCAGCTGCGCTTGCAGCTGCCCCCGGAGACGCGCGACGGAGCGCTCGCCGTCCGTTTCGGATTCCTCATCGATGAGATGCACGAAGCGAATCATCGTCTGAGAGATGCGATCAACAAGGACGAGCGCGTGCATCGCGCCGCACGCAATCTGGAAAAGACGGAGAAGTCAGATGACGCAGCGCTATAACAACTACTCGCTGCAGGAGTGCGACGAGAAGCTGCAGCAGTACGTCGATCTGATCCGCACTGGACGGATGACGTTCTATCAAAAATTCACTTGCGAGAAGTGCTGGTCGCGCATCACGCAAGACGAGCCGAATAAATTGTTTGCCATCGGACACTGTCAGGAATGCGGACACTTCACCGATCTCGTGCGCGATGGCTGCAATTATTCCGTGATGTTCAAGGGGAGGAGATCATCGTGATCGAATACTTCGTCCACTTTGAAAAAGGATTCGTCGTCGGCGCTCGATCAAGACGCATGATCAACGTCGAAGCGAATGACGCGCAGCGCGCTGTGCTCGCTGCGTGTCGCAAGTTCAACGAATACGGCTATCGTCTGATCAGCGTCGATCACTTCGAGGATGGTCGTCTCGTTACGGATGCTTTTTTTGACTGAGCGCGAAGCGGGCACGCGCATCATTGCCCGCGAATACTTGAGGAGAATGACAATGACTAAAGTTTCTAACGACGACATGCCGGAATTCCTGAAGCGCGCTCCGGAGACTCCGGAGCAGGAGGAGAAGCGTCGCAAGAAGTATGCGCCGAAGGACGCGAGCGGCGGGCTCAAAGTGAAGAAGCTCCCGGAGCCCGTCGACCCGAAGATCGCGAAAGCAATCAAGCGCGATCTCGATGCCAATCAGACAGCTGGCGGAGACGTCGCAATTCCGCGCGGCGAGAAGCCCGATTGGCAAAAGACGCATGACAGCTTGCGCAAAGCTCAGAGCGAGCAGCGCGCAAAGCGTCCGCGCGGACACGCGGCGCTTGCCGACTTGGCAAACACGCTCCCGCTCGCGGCGAAGGAAGCGCGAGAGGACAGCAAGAAGGGCGCTGTCGAGCGCATCAACGAAGCGCGCGCGAAGGACGGACTGCGCCCGTATCAGCCGAAGAAGAAGCTGAGCGGACCGCTCGCGAAAGCGATGAAGGAGCGAGACGAGCTCGACGCGAAAGCGAAGACAGCGCTCGCCAACGCTGCTGCGAAGCATCCGGATCAGCGCACTGCGACGGAGCGCAAGAAGATCGCGAAAGCGGCGAAGGACTTCGCGGAGAAGCGCAAGTCCGAGAAGCTGACGACCGCACGGAAGGCGAAAGTGTCCGTGCAGAAGCGCGAAGACTATGAGCCGCGCAAGGGAACCAAAGCGGCGAAGGTCTTCAACGAGAAGACGATGACGAAAGCTGCCGAGCTCATCAAGCGCAAAGGCGGAGCGCTGTCGTCTGAAATCCAGAAAGCGTGCAGCTGGAAGCCCGTCATCGTGCGACGCTTCGTGCGTGACGTTGCTCGCAAGCGTCTCGGACTGCGCGTTGTCTGTGAGCGCGGTCCAGACTCGACGTACAAGCTCGGCTGATCCGATTCTCGGGGCGCATCCTCACGGATGCGCCCCTTTTTTTTGGCCGTCGATCAGATCGCGTGAGCGTCGCGGAGCTCGTGCAGCTGGACCGATGTATTCGAAGACAGCGCACGGACGTCCGCCGAAGCCGACTTTGCCGGATGCTCCGCGAACGGGCGACCACGTGCCGGGTTTTTTCTTCATCGCCCAATTCGCGCTTTTGTCGAATGCACGGACGAGCGACGGATGCGCCGGATACGTATGAAAGCGCTGACCCAAATCCTTGTAAGCGGCGGCGAGATGATCGGACAGGATCATCGCCAGCCCGAGCCCCTGATAATCCGGCAGCGTGACGAGACGCGAGAGCCCCTTGATATTGTTCGTGTGCGGGTGCGGACGATGCAGCATCGCGCCGAACGATGCGGGCTCGCCGTCCGCAAAAAGCACGAAGCAATTCGCCGCGCGATGTAGATCGCCAGTCAGATAGTGAAACGGAGCGAACAAGTCCCACGCTTCGTAATTGACGCGCGCGATCTCGACAGCAATTTCGGGTCGTCGCCGAGGCATCCTCCATTTGAAGGACATCGTCGCGGGCTCGAAAATCCAGTCGGGCTGCAACCACTCGATGACATCGTAATGGCAGGTTATGGCGACGAATCTGCGCTGCCGCTTGCGTATCCATTTCGCGACTGCGCTCGATCCGATATGCGCGACTTGACGATCCACGACGCTGGAGAATTCATCGACGACGATAGGATTCGCATCGCTCAGCAGATGACGCGCAAGATCGACACGGAAGCGCTCGCCGGTCGACAGCACGCTGTACGGTTTCATCCAGCTGGGGATCGTGTTGAAGCCGACAGCGCTGCACGTCGCGCTGATGTCTTCCATCGAGAGCTTGGCGGGGAAGTCATCGACGACAGATCGCGCGCGCCAGGAATTGCTGGATGGCGCGCCGAACAGCTTGCGCGCAATCGTGGTTTTTCCTGCTCCGGACGGGCCGACGATCAATCCGATATTCCACTGCTTCTCGCCGATGGGAATCTTCCCCTTCCAGTGATGCGAGAGCTTCTGCTGCGCTGGCACGTCAAACATGCTTTCCAGCTGCATGACGCGCGGCGTGCGTGTGATGCGCGTCTCGACGGACACGTCGATGCTCTGCATTCCGGCGTCTTTTTGCAGAGTCAGCTGATCAATGCTCGGCATTTGAGCCCCAATTTGCCGAGCTTCATCAGCGTCGCGCTCTGATCCTTTTCATCTTCGCATTCGACGATGACGGAGAACTTCAGCCCGAACAGCGTTTGCTTCGCGTCCTGCTTTTCAAACATCGCATCGATCTTGCTGTCGCTGAAGCCGAGCTCGCCGAGTTCGAATCCGTTCTCCTGCAATTCCGCGAGCTCGACTTTCAAGAGCTCGTCATCCCATCCGCTGAGCAGCGCCATCTGATTGTCGCCGATCCGGACTTCGATCTTCTCCTGCTCGCTGAGTCCTTTGTGCGTGATGACGGGAAAAGTCTTGAAGCCTGCCTCGAGGGCGGCGAGCCGCCGGCCGTGTCCTTTGAGGATCACATTCTTCTCGTCGACGACAATCGGCTGATCGACGCCGTACTTCTTCATGAGCTTCGCGAGCAGCGTGATCTGCTTCTTCGGGTGCGCTCGCGCATTGCGCTCATACGGCACGATCTTGTCGAGCTTCACGTATTTGATTCCGCCAAGCTGCATCATTTGAGCTCCCACAATCGACACGCCGCAGCGCCAGCGAGAATGTCCGACGCAGGACCGCCTGTCCATTTGTCGCGCGCGAGCAGACATTTATTCCAGCGGCGATATTGCATTCGATGTCGACACGTCTTGCACGTCTCGCCGCTCGGCCCCGTCCCTGGCGGCGCGGCATAGCCGCGCTTCACGATGTAATTCTTGCCGCGGATCGGGTAGCTGACGCTATCGCCGCCGAGTGTCTTGAAGCTGATCTGCTTCACGGCGTCTTTTCTCCAGTCCTTCGTGCAGCGCGCGCTCGACGCGCGACTGATCTTCGCGCAGCGTCTTCGCGATCTGCCACGTATCGAAACCCATGTCCCACAATTTCAACACGCCTTCGATCATGAAAAACCCGCCCCGCTGTGCGAGCAGCGAGACGGGCTCTTATGCTCCCGGGAAACTTGAGAGAAACCCGGAAGCACTAGCGCGAAAAAGCAATGATCGCGTTGTTGGGGCACGTCCATGCTCATCGCGCGCAAGCGCTATCACGATTCCTTCGCTGCGTCCATCGAACGCATTGCCGCCAGCGTTTCCGGCAGCAGCTTCATGCCGCTGATCGAGCGTCCGACATCGTGCGCGTTATTCAGCAGCGCGTCGATCTCCTGCTGCGTCGGCGGCTTTTTCGGCTTCTGTCCGCTGAGCTCCTGCGCGCGCGGATCAGCGCGATTGAGCCACGCGTCCGCGATGATCTTGCGTCGCGCTGCGCGATCTGGATCGTCGATGCGATCCGCGTCTCGATCCGCCAGCTGCTTTTGCGTGCGTCGCTCGCGCTCCTGCTGCTGCAGAATTCGATTGTGCGCGTACTCGCACGCTTCCTTGATCTCCGCGACAGTCGGCAGGAATTTCAGTGTGCCGAGAATTCCAGTGCGCGGATCGATGACGTAGTCGATCACGTCGCGCGGAAAATCCGAGAGCACAGCTGTGACTGCAGCTGCGTACATATCCGGATTGTGCGCTTCATCTTTTCGATAACAGGCGAAGATCGTCGCAACTTTCATTGCCAAATAATTTGGGTCGTGGCCCGATCTGGAATTCCCCGCGCTCGGCTGCTTCCGCAATCCTGACAGCGGCGCGGCTGATGCTCTTGCTATCGTCCTGAAGTGGTCGTGCTCGTCCGAGTCCATTGCTTCCGCTCCTGTCGTTGAATTTTATTTCGTTCCGGCACCATGTTCGCCACGTAGCCGACAAGCCGATCGATCCAGCGATCAGCGTGCCGTGCTTCAGATGATAGTCGCGACAGGCGGCGACAAGCTGTCGGACTTTGCTCGCGGCGATGCCGATGTCCAGCGCGTCAGCGATATCGCGCTCGCTCGGCTCCCAATCCTCCGGCATCGGAATTCGCGCCGAGCGTTTTCGCCCGCGCGCGCTGTGACTCTCAGTAGAAGTAGGACTCTCAGTAGGAAAGAGTCTTTCTTGTTTAGAGTCCTTACCAGACTGAGAGTCTGTAGAGGAAGTATAGATAGTAGAGACGCTTGGTATTACGTTGGTATCGACGTTTTGTTGATTCTGCTCATGTTTTTGCCAGCGCTTTTTTATGACAGCGCTTTGCTTTTTTGAAAAACGCGTGCGCTCATCGAGGAGCTCAGCGACGACCGAATTCATCCAGCCGCCTTCAACAGCATAGAGCTTGCCCATTCGCACGAGTGCATCGAGCGCTTTCTTCGTCATGTAGCGAGTCAAACCCGTGCGCAATCTGAGCGTTTCGATTGTATCTGGACACGGTCCGTCGAGATCGTACATGCGGAAGCAGACGATGATGTAAAGGAGACTTTGCTCCGTACTCATGCCGCCGAGCGCTGCGAGCCACTTGCCGGGAAAGCATTTAAACCATCGTTCTTTTTTCATCGTTCGACTCCCAATAGGAAACGCGCTCCGATCTCGCGTCCGCTGCCCATGCCGCGCTCAGCTTTCCAATCGATCAGCGCTTGATCGTACTCGCGCCAGGCCGCCGGCGTGATCTTCGAATAGCCGCCGAATTTTCTGCAGAGCTCGTCAACATCAGGCGGAGCGACGAATCGAGAGTCGCTTTCGATCTGCGAGTCGATGATCGGCGTCTTCAGTCGCGCGTTGATATGCTCTGCGAGCTCCTCGAAAGGACGCAGTCGCGGATCGCCTTGCGGGATCAGATGCGCCGGTCGATTTGGGCTTGGACAAGTCAGCGGAACGAGCAGGACATCTTCGCCCCACATATATCCGAGAATCCGACAGATCGGCGCGAGCGCGACGTCGACGAGAATATATGCCCAAAGCTTTTTTACCGTGCCGCTCTGACAAAGGAGCGAATAGTGACTTTTGCTGATGCTCTTTGCGTCGAGCAGGACGCCAGCGATCTCGATGTCCGGGAGTTGTTTCAGATCGACGGTCCTTGCATCGAGATCATGAAACCAGCGGCAGTTTTTCTTTCCGAAAAATGCGACGACGGCTGCTTCGCCTTGCTGACCATGCACGGCAGCTTCGACGCCCGTCTCGCGCGTTTCGTTTCCGATTCTTCCGTATCCCGCGACGCCGCGTCTGACTGCGTCTCCGTAATGCTTGCGCCCGACTCGTTCGCACAAGTCCATATCTTCTTGCGTCAGCGTGATCGTCTTCACAGCTGATTCCCCCACGAGCTCCAGCCGTTCCGTCTCCTGCGAGCGAACAATTCCAGATATGGACCGTCGACGAGACGCTCGATCCGCTCGTGCACGCAGTCCGGCTTGCGCGAGTGCTCGCGACGCGGCTCGATGATCAGCTGCGAGACGTCCGCGTGCTTGCGCTTAGGAGCTCCACGCGTCGCCAGCAGACAGACTTCAGAATTCGCGCGCGTCCAGTATCCCGTGCCGATCTGCGCGCGCGTGTTGAGCACTTTCGCCCAACAGAATGCGCACGTCTTGTAGGTGAAGCCCCATCGATGCATCAGGATGATCGCGTCGATCATCATCGGCCAAGTGATCCAGAGGAACAGCGCGCAGTCGTCCTGCGCGACGCGCTGCAGCGGGAGCTCCGCGAGCTCGGGCATCGTCAGCGTGCTGTAATGCTTATCAGGACTGCGATCTCGTCCTTTGCGCGACCATGTCGCGAAGTGCCACGGAGGATCGGCGAGAATTACGGCATAGCGCTTGCGTGGGAATTTCGCGAACATCGTGCCCCGTCTGCGAATCGAAACGCAGACGCTTGCACGGAAAAAACGCCGCGTCGAGATCAGAAAAAGTTATGCACTGATCGACGCTGCAAGCTGCTCAGAGTCGTGCATTCGTGCGTCGTCTTCCAGCACGTCACGCACAATCGACGCAGCGATCAGCGACGGATGCGCACGACAAATTGCCGCCAGACTGCGCAGACGTCTGATCGTCTTCACGTCCAGTTTGATTCGAATTTCGTTTTCCAGAGTTTTCATGCCGAGCCCCTTTATCTGATTCTCCCCGGCGATCAATGTTCGATTAGCGACTCACGCCGCTTCCACCACTGCCTTACGCACAGAATTCTTTCGCAGCTTGATGGTTCCTTTCGGCCATTCGGCATTTTTGGGCCAATGATCGGCGAATGCATCAAGCATCTCGTCGAATTTCCGTAAAGTCAGCGTAACTTTTCCCGCTTCGAACTCGGCGAAGAACCAAGTGTTGCCATGGAATTGGCGCGACACTCCCTCGAGGGAGCGCTCCTCCGCTTCCGCGAAAGCGCGCGCCACTGAGAGCAAATAGTCTCTGCAAAAGTTTTCCATCGTCGCGAATTACATCGAGAATTTTTTCTCGTCAAATAAGTTTTGCACACGTCGCTGGACAGTAGCGATAATTTTCGCTTATCCTGCCCGACTTTTCTCAAACGATTCGAGGGCAACGCGATGAGAAAAAAGAAAGCATCGGCGACATGGGACGGCAAGCGTATCGTCGAGCAAGGCGTCTATGACGGCATTCCGCTCGACGTGTATCACAGCGCCGGACTCTTCGGCAGTGCCGCCGTGTCGTCGAGCGGATTGCGGCGATTGTTCTCGCTCAGTCCTGCGCACTTCTATGACGAATGGGTCTATAATCCGCAGCGCGAGGAAGCGCTCGACGAAGATGCGCCGCACTTCGCAATCGGTCGTGCCGTGCATCATCTCTTTCTGCGCGATCTGTCAGCTGGATCATTTAAAGACTTGTTCGTGATCCGTCCGGACGAGTATCCGGATCGCAACACCGGCGTGCTGAAGAAGTGGACGCGCGCGTCGATCTATTGTCAGCGCTGGCACGAGCGGCAGCATCGCAACGGATTGACTGTGCTCACGTCGACGGACTTCGCGAACATTCGCGGCATGGCGAACAGTCTCGCTGCGCATCCCATCGTGCAAGCTGGCGCGCTCAATGGACGGATCGAGCGCTCGATCTTCTGGCAGGACAAAGCGACGTCGCTCTGGATCAAGACGCGTCCGGATGCGATCCCGACGACGAGCGTCGACTTCGTCGATCTCAAGACGACGACGAGCGTGCTCTGGCCCGACATCCAGCGCGCGATTGCGGAATGCGGATATCAGCAGCAAGGCGCGCTGATCTGCGAAGGCGCGAAGCGCGTGCTCGGCATCGAGCGTCCGACATTCACGCTGATCTTCATCGAGAAGAAAAAGCCATGGTGCGTGCGCGTCGTCACGCTGAAGGACGAGGAGCTCGCGCGCGGCGAGAAGCAGAATCGCTATGCGCTGGACGTGATCGCGCGCTGTCTGAAGTCCGGACATTGGCCGGGACCCGGCGGCGAGCGCGAAGACGCCGAGCACATCGAGCTCCCTGCATGGGCGCAGAATCAGATCGATACGAAGCTGCAGCTGGGAGAGACGTGATGACGCCGCTCGCTTTGCAACTGGCAGCTGATCACTCGAACCCGCGAATAGAAGCATATTTCCGCGAAGCGCGCGGCTGGACGACGCTCAAATTTCATATGTTCGTGCGCGACATCCTGCCGCGCGCCAAGTTTTTTGAACTGTCGGAAGTCACGTCCTTGGCATTCGAAACGGCTCAGAAGATGCGCGATCAATATGATGAGCTTGATGTCGTCGACACGCGTCTCGCGTTTCTGCCAGCGGAAGTCACTTGGCTGGAATTCGAATGCCCCGGATTCCGCGACGATGAAAGCGTCAGCAATCAAGAAATATTGCGAGCGATGATCAACAAGACGGCGCGCGCGCATCGTCCTTGGACTTACACGTATCGCATCGCGCAGATTCTGATCGGTCAAAAAGGATCGTCGACGCACAGCGCTCGTCGTGTGCAAGTCGGATATGAAACGCCACTCCCTCCCGGTGGCGAGCGCGTATGGTGCGCTGCAGACATGTCGACGCTGCCGCTCGTTCATTCCGGAATCAAACCGTCGCGACACAAAATCTATGAAAACGCCAGCGGGCAGATCGAGGAGTTCGATCACCCGGTCGCCGATCTGAGCGAGTTTACGAATTACGCCATGCTCGCGTTGATCAACTCGCCGCGCTTCATCGGTCGTCGTCAGCACATGCCGCACGAGCGCATCGAGCGCGAGAAACTCAAGACAATGAATCTTGTCGGAAAATTCCCGCTGCATGCATGGACGGAAATCCTGCTGACTGTCGCGCCGCCGACGATTGGCGGCAGCGAAGTTCACGAAGCGCATTTGACCGGCGAAAAATGTCTGCACTTCTGTCGCACGCATCTGCGCGTGCGATACGGGCAGCTGGAATATGTCGAAGGACATTGGCGCGGCAACCCGGCGCTCGGCATGAAGCGTAGTCGCTATCGACTCGACACTGAATCACAACCGAAGGAGAAGTCGAAATGAACGAAAATGGCAACGGCGAAAAGCAGACACGCGTCACTGGACGCGATCTTGAGGAGCACGGACTGAAGATGCTCGACGTGACGCATTACGATCAGATGCCGGTCGACAATATGCCAGTGCGCGGACAGATCAGTCACGTCGATTGGATGAAAGTCGCCGATCTCGGCAAGCTGCTCGCTGCTCTGCAGGACGGAATGCCGACGCACGTTCGCGGCAAATGGGGGATCGGATTCCGGATCGCGGCGGACGCCTATCAGTGGGGCATGTCTCCGACAGCAATCGCGGATCAAACGTATGTCGTGAACAATCGACTCTCATATCAGTCGCAGCTGATACACGCGTTGATCAACAAGTTCGCGCCGCTGATGCATCGTCTGAAATGCGAATATCGCGGCACTGGCGGCGAGCGCGTCTGCATCTGCACGGGTCAATTCATTTCCGGCGACGAGCGCGAATATGAGACGCCGAAATTCAAGGACATCACGCCGAAGAATTCGCCGCTCTGGAAGACTGATCCGGATCAACAGCAGTGGTATTTCGCCGTGCGTGCGTGGGGGCGAAAATGGGTGCCGGAAGTCGTGCTCGGGCTCTACACGAAGGAGGAGCTCGAAGCCGACAAGGAGCTCGGCTATGAGCGTGATGCTCCGGGTCTGCACGCACGTCTGAAAGGATCAGCGCCGAGCGACGAAGGACATCAGATCGGACATGCTGCGCAGGAGCTCGATCAGATCGAGCATCCGGAGCAGGAAGCCCCGCCAGCGCCCGCAAAAGACGCCCCTCGCGTTAAAAGCGCGTCCAAGCAGTCGACAGCCCCCAAGCAGACAAAACGCTCCAGCGAGCTCCCTAAGCCCGGGAAGAAGCAGCCGGAAAAGGATACCGCAAAGCTGCCGACGAGCGTCACGGAGTATCTGCTGCACGCGAAGCGCTGGATCAAGACGCTGGATCGCGTCGAGATCGGACAGCGATGGGCGGAGGAGCGCAAGCTGCGCAATCAGCTTGGCATGACGGCGGAGGATCGCGAGCCGCTTGAAGCGATGATGCAGAAGCGATTGGACGAGTGACATGAAAGTCAGCGATTTTTTGACTGCCGCCGATCTGATGACATTCGAAAAAGGTCTTCGAGTCACGATCAAGTCTGTCGAGCGCATCGAGATCGACGGGCGTCCGCGCATCGTCCTGTTTTTTGAGGAAGTCGATAAAGGGCTCATCCTCGACCGCGAGAACTATCGCATCCTAAAAGACTGGATCGGCGCGCATCCGCTCATCGAGGAATATTTCGCGCGCGGAGAAAGCGGGGATCAGTGAGACTGCATCGCCCGCACATTCCGTTCGCCGTGCGGATCAAAGTCGCGCAGCGTCAGCTGCGTGACTTCCGCACGGAGCTCACGCGCGGCGAACGCGAGCGGACGGAAGTCTTTCTCGACCGTCTGCTCGCGCATCTCGCGTATTGTCTGACAGGGAAGCTGTTCACGCCACTGCAGCTTGATCACGATCCTGCTCTGACGAATCGCATCTTTAGCAAGCGGACGAAAAGATACAAGCCCGCCGCCAACGATCCGCGCTTCCTGATCTATCGCACGACAGACGGACACGACATCAAGACGCGCATTCGTGGAGACGGCGCGCAGCTGAGCGATCTCGCGCTCAGACGCAAAAACAAGCGAATTGAAAAACTCAAAGCAGAGGGCAGACGCCCCAAGTACGGAGCGAGAGCATGATCAGCGAAAACGAAAAGGACAGATGGCTGGCGCGATCTCTGTCAGTGCAGCAGTGGGAATTCCTGGCCGATCATTTCGAAGGCAAGCGGCTGATCCTCAACAATAGCTGCTCTGATCGCGTGCGCTTGGCGAACGAGAGCAGGACGCGACTCGCGCTCGTGCGCTTGGAGATGATCAAGCAGCTGCCGCACGTCACGCCGACTTATACGGAGCTCACGGAGCGCGGACATCGCGCGATGTGCGCAGCGCTCGGCTTGATGGCTGACATGCTGATGGCGAACGGTTTCAATGGCGTAATGACACAGACGAGGGTTGGGTATGGACACTTCCTTTCGACAGCGGGCGATCCGCAAGCTGGCGGACGAGCTCTGCAGAGCGGGGATCAATCCGCATGACGAGACTCACTGTTATGAATATCTGCACGACGAGCGCGGAATGCGTGCAGAGATTCTGATCGCGTGTCTCGACGATGCGCGCATGATGGCGGCGATGCGCAATGAGAACGAGCGGCGGAAGCGTCATGAGAGATAAGATCGAGATCGCTTCTCGATACAGCAAGTGCGGCGAGCTCCGTCTGCAGGCGACATGGCACGCGTGCGAGCATACGGACATGCAGCACGTTCAGGGCGACTTCGTCGAATGCGGAGTCTGGAAAGGCGGAAACGTCATGATCGCGCGATGGGTGTCGCCGCGTCGTCAATGCTGGCTCTACGATACGTTCGTCGGCATGACGCTGCCGTCGAAGCACGACAGAAATCGGAAAGGCGTTATCGCCGATCCGAAACGATGGTTCGGCAAGTCCGCAGTCGACGTGCACGACGTTCGCAGGAATCTCGCGGAGGTTGGCGTCTACGATGCAGACAGGATTCGCTTCGTCATCGGCGACGTCTGCAAGACACTCAACGTCAGCTTGAACTTGCCGGACAAGATCGCCGTGTTGCGACTCGATACGGATTTTTACGAGAGCACGAAGATCGAGATGGAAGTGCTCTATCCCCGATTGGAGATCGGCGGATATCTCATCATCGACGACTACGGACATTGGCTGGGAGCGCGCCAGGCCGTGGACGAATATCTCGGCGCGCGAAGCAACAAGCTCACGATGATCGATGAAACAGGAGCTTGGATGATCAAGGAGCAATGACAATGGCACTCAACTTCAAGATGATCACAGGAGAAAAGAAAATGGCTGACGATGTGGACGTTCCGCGCACGGCAGCTGTCCAGCGACAGAAGCGTCCGGAACAGATTCAAGCGGAAGTCGAAGCGGGTTTAGCGAACATGGCGGAGCTCCGTCAGGATCGCGATCACGCACTTGACGAGCGAGATCGAGCGCTCGATCTCGTGAAGAAAGCGAGCAGCACAATCGAGCAGCTGCGTGAGGAAGTCTCTGCGCTCAAGTCGCGCGTGACGATCTATCAGATCGAGCGCGACGAAGCCGTCACGAAGCACGGCGTCCTGCAGGGATTCTTTCAGTCGATGCAAGCACAGTATATCGCTTTCGGCATCAAGCAGCCCGCGCCGAAGCAGACTGTCGCGAGCGACGCAGAAGCGCCGCGCGTCACGCCGCTGCAAGAAGCGCGCGTGCCGACGCATCAGGAAGTGATGGCGAAAGTCCAGCGCAACATCGGTCTGGAGAAGCTCTGATGATCAGCATCGACAGACAAGCGGAGCGGATCAGACGTCGCGACGATCTGATCCACAAGCTCTATCAGCTGATCATCGCGCTCGCAGCGATCATCATCGTGCTCGCTGCGCTGATCTTCACGCTGACGCGCGCGAGCGCATCGAGCAGCTGCATGACGAAACGCGAAGCGCGGGGCGAGTGGCCCCGCGCGCACATCTATTGGCACGGTCCGGATCGCTGTTGGGATCGACATCGCGGACGCTGGCACGGTCGACGCTATCGCGACAGCGTTCCGCATTATGCGCGACGCGCACGCGATCAAGCGCCGACGAAGGAGCAAGTCTTCGACAAGACGGAGACGCAGAAGAAACGAGAGATCGTCGGCATCGATCTGGATGATTGGCTTGCCAACAACTGCTGCTGGCCCGAGCTGCCGCGCGACGAGAACGGCAACATCATCGAGCCGTTTCAGCATCGTGCCAATGCCGTGCCGCAGGAATGGTGGAGCAGAACATATGAAGCGCATTAAATTCAGCGGACAACGCTTGGCTGTGAAAATTCGATTGTCTAAAAAAATGATGCGATATTTGCACAAATGCGCCGCCAAGATTCCGCGTTCGCTCAACGCAGAAATCGTTCAAAGATTAGAACGGTCGGTGCACAATGAAGAAAAATAAACGACGACGACGCACGATCAGCGCATCGAGCAAAGCATCGCGCAAAGGATGGCGAACACGCAAGCGGATGATCGAGCAGCGTGCGCAGGACAGTCTCGACGCGTTCCGCGCAGGACGCGTCGAGCGAGCTCGTGCGCATTATGAGGAGCGATGGGGCTGGATCAAATCGCGCGCAGTGCTCGACGACGTCCTGCCTCCCGAGCGGACGATCAACAGGATTCCAAAAGTGGAGTGGCCATGAGGAAAGCAAAACGGAAGATCAAGCGCAAAGCGAAGCGAACAAAACGACGCACGACAGTATCGAGCATTCCGCTCGTGCAGCAGACGCCGAAAGGCGAATCGGTCGTCACGGAATACGAAGACGGACGCAAAATTCTGCGAGCGGGTCTTCAGCCGGGAGCGGAAGCACTCGGAGCATTCCGCGAAGCTGTCAGCAAAGCTGACGGCAGTCTGAAGATATTGCTGCGTACTTTCCAAATCCCGCGCAGCATTCGCTTGATCAAGCAGTCGGGCGAAGTCAGCGGCGAATGGACTCCGGACACGGCGTTCAAGCACATAAACTGGCTATGATGGAAAGACGCTCGCACAGCAACCCATTGCCCATGGACCGAGTGCGAGCGTCAGCGCCGAGATCATCCCGATCTCGGCGCTAATCTTTACAGAGGAGGACATCGAATATGACAGCACAGGAAATTCTTGAAGGCATCACGCG
>Ga0066903_100001079_pt1 | contig 19175 bp, 12 predicted proteins | sample PanSoiMetaGPlot1_FD_67491 | JGI IMG/M metagenome (GOLD analysis project Ga0066903, IMG submission 67491) | Tropical forest soil microbial communities from Panama analyzed to predict greenhouse gas emissions - Panama Soil - Plot 1 (version 2) | ecosystem: Environmental > Terrestrial > Soil >... | reverse complement strand
TCGAGGCCGTACGGCCTCGTCACGACGCGGACCGGTGGCAGCGCCACGTTCACCGTCGTGTTGACCCAGATGCCGAGCGCCACGGTGACCGTGAAGACGGCGAGCAACGATCCGTTCGCCGGCCTGGCCACGCCGACCACGCTGACCTTCACCACAGGGACCTGGAACGTGCCGCAGACCGTGACGGTGACGGGACAGAACGACAGCACGCCCGGCGTCAACCACGACTACACGGTCATCCTGACGTCCAGCTCCGGTGACACGGCGTACAACAACAGCCCGCCGAGCCTGTTGAACGTGCAACTCACCAACATCGAGAAGCCCGGCACGCCGTCGGGTCTCGCGCTGACGCGGACGGGGCCCGGACAGGCGACGGTGAGGTGGAATCCGAGCGCAGGCGCCGACTACTACCGTATCAAGTACAGCACGACACCAGGAGGCGCCAAGACGCTGATCGCGTCGAGCGCGCTGCCCGGCCAGACCGTTACAGGCCTGACGACCGGTCAGCAGTACTACTTCGTCATCTCGGCTTTGAATGGCGGAGGCCAGTCCGTCGATTCCCCTGAAGTGTCGTTCATCATCCCGCCGCCCGCGCCGTTCGGCACGTTTGTCAGCGGCGACAACAAAGCGGAGATGACGTACTACAAGGCGAACGGCGACTGGAAGATTCTCAACTCGGTTGGCGGCTTCACGTCGAGCTCGACCGTCGCGCTCGGCGGCGTCGGCTACACGCCCGTCCCCGGCGACTACGACGGCGACGGCATTCAGGACGTCGCGGTCTACAACGACGCGACCGGCGCGTGGAACATCCTGAAGTCGAGCGGCGGCGCGCTGAATCTCAGCTGGGGCGGCGCGCTGTATCGGCCGGTGCCGGGCGACTACGACGGCGACGGCAAGACCGATCTCGGCGTGTACCGGCTCTCGAGCGGCACGTGGGCCGTGCTGCTCTCGTCGACGAATTACACGACGACGCTCAGCGTGCCCTGGGGCGGCGCGGGCTACGTGCCCGTACCGGGACAGGATTTCGACGGCGACGGCAGGTCCGACATCGCGGTCTACAGCCAGTCGGCCAGCTCGTGGTACATCCTCAAGTCGTCGACGAACTACTCCACGACGATCAACAAGGCGTGGGGCGGCGTCGGCTACTCGCTCGTGCCCGGCGACTACGACGGCGACGGCAAGGCCGACCTCGGACTCTACAAGCGGTCGACCGGCACGTGGTCGGTGCTGCTGTCGGGCGCAAACTACACGACCGCGCTCAGCAAGGACTGGGGCGGCGTCGGGTTCTTCCCCGTCGCGGCCGACTTCGACGGCGATGGCAAGGCCGATATCGGCGCATTCCAGGTGTTGACGGGCAATTGGTACGTCCTGCTCTCCGGCGTCAACTACACGACCTCGGTCTCGGCTGCCGCATGGGGCACGACTGCCGATCAGATCGTCTCGACGACGATCGTGCCGCCCAGCAGCGACGTGAGCCGCGCGACCGATTTCGACAACGACGGCAAGGCCGACATCACGGTCTACAACCCGACCAGCGGCGGCTGGTCGACGCTGTTGTCGGCGGGGAGTTTCCTCGGCGCCACGAACGCCCTGTGGGGCAGCGGCGGCACCTACACGGGCGTGCCGGGCGACTACGACGGCGACGGCCGGACCGATCGCGGCCTCTACCAGCAGTCGACCGGGAACTGGACGATCCTGCTGTCGAGCGACAACTTCACGACGGCGCTCAACAAGAGCGTCGGCGGCGCGGCGTGGGTGCCGGTGCCGGGCGACTACGACGGCGACGGCAAGACCGACTTCGTCGTCTACAACTCGTCGACGGGCCAGTGGTACGGCTTGAAGTCCAGCACGAACTACACGACGACCGTGAACGTCACGTACGGCGGCGCGGGCTACACGCCGATCACCGGAGACTTCGACGGCGACGGCAAGACCGACCTCGGCGTCTACCAACCGTCGACCGGCAACTGGTCGATCCTGCTCGCGGCGGCGAACTACACGACGAGCCTCACGTCGGCTGTCGGCGGCGCGGGATACATACCGGCGCCGGGAGATTTCGACGGCGACGGCAAGACCGACTTCACCGTCTACAACCCGTCGACGGGATTGTGGTACGGGCTGCTGTCCGGCACGAACTACACGACGACCGTCAACGTGACGTGGGGCGGAGTGGGTTACGCGCCGGCGAAGGGCGACTACGACGGCGACGGCCGGACCGATCTCGCGGTGTACGTCCCGTCGACTGGCAACTGGTACATCCTGCTGTCCGGCGGAAACTATGGGACGAGTCTGAGCAGGCCCCTCGGCGGGCCAGGATACCTGATGCTGCCGAAGTACCCGTAGCGTCGTCCTTCTCTTCGGTGGTTGCGGCGGCAGGCGTCTCACGGCTAAAATGATGGGACACCTGCCGCCGGTCCCCAGCCTCCCAGGCGTCACCAGCCAGCAATATCACTGACAAAGGCGCGGGTGCGCCGCGGGAATTCATGAAGGCCACGTTCACCATTCGGCAGCTCGGAATAATTCTGGGAGTCGCGGCTGTGTGCGTCAGCACCGTCCGGCTTTCGTCGGCTCCGGCGCCCGCCGCAAGCGTCTGCGGGATCAACGTCTCGATCACGCAGCCCGCGTGGGACGTCACAAGGGTGCATGGCGTGCTTGCGGTCCGGGCAAACGTCGTCAGCGGCTGCCAATTGCAGTCTGTCGTGGCGGCAGTTCCAGGCCAGAGCATTCCCCTTGCGTTCAATTCGACGGACCTGTACTGGCAGGGCAACGTCCCGGTGTCGGGCCTTCCGTTCGGCGACTTCACGCTGACGATCACGGCGACGGATGTCTTCGCTACGACGGGGAGCGCCAGCAAGGCGCTGATTCACGACGAGTACCCGACGATCGTCGTCACCGCGCCGGCGCCCGACGCCTTGTCGCGGGGGGTCACGCACGTCACCGCTTCGTGCACTGACGATGGCGGAGCATGCGTCAACTTCCGTCTGTGGATAGGCGACTACCACGATCCGACCTTCCTGGCGACTCCTGAAGGGGCAACGATCGATCAGGACGTGGGGTTCCCGGTTGGATTCGGCCAGCCGATGACGTGGCTGAATTTCGACGCGGTCGACGCGGCCGGACAGGTCGGGCTGACGAGGGTCCCGGTCTACGTCGAACCCAGTCCGCGCCTGATGGAAACGTTCCGCGCGGCAGGACTTCTGCTCGACGAGTCGCCGAGCCGCGCGCTGTTCACGGACGACACCGGACAGGTCTGCCTGTACGACAAGAGTTCCGGCGTGACGACCATCCTGCTCGGCGGCCAGCAGTACGAAACGTTCTCGGGTCAGCTCACGTCACTGGGCGCGATCTTCCTGAGCCAGCCGCTCCCGGCTCCAGCGATCGACGACTGGAACGTCTATGAATGGCGGAACGGGGCTCTGCTGACGCTCGGCAAACCAACAGACAGCCGTTCGTTCCACGTGGCGGGTGACTACGCTACCTGGTTCGGGATCCGCACGGGCTCGGCGACACAGGCGTTGTACTTGCGCGATCACGGCGCCGGTTCGACGATTGAAGTCGAGACTCAGGCTACCGACGATGGAGGCGGCGTCTGGACCAACGGCGATCTCGTGTACCGCGGACCGAGCGACCAGATCTGGCGGTACCGCGGCGGGGTGAAGACCGCCGTCGGAACCGTCCCGCCACTGCCCGCACGCATTCTTCCAATGACAGACGGCGTCAACGTCGCGTATGCACTGGAGACGGCTGGACCGACGAGCACGTGGTTGATCACATCGGGTGGCCAGATTCCGCTCGACCCTGGTTCGAGCGCGCCTGCACCAGGTTCGCTCGGTTTCCTGACGTATCGGAGTTACGCCGTGAACAACGGCTGGACCGCTTTCACGAGATCAGCGCTAGACGGCTCTCGCAATCTGTGGTTGCGCCGTCCCGACGGCACGCAGACGCAGATGACGTTCTACGGAGACCGCGTTGGGATCATGGCGCTGAACGGCGACGGCCGTGTCGCCTTCGTCCACGGCGACCGCACCTATGTCGTCGCGCCCGGCGGCGCGCCGGTCGATGTCGGCAGCGCGTGGCCGCGCATGTTCTGGCGCGACGGCGCGCTCTTCATCATCGTCGGCCGCTCGGTGATGGCGGAAATCGCCTCGGCGGTGAAAGCCACCGGTGACGTCGACGGCGACGCACGCGCCGATTTCACGCGGTATGCGAACGGTTCCTGGCGGACGAAGACGTCCGCGAGCGGCTACGTCTCGTCCACCACCGTGACGCTCGGCGCCGACGGCGGCACGCCGGTGCCTGGCGACTACGACGGCGACCGGCGGCAGGATGCCGCGGTCTACGACAGCACGACCGGCGCCTGGAAGATTCTGACCTCGTCCAGCAACTTCACGACAGCGATCAACGTGGTCTGGGGTGGCCCGCTCGATCGGCCCGTGCCGGGCGACTACGACGCCGATGGCAGGACCGACCTCGCGGTGTATCGTCCGTCCACTGCCCACTGGTCGGTGCTGACATCCAGCAGCAACTACACCTCCACGATCGACGCGGACTGGGGCGGCGGCGGTTACACGCCGATCCCCGGTCAGGACTTCGATGGCGATCGCAAGGCGGACGTGGCTGTGTACCAGGAGTCGAGCGGCTTCTGGTACGTGCTGAAATCCTCGACAAACTACACGACGGCGTTCAGCAAGGCCTGGGGCGGCGTCGGCTACACGCTCGTGCCCGGCGACTACGACGGCGACCTGAAAGCGGATCTCGGCGTCTATCAACGCGCGACCGGCTCCTGGTTCGTGCTGTTGTCGGGCGCCAACTTCACGACGGCGTTGAACAAGATGTGGGGCGGCGTCGGCTATCTTCCGGTGCCGGCAGACTACGATGCCGATGGCAAGATCGATCTCGGCGTCTTCCAGCAGTCGAGCGGCAACTGGTACTCGCTGCTGTCCGGCTCGAACTTCACGACGACAGTATCGACGAGCGGGTGGGGAACGAGCTCCGATCGGATCGTCACGTCCGCCATCTTCGTCGGCGGCGACGACGTGAGGCACGCGGCCGACTTCGACGGCGACAGCAGGGCCGATATCACCGTTTACGACACCACGACTGGTCTGTGGTCGTCGCTGACGTCGACGTCGGCGCACACCGTTGCGATCAATCGGTACTTCGGCGGCGCCGGCTGTACCGCAGTGCAGGGCGACTACGACGGCGACGGCCGGGCCGACAGCGGTTGGTATCAGGCGTCCACGGGCGATTGGGCGATCGCGCTCTCGAGCACCAATTTCATGACCACGCTGAACCAGGCTGTCGGCGGACCTGCATGGATTCCCGAGCCGGGAGATTATGACGGCGACGGCAAGACGGATTTCGTCGTCTACAACCCGACGACCGGCCAGTGGTACGGCCTGAAGTCCAGCACGAACTACACGACGACAGTGAACGTCACCTACGGCGGACCCGCTTACATACCGGTCAGCGGCGACTTCGACGGTGACGGGAAGACCGACATCGGCGTCTACCGTCAATCGACCGGCGACTGGTCGATCCTCCTCGCCGCGGCCAACTACACGACGAGCCTCACGTCGGCCGTGGGCGGCGCTGCCTACGTCCCGGTGCCGGGCGACTACGACGGCGACGGCAAGACCGACTTCACCGTCTACAACGCGACGACCGGCCTGTGGTACGGGCTGTTGTCCAGCACGAACTACACGACGACGGTCAACGTGACGTGGGGCGGAGCGGGTTACACGCCGGTCAAGGGCGACTACGACGGCGACGGACGGACCGATCTCGCGCTGTATGTCCCGACGACGGGCAACTGGTACATCCTGCTGTCGGTCGAGCACTACACGACGGCCCTCATCAGGACTCTGGGCGGGCCCGCGTACCTGGCGCTGCCGACATATCCGTAGGCCGGCGCGGTTCCATCAGGCGATTCCCGGTAACGGTCGCGCTGCTCTCGACACCATTTGTGCGGGAGGTGCGAATGCCCCGCTTCTGCGACCGGCCATCTCGGTTGTGTGCTCCCATCCACGCTGTCCTGCTTGTGTGCCTCGCCATACCTGGACCTGCCAGCGCGGCCACCACCACGATTGTGTCGAGTCCCAGTTGGACGGTCACGCTTGCCAATGGCACGGTACTCAATGCTCAGAACGTGTGCTTGAACGCAACCGCGCCATTGAACTGTCCGACGGGGGCGACTCTGTACGGATATGCGTTTGCCGGCTGGACTGCGGACTTGTCCAGCATCCGGGGCGCGACCTGGATTTGGGCTCCGAACGTGACCGGTACGACCGCGAATGCCGCGAACGCGGAATTCGATTTCTGGTGGAGTTTCTACCTTTGCGATACCCCGACGAGCGGAAGCATTTCGCTGGCGGCCGACAACTCCGCAGAGGTGTTCATCAATGGCGTCAGCGTGCTCAAGTCGACGAGCCACTCGACACTCAGCACGTTGACGCTCGACGCTTCCATCCTCTCCAACATTGCCCACGGCCCATTTGCGAACACCATCAGAATTCACGTCAAGAATGACGCCAATCCCGCCGATTGTGCATCAGGGCTCTATTCATGCAATCCGGCCGGTGTGGTCTTTGGAGCCTCGATTGCGGACGCCGTCGATCCGTATCCGTCGTGCACTGGAGTCGATGGAAAGATGTACAAGGCCGGGAGCATCGAAGAGCTCACGTGCCAGCCGCCCCAAGTCGGCTCCCCGTCTCAAGTCTGCGCTTGCGTGTCCAACCCTGTGACTCACTCGGTCAGCGGTCAGTGGTTTCCCCTGGCCGGCAAGTGTGAACTCCCTCCGACGTGCACGGGCATCGATGGAAGGACGGCCTTCAAGGTTGGCGAAACAGAATCCTCCATGTGCCCCGCCGGACAGATGGCTTCGCCCGCCTCCCACACGTGCCAGAGCAACGGACAATGGAACGTCAGCCTGGGCTCATGTGTAACGCCGGTGACATGCACGGGGATCGACGGAAGGACTGTCTTCAAAGTCGGCCAAACGGAATCGTCCACGTGTCCGGACGGACGCATCGCTTCCGCCCCCACGTCCCACACGTGCCAGAGCACTGGACGATGGGACGTGCCGCTGGGCTCGTGTGTGCTGCCACGTGTAGACGTGGACCAGATCTGTGGGAATTCAGCCAAAGGCTATACCGCGACCTGTCCAACTGGAATCGACTGTGCGGCCCGCCGGACCTGGTCCCAGCAGGGAATCAACCAGGCATGGCAAGTGTCAACGGCCACATCAGATTGGTATTGCGGCGACTGGAACTACGCTCTTGGACGGTCGTGCACCTTTCCGCAACAGTGCGCGTCCGGGAATTGCGACATCGGCTGGAACACGTCGAACACCCGCGTGTGCGTGGCGAGAGTGGGTGCGGGAAACATCAACGACTGGTGCTCCAACAACAATCAATGTGCGTCCGGCAGGTGTGGCGGGTTGAACCAGGACATCTTCGGCGCATGGCATGCCGGGCGGTGCAGCACCGGGCCGAGCGGGTTGGGCGAGTTCTGCAGCGTCAACACTGATTGCGCGTCGACCTATTGCGATCGTGGCGACGGGACGTCGAAGACGAGCAAGTGCATGCCGCGAGCCGGTGCCGGCACGACCAACAACTGGTGCAGCAACAACAATCAGTGCTCGAGCGGCGTGTGTGTGGGCCTCCAACCTGGCCCGAATGGAACCTGGCAGCCGGGACACTGCAGGTGACCGACGGCGGGCCTGATGTTCGATCGCCGGGTCTGAAGACCCGGCCTGCGTCGATGTAGGTCGGACCTTCAGGTCCGGCGCGGTCATGTAGGATGACGGCAGGGCCGATGACCGTGAACATCGACGCGCTGTCACCACGAACCGGGCGAGGACTCCGGGCGATCGGACCGTTCCCGATCGCCGTCACGGTCTTCGGCGTGCTCGTCCTGCTGGCGCCGTTCGGCGCTGCGGAACAGCCGTTGCGACGGGTCGGCGCGCTGCTCGCGATCGGCGGCGCACTGCAGATCCTGCACGGCGTCCGCCGCGCAGACGAGGCCGCACTCAAGCGCGCCGTCGGCGGCGGCGTCCTCAGCACGCTCATGGGGCTGCTGGTGCTCGCCGCGCCCGACACAGCCGCCGCGGCGCTCGCGCTCTTTCTCGGCATCACGTTCGCGATCGACGGGTTCGGCTACGTGCGGTCCGCGCTGCGCGCCACGGGGCGGGAGCGAAGGCTCGCCGCGCTCTCGGCCGCCGCCGACCTGGGCACGGCGGTGGCGCTGTTCTTCCTCTGGCGCGCCGCCGACACGTGGATGGTCGCGATCGCCGCCGCGCTGCGGCTCTTCGGCATCGCGTGGGCCATGGCGACGACGCCGGTCCACACGACGGCGGATGCGGCCGGCACCGTCATCGACGATCTCGGCATCGCCGACCATCCCGAAGCGGTGGCGCTCGCCGCGCAGATCACGCAGGAAGAAGGCGTGCGCTCGCGGTCGGATCGGCGATGGACGATCGCGTTCCTCATCACGCTGTTCGCGATCCACAGCGCTCGGCTGCAGCCCGACGGCAGCCTGCTCGGCTACCTGGCGCCCGCCATCTCGGTCGTCGGCGACGCGGCGCTCGCGCTGCTCTTCGCGTTCGTCGTCGCCGCGCCGCTCGCGATCTCGCTGCGCACGTCGACGCGCTGGATCGAGCGGACGGTGTGGCGCTGGTATCTGTCGGTCGACGAGAAAGGCGGCGGCCTGCGACGGCGCGTCGCTGGCGCGTGGCTGCGTTACCGGCTGAGGGCCGCCGTGCAGCTGCGCGAAGCGCGCTTCTCGATCCCCGCCGCACTGTGGCGCAGCCTCGCGATCGGCGTGCCGATCGCGGCCATCGTCGCGGCGACGGTGCCGATCTGGGGGATGAGCTGGTTCTTCGACACCGAGAACTGGGCGTCGGGCATCTGGAACTCGTGGGCCGAGGCGCGCACCGACGTGTGGCGCGAAGCGATGGTGCACGCCGTCCCCGGAGGCGTCGGCCCGTCGACGTTCGCCGTGGCGGCGCCCGGCATCGACACCGGCGACTTCAGCTTCGTGGTGATCGGCGACACGGGTGAAGGCGACGCGTCGCAGCACGTGTTGCGCGATCAGCTGCTGAACGTGATGGATCGCGAGGACGTGAAGTTTCTCGCGATCAGTTCGGACGTCGTGTACCCGAACGGCTCGATGATCGATTACGAAACGCACTTCTGGCTGCCGTTCAAGGGCGTGACCAAGCCGGTGTTCGCCATTCCGGGGAATCACGACTGGTACGACGCGCTCGAGGCGTTTCTCGCGACGTTCCTCCAGCCCGACGCGGCGCGTGCCGCGATGCGCGCCCGCGCGGAGGTCGATCTCCGGTTGACCAGCACGACGAGCGGGCGGATCGACGGCCTCCTCGCGGAGGCTGCGCGGCTGCGCGGCGAGTACGACGTGCCGACCGGCTTCCAGCGCGGGCCGTTCTTCGAGATCCAGACCGGCGACTTCGCGCTCGTCGCGGTCGACACCGGGATCGTGAAGCGGATCGATCCCGCGCAGCGGGCGTGGCTCGAGTCCGCCCTCGACCGCGCGCGCGGCAAGCTCACCATGGCGATCCTCGGGCATCCTCTTTACGCGAAGTCGTACGACATGGCGGCGGACAACCCGGAGTTCGCGGCGATCAAGAAGCTGCTCGTCGATCGCCACGTGGCCATCGTGATGGCGGGCGACACGCACGACTTCGAGTACTACGCCGAGCCTGCGTCGGGCGGGCGCCCGGCCACGCAGTACTTCGTCAACGGCGGCGGCGGCGCGTACCTCAGTCTCGGGACCGCGCTCGACTGGCCAGCTCAACCGATCACCAGCCAGTGGGCGTTCTATCCGAGCCACGACGCCATCGCGGCGAAGATCGACGCGCGCACGCCCTGGTGGAAGCGCCCCGCCTGGAAGTGGACGACGGCGTTCCACGCCTGGCCGTTTTCGACCGAGTACCTCTCGGCCCTGTTCGACTACAACGTCGCGCCCTTCTTCCAGAGCTTCGTCGAAGTCCGGGTGGAGCGATCGGCGCATCGCATCCGCCTGATCCCGTACGGCGTCCACGGGCGTCTCCGGTGGCGCGACCTCGCGCGGTCGTCCGCGATCGACGCCAGCACCGGCGGTCCCGACGACTTCGCCGAGTGGATCGTGCCGATGCGCTGACGGCGCCTACAGCTGCCGGCTGTCGGCTTTCGGCTATCGGCTATCGGCTATCGGCCGCCGGCTTCCAGCTTCCGGCTATCGGCTTCCTGCTCGTGTCATCCGGGCCGTCAAGTCGTTGCCATGTCTCGAGTTAACGCGTCGCTTACGTATCGCTCCCCCGTCATTGTCATAGCGAGTCCGCGCGCGCATTTTCGACCGCATCCGTCATCGCGGAGGTGGTCAGATGCGTGCGGTCTGTGCTCTTGCGGTACTTCTGTTCTCGATGGGTGCGGCGTCCGGCGACAGTCCGAACGTCCGGGCCATGAGGCGCGCCCTGGCGCTGCTTCCTCGGCTCCCGACCAATATTGACCTTACCGTCACTGACGCTGAGGAGGCCGAACCCGGCGTCCGCGAGCGGCTGCTCACGCTCGAGGCCTTCATCATCCGCGGCGGCGGGCGCGTCATCTACATCGTCAAGCAGGGCTCCGTGCTGCGGGGAGCCGCGAAGGGATCGCGCGAGTACACCTACGTCCTGGCCGGCATTATCTGGCACGAGATGGCGCACATTGCCGGCGCCGACGAACGCGCCGCGCGCAAGGCGGAACGGGACCTGTGGGCCACGTTCGTGCGCGATCAGCGGATCGACGAGGGGTTCGGGCTCCGCTATCTGAAGCTGCTCGACTCACAATCACTTGAAGTGATCGATCAACATGAGGTGTCCGCCGGACTGCACCTCCCGCTCGTGCATGATCGTGTGACCATCCGGTGACGCGAATGTCCTCGGCAACGCGAGACAGCCCACGGGCTACTTCTTGTCGAACTTCCGCTCGAACGTCAGCTCACAGATGTCCGGCTTGTGCGATGCCGTCCGCGTGCCGAGCCAGAGGTTCTTCAGCGTCAGCGTGTCCTGCGCGATCTGGAACGAGCCGTCGCCGTTGAAATCGCGCGGCGCCGGGACGCCCGGCGGGAACGCCACGTGGATGGCGCCGAGCTCCGGCGTGATCGTGTAGCGGCCGCTGTAGTCCGGCAGCGTCACGGGCGGCACTTCGGTCGTGCGCGCGCCGCCGCCGCGCCACGTCACCGAGAACGTGCCGTCGCCGCGAAGGTTCAGATCCTCGATCGGCACGTCGATCGACGTCATCTGCGCGACCGGATGACAGGGCTTCCATCCCGACTGCGTCCAGCTCCCGACGATCGCCTGCGCGATCGTGTCCTTCCAGACCGACTCCAGCAGGTTCGTGAGCTCGGGCGTCGGCTCGACGTCGTACGCGCGCCCCGCGACCGTCACGGTCAGCGACGTGCCGATGGCGTCGGGCATCGGCGGCGTCTTTCTGGCGTCGCGCGCCGACTTCAGCACGACGCTCAATCGCGAGAGCTGCTCGCTGGTGGCACGGCCGCGCACGTCCATGCCCAGCCGGCGGTCGGCTGCCGTCAGGAAGCCGTCGCGCGTCATGGTCACGCTGTGCACGTTGAAGGCGATGCCGCCCGACACGCTGTAGACGATGTTCGTCCAGTTGGCGAGATCGCGCGCGGCTGATGCGCCGCCGGGCTGTTGCGCAAAGACCGTCGCCGCCACTACCGCCAGTACCAGCATGACAGCCTCCATTGTGCCCCGGCCGCCCCACGATCGCTACCGCGCGCGGGTAGAATAGACGCCTCATGCACAAGGCGTTCATCCTTTCCGGACTCTGTTGTCTTGCGATCGCGCTGCAGACGCCCGAGGCGCCGCCCGATTCACCGGCGTGGGCCTACGGCGTGCCGAACACGCCCGTGCCGCGCCCGGCCGGCGACCGCCCCGCGCCCGACACGTCGCCGAAGCGCATCCCCGGCAGCACGCAGGAGATGACGCTGCAGCACATCCGCGACTACTGGGACGTCGGCGACTGGTTCCCCGGCGATCACCCGCCGATGCCGACTGTCGTCGTGCACGGCCGCCAGCCGCACGTGCGCGGGTGCGCGATGTGCCACATGCCCAACGGCAAGGGACGCCCCGAGAACGCGCCGGTGTCGGGCCTGCCGGCCATCTACATCACGCAGCAGCTGCGCGACTTCAAGCACGGCCTGCGCGCGAGCGCCGATCCGCGGAAGCAGAACACGCTGCAGATGATCGAAGCCGCGCAGGACATGACGGATCAGGAGATCGACGACGCGGCGCAGTATTTTTCCTCGATGAAGTGGACGCCGTGGATCACGGTGAAGGAAGCGGCGACGGTGCCGAAGATGCGGATCGGCGGGAACGTCTTCTTCCCGCTGCCGGGGACCGAAACCGAGCCGATCGGCAGCCGCATCATCGAGACGCCGGAAGACGCCGAGCGCTTCGAGCTGCGCGATCCGCGTTCGGGGTTCATCGCATACGTCCCGCCGGGCAGCATCGATCGCGGCTCGGTGCTCGCGACGAGCGGCGGCGGGAAGACGACCGCGTGCCGCGTGTGCCACGGCACGGATCTGATGGGGCTCGGTCCCGTCCCCGGCATCGCGGGACGGTCGCCGAGCTATCTGATGCGGCAGCTGTGGGACCTCAAGAAGGGCACGCGCCACGGCGCGTGGTCGCCGCTGATGCAGCAGGTCGTGAAGGACCTGACGCAGGACGACATGCTGAACCTCGCGGCCTATCTCGCCGCGGCAGGGACGAAGCCGTAAACCTCACGCGCGCACGCGCTGCAGCTCCGGCGGCAGCGCGAACGGCACGCCGGTGCGCGCGGCAAGCCAGTACCCAAGATCGACGACTTCGCCGGCATCATTGACCTGTGAATGGATTGTCCGCCGCCGCGAGCCGTCGTGCGCGTCGACCACGATCAGGCTGAAGTGATCGTCGTTGTCGCTGTCGTTGCGACGCGCGATCTCGAGGCGCGCGTCTCGGAACGCCTGCGCTGACCTCCAGACCGCGAAGCGCTGCTCGAAGGTCAACTCGCCCCTCCGGACGAGCCACTCGCGGCGGCCCCACGTGCTCGACGCGGCGAGCAGCACGAACAGTGTGAACGCGAGCCACGGCAGCCACGGGATGCCATCCTCGGCGCGGAACACGAAGGTCGGCGCGGCCACGAGGGCGGCGATCGCCCACACGATGAGCGAGCGCACGACGCGCGCGCCGGGCTTCACCTTGCAGAGGCGCACGCCGTCGGCCTCCTCGGTCACGTTCCACGTCGCGGGCGGCGTGGCGGCCGCCGCGGACGCGGCTTCGTCGGGCAGCGAGAGCGACCGCGTCAGCCAGTCCGCCGTCTCCTGCCGCTCGATCGGCGATCCGTACGTCGTGAGCACGCGGATCCCCGTGTCCGCGTCGGCGACCAGCGCGTTGGCGGGCGGACGCAGCCGCACGCGCCGGATCGTGCCGCGGTCGAACGTGTAACGGCGGCGGAACGGACCGGCCCGCCGCACGACGTCGAACCCGCCCGCGGTGAGCTCGATCGTGTCCTCGCCCCACAGCGATCGAAAGAAGAACGTCCAGGCCGCCACGCCGCCGATCGTCCAGAACGTCAGCCACAGCGTGATGAAGAGCACGATGAACACGACGGCGCCCGTGGAGGCGGGATGCGACAGCCAGTCCGGCATCCGCGTGATCGAACCGGCGGCCCTTGTGAGGATGCCGGCGATCGCATAGAGCGCAAAGCCTTCGCCCATGGCCCAGCCGGCCAGCCAGACCAGCAGGAACGCGGCGATGAGGTAGCGGCCGAAGCCCGACGGGCGGAACGATCGGGTTGCGGAGGTCACGTGACGATCGCGTCACTGTACCTGAAGTAGAATCCGCCGTCCGGTTTTCTTCAAGGAGGTCCCATGGTTCCGTCCCGACGACTCTCCGCGGCAGTGGTGGCGATGGCCGTCGCCGGCACGCTGACGGCGCGTGCGCAGCAGGATCCGTTTCCCGAGGGCGCGGTGTACAGCCAGGCGCTGGCGAATCTGAACGCGTCGCTCGGCACGGCGCGCGGCGTCGCGATCGACAGCGCCGAGATCTCCGTCAGCCCCGACGGGGGCTGGAGCGGCGCGACGACGCTCATCGCCAACGATCGCACGCACCAGTTCGGCAGCAACTTCGTCGCGCGCGATCCGCGCCGCGGCGGGTCCGACGCGATCTCGTACCTCGTCGATCAGTCCGACGGCTCCGCGCTCGCGTTCGCGGTCCCGGGCCCTGGTATCGTCACGCTGCCCAACTCGGTGACGGAACCGATCATCGACGCCGCGATGGCGCGATGGGACAACCAGCCGAACTGCCCGGGGCCGCCGATCGTGAAGGTCGCCGACAACGGGGCGGATCCGGATCTCATCGACGGGCTCGTGTTCGGGGATCCGTCACGGATCGGAACGCCGTTCGCCGACATCACGCACGCGGGCTGGCTGCCGCCGGCGTTCTTCAACGCGATCGCACCGGGCGGCGCGAACTTCATCCTCGGCGTCACGTTCACGTTCATCTTCGTCGACGGCGCCGGCAACCCGACCGACATCGATCACGACGGCACTGCCGACACGGCGTTCCGCGAAATCTATTACAACCTGAACTTCGGCTGGAGCGAAGGACCGTCGCGTCCCCGCGGCGTCGACATCGCGAGCGTCGCGACGCACGAATCCGGCCACGCGTTCGGCCTCGGCCACTTCGGCAAGGTGTTCTTCGACAACAACGGCGTGATCAAGTTCGCCCCGCGCGCCGTGATGAACGCGGTGTACGTGTCGCCGTTCGCGGATCTGGCGGGCACCGACAACGCGTCGTTCTGCTCGATCTGGGCGCACCGCAAGTAACGGTCACCGGCATCCTGCCAGCTTCTGTCATACTGGCAGGATGCCGTTCTCGCAGTTCTCGCTCCATATCGATCTCCTCCGCGGGCTGAAGGATCTCGGGTTCCAGCGCCCGACGCCGATCCAGGCCGACGCGATCCCTCCGGCGATGGACGGCCGCGACGTGCTCGCGTGCGCCATGACCGGCAGCGGCAAGACCGTCGCGTTCCTGCTCCCGATCCTCCATCAGCTGATCGGGCGGCCGCGCGGGACGACGCGCGCGCTGATTCTCACGCCGACGCGCGAGCTGGCCGCGCAGATCCTCAGCGATCTCGACGATCTGACCGTCCACACGCCCATCAGCGCGGCGGCCGTCTTCGGCGGCGTGTCGATGGGCCCGCAGGAGCATGCCTTCCGCAGCGGCGTCGACGTCATCGTCGGCACGCCGGGCCGGCTGCTGGATCACTTCCGGCAGCCGTACGCGAGGCTCGCCGGCGTCGAGTTCCTCGTGCTGGACGAGGCGGACCGGATGCTCGACATGGGGTTCCTGCCCGACATCCGCCGCGTCCTGCGGCATGTGCCGAAGAAGCGGCAGACGCTCTTCTTCAGCGCCACGATGCCGCCGCCGATCGCCGAGCTCACCCGCGAGATGCTGCACGATCCCGTGACGATCAACCTGGAGCGGCGCTCCGCGCCGGCCACGGGCATCACGCAGGCGATCTACCCGGTGCCGCAGGCGCTGAAGGGGCGGCTGCTGCTCGCGCTGCTACGCAGCTCGGAAGTACAGGACGCGCTCGTCTTCACGCGCACCAAGCATCGCGCCGATCGGCTGGCGAAGCAGCTCGCCTCCCAGAAGGTCAGCGTCGAGCGGATTCACGGTAACCGCTCGCAGGCGCAGCGCACCCAGGCGCTCGAGGGTTTCAAGAGCGGACGCTATCAGGTGCTGGTCGCGACCGACATCGCGGCGCGCGGCATCGACGTCGCGGCGCTCGGCCACGTGATCAACTTCGACGTGCCGGCACAGGCGGAGGACTACATCCACCGCGTCGGCCGCACCGCGCGCGCAGAACTGACCGGATCGGCGTTCACGCTGGTGTCGCCGGAAGAAGAAGGGGACGTGCGCGCGATCGAGCGCGCCATCGGCCGGCGGCTGCCGCGCGTGACGGTGCCGGATTTCGACTATCAGTCGAAGGCCGGCGAGCAGCTGGAGGTGCCGCGCGCGCAGCGCATCGCGGAGATCCGCGCGCGGAAGGCCGAGGAGCGGGCGCGCGCCCGCGCGAACGCGGAACGCCGCGCCGGGCATCAGGCGCAGCGGCCGCAGCCGCCGTCACACGGCCACGTCCCCCACAACCGGCCTGGCCAGGGTCACGGACACGGCCGTCCGTCGCCACACGGCCGTCGCCGGCGACGCCGCCGCTGACCAAGAACCTCACAGGAGGTCATGAGATCAGGAGGCAAGGAGGGATCAGCGCCCGCTTAGATCAGGATTTCCCGAGCTGCCCGCGGCGCAGCTGCTTGTACATCTGCAGCGCCTCGGCGATGATCTGGATCGCCTGCTCGGGGCCGAGCAGGTCTTCGATGTTGACCGACTTGTGCTCGAGGACTTTGTAGTCCTCGAAGAATCGCCGGAACTGACGGAGCACGTGCTGGGGCAGCTCCGTCTTGTCGCGATAGTCCGCATACGCGGGATCGCGCACGCTGACGGCGATGATCTTGTCGTCGACCCCCTTCTCGTCGCGCATGCGCATCACGCCGATCGCGCGCGCCTCGACGATCGTCAGGGGATACACGGGCTCCTCGCCCAGCACCAGCACGTCGAGCGGATCCCCGTCGCCGCAGAAGGTCCGCGGGATGAACCCGTAGTCGGCCGGATAGTAGACCGCGCTGTGCAAGGCCCGATCGAGCCGCAGCAGGCCGGTCTCCTTGTCGAGCTCGTACTTGTTGGTGCTCCCTTTCGGGATCTCGATCACGGCGGGAAAGGCGCTCGTGATGAGCGCTTCGTCGATGTAACAGTCGTGCCAGGGATGCATGCGCTCCTTACCTTGCGGCCGCGTAGCCCGCGAACACCGCGATGGCGCCGAGCGCGAGCTGCGCGGCGATGTTGGCGACGGCGAGCGGCGTCTGGCCCCCGCGCGTCAGCGTGAGTGTATCGAGCATGAAGCTCGAGAACGTCGTGAAGCCGCCGAGGATCCCGACGAACACGAACGCGCGCATCGTCGAGGTCATGTGCAGCTTTCCGCCGGCCGTCAGGCCGGCCAGCACGCCGATGACGACCGAGCCGAGGATGTTGACGGTCGCCGTCGCGTAGGGTGTCGTGGCTTCGGTCATGCGCGCGAAGAGGGCGTTGACGCCGTGACGCGCCAGGGAACCCATTGCGCCGCCGATGGCCACTGCGATCCAGTTCATGCTCGAGCCCCTCAAGGACTGGGTGAACGGGGGGCGCCGAGCGACACTCCTACGGCGTCCCGCAGGAGTCATTGGCCGTCCAGTCGTACCGGCAGTTCAGGGCGGACTCCACCGCCACATCACAGGTATCTTATCCGCTCTCGGGAAGGCCGGCTACGGCAGCCAGTCGCCTCGGGGCGCGTTGGTGGCGATGATCAGATCGTCCCACTGCTGGCGCCGGAGCCCTCCGCCGATGCGCGTCGTGCCGACCACGGCGCGGCAGCGGTACACTTCGCGCAGGTTGAGGCCGAAGTTCTTGAGGCCGCGGTAGTCGCGGCGCGTGAGGATGATGTAGCGTGCGCGGCCGTCGGCGAGGAACGCCGCCGCCTGCTCCGGCGACGAGACGCGCGCGAGCGGGCGGTCCGCGTAGTAGCGCAGGCTCGCGCGCCATTGCTCGAGCCGGTAGATCGACGCGGGGGCGTCGGGCGGCGCGTGTGTGCGCAGCGTCCGCGCGACGAGCGCAGTCGGGCGCACGTGATCGAGGGTCGGCAGCCCGAAGGCGACGACCAGCGCGTACGCGGCCAGGAGCGTCGTCACCAGGACCAGCGGGCTGGGCGGCAGCCGCCAGTGCTGGCGCGCCGATCGTTCGAGGAGCGCGGTGCCGCCGGCGGCGAACACGATCGGCAGCAGGATCGCGGCTTCGGGCAGCTCGAGATCGAGCTCGAACAGGTATGTGGCCATGAACGCGCCCGCGACGACCAGCAGGGCGCCGAGTCCGATCGCGACCGTCAGGACCGCGCGCCCATCGCGGCGCTCGCCGGCGGCGGCCTCGTGCCACGCTTTCGACGCCAGAAGACAGATCGCGGGCGCCGCCGGGAAGATGTAGTGATCCAGCTTGAAGCGCGCCAGACTGAAGAAGCCGACGACGACCGCGATCCAGGTCCAGAGCAGGATCTCGTCGGTGTCCGCGCGGACGCGGCGCCGCGCGAGATCGACGAGCCGCGCACACGCGATGGCGCTCCACGGGAAGAACCCGCCGACCAGCGACCGCAGGTAGAACACGTGGTTGATCGCGCGGCTCGACCACGACTCGGGCTGCGTGAAGTAATAGAGGTTGCCCGCCAGCACGTATCCCTGGACGAACGCGTCACCAAAATGGGCGAACATCCAGATGAACCACGGCGACGCGGCGACGGCCGCCAGGCTGAGCCCGGTCTTCCACCTGAGCCACGCGATGCGCGCGCGCGGCTCGCCGCCAACGGCCCACGCCGCGAGCGAGAAGAGCCCCACCAGCACCAGCGCGACGGGCCCCTTGACCATGACGGCGAGCGACAGCAGCGCATAGCCGATCGCCTCGGTCAGTCGGGCGCGCTTCGCCGCCGCCTCGAGCAGGCACACGACGCCGCCGAACAGCAGCGCCGTGAAGATCATGTCGAACAGCCCGATGCTCGCCAGCGCGAACGTCGCGGGAATCGTGGCGAACATCACGGCGCCCCACTCGCCGACCGACTCGCCGAACATGAGGATGCCGGCGCGGCGCGTCGTCCAGAACAGGGCGATCGCCGCGAGCGCGCTCGGCAGCCGCACGGCGAACTCCGACTGGCCAAGGAGCGTGATCGCCGCCCCCTGCAGCCAATGGAACAGGATGGGCTTGTCGATGTAGGGCTGGCCGTCGAGGAGCGGGACGAGCCAGTTCCCCGCCCGCAGCATCTCCCGGGTCAGCTCGGCGTAGTGCGCCTCGTCGGGGTCCATCAGGCTCGGCAGGCCGAGCCGCCAGAACACCACGATCCATGCGATCGCGAGCCAGAACAGCAGGCGCGCGTACTTCGACACGCTCCGCAGAGGCAGCGGGACGGCAGGCATTGGCGCGATCGATATACCGCGGGACCAGCCGAACGGACAATAGCTAAACGGATGTAGGGGGGCGGATCAGTGCTAAGCTCCGCCAA
>Ga0066903_100001078_pt1 | contig 19176 bp, 21 predicted proteins | sample PanSoiMetaGPlot1_FD_67491 | JGI IMG/M metagenome (GOLD analysis project Ga0066903, IMG submission 67491) | Tropical forest soil microbial communities from Panama analyzed to predict greenhouse gas emissions - Panama Soil - Plot 1 (version 2) | ecosystem: Environmental > Terrestrial > Soil >... | reverse complement strand
CTGGCCGATCTTTTAATACGGCGCGGCCGCGTGCCGGAAGCGATCGAACATTCTAAGGAAGCGCTGCGGATTCGCCCCAACGATGCTGATGCGCAAAATAATCTCGGGCTCGCTTTGCTTCAGACTGGCGATTGGAAGCGCGCAGTCGCCAATTTTGAAAAAGCTTTGGAGATCGATCCGCGCCATATGAACGCCGAAGTGAATCTCGCTTGGATTCTCGCAACGTCGCTAGACGCTTCAATGCGCGATGGCGCGCGGGCAGTGCAGGTCGCCGAAGACGTCGCGCGCCGCGCCGGCCATCCAAACGCGATCGTACTTCGCACTCTCGCCGCCGCCTACGCCGAAACCGGCCGCTTCAGCGAAGCCACTGCAACCGCGCAGCAAGCGATTGAAATCGCGAGAGAAACTGGCAACCAAGGTTTGGCCGCTGATCTTGAAAGAAACATCGCCGCGTATCGAATGAATCAGCCGATTCGCAGCGGGCCGTGAAACCGATTTCAATTACGGAATCCGATGATTAGCATATTCCCAATGACTCGGCAGCCGAACTTCTAGGAAGTGATAATTCCCATTTTGTTTGGCGCCTGTTTTTTTGCCGTTGCCAGATCAGCTCCCGCTTCCGTGATGAAGTAGAATTCGCGGCTTTGGGCAAGAAATGGCGTGACAGAACGGCAGCTTGAAATCAGTTTTCGTGTCGCGGGATTGCTTGCTATGATCTTTGGAATCTTGGCGTGGCTTCGAGTAATCTGATCCCGTTAAGCGATCCAGATTGTTTTGGCGTTCATGAATTCGCGGATGCCGGCAGCGCCGAGCTCGCGGCCGAACCCGGAGCGTTTCACGCCGCCAAACGGCAGGCGTGGGTCGGATGCTACCATGGAATTGATGAAGACCATTCCGCTTTGAAGTTCCGACGCGAACAGTTCCTGTTCGACTGGATCGTTGGTCCAGGCGCTTGCTCCCAAACCAAAGAGGCTGTCGTTAGCCAGCTGAACCGCCTCGTCGGCGTCGCGCACGCGGAGCACGGCGGCCACTGGCCCAAAAACTTCTTCGCGAAACGCGGGCGATTCACGAGGAACATTTGCGAGCACAGTCGGTTCGTAGAAAAAGCCCGGGCCGGTGATTTGGTTTCCACCGGTGAGTAGTTTCGCGCCGGCCGCAATTGATTTCTGAACCTGCTCATGTACGCCGGTCAGAATCGATTCGGTCGCCAACGGACCGATCTCCGTCGCTTCATCCATCGGGTCGCCGATTTTCAGCGATCGCATTTGCTCGACAAATTTGGTCAGGAAATCGTCGTAAATCTTGTCGGCAATAAAAAATCGTTTCGCGGCGATGCATGATTGGCCGGTGTTGATCGTGCGCGCTTTGACTGCTGTGCTCACAGCTAATTCAAAATCAGCGCTCGGCATGACGATGAACGGATCGCTGCCGCCGAGCTCGAGCACGCTCTTTTTTATTTCGCGCGCCGCCGTGCTGCCGACCGCGCTGCCTGCCTTGTCGCTGCCAGTCAATGTGACTGCTTTGATTCTTGGATCGACGATCACTCGTTGGGCTTGGTTCGCTTCGATGAGCAGCGTCTGAAAAACTCCGTTGTCGAATCCGGCTCGACAAACAATTTGTTCAATCGCGAGCGCGCACTGCGGAACGCTTGCAGCGTGTTTGAGAATGCCTACGTTCCCAGCCATTAACGCGGGCGCGGCAAACCGAAACACCTGCCAGAGCGGGAAATTCCAGGGCATAATCGCAAGCACGGCGCCGAGCGGCTCGTAACGAACATAACTGCGCCGGGCACTGGTTTGCGCGGGCTGGTCTTCGAGAAAGCGCTCGGCGTTCTCGGCGTAATACTGACAGCCGCGCGCGCATTTCTCAATTTCGGCGACACTGTCACGAAATAATTTTCCCATCTCGAGCGTAATCGTGCGTGCGAGTTCGTTCTTTTCCTGCTCGAGCAGCATCGCCACGCTCGTCATTAACTGCGCGCGTTTTGTAAAAGGCTCGCCGCGATATTTTTCAAAGGCAGCGACCGCTCGCTTCAGCCGCTTTTCGACCCCGACGTCGTTGTGCGGCGCGAATTCCTTGAGCTTTTCGCCTGTTGTCGGATTAATCGATGCAATCGCCACGTTTTACTGTAGCGGCGGTCTGTGACTGTCGCATAATTTTTCTCATTGGAAGCACGATCTCAGTGTCGTCCAATGATTTTGAGGATGGGATAGAACCCGTCCCTCCAGTTTTACAGACGCAACCCTTTTGGAATCAAAATGCGATCGAGCAAATCGAAGAACCACTGAACGAGCAGTGCCAGAATTGCGGCGGGGATCGCGCCTTGGAGAATGGTCGCGTGATCGTTCAGATTGAGACCGCTCAAAATCGGCTCGCCCAAACCGCCCGCGCCAATCAACGCCGCCAGCGTCGCCGTTCCGACATTGATCACCGCGCTGGTTTTGATGCCGCCGAGAATCGAGCGCGAGGCCATCGGCAGATAAATTTGCCAGAGGCTCGCGCGTGCACTCAATCCAAGTGCGACCGCGGATTCGCGCAATCCGCGCGGGATGTCCTGCAGGCCGGTCGCGGTGTTGCGAACAATCGGCAGCAAGCCGTAAAGAAAAAGTGCCGCGATCGCCGTGCGCACACTGATTCCGAAAAAAGGCAGCGGCACAAGCAGCGCGAGCAACGCGAGCGACGGAATCGTTTGCACGACTCCGGTGAAACCGAGAATCGCGTGACCGATCGCTCGGCCGCGACTCGCCCAAATGCCAAGCGGGACCCCGACGACGATTGAAAGAAGCAAAGAAAAGCCGGCCAACTCAAGATGGCGCACCGTCCAGCGCGCCAGCTTGTGCGGAAAATCTTCGCCAAACGCCGACGTTGATCTTACCCGTCCGCCTAAGGCGCTAGCCGCCTCAGGCTCGAAATACAGGCTCGCGGCGCGTGTGTAATTTTTTGTCCGCTCCGCCTCGGCATTGAGCCGCGTCATCCTTTCCTCGTCGATCGTTCCTTCCAATTTCCGAAGCGCTGTAACCGCTTCCTCTGAGAGCGCAAATCTGAAAAGGAAGACCGCTTGGTATTGCGGGAAAAATCGCTGATCGTCCTCGAGCACAACCAAGTTGTTCTCCGAAATCTTGGCGTCGGTGGAGTAGGCGTCCTTCACGTCGACCGAACCATTATTCAACGCGGCGTAACCAAGCGCGTGATCGATCCCGAGCACGCTTCGCGGGTTCAATTGATACTGCTGCGCGAGCGGTCGCCAGCCATCTTGTCGATCCAAAAACTCGTGCGTGAGTCCAATTTTCAGTTCCGGATGTTTCTGGAGATCGCTGATTGTGCGAACACCGAGCGCGTTTGCGCGATTACGCCGCATCACGAGCGCGTAAGTGTTGTTAAACCCAAGCGGTTCGGTCATGCCGATGCCGGCTTTCCGTAGCTCGTTCGCAGCTTGTTCAAATGTCAGGGGTTCGCTTCGCTTCAAGATCTCCTGAGCAATTGTTCCAGTATATTCGGGATAAACGTCGATTTGTCCGGTGCGGAGTGCTTCCCAAAGAATGATCGTGCCACCCATCCCTTGGCGGTGGTCGGCGGAAAATCCCGCGTCGCTCAACCTCCGCTTCGCGATTTCGCCAAGCACATACGACTCGGTGAACTTCTTCGAACCAATCACGACCGGCTCGGCATATAGGAAACCAGAAATGAAAATAAGGAAGGGAAGGACGCAGGAAAAAGGAAGAAGACGCATAAGAGTTTCCTGTTTTCCTGCTTTCTTGATTCTCTTCATATTACGGTCAGACTCTGTTGCGCGTTGATAAAATCGGAAACAAAATTATTCGCCGGCCGTTCCCGAAGATCGACAAGCGAGCCCTGCTGAACGATCCGGCCTTCGTTCATGAGCACGATCTCGTCGCCGAGATAAGCGGCTTCGGCCAGATCGTGGGTGACGAGGAGCGCGGTCTGTTGAAGTCGCGCGAAAATTTCTTTCAAATCCTTTTGGAGTGCGGCGCGCACGAGCGGATCGAGCGCGCCGAGCGGTTCGTCGAGCAAAAGCAATTCGGGCGATAGCATCAACGCGCGCATCAAGCTCACGCGCTGGCGTTGGCCGCCGGAGAGTTCCAGCGGATAGCGACCGAGCAAGTTCTCCGGAAATCGCGTGAGCCCGCAAAGGTCGCCGAGCCGCGCTAGCATCTCGTTTTGACCGCGCCCGAGGTGGCGCGCCATCAGCAAAATATTTCCGCGCGCGGTAAGGTGCGGGAAGAGTCCGCCTTCTTGAATAACGTAACCGACGCGACGCCGAACGAAGTCGATGTTATCTGCGCGAAGTTGCGTTCCGTCGAAGCGAATTTCACCCGAATCAGATTCAAGCAAACCGATGATCAAACGCAGAAGTGTTGATTTGCCGCAACCGCTTGGACCGATCAGCACCATGGTTTTGCCGCGCCCAACTGAAAGATCGATCGTGTGAACGGCGGGCGCGTCACCAAATGTTTTCGAAACGCCGAGGAGCTGAACCAACGCGTTCACCAGCGGCTAGTCTGCCACGGTGAAATAAAAAACGCCAAACCAGCGCGCATCATCGGTCCAGACTTTTTCAAACCGAAATCCAACTTCTTGCGCCAGCTCGATGAATCCAGCGATGGTATGTTTGTAGGAATATTCGGTAAGGATTGGTTCGCCAGCACGAAAACGAAACTCACGGTCTCCGATTCGGACGGATTGTTCGTCCTCGCTGATGAGGTAAAGCTCAATCCGGCCGTCGTTCGAGTTGTAAATCGCGTGGTGTTGCCACCGTCCCAAATCAAAATCTGAGCTGAGTTCGCGATTGGTGCGTACGAGCAAGTTCTTGTTGAACTCGGCGGTCACACCGGCGCGGTCGTTGTAGGCCGCTTCGAGAACGCATCGATCTTTCTGAAGATCGACGCCAATCAACAAACCGCCGCCGTCACCGGCGAGCTCGGCCAATCGACTTAGAAATTCGCCGGCCGCGTCGGGCTCAAAGTTGCCGATGGTCGATCCGGGGAAATAAATGACGGTGTGGGACGAGAGTTTTCTCGGCAAAGGCAGCTCGAATGGTTCCAGGTAATCGGCGCAAACCGGCAGGATTTGCAGCGCTGGAAACATTTCCCGAAACCGGGCGCACGACTTTTCTAATTGTTGCCTCGAAATATCGATGGGGATGTAAACGCGAGGCTCTTGCAGTTCATCGAGCAAAATACGGGTTTTTGTCCCGGCACCGGTGCCGAGCCCGATCAGTTCGATTTGCGGCCCGAGCGCTCGTGCCATGTCGGCGCCGTGCAAGCGCAGAATCTCGATTTCGGTTCGTGTGATGTAGTATTCGGGCAGATCGCAAATTTGTTGGAACAACTGCGCGCCTCGCTCGTCGTAGAAGAACTTGCACGGCAATTGCCGGGGCGAGTTGGAAAGGCCCGCGACAACTTCGTCGCGAAAGTTTTCTTTCCCCGCGGTCTCGCCTGCTGAAGTGATTTTATCTTTCACGAGAGATCGCGCGCCAAACGGATTCCCATGAATTGCCACCGTTTATCGGGTTGAAAGAAATTCCGGTAGGTTTTGCGAATGTGAGTGCGCGAAGTCGCGCAGGAACCGCCGCGCAAAACGTATTGGTTACACATGAACTTGCCGTTGTACTCGCCAAGCGCGCCCGCCTCGGCGCGATAACCGGGATAAGGCGAATAAGAGCTGCGAGTCCATTCCCACGCGTCGCCAAACATTTGCGTCAGTTGGTCTTTTTGCGGTCGATTGTTTAGCGGAGCCGGATGAAACCGTTCGCTCTCCACGAAATTTCCGTCGATATCGATATTTGCGGCGGCGCATTCCCATTCAAATTCAGTCGGCAATCGCGCGCCAGCCCAGTTCGCGTATGCATCCGCTTCGAAATAACTTACGTGCGTCACCGGCTCATTCGGATCGAGCCTGCACAAACCGGACAAGGTAAAATTCCACCACTCGCCGTCACGCTCGATCCAATAAAGCGGCGCGCGCCAGTTTTGCTCGCTGACAGTCGTCCAGCCTAGAGACAACCAAAATTCGGGGCGCGAGTAGCCGTTGTCGGCCATGAACTCGAGATACTCCGCGTTCGTGATCAAACGGGTCGCGAGCGAGAACGGCAGAACCAGCGCGCGATGTCGTGGGCCTTCGTTGTCGTAGGCAAAACCGTTGCCGTCGTGCCCGATCTCGATTGTCGCTTCATCGAACTCGATAAACTGGGTGGTGGATCGCGACGTCTCAGCGCGATCAAACGCACTCGGAGAGCGCATTCCACCTTCGCGAAAAATGGGGAACAACGGGTTCTGCGCAAAGACATGTTTAATGTCGGTAAGGAGTAACTCCTGGTGCTGCTGCTCGTGATGAATCCCGAGGGTGAGGATCGGTTCGATCGCGCGGAACAAATTTTCGTCCGCATTGGAAACCAGATCCTCGATGTCTGAATCGACTGACGTGCGATATTTTTTCGTCTCCCCAACGGTTGGGCGCGAAATCAGTCCACGGAGATCGCGCCGATGCATCGCGCCGGCGGCATTGTAATAAGAATTGAAGAGATAGGCGTACTCGGGAACGGCGTCGCGATAACCGGGGACCCATTTTTTCAAGATAAAGGTTTCGAAAAACCAGGTGGTGTGGGCGAGGTGCCATTTCGCCGGGCTGACTTCCGGGATCGATTGCACGACGCAATCTTCGGGCGCGAGATTTTCGATTAATCGGGCCGTGAACCGGCGGACTTCGTGAAAACGCGCGAGTAAATTCGCTGCCGGCGACGATCTCTGGTGCGAGCCGGATTGCGCGGTCGCCGTTCGATTTTCTGGAGCAACCGCGGCGTGGATCAAGTGATTTCGCTTTCCTCCTGGAGCTCTTCCCGGCGCGCCTCGATCATTTGATCGTGGGCAGCTTCCTCGCGGCCGTCGCTAACGAGATGTTCACCGAGCGTTTCGTCATCGTTATCGATGCCGGCGCGCGGGACGCGATGGCCGCGGTCGTCCGGAGTGATTTCCCATTCTTCTGTCATCTCCGAGTTGTCGGGCGTTTCCTCGGGTGGCTCGTTGTTTTCAATCCCCATCAATTCTGCTCGCGCTAGACTCCAATCCGCGTCGGTAAATTCGTCGGCGTCGCGCTCATCAATCATGGCAATCTCTCTGGCGCGCCGCTCGATATCTTCAGGCGCCGGAACACCCATTCCGTTGCCATGGAGTGAAATCTTGCCGCTGCTCGGCTTCTTTTCCTTCATACACTTGAATTACGAAAACCGAATCAGGTCTACGTGCAAAAAACTACAGCGCGAAAGTCTCGCAGGAAAGAGGATTTTGCTCGAATCGTCGGATCGGCAAATAGTTGAAATTTCATGAACGAATGCAAAATGCTCAGCCTGAAAAGCGGCGGCCAGCTGGCCTATGCTGAGTATGGGAACGGCGAGGGGACTCCGGTTTTCTTTTTTCACGGCTGGCCAAGCTCGCGCACGATGGCACAGTTGACCGATGCGGCTGCGCAGGAGCTTGGCATAAGAATCATTTCACCGGATCGACCCGGAATCCGGGATTCGAGTTTTCAGCCAAATCGCAAATTGATCGATTGGCCCGATGTCGTTCAACAATTGGCCGGTTATTTTCGAATTGAGCAGCTGCGGATCCTCGCTGTTTCCGGCGGCGCGCCTTACGCTTATGCGACCGCGTGGAAAATTCCTGAGCGCGTGCGCGCAATCGCGATCGCGAGCGGCGCACCGCCGATTGTCGATCTTCGCGATCACTCCGGATTGCTATCGCTCTATCGTCGCATGATCTGGCTTGATCGCCATTCGCCGCTGCTGCTGCGGGTGTTCTTTTATGCGACCGGCGCGGTCGCGCGCATTCGTCCTCCGCCTCCTCTTCGTCCGCTGGTGTTGAAGCTGTTGAAATTGCAACCGTGCGACGCGGCCTCGCTGGAAACTTCAGTCGCGTTTGAGGCATGCTTCGAAAGTCAACGTCATGCCTGGCGTGCGTCGGTCAAAGGGCTCGTTCACGACGCGGAAATTTTCGGCCAGCCGTGGGGGTTTCGTTTGGAGGATGTCGATGTTCCGGTACGTCTCTGGCATGGGACGAAAGACCGCGCCTTTTCCGTTGGTATCGCCAAGCAAATTGCAGCGCGTCTTCCGAATTGCGAGGCCCACTTTGTCGAAAACGAAGGGCATTACTCGCTCCCGATTCGCCATGTCCGGGAAATTTTGGCCGATTTGATCGCGGCCTAGCCGCCTCTACATTTCGAAGTGGAAGATTTTACCGCAGGAGCGGTTCAGGATCAGCCGGCGCCTCGGCTTTGGACGGTCGAGGCGCCGTTTGATCAACGGGTGCAGGATTTGGTTCGCGATTGGGGCGCGAACAAAAATCCAGAACTGATCGAAGAGATGATTGTGACTGCGCTCAAAATGGCGCGGGACGAGATGAGCGTGGCCGATCTCAAGCTCATCAATCGTTCGCTCAAAGAGATGCGCTATGCGGCAAAGGTTTTCGCGCACTACTGGCAGTTCCGCAAAGTCGCGGTGTTTGGATCTGCTCGCGTTTCTTCAGATGCGCCGGAAGCGAAAGTGGCCGAGGAATTCACGCGGGCGATGGTGTTGCACGATTACATGGTGATTACGGGCGGCGGCGAGGGGATTATGGGCGCGGCCCAAAAAGGCGCCGGCCGGGACCACAGCTTCGGTCTGAACATTCGTTTGCCATTCGAGCAGCAGGCCAACGAGATCATCGAAGGCGATCCTAAGCTGATCAATTTCAATTACTTTTTCGATCGCAAACTGAACTTCGTAAAAGAATCGCACGCCGTTGCACTTTTCCCGGGCGGCTTTGGCACGATGGATGAAACCTTCGAAGTGCTGACCCTGATGCAAACCGGCAAGGCCCGCATTATTCCCGTAGTCATGCTCGACCGGCCGGGCGGTGATTACTGGCAAAGGTGGATGAAATTTCTGACCGAGTATCTTTTCAAACTTGGTCTTGTTTCATCTGAAGATTTCTTTTTTTTCAAAATCGCGCACGGCGTCGATGAAGCGGTGCGCGAGATTTTGCAATTCTATAAAGTTTATCACTCGGCGCGCTGGGTCGAGGAAAAATTGGTCTTGCGAATTTGCCGGCGCTTGTCGAAAAGCGCCGTTGCCGATCTAAATAGGAATTTCTCGGACATCGTGCGCGAAGGCGAGATTGTTCAGGGCGGCGCGTTGCGACAGGAAAAGAACGAACCGGAAATCTGGAACCTGCCGCGGATTATTTTGACGCCTCACCGGAACGCCTTTGGGCGGTTCCGTCAATTGATTGACGCGATCAACGCGTCGTCAGTCGGGTAAGATCGGCTCCGGACCGGCGATCGGCGCGAGCGATTTAGCTCTGGCCTCAAGCTTGGTGCGACCATGGCGATTCTTGCTCGCTTGAACCAACGCAAGATCGACGTCGAGCTTCGCGCGCATCATGCGGTCGAAGCAGAAATGTTCGCGAGCGTAACGCAGACCATTCTCCGCACAGCGCGCCGCCAAATTCGCGTCCGACAGAAAAAGCAAAATCGCGGTGGCGAGAGCGTTGCTGTCGTTCGGTTGGACAATGAGACCGTTTTCGCCGTGAACGATAATTTCGGGAACGTCACCCACTCGCGTAGCAACGACCGGGCGTCCACTGGCGAAAGCTTCCCGCAGAACAATTGGCGACGCTTCGGTGTGCCGCGACGCGATTACGACCATGTTGGCGGCGGCGAGAATGTCCGGAATATCCCAACGATATCCCATCATCAGGACGTTGCCGTTGAGACCGGCGCGATCGATTGCTTTTCGGACCCATTTCTCCCGGCTCCGTCCGCCGGTCGCTTCGCCGACGAAAACAAAATACGCGTCCGGCCGCTGGTGCCGCACGATCCGCGCGGCTTCCACGAGATTGAACTGACCTTTGTCTGGCCGGATCATGCCGATGTTGGCGATGACCGGCGTCTCCGCCGAAAGTCCGACTTCACGGCGGAATTTCATCGGATCGCGCTTCGGCGAAAATTTCTCCAGATCGACCGCCGAACCGATCACTTCGATTTTTCCCGGCGCGATTCCGTACTGTTCGATGAATTCTTCTTTAATGACTTGAGCGTCAGCGACGATCTTCGCGCAACCGTGCCGGTAAATGAACGCGCGATTTTTCTTGCCGAGCGGATCGGTGATGCAGCGCGCGCGCGTCACTGGCCACCCGCAGAGAAAGAGCGGCAGGCAGAGCCAGTGATCTTTTGAGCTGTAACTTTTGATGAGGTCGACGCGATTGCGGCGGCAGAAGAGCCAGATCCGCGCGGAAACAATCGGATTGATCCGGTGTTTCAAATTCATCGGAATGACCGGCGTGCCGAGCTCGCGCGCTTTGATGAGCACTTCGCTGGTCGGGTCACAGATGAGCCAGGCGCGGTGGCCATTCGCGTTCAGCCAATTGATTTCGAGACAGGTCCGATATTCCTGTCCGCCCCAACTGCCACTGCTCTCGAGATGAAGCAAATTCACGTGGGTTCGTCGATCTTTTGCCCAGTATGATCGGTCCCCCCACGTTTTTCGAGAATATAATCGTAAATTGTATTGACCGTCCGGAGGGCCTTCCCGGCCACCTCGGAGTTGGGCACACCCACTCCAAAGGTCTTTTCCATGCTGACGACCAGCTCCAGAGCGTCGATCGAGTCCAAGCCGAGGCCGTTCGGTCCAAAAAGCGGGAGGTCGTCCCCGATTTGATCGGGCGTGGTTTGGAGCAACAAACTCTTGACCAGCATTTCCTTGATGCGCGCGCGCAGGTCAGCGTCGGACATAGCTAAGGCGGGCCGAAGTTGTCGCAAACAGCGTTACAGGTCAACTATTTGTCTTGTCGTGCGGAGTCGAGACATCGCTGGATATTTCTGACTTAAGAAAACCAGACAATAGTCAGAGATTCCTCGACTTCGCTCGGAATGATAGAAAATCAGACCTGGTCGGCTTTATCGCCAGGGGTCGCAGCTTGGTTTGGATCGGGCCGCGTTGCGCTGCTCGCAGTGTCGGTTCGAGCAACGGTTGATGCTGGCGCATTTCCCTTCGCAGCGGTGTCGCTTTGGTCGGCCTTATGCAGCTCATCGGTGAACTCGTCCTTCGCTTTTTGGAATTCCTTGATCGCCTGACCGAGGCCCCGTGCTAACTCCGGCAACTTCTTGGCGCCAAAGAGAACGAGAATAATCAGCAGAATGATGAGCAGATCCGGCCCGCCAAGATTCATGAAGCTAGCGAGGACGCTCATAGCGGGATAACATTCCGTCTCCTTGGCTAAAGTTGCAAGGCAATTTGGGACGGCCAGTTACCAGGTGCTTGCGTTAGCGCGTCTTGTGATTTCGCGCGAGGAGCGTAACTTCGGCGGTGCAACGCTGCCGGGCATTTACGCTGGTCGAGATCATTATCGCGGTCGCGATTCTGACGATTTTACTTTTGATGGCAGTGCCGACTCTGGAGGGAGTGATTGCGGACCGGAAGCTGCGCGTGTCACTCGATGGATTTAACGAGCTTGTTCGAATCGCGCAGGAACGAAGCGTGGCCGAGCACCGAGCTTACTTGATTGTGTGGCGCGGCAAAGACGTAAGTGTGGAACCAGAAGTGTTCGCCAAAGACGAAGACAAAAAGGCGGTGGCGACTTTTTCCCTAGAACATGGAAGCGTTCTGACACTGACTTTGCCGGCGGCGCTCACTTCGAAGCCGCCCGGCGAATGGATTTTCTGGCCGACCGGCACCTGCGAACCGGCAGTCGTGCGTTTTGAAGGAAGATCGGGGACGTGGACGTCGAATTATTCGCCGCTGACTGGCCACGGCGAGTTGGCAAATTATGCGGCGAAGTAGTTCGAGAAGGCGCGCCTTCGCGCTTTACGAGGTGCTGATGGGTCTAGCGATCTTCGCGCTCGGCGTGCTGGCGCTCGGTCGCGCCGTGCAGAATTGCCTGAACGCCAGCACGCTCAACGCGGAGGAGAATCGCGTTCGTCAAATTCTGTCCAATCGAATGGCTGAAGTGCAGGCCACGCCCGGATTTCCCGATTCGGCAAAGGAATTCAGCATCGATACGGGTTACGGCAAGGTGAAACTGATCCAGAAGAGCGCGCCGGCCGGATTGGAGGAAGACAATGGCGTCAAACTCGCTGGTGTGAACCGGGTGACGCTCACCGCAAAGTGGACTCGCGGCGGTGTCGAGCAATTGGAGCAAATCGAATTTTATGTTTATCGCCCAGGCTAGTCGGCGACGCGCGTTTACGCTGCTCGAAATCATCATGGCCGTCGCGATTCTGGGCACCATGGCGTTGGCGATCTACCGTTTCGTCCAATCGAACATGATTGCCATTCGGCTCTCTTCCGAGGTCAGTGCAATCGATGCGCGTTACGATGGCCTGCGCGAACTGCTTGCCCAGCAATGGCAAAGTCTGTCGTCAGGAAAAGGGACGCTCCTCGGGGAGGCTTTCAAATTAAACGATCGCGAGCGCGACGAGATCCGATGGACTTGCAGCGCGGGCCCGGGTTTGATGACGCGCTATGCCTCGGGCGATTTCGTGGTCGCGTTGCGGCTGCAATCGGAAAATAACGATAGCGACCGGCTCGATCTCGGTTTTGTTCGCAAACCAAAAAACGATTCCTCGCTGACCAACGCCGATGAAACCTGGATTCCGCTAATCGAAGACGTGCGCAGTTTGCAGATCCGATATTTCGACGCGCGGCTGAACGTATGGGTGGAGCGCTGGACGGACAGCGCCGCGCTGCCGCGGTTGGTGAAAGTGACCGTTGTCCGATCGGACGCCGCTGTGCCTTGGGAAGCGATCATTCCGCTGGGTCGAACACCGCTGTGAAGATGTCGATGGTAACCAAAGGACAGCGAACCCGCCTTTGCCAGGGCTACCGCGGGCAGGCAGAACCCACAGGTCAGAAAGCAAAATCTGGCGGCGCCGCGATCATGCTCGCGCTGTGGGCGTTGTTCTTGTTGAGCGCGCTGGTGATTTCGTGGGCGCTGGACATTAACTCGCGGGTCTCGCTGTCAGGAGAAGGCGCGCGAATGCTGAGGGCTGAAGCGGTCGCGTGTTCGGGCGCAGAAGTGGCGTTGCATCCGGAGGTCAATCCCGGTTCTCGGAATTTAAGAGGACAATTGAACAATGGCGCGAGTTACGAAGCGCGGCTCACTGGTGAAGGTGGTCGTTTGAATGTGAACTGGCTGGTGGCCGGCGAAAATCCAAGCCGCCTGGACATTTTGCGTAGATATTTGTCGAATAAAGGTGTCGATCTCAACGAGCGCGATACGATGATCGATTCGCTGCTCGACTGGGTGGAACCGAACACCGGCATGCACCGGTTGAACGCGCCTCCGGAAAGCGATACCTACCATCCTCCTCACACTTTGCTGACCCGCATCGATGAGTTGAAAAAAGTTGCCGGGTGGGCTGAATTCACCAGCACAGCGGGATGGGACGATGATTTTACGCTCAATAGCAGCGGTCCTGTGGACCTGGCCTGGGCCTCGCGCGATGTCTTGCTTGCGTTATCGGGAATAACGCCCGAGATGGCCGATCGGTTTTTAGAGTTGCGCCGGGGGCCGGATGGAATCGATGGGACTGAAGACGACATGCAGTTAAAAGGAATCGATGAAGTGCGCACTCTGCTTGGGTTGAATGGAGAACAATTCAAGCAGTTGGACGGACTGGTTTTGTTTAAGGACCCGGTGTTGCGCGTGGTGAGCGTCGGAACAGCCGGCGACGCTAAGCGGACTGTGCAAATGGTGTTTCGCCGCGTGGGCGTGGTGGCACAACTCATTACCTGGAAGGAGTTTTGATCATCGAAGCGACATCAACATCCGTTTTCATCATGCCGACGGCACACGGCTGGAACCTCTTGCGCGCGCGCGATGGCAACGGTTCGTGGAATGTACGCCTGCTGCACACCCTCGACGAAGCGGTGCCGCTCGTATCCGCGAACGATGATCTCGTCCTGAGCCTGCCAGTCGCGGCTGTGCTCGCGCAGCGATTTCGTCTGCCGACTCTCGATCCGGCAGAATTTCCCGAGATGGTCCGGATTCAAATTGAGAAAGCGCTGCCGTTTTCAGCGGAGGAAGTGACGACGGATTTCGAGCTGATCGAACAAAACGAGACCGAGAGTGTAATTTCCGCAGTTGCAGTTCAGAACGAACGACTAGCTGAGATCGCCGCGCCGCTGCTCGATAATGGCATCATTCCGCGCCAGGTCACCGTTTACGCCGCGCAGCGCGCGACCACCTATGCGCCTGCCGGTAGAGCGCTTCTGATTTATCCGGAGGGTGAGGCGCTGGTCTCGGCCGTGACCGAAAATGGCAAGGTCAGTCTCGCGCGCACATTCGACGGTATCGCGCCGGAGCAACTGCAAATGGAGCTGCCGCAACTGGCACTGAGCGCGGAGCTACAAGGTATTAATCCTTCGTTTCCAAATGTCTTGCTCGACGAAACCTGTTACGAGCTGCGCGACACTGTGCAGGGAATTTTGGCGAGGCCGACCGAACTTGTCGGCATCGAGACGCCGCCGGCGCCGGTTAAACTCAACCTCTTGCCGAACAGTTGGCGACAGCGGCGCGCCCAGCTTGTTAAGCGGGTCGAATGGCGGAGGCGGCTTACTCTGGCTGGCGGTGCCTACGCAGCCATTTTTCTGCTTTTCCTGCTCTATCTTGGCTACACTCGTTTTGCGATTGCGCGACTCAATCACCTGATTGCGCGTGACGCCCCGCCAACTCAATTCATTCGGGAGACCGAAGCCAACTGGAGGGCGCTGGCGCCGGCCATTGATTCCCGTTTTTATCCGGTCGAGATCTTGTTGCATCTTTATGAAAGTCTGCCATCAGCCGACGTGCGTATCACCGCCTACAATCAATCCGCCCGCCAGATTTCGGTGGACGGCGAAGCCAATACGCCAGCGCTCGCCTATCAATTTGCCGAGAAGGTAAAAAAGAACGGCGGCTTGCAGAATTTCTGGTTCGATATGGCTGCGCCGCGGATTTTGCCGAACAATCACGCGCAATTTCGTCTGGAGGGAAAACCGAAATGATTGAGAAATTACGAGCCGCCTATGAGCGAATGAACCAACGCGAGCGCGTGATGACGCTCGTCATCGCCGGCATCTTATTCTTGCTAGTCAACATCTTCGTTTGGAAATGGCTTTTAGGAACGATCGGCGCCTCGCGGCGCGAGCTGACGGCGCGCAAATCCACTCGCGTCGAGCAAACCGTTTACATAAAGGAGCGCGAGCTCTGGGCAAAACGCGACCAGTGGCTGCAGAAAACTCAGCCCGCCCTCAAGGGCGCTGAGGAGGCTTCGACGTTGCTCGACCAGCTCAAGCAAATCGCGGGCAAATACAACATCTTGATCGAGAACCCGGCCATCGGGTCCGGCGAAACGACGCCGAACCGTCAAGCCGTTTTTGCCTCGATCGAGATCAGCAGTCATTGGCCCGACCTCGTTCATTTCCTGTACGATGTTCAACAACCGGACGCTTTTGTTGTCTTTGAAAGTGTGAACTTGGCGATTGATGGGAACGACCCGACCATGATGCGTGGCAAATTCAAAATCGCGCGCTGGTTCGCGCCAGCGCAGCGCAAGCAAGGCTGAGTCTATGAAAAAAAATGCGATTTATATGCCGTTCTTCGCGGTCATCGCCGCTGTTTCTGCGCGGGCGGACGATTTGCCCACGCGACTAAACTTCGATCGCTACAAAGGCATGCTCGATCATTCACCCTTCGCGGTGGCCAGCGCCGTGATTGCCCCACCTCAGGCCCCGAATGCTTGTAAAGATCTCTATGTCGCGAACGCCGCAAAATCGCCAGACGGGGACATGGTGACGATTGCTTCCAGCGTGGACAAAGAGTTCAAAAAGTACCTGACGACCAGAGAACCGGTGGATGGTTATATGCTTGCTAGCATTGAATGGTCGGACAAAGTGGGCGAAACCAAGGTTACAATCAGCAAGGACGGCCAGTTTTGCACTCTGACATTTAATCAAGCTGTCCTGACCCAGCCGTTGCCGAACAAGCCGGCGGTGATGGCGCCGGGCGTTGTCGCGCCGCCACAGCCATCCATCATTCAGCGGCCCGGTCAAAATCCGGGAGCCGTACCGACCCCACACGTTCGCGGAACCATTCAACGTAAAGCTCAGCCCCAGGTGCCGCCGACTCCAGCACTGAACGTTGACGAGTGAATTGGTTGCATCGGCCGGATGCCGATGTCACAAGTTTATTCGCCCCAATCGTCGTCTGCCGTATCCGGCGTCCGATCCGGCCCTGCCGAAAACAAATCGTATTTGTCGGGATGTTTGATGCCCGGGCAGCGATAAACGTAAGGCGTGCCCCACGGATCCCTTGGAAGCTCTTTGAAGAAGGGATACCAACGAGTCGGTCTCGGCTCGCTTTCCGCTTTTGTAACCAGCGCCTGCAATCCTTGCTCGGTGCTCGGATAAAAGCCGTTCATTGCTTCATATTGCATCAACTGCGTCCCGATAGCCTGGATGTCCGCGCGGACCGCCGTTGCTTTTGCAAACCCTGTCGGATTTCCCATTTTCGAAATCGCCAAACCGAGCAGTATCACGATGATGCTGACCACGATCATAATCTCCAGCAACGTGAATGCGGATTGCTTGGTTCGTTTGGTCATTTTGCAGCCTAAGACAGACACGCGAGTGCGTGTTGCAGTTCAATTAATGGTCGGTTTGCAGCAGATAATCCGATTTTTCCCAAAGATATTTTAGTTGCATCTGTGTCCCGCGAATCGCCGATGCCGGCGTCGCGGCGCCGCTTAGGATGATCACATTATTCGTGCCGACTTTCAAGTTGTTGACCGGAATGAGCTTCTGGGCACGCAGCCAGCCGGTGTACTGAAAATGCATTTTCAATAGCGGCTCGATCTCGCCCCGGTAACCGGGATCCGCCAACTCCGGCAATGTCAACGTCGCCGGGCCAAGGTCTTCGCCGTTAACGTAGATTTCAGGCGGCGAATCGATCCGCGGGCTTGCCACTTCAAATGTGAGCAGCGCGAGCAGCGGCTGCGATTCAATTCCAAACTGGAACGCGGCAGCGTGTTCCGCTTCCGGCCCAATCGATATCGTTTCGCCAGCCAACGTTGCCGTGACCGTTCCGAAATACTCGAGGTCTTGTTCTGGCGAATGCAATGGTGGTAGCGATGAAAACGGTTCCGGAATAACATCACGATGCTGAGTATTTATTGGATGAACCACTTCGCTGCTCGTCATCCAATCGAGATACGCGCCGCGCACCGTTTTGCCGTCGCCCGCAATTTCAACATCCAGTGCGGAGATCCGATTCATCGGGATGATCACCGAATCCGAGCTCGGCAGGCCGACGCCGGAACCGAGCTCGCCCGAGCGCAAAACCCGCGTGCCTGATTCGTCCCACGCGACGACTTCCGGTCGGGCGTTGGCGTTATCGTCAAAGAAAAGGCGAAAGAACATGATCTGGTAATCGCCGGTCGGATGCGCAACGCGGATTCGAAAAACGGTCCGTGGCGTTCCGTCGTTTCCGGTGTTGGAAGTCATGTTGACCGATTCGACCCAGTCCGGTGCGCTTTGCGGGTGCGATGCCGCCGCTGGATGCCGCCGCAAATCGATCCAGGCGTTTTCGGGCGCAGGTCGCAACTCAACAATAGGTCCTTTTCGCGGCAGTCCGTCGTTCAAAGCTTCCTGTGCGAGTTCGTTTGAGGTCGCGAAAGCGAGCCAACTGAATGCCAAAATGCGGAGAAGCATTTGGCTTCGCAGACTATCTTAGTGCGGCCGAAACTGCAAGCTATGAGTCGCCGTGAAAACGGCGTCGAGAATACTGTAAACCACCAGGCCAACTACCAGTGCAATCACCACGATGATCACCGGCGGAATCAATTGCGAGATGATCGCGACGTTGCGATCCAGCTCGCGCTCGTAAACATCGGCGATCGTTTGCATCGTTTCGCCGAAACGCCCGGTTTGTTCGCCTACCGCCATCATATCGATAAACAAATCCGGAAAAATCTGCTGCGAACTCAGCGCCGCCGAAAGCGTTGCGCCGTCCACGACCGCGCGGCGCGCCTCCGCAATTTTCAATTCCAGATAGCGATTTCCGGCGATCTCTTTGACCAAATCCAGTGCGCGGAGCAGAGGAATCCCATTTTGAATCAGTGTGCCGAGCGTGCGCGAGAATTGGGCGTAGTAGCGATGACGCACCACGCGGCCGTAACCCGGAATTTTCAATCGAAACCGGTCCCACGTAAGGCGTCCCTCTTCACTGCGCACGAACGCGCGGAAGCCAACACTTGCGCCGATTAAGATTAGTCCGCCAAGCCACCAGTAGGTTACGACGGCGTGGTGGATGTCCATTAATACGCGTGTCGCCAACGGGAGCGCGCCACCGATTTGCGTCAGAAACCCTTTCAATTGCGGCACCATGTAAGTGATGAAAATCGTGATCAGGACCGCGCCGGCGACCGCCAGGAACGCGGGATAAATCAGCGCTTGTTGGACGCGATCCCGAAGATTCTTTGCCTGCATCAAGTGTTTCACCAGCCGCAGCAGAATCTCCGGCAGCGCGCCGCTCGCTTCGCCGGCAGCGACCAGATTCACAAACAACGGCGGGAAGATTCTGGGAAATTCGCGGAGCGCCTGCGAAAAACTTCGCCCATCGATCAGGGCGCGGTGCAGCCCCCGCGTCATTTGCTGGACGCGCGGTTGCTTGAGCCGTTTTTCGAGGATCGACAATCCCTCGTCTAGCGTCATCCCGGCCTGGAGCAAATGCGCGAGTTGCTCTGTGAAAATGAGGAGCTGGCTATGCGGGATCTTGAGGTTTTCAGTAGCCGTTGGCGTTACCTTCGGCGGTGGTCCGCCGCCATTCTGAGTTAGCGGTTTGGCTCCATCAGTGGAGACCAGCTCGATCTTGATCGGGACGCAGCGCTTCTGCTCGATCTGATGAATTGCGACCGCGCGATCGGCGCATTCCAGAACTCCTTCGACCAATTCGCCCCGCGCATTGCGCGCTCGATAGGAAAAGTGCGGCATCGGAGGGGAAACTAATTCGAAATCCAAAATGCGAAAGTAGGCAGCCGGTTAACAAATGACTGGACAATCCGACTCTTGGCCACTAATGTCCGCGGCGATTGAACACGCTGCGGAGGGCCGTTGTTTCTGGTGTTATGGCGCGTGTTGTCTCGCTATCG
>Ga0066903_100001077_pt1 | contig 19185 bp, 21 predicted proteins | sample PanSoiMetaGPlot1_FD_67491 | JGI IMG/M metagenome (GOLD analysis project Ga0066903, IMG submission 67491) | Tropical forest soil microbial communities from Panama analyzed to predict greenhouse gas emissions - Panama Soil - Plot 1 (version 2) | ecosystem: Environmental > Terrestrial > Soil >... | reverse complement strand
TGGTCAACCTCCATCTATTTGCGTGAACTTTAGGAGGGAAATTCGCTGCGGACTATTGTCACTTCGGATTCGGATATTGTTCTTAGAGCTAAGTCAGCATCCCTTCGTTTATTGCTGCTGCCATCCGCTTGTTGCAATTGGTTCCGACGAGACGCTCGATCGAGATCAATAAACCTTTAGACGCATGACCTCTTTTGGACGTGAGCTAACGATCTCATCGCTGCCCGCAGCTGATGATAACACTAGCATTCGATGCAGTTCTTCAGATCAGCACCGCGAATGTCCCGAACGCGGACGTCCGTCAGAGTAACCGGCCCGTCGTTTACAGGCCTATCGCGGTCACTCATTCCGAGCGGGCGGCATCAGCTTCCAGCCATTACTCGTGTGAACGGCTTCAACAGGCAAGGACTGGAGCGGCCCATTGCGGCCGATATGCATCGTCGCTGTCATGTTGAGGCGCTCATCGCCGTCCCAACTGACGAACTGGTACAGAGCATATTCGTCCTGTGGAACGGTATAGCGCCATTCCGATTTGGGAGGGTCGCTGCTGGACGACCAGATTTGGATGCTGTTTTCTCCGTGGTCCACAGACTCACTTGCGGAGACGGCTGCAAGCCTCTTTCCACTCGGTGAGTAGTGAGGCGGGGCATCAAGACTAATGTGATTGCCGGTTCGACGGCTGACCAGGAACGTGATGCCACCATGATTAAGGTAGCCGACGTCAACCAGGAACTGGCGCGGTCGAGTGAAATATCCCATGAGCCTGTATTGCAGGCACTTCTCATAGATATTTGCTTCGCATGCCTTCCGCCTCGTCGTGAACGTCTTGGTCTGCCCGTTGGAGAGCCTAAGGCGCAGGTGGTCGCCGTCGCGCGTGGTCATGCCAGCCAACTGCTTCAGGCATTCGCCCTCCTCCTTGCCGCAAAATACGTCGGCTGTTGAACTCGACGTTGAGGACTGAGGCTGGCTAAGTGATTGGCTGTTCTGCGCGGCCGCAGTGCATAATGTTATGACAGCAGCAAACGCAAGCAGCGTACGCATCGACGCCATCCTGTTGATCGATCGCCTGTCACAACGCCTTGTTGCTCTCCTCACCGCGCTCAGATTCATCGTGGCCTGCATCGTCTGACACTGCCTGCTGTCGAACGCCATTACATCGTATCCCCTTTGGGTGCAGAGCGGCGCGCATCGATGTCTGCATCATGTCGGCAATCCGAGCCGTCCAGACGCTCCACCTGCTATTCATTTCATGCCAATATGCATGGAGCGCACCATCTGCCCACCCGGAGTCCACACATGCGCCGCTTATTTATGTTCCTCCTTTACTCTGCGATGACTGCGGCTGGCACGTTCGGCATCGCAAGGTTCATTTTATATTCGAGCGGCGGCCGAGCCATTGGAGTCATGGCTTGCGGATTTTTGATGGTGTTCGGATTCTACCTGCTGTGGATCGATTTCGTCGCGCCCGCGTTCAACAAAGAAGAGAAGTGAATTGCCCGCGGCAATGCCTTGGGACTTCTGCACGCGGAAAAGCGAACGCCACCTGCGCAGGCTTGGCTGCGTTGTGCCGCCCGCTGACGTGCTGAGCGCAGGACCCACGCAACGTCAGCCAATCGTGCAAGATCGAATTGGGCGATGCGCTCGCTTTGCCCATCCCGCGCTCACGATTGCAGCCACGCGGTGACGCCGAGCATCACGACCGTCAGCAGCAGCGCAACCGGACGGCGCAAGAGCCATTTGATCAAGTTGATCGCGATGCTTGCGAGGGCGAGAAGAGCTAGGCCCTGAAGGGTGCTTTCGATCATGACACGCCAACATTTTTCACGCTGCAAATTATTCTCGATGCGCGTGAAATGCATTCCCCTCTCGAATACCTATCGCACCCGACTCTGTCTCGAATTGATACACGCGCGTCACGCCTCGCGTTTGCGCTTCAACGAAGGTTCAGAAACAATGCATCGTGGGAGCTGGGTCTACCGAACAGGGAGATTCACAAAATGATGTACCGATCAATGGTGCTGGCAGTCGCGGCTCTCTCGTCTGTGCAAGCTTCGGCAGCCGATCTGCAATCGGTCTACGTGGCGCCGGGAGGAGTCTTTATATCGTCGGGACACGTCTATGTCGCGCCGGGTGTCGCAAACGCACCGCCGCCTTACGTTGAACCGGGTCCTGCGTATGCACCGGGTTATGTGGCGCCGGCTCCTGCGTACGCACCGGGCTATGTGACGCCGTATGCCCCCGGTTATCTGACGCCACGGCCCGTGTACCGGGCGCCTGCGTATTATGGAGCAGGATCGGTCTACGCCCCGCCGCCCTATATCGAGCGCGGACCGGCCTATGTGTCCCCTTACGCGGCGGAATTCGCACCGCGGCCGCCGGCCGCCCTGCCCTATGACGGCGGCGGCCGTTGCGTCGACGGCTACGGCCGGGTGGCATTCTGCCGCTGAGGCGTTGCTGCCGCCCGTCGCCAGAAGCCGGCGCAAACTGCTGTTGAGCAACCCGAGACCGCAAGGGCGCTTGTCTGCCCAACGTGGTCATTCGGGTCGGTTCAAGGCATATCGATTTCGACGCAAATTGACGCCTCCCTGCTCGCGATTTGTTTCGCGGGCAGGGTTCTATGTGCCATGGCCCGACCGCACCAGGCGCGTCACCTTGCTCTTCAGAGGAGCAACATGAAGGTTCTGATTTCAGGCGCCGGAATAGCGGGACTCACGGCCGCCTATTGGCTGCGGCGCTACGGGTTTGCTCCGACCATCGTCGAGCGGGCACCATCATTGCTGACCGGGGGCTATAAGATCGATGTCCGCGGGACCGCCCTGCAGGTCCTCAGGCGAATGGGCATTCATGATGCGGTCGTTGCGGCAAGCACCGACATGCAGGGCGCATTGCTCGTCGATAGAGACGGCAACGTCATCAAAGAAATGAGCGGAGATGAATTTGGCCATCGCGTGAGCGAAGATTTGGAGATCGTTCGCGGTACGTTATGTCGGATCCTGATGGACCACATTGCGGATGCGGAATTCATCTTCGGCGATTCAATTCGGGTCATCTCTCAATCGTCCGATAGCGTCCAGGTCGAGTTCACAAGGAATGGCCCACGCAAATTCGATCTGGTGATCGGCGCCGATGGACTTCACTCGAATGTGCGGCGAATCGTATTCGGCGATGAACCGCGTTTTCTGCGTGAGCTGGGTTTGTATCTATGCGTGTATACGGTGCCGAACTATCTGAATTTGGACCGGATGGAAATGCAATACACCGAGTTGGGGAGGGTGGCTGCGATCTGGAGCGCGCGCGGTGACGCCAATGCCAAAGCATGTCTTGGCTTTGTTGCGCCGCCCGCTCAGGTCGATCTGCGCAACAGAGTTCGGCTGCAGCAGGTGCTCACAGATGTCTATCAGGGAATCGGCGGGGAGGTTCCCAGGTTGCTGGAGATGATGCCCAGTGCGTCCGACTTGTACTTCGACGCCGCGGCGCAAATCTCGATGGCCCACTGGTCGCAAGGTCGAGTTGTCCTGGTGGGAGACGCCGGTTATTGCGCGTCACCCATGTCCGGTCAGGGCACGAGTCTCGCGCTCATTGGCGCCTATGTGCTGGCCGGTGAATTGGCTGCGGCATCCGGCGATTATCAAACGGCATTTCAACAATATGAAAAGGAGATGCGTCCGTTTGTTGAACTCAATCAGGCGCTCGGACTCAAATCTGCAAACCTGATGAAATCCAGAGAGAAGAAGAGTGTATCTGCATGGCTGCTCGAGCAGGTGATGCGGATTGCACCTGGTCGCATGATCAAATTTTTCATCAATCGCTCCACGCGACGGATACACGAGGCTGCCAGCGCCATCACCCTCAAGGATTACGGTTTGTCTTTGCACAGCCGATGAGCTGCCCTTTCCGCATTCGCAAAACCTGGAGCATGATCCCGAAAAGTGTGCTGCGGTTTTCGGAAAAGATCAGGCTCAAACAAAAAGCTAAAGCGGGATGACGGTTCGAGGAAAGGTCATCCCGCTTTAGCCGACGCGACTGTCCCGAACGCGGACGTTCGGGAGCGGGCCGGTTCAAGACACACTTGACGCAAATTGACAGCATTCAGGGACGCGGCGCCTGCGGGCATACTTCAGTCCCGAGACCGAAGCATCGCCATCGCGCGGCGGCGCCGAACAGAGAAATCGCTTTGCAGGCTCTCTTCTCGCCGCCCCCGGCATTTTCAGCCAACCGTTCGGCAATACCTCCGGCTGATTTACGCCCTGCCCGGAGACCAACAGGATGGCAGTCGCTGCAACGCGATGCGAGGCGGAGGTACGGCCATGTCACCATCGTTCCTGCTGGCTGAAGGCCTGGATGCCGGCGATGTCGAGATGCTGTGGATTCTCGCCGCCGCGTTCACGCCGGGCATCGTCGGCATGCTGCTCATGATCTTTGCGCTCTGGCTGCCGGACCACGAACACGTGCCGTTGCAGGACCTCAAGGATCGCCAACGCAAGCCCGATCACGCAAACGATGACGACCATGATTGGCGGCGCGCCGCTTGATGCAGCGCGATTTCAAGGCAGCCTTGCTGCTACGGGCGCATAGGCCTCGGTGGCGCGCCTGCCCCACTGAGATTCGAGAACGGCACGCCGGTCCTCGCCATTTTCAGATGCTTGCTGCGCACGACAAAGGTGCTCGCCGCCATGTCGCCGAGCCGTTGCCGGTGCTGCGATGCGAGCACGGCGATCGCGGCCGGAATGGCCCCCATCAGGAGTGGATTGACCTCGATCAGGCGCAGCAGCGTGCGCAACAGCGCCCTGCCGATCCCGGGCGGCCGCCCGTCCCGATCGATGATGACTAGGCCGGTCAGAAGCTTGCCGAGCGTGCGTCCCCAGAATGCCTCGCCGACGGGAAAATACAGGATGGCCACGGCGAGCCCAATCAGCAACGCCGCGCCGAGAACATAGTCCGGCACGACGCCACGACTGGCCGGCGCAATGACCGCCGGCGCAAGCACAAGCAGCAGCACGACGACCAGATCGATCCAGCAACCGAGCCAGCGCAGGAGCAGATAGAAGACGAGGTTCGATTGCTGGACTAGGTCTTCAGGTTTCACGAACGGGACAGGTGAAATGCCTTGGGACATCCGGTTCCCCCTCCCAGGCGCGCGATGATTGCGACGGCGGTTTTACTCTATTCGCACGCGTGAAGCGGCGTCAATCGAGCCTCGAAGGGCACCACACCGTGTTACGGCGGTAGCGGCGTGCGATGATCTAGTCCTTGACGACGATCAGGACGGTTTGCGCTGTGGCCGCCGACCATGGATACGTCCCGTTGCAGCATCTCGACGATTGCCAACGCAAGCCCCGCCACGCAAACGATGATGACCGTGATTGGCGGCGCGCCGCATGATGCAGCGCGAATTCACGCGAGCCTTCTTGCTATGAGCGCATCGACCGCGGTGGCGCGCCTGCGCCACTGAGATTCGGGAACGTCGCGCCGAGCCTCGCCATTCTCAGATGCTTACTGCGCACGACATAGGTCTGCGCCGCCATGTCGCCGAGCCGTTGGCGGTGCTGCGATGCGAGTACGGCGATTCCGGCCGGAATGCCTCCCATCAGCAGCGGGTTGGCCTCGATCAGGCGCAGCAGCATGCGCAACAGCGCCTTGCCGATCCCGGGCCGCCGCCCATCCCGATCGATGATGACGAGGCCGCTCAGAAGCTTGCCGAGCGTGCGTCCCCAGAATGCTTCGCAGACCGGAAGATAGAGAATGGCCGCAGCGAACCAGATAAGGATTGTCGCCTGATAGGCCCTATTGTCGAGAATATGGTTCGGCACGACGTCACGAAGGATCGGCCACGCAAGCACAAGCAGCAGCACGACCACCATATCGATCCACCAGCCGAACCAGCGCAGGAGCAGATAGAAAGCAAGATTCGATTGCTGGACCAGATCTTCAGGCTTCACGATCCGCCCCGCTGCAATGCCTTGCGCCATTGTCCCCCCACCACGCTGAACCGCCGGTTCAACCAGCGCCGCCCTCAACCATGCCACACCTATGCGACCACGCCTACCCGATCTTCACCAGCGCGCCGCCGTCAACCGGCAGCGCCACGCCGGTGATGAAATTCGCCTCGTCGGAAGCGAGGAACAGCGCAGCATTGGCGACGTCCCAGGCGGTGCCCATGCGCTTGCGCAGCGGCACCTTGGCGTCGCGCGCGGCGGCGACCTCGGCGCGGCTCTTGCCGGAGACGCGCGCCCGCGTGTCGACCGCCATCGGCGTGTCGATCAGCCCGGGCATAATGACGTTGGCGCGGATGCCGTACTCGGCGTTCTCGATGGCGACCTGCTGGGTGAAAGCGATCATCGCTGCCTTGGTCGCCTTGTAGCTGACGTAGGGGTAGACCTCCCAGGCGGCGACCGACGAGATCGTCAGGATCACGCCCGCGCGCTGCGCGCGCATGACCGGGATCACCTGCTTGCAGGCCATCACCGCGCCGCGCAGGTTGACCGCGCAGATCCTATCGAACGCCTCCTCGGTGATCTTCTCGAGCGGCGCGTCGCCGCCGCCGAGGCTCATGCCGACGTTGTAGTGCAGAATGTCGATGCGGCCGAACCGGCGGCGTGCCTCCGCCATGGCTGCGGCGAGCGTCGCCTCACGGGTGACGTCGGCCTCGAACGCCGCGCATTCGCCGGCGCCGCCCTGCGCCACCATGGCGGCGGTCTCCTCGGCGGAGGCGAGCCGGTTGTCGACCGCGAGCACGCGCGCCCCCTCCTGCGCGAAGCGCAGCACGGTGGCGCGGCCGTTGCCCATGCCCTCGCCCGGCGACTGCCCGGCGCCGATGACGACCGCGGTCTTGTTCTTGAGGCGCATCGGGGGAGTGTAGCGCACGGGACGCGGAAGCGAAGCCTGTTTCGTGCACGCGCCGGGGCGCCCGACCTCGACCGCGGTGCGGCCCGAGCTTGCAGGCTGGCCGGCTTGGGGCAATGATCCATGGTTGCCTTGCCTTGCCATTTTGATCTCCTATGAACGTCACGCGCTTGATGCCAAATTGGGGGGAGCAGCGCCGTGCCTTTGATCCTTGCCTTCTTCGTCGCTCTGGTTTTGGCACTCATCGTCTACCGCTTGTTCTTCAACCGCATCCCGCGGCTTCCGCGCACCGGCCGAGACTGGGGATCGACTGGCAGCAACGACCCGCGCGTGGCGGTGGCTGCCATGATGTATGCGGTGGCAACCGAGGAAGGTCCGCTGACCCCTGAGAAGGAGCGGCGCATCCTTGCCCAGCTTACCTCCAGGGTCGGACTTGGGCCTGAGCTGGCGCGAACGTGCCTCACAGGCGGCAAGCGCCTGGCCAGAGACCTTCGCGGCGACCTCAATTCACGCCTGCATCAGCTCGTCGCGCCGATCGAGACCCGATGCAGCCCGGAGGAAAAGCGCGACGTCGTCGACATGCTGCGTCTGATTGCCGGGCCGAGCGCTGAGCGCCTGGGGCCTGTGCGCGATGGCCTCGGCCGCCTCTCCTCGTCGTTGTTGCATAGCTAGCGGCCCATGCCCGTCTGCGACTGCGGCCGGACCACCGACCGGTTGCGCCGATCTAGTACTAGTGGGTGGTATGCCCTGTGAGCGCTGTGGTGCCCGCTGTCACGAGTTCTTTCGCTCAAAGGCGCATCGAGAATCGACGCTTCCCGGCATCTCGAGAGCGAGATAACGGCTGAACATGAATTTTTTGTATTCCGAGAACCGACCGTGCGTGTCGCGAGACTAATGCCTGCGGACCCGCAATCACAGCGGGAGCGAGCCAAGCTTTGCAGCGTCTCCTGTGCGACTGCCCTCGAGATTTTGCTGCCCGCAGAAAGGCTGAGGCGATGACGAGGAGAGCAGCGCTTCCGATCAGAGTGGTGGTGGTGGCTGACGACAGCGATGGATCGGTCGTGACCATGCCTGAGCGACGTGAGCAACTTCATCTGCCGTTGCGCGCGAGAAGCGTGGCGACAGCGATATCCTGCCCAAGGCCCGAGCAGCAGTCTCCGGTCCGTTCGTCGCGCCGTGCGATGCTCACCGGCCTGCGTGAGATCATGGCGCAGTGGCGACGACGTGTCCGTATGCGCAATGAGCTGATGACCCTCGGCGACCGCGATCTCCGCGATATCGGCTGGACCAGAGCCGAACTGGAAGCTGAATGCCGCAAGCCGTTTTGGCGTGCATGACATGGCGGCTCGCGAAGCCCGCCGTAGAATCTTATCGAGTCTCATGTTGTTTGAATGATTTCAGCGGTGCCATTGTCGGATGTAGTTCATATCGTCCTGAGTTGCCCAACTGCGGCCTATGAGGGGTGCCATGCCGCGGATTGGAGCGGATCGTCCGGCTTGATCGAAGGCCATCATCCCTTTCGCTGCAACGCCGCGATATATCCGGACTCGGGGGATGAGCAGGCTCGTTAAGTTCTCGGTCTCGGATTGTCCTTGTTTGGAGCCTGGAAGTCTTGCAGAAGTGCACGGTTGGGGGATCCATGACGTCTCATTTTTCGACGATTGGCCTGCCAGTCGCCTCCGAGGAGGACATGAATGCGCTGGCCAATCGCGTCGGCCCCCTTGCGGAACCGTTGGCTGCTCCGAATGGTGTGTACTTTCGCTGGTCGGACCCGAGCGGTGCGGAACTCTGGCTTCAGGTAAACGCGAACAACGAAGTCATCGGGATGAACCCCCACTACGCTGGCCGATCAGCAGTGCGGGTCGGGTTGACCGCTCGGCTCCCTTCAGCCGGGCCGAGCGAACTCGACGGCTCCTTCCACGGCTGGGCCGACCCCGCGGACGACGTGCCCGAGACCGGGTGCTACCCGTTCGTTTTCGATGCGCCAGACTACCGACTGCACGAGGAGCTGTCGCTGCCGGCGCGAAGCGAGGTTCAGATTGCGGCGTTTGCTCACGAGATCGCCGCGTTCGAGAGCGTAGCCGCCTACGAGGCGAGCCAGACGGGCGATCTCAAGCTTGCGTCGCAGTCGTTCATCCCCTCTGGGCTGTTCACACCGGCTGATTCCACCGTGCCGATCCCGGCGCAGGCGATTTTCGCCGGTCATGTGCTTGCCGCGGACGAGAAGATCAATGTGCTGACAGGCGGCGCGTTCTATTGGACGCTCGTCGAAACCCTCGGCGGTGCCTACGACGTGGTGATTGACTCAACTCTGCTCCCTGGCGTGCCTGCGGTCGGCGGCGTGATATCGGGTTCATTCTGGCTGTCCGGGCGGATCATGGCCCGGTCTCAGAGCTGACTCAGAGCTCGCTAGCACAATGCGGCCGCGATCGGTGGGGATGCAGAGTCGCAACCGCTTGCACGTCAGCTTTCGAGGGGTAAAGCTGGCCCATTGTGCTCACTTTGACTTTTGCCGGTCATGCCCCACATGCGACATGGGCAGGGTTGGAATCGCCGAACCCAAGGCTATGGAATGAACCACCGGCCTATTCTGGTTTGATGCCTGCGAACTTGATCACCCTTGCCCACTTGTCGGTTTCCGCGGCGACAAATCGTCTGAACTCGACTTGCGAGAGAGGAAAGGCAGTGGCGCCCAATTCGGAGAATCGGGTCGTTAAACCGGGATCGGCGAGGCCCGCAGTGATCTCTTTGTAGAGTTTTTCGATGATTTCGGCGGGCGTACTCTTGGGCGCGCCGATCCCCCAAAATCCGCTCGCCTCATACCCCGCGATAAAATCTCCCACGGTCGGGATCTCCGGCAAAGCCTCCGAGCGTTCCGCCGCGGTTACGGCCAGTGCACGTAACTTCCCTGCCTTGATGTGCTCGATAGACCCGCTCAGTGAACTGAAGTAAATCTGAACGCGACCGCCGAGCAAGTCAGTGAGGGCGGGCGCGTCGCCGCGATATGGCACATGAAACATGTCGATGCCGGCCATCATCTTGAACAACTCGGCGGCCACGTGCGGCGGGGTGCCAACGCCGGCCGAAGCCAAATTGATCTTGCCTGGGTTTGCCTTTGCATAGGCGATCAATTCGGGAACCGTCTTGGCCGAAAACGATGGATTGACCACTATGACATACGTCCCGCGGGCGATGCTGGCGGTCGGCGCTATGTCCCGGACAAAATTGAAATTGAGTTTGTCGTAGAGCGCTGCGTTAATTACCTGCGGCGATCCAACCAAGAGCAGAGTATAGCCGTCCGGTGCCGCTTTCGCGACCGCCTCAGTGGCGGTATTCGTGCCAGCGCCTGGTCGGTTTTCGACGACGAATTGCTGACCAAGCCGCTGCGAGAGCCATTGTCCCATCAGACGCGCGGCGGCGTCGGTCCCTCCGCCAGGCGGAAATCCGACGATTAAATGCACTGGCCGCATCGGATATGTTTGCGCACCCGCGGTCGGGGACAGCGCTGATGCTGCCGCAGCTGCTCCGGCCAGTTCAAGAAATCGACGGCGGTTCATCGCTCGTACCCTCCAAGGAATGCAAGAGTCCGTCGCTACGCTGGACCGTAATACTGGAGGCGCATAATGTCCTTGATTCAGACCTGAATTATTCTGAATCACGACGGTTCGATTGATGGATCGTACGGTCAGCCTTGGCCAGTTCCGGCTCGATCTTGGCGGACGCGCACTGTCGCGTAGCGGGAAACCAGTGGCGCTCGGCAACCGTGCGATGGAAATCCTGTGCGTGCTCGCTGCGGCGAAGGGCGAGGTCGTCAGCAAGGACGAGTTGATGAACCGCGTATGGCCAGGGGTCGTCGTCGAAGAAAACACCATACAGGTCCATGTTTCGGCGCTGAGAAAGGCGCTGGACGAGGCGAGCACGGGCCAACGGCACGTGGTAACCATCCCTGGTCACGGCTACCGGCTCGTCGGCCTCAGCTCGGCGTCGAACGAGGCCGCAGGTCCGACACTGCCCGACAAACCGTCCATCGCTGTTCTGCCCTTCCAGAGTATGAGCGCTGACCCAGAGCAGGGATACTTTGCCGACGGGGTCGTCGAAGAGATAATCACGGCCTTGTCCCGTTTCTCGGGCCTATTCGTCATCGCGCAGAATTCCAGCTTTACTTATAAGGGACGAGCGATTGACGTGAAGCAGGTCGGCCGCGAACTTGGAGTGCGCTATGTGCTCGAAGGTAGTGTAAGGCGAGACCGCGAGCGTGTGCGTATCACGGGACAGCTCATCGACGCCGCAACCGGTGTGCATTTGTGGGCAGATCGCTTCGACGGAGAGCTTAAGGACATCTTTGGTGTGCAGGACCAACTGACTGCGAGCGTTGTGGGTGCAATCGCGCCCAAGCTCGAGCAGGCGGAGATCGAGCGCGCCAAGCGCAAGCCGACAGAGAGTCTGGATGCCTACGAATACTATCTCCGAGGGAAGGCGAGCTTCCATCAATGGACGCGGGACGGCAACAACGATGCGCTGCATTTGTTCCTCCGGGCGACCCAGATCGATTCAGATTTTGCTGCCGCCTACGGCATGGCGGCACTGTGCTATGCGCAACGCATGATGAATGGCTGGATGATCGATCGCCAGCAAGAGGTCACCGAAACTGCCCAACTGGCGGAGCGCGCAGTCAAGCTCGGAAAGGATGACTCCGTTGCGCTTTCCAGCGCTGGAATCGCGCGCCTTCGTGTCGTCGGCGACATTGATGGGGCCGCCGCTCTCGTTGATCGTGCTCTCACGCTCAATCCAAATCTCGCTCAGGCTTGGTACGGCGCGAGCGTTGTAAAAAACTGCAGCGGTGAGCCGGAGGTTGCGCTCCAATACTTGAATCACGCCATGCGCCTGAGTCCCATCGATCCGCTCATGTACAACATGCACACCGGGACCGGGCTCGCCCATTTTTTAGCGGGTCGTTATGATGAAGCGTCGTCATGGGCTGAACGGGCGTTGCTAGACAATCCGAATTTTTACCCGGCACTGCGAGTAGCCGCGGCAAGTCACGCGCTTGCCGGAAGACTGGAGCAGGCGAAGAAGGCAATGGGGCGCTTGCGTCGCCTCGATCCCGCGCTTCGAATTTCGCATGTCAGAGATATTTTGCCGCTACGCCGCGCCAAGGATTTTTCCAGATGGGTCGAGGGTCTGCGATTGGCAGGGCTGCCGGAGTAAAGACCGCTTGTGGGCCAGAAGGCGACATATGCCCTCTTTCGGGGAATTAGCTGCTGATCTAACCCTAGGCAAAGGCGCGCTCAAAACCGCTCAGGCAAGGACGGTTCTCGGCGACGGGGAGTGCCAAAGGTGAGATTTTTCCGCAAGTCCTCGGGTCTTCCGCGCCGGATTGGTGATGAGGCCATGGTCACGAGAACCGGGACCTGCGCTTGCGGGCAACTCCGCGTCAAGTGTGCAGGTGATCCTGTCAAGGTTTCACTGTGTCATTGCTTGGACTGCCAAAAGCGAACAGGCAGCACGTACGGCATAGCCGCGTTTTTTCCTCGTAAAAATATTGAAGCGGATGGGCTGTTTCGAACTTATAGACGGAATTCCGACAGCGGATTTGCCGTGAACTTCCACTTTTGCCCCAGTTGCGGCTCTACGGTATTTTGGGAGCCGGAGCGCAATCCCGATACCATTGCCGTCGCAGTGGGTTCGTTTGCTGACCCCACATTTCCTGCGCCCTCGCAATCCGTCTACAACGAGCGCCGTCACCCCTGGGTATCAGCCTTGAACTGAGAGCTGCCAAGGCAGCTTCGCGAGGGCGAGTGCGCGCGGACCATGCCATCCAGCGATCCGTATAATCCGCTGACATGTCGCCTCCTGGGTCATTAGCGTCGTTTCGCAAATGGGGCGAGCACGCCTGCTTTACCCGCAATGGCAGCCATCACAGCGGACATGCCTTGAAGTCCGCTGCACCGCGAAACCTGGGTAGGCGGTATTTGCGCACGGTCTGTTGCGCGAAAACAAGGGCGGCGGGAAGGGCTTGGCGAAATCTGCAGGAAATCTCAGGGAAAATTCAGCAGCGCCGTCAAGCAATGTCGCCGGCATGCCGCTAGAAGCGCGCTCGGCAAGCACGCTCGGCGCCAGCTGTCGGCTGGGCGTGTTTACGCGCGTCGAGAGGCGCGCGATGGGCGTGACCGGCCGCGGCGTAAGGAACGTCGAATTATCGCAACGCTAATCCACCATACGCTTCGCGCGATCAGAATATCGGAGACCCGATGAGAATCCCACGCCGTCAATTTCTGCAGCTTGCGGGAGCCACAGCCGCTCTTCCAGTTATGGCGCGCACCGCAGGGGCGCAAAGCTGGCCGACCAGAACGATCCGCGTCATCGTCCCGCTTTCGGCGGGCAGCACCATCGACGTCGTGGCGCGCATCGTGCTCGAGCTGCTCTCGCAACAGCTTGGCCGTTCGATGGTGGTGGAAAATCGAGGCGGCGCGGGCGGAATGACGGGGACCGCCGCGGTCGCCAAGGCCGAACCCGACGGCTACACGGTCCTGATCCACTCCTCGGCGTTCTCCGCAATACCCGCCATCTATGCGAATGTGCCCTACGACGCCGCCCACGATTTTGCTGCCGTCGCTTCGCTCGGCAGCACACCCAATGTCATCGTGGTCTCGCCGGATAAGGCGATCAAGACATTGCAAGAGCTCGTCGCCGCGGCCAAGGCCAAGGCCGGTACCATCACTTACGCTACGGCGGGCGTGGGGTCGGCGACCCATCTGAGCACGGAGCGCTTCCGCTTCGGCGCCGGATTTGAAGGCATCCACGTTCCCTTCCGAGGAATGCCCGAAGCGCTCACCGAAGTCATGACCGGGCGTGTAGACTTCTCCTGCTCCAGCTTTGCCGCTGCTCTCCCGTTCGTCCGCGATGGCAAGCTCATTGCCCTTGCGGTCACCACGCCGAAGCGAAGCTCGGTCCTGCCCGACGTGCCGACGACGCTCGAGGCCGGCTACGCCAACGCCGACTACACGTTCTGGACTGGGATGTTCCTGCCGGCCAAGACGCCGCGTGAGATCGTCGAGCGGTTGCACCGAGAAACGCAGAAAGCGCTGCGCGCGCCGGGCATGCCGGAGAAGCTCGCTCAGCATGGGGTCGAGCCCATGCCCATCTCGTCTGAATCGTTCGATGCACTGATCAGGAACGAGATCGAGACCAATATCGCCCTGATGAAGACGGCAGGCATCAAGCCGACGTGACGCCGAGGGCTGCCCCCAACGTCCGTTCGGGGATCATTAGCCGAGATTCCGCAGTGGCCGTTCAATGTCCGCTTCAGCCCCTGAGAGTGGACATCGCGTGTTAATGAGTACGCGCCTAATCTTTCACGAGCCCGTCGACATATCGAAGAAGATTTTAGCCAACAGGAGGATTGCGATGCGGGGCCCTGCGATTGCTATCGTTGGCATCGGACTGTCTGTCGCCGCGCCCGTATGGGGGGGCGGACCGGAGGTCACCGGTGCCGGCTCTACGTTCGTCGATCCTTTGATGGCTAGGTGGGCGGGCGCTTATCGCGAGAAGACCGGCATAGCCGTCAAGTATGATTCAGTCGGGTCGGGCATGGGCATCACTCAAATTAAGGCCGGCAAAGTTGATTTTGGCGCCTCCGACATGCCGATGAAATCCGATGATCTTGGGACGGTCGGGTTCGGACAATTTCCAATTGTAATCGGGGGCGTGGTTCCTGTCGTCAATCTCGAAGGCGTAACGTCTGGTCAGATCCGATTCACCGGGCCGGTGCTGGCGGACATCTTTCTTGGCAAGCTCAAGAAGTGGAGCGATCCTGCGATTCAGGGCCTCAACCCCGATCTAAAGCTACCGGATGGGCCTATTACTATCGTGCACCGGCTCGATAGCTCGGGCACCACGTTCAACTGGGCGAACTACCTGTCGAAGGTGAGCGCAGAGTGGCGCGACAAGGTTGGCGAAGGAGCGAGCCTGGATTGGCCGGCTGGTGTGGCCGGAAAAGGAAATGAGGGAGTCGCGACCTTCGTCAACCGACTCAAGCGTTCCATTGGCTACGTCGAATACACCTACGCCCTGAAATACAAAATGATCGTTGGCCTTATCCAGAACTCGGCCGGTCGTTTTGTGAAGCCCGATGCAAGTAGCTTTCAGGCCGCGGCCGAAAGTGCGGACTGGGCTAACACGAAGGATTTCTACCTCGTCATGACAAACGCTGGGGGCGAGAACGCCTATCCGGTGACGGCGACGACGTTCATTCTCATGCATAGGAAGTCCAGAGATGGCGAGCGCGCGTATGCGGCGTTTGATTTCTTTCGCTGGGCTCTCACAGAGGGCTCCGCGCAAGCCAAAGAGCTAGACTACGTCCCGTTGCCGGGTTCCCTGGTCGAGCAGATTGGGGCTTATTGGAAGACCAATTTTCAATAAGAAGGCCGCGCCGTTGGCGTGACACGACATCCGCCTGAATTCAGGTGTCGCCTAGGTCTGGCGAGAGTCCGGTCCTGGCCTGAACCGGAGTTCACCGACTCGCGCCACTCAGGTCTGCTAGTAACCCCTTGATGGCAATCGGGGCGCTGTATCCTGTGGCACTAAACCAGTAAGGTGATGGGCCCTGGTCACGAGAACCGGGACCTGCGCTTGCGGGCAACTCCGCGTCGAGTGTGCAGGCGATCCTGTCAAGGTTTCATTGTGTCATTGCTTGGACTGCCAAAAGCGAACAGGCAGCACGTACGGCATAGCCGCGTTTTTTCCTCGTAAAAATGTTGAAGCGGACGGGCTCTTTCGAACTTATAGACGGAATTCCGACAGCGGATTTGCAGTGAACTTCCACTTTTGCCCCAGTTGCGGCTCTACGGTATTTTGGGAGCCGGAGCGGAATCCCGATACCATTGCCGTTGCAGTGGGTTCGTTTGCTGATCCCACATTCCCTGCGCCCTCGCAATCCGTCTACAACGAGCGCCGTCACACCTGGGTGTCAGCCTTGAACTGAGAGCTGCCATTCATCAGCAAATATCTTGGCTCCTGACCCATCTCGGCTGCATCAGCCTCTATGCGTTGGACTCGAAAGCTTCGGCTAGTGCAACCGTCGATCCAGTATGAATGCCATCAGCGACGATCCCCTTCCGATAGCACGACCGTAAGCCATTCGATTCGCTGTCGAATTCGTTGAGCGGAAATCGTCCTGAGCTACAGATGACGACTCGCGGACCATGCCATCCAGCAAGTGTCCTCGGGCTTGGCCCACCTTGACAGGGCCGGCAAAACTGACATAATTCTGTTGATCAGACTTCTTTTGATCAGATATCTGTCATCATGGCTCGAACTCATTCCAAACCGAACTGGTTTCGACCCGCTCCTCCTGACCCAGCGGTGCCAGCACCTTACCGGCTCCCGCTTCCGCTGGCCCGCCAGTTCCTACAGATTTGTATGAGCTCACAAGCCGAAGCCCTGGCTGGAGAAGTGGTCGCAGCCCCGTCGCGGCACGCTGCGCTCGCCTGCATCGATGATTTTCCGGGCATCGAACAGCGCCGACTAGCCGCCATGATCAACGCCGATCGGACCAACGCCGTGCAGATCGTGGACGAGCTTGAGGAGGCCGGTCTCGTCGATCGGCGCATTAGCCCAACTGATCGGCGCGCACGCGAACTGTGGATTACCGCCCGTGGTCGGGCCCTGCGCCAGCGGCTACGGCCTAAGGCGATGGAATCGCAAACGCGCGTACTCGCCTGCTTGTCTGCGGCCGAGCAAGACAAGCTTATTGACCTGCTCGCTCGCGTTATCGGGGCAAACCAAGACCTATTGCGGCCTGGTGCCGGGCGCCGGCGACCCTCGCCAAAATCACGCTCTTCGACGGTGAACGACGAAGGAGGCACTCATGATGGGACGCGCAATGCGGCTTCGCCCCGCCGGAATGCTTTTTCTCGCCGAGCTCGCGTTGATCGTCTCGCCGGCTGACACTTCGGCCTGGCCAGACCGGACCGTGCGAGTGATCACACCGAATCCGCCCGGCACTACGCTTGATATCGTAACGCGGCTCTTTGCCGATCGGCTTGCCGCGCGTTGGACTCGGGCGGTCGTCGTTGAAAACATTCCCGGTGCCGATGGCACTCTTGCCGCAAGGGAATTTGTCGCCAAACGCGACAATCACACGCTGCTCTATTCCTTCCCTGGGTTGATCACCATAAACCCGTTGACGTATGCCAATCTGCCGTATGATCCGTCCCGAGATCTTGTGCCGATTGCCTCGACTTCTGACAACTATGTGGCAATCGCAGCCTCTGGAAATCTGAAAATCAAATCCGTTGCCGAACTGACGTGGCTCGCTCGCATGCGCACGGGCCGGCTGACCTGGGCGGCTACGCCGGGGATTCCATACTTTGCGCTGCTCGGAATGCAGCAAAGTATCGGCATATCCATGACCCAGGTGCCTTATCGCGACTTCAATCAGGCGTTGGTCGACCTAGGCGAGGGGCGCATCGATGCAGTCGCGACCGGCGCGACACCCCTTCTGTCATATCTCGAGACCGGCAAAGTTACACTGCTGGCCGTCGTCAATCGCCAACGCGCTTCTTTTGCCGCCGAAATTCCCACGATGGCTGAGTCAGGTTTTGCTGATCTCACATTTGACGCCGTGACCGGCTTCTTTGGATGGTTTGATATGCCAACCGACCTGCGCGAGCGCATTGCTTTCGATATTCAAACGACAGCTGCCGAACCTGCTACTCAGGAGCGCTTACTTAAGGTGGGTGCGGTGCCCCGCGGCAGCACTCCCGCTGAGTTCGCCGCGGTTATTGAGGAGCAGCGTGCCAAGATCGCCCACATCGTCCGAACAATAGGCCTGCGGCCAACCCAGTGATGCGGTCGCAGCACCCAACAGGATAATGGCTGTGGACACTTCTACGCTCACTGCCGACCGGATCAAGAATCTTGCCTTTGCATTCAGAGAGGCAAAGGTCGTCCTGAGTGCGGTTGAGTTGGGACTGTTTACCGTACTCGCTGAAGGACCTCTCGCTCTCGAAGAGCTGAGGGACCGAATAGCCATCAATCCACGCGGCGCCCGGGATTTCTTCGATGCGCTTGTGGCGGTCGGCCTTCTCCAACGCAACGAGGACGGTCTTTACGCCAACAGCGCTGATAGCGATCTCTACCTCGATCGCCGTAAGGACACTTATATCGGCGGAGAACTGGACCATGCCAACACCCAATTGTACGGCAGGTGGCTTTCGCTGACCTCGGGGTTGCGTACCGGGGAGCCGCAGACTGGGGCGGGACCAGCCGGCAATTACCCTGGGTTCTATTCCGATCCTGTCGGCCTCGACGCTTTCCTGAGGGCAATGACAGGCGCCACTCTGCTGCCGGCGAAAGCGTTGACACTCAAATTTCCTTGGCGAGGCTACGCGACTGTCGTCGATATTGGCTGCGCGCAGGGTTGTCTGCCCGTCCAGATTGCGCAAGCGCACGGGCATATCAGCGGAGGTGGTTTTGATCTGAGTCAGGTAAAGCCGGCGTTTGAAGCCTATGTGCGGAAGCACCATCTCGAAGGTCGCTTGCAGTTTTATGGTGGAGATTTCTTTCGCGTCCCGTTGCCCCGCGCGGACGTGTTGGTCATGGGACGCGTGTTGCATAATTGGGACCTTACGCGAAAAAAAGTGCTATTGCGCAAAGCGTACGAAGCGCTTCCGGTGGGCGGCGCGCTGGTCGTTTACGAACGCATGATCGATGATGAACGGCGTCAGAATGCTTCCGGTCTGTTGTCAAGCCTGAACATGCTGGTCATGACCGCTGGCGGTTTCGACTACACGGCTGCCGACTGCATCGATTGGATGCGGGAGGTTGGATTTCATGACATAGGGCGCGACATGCTGACCACTGAACAGTCCATGGTTGTCGGTACCAAATGACTTTCTGTCGCTTCGGCACGCCTGTTGGCGATTTTCGCTTTTGGCCGATGCTGTCGAAAAAAAGCGGCGGGCGCTGAGCGCGACCGGCCTGCTCTATCTCCGGATGCGGCGCTTGCCGCTTTGACCCTTCGCGTCGACCCAGCATGAACGCCACCGGCGACGACCCCTCCGCCGGCAGCACGACGGCAAGCCATTCGATTTGCTTGTAGAATTCGTTGAGCGGACATCGTCGTGACGCTACAGATGACGAGTCGTCCGCAGGACGACGAGTCGTCCGCAGGAGGAATCGATGATGACGCTTGACGAAGCACGCAGTCAGCTCACGACCGCAAACCACATTCTCGCCCGCGAGGGCGTGCTCGACGCGTTCGGTCACGTGAGCATGCGTCACCCATCGAATCCCGCCCGCTATCTGCTTGCCCGTTCACGCAGTCCGGAATTGATCGAA
>Ga0066903_100001075_pt1 | contig 19198 bp, 18 predicted proteins | sample PanSoiMetaGPlot1_FD_67491 | JGI IMG/M metagenome (GOLD analysis project Ga0066903, IMG submission 67491) | Tropical forest soil microbial communities from Panama analyzed to predict greenhouse gas emissions - Panama Soil - Plot 1 (version 2) | ecosystem: Environmental > Terrestrial > Soil >... | reverse complement strand
TCACGCTTACACGCCGAAGGCGATTCGCCGTTCCATTGAGGCGGGCGTGAAATGCATCGAACACGGCCATCTCATGGATGAAGCCACCGCAAAGCTGATGGCCGAGAAGAAGATCTGGCTGAGTACGCAACCGTTTCCGCCTGAAATGGCTGACGTGTTTCCACCGGGATCATCCGAGCGGGCTAAGTTCGAGGAGGTGCTAAAGGGGATGGATAGTACGTATCGTCTCGCTAAAAAATATTCGCTAAAAACCGCCTTCGGTACCGACATCTTGTTTTCCCCAGCGCTGGCACCGCGTCAAGGGGAGCTTCTGGCGAGCCTAACGCGTTGGTACAGGCCCGCGGAAGTACTCACGATGGCAACCAGTGTCAACGCCCAACTGCTGGCGCTGAGCGGACTACGCAATCCATACCCTGGCAAGCTCGGCAGAATTGAGGAAGGCGCGCTTGCGGATCTCCTGTTGGTAGAAGGTGACCCGTTAACAAATATCAAGCTCCTCGAAAACCCGAAGGAGAACATTCTGGTAATAATGAAGGACGGGAAGATTTACAAGAACACGCTTTCAAAGTGACCTGAGCTTTGGAGAAGATTATGGGAATGAACCCGATTCTATACTCGTTAGGTCTCGTGTTTAGCGTAATCAGTGTAACTCACGCGCAGTCACCTTCGCCATCGGTCGCTGGCAACGCTGCTCCAGTCACTGTTGATAACTTCATTCGCGCCGAGTCCGACTTCTATCTGGGCACCGGAGTAAAGGAATCGGGAAAGACCGGAACGTTCTTTCATCATCGCGATCCAATACCGATCGAGCACCAACCTGTCATTCGATCGAATCGTGATACGCTTTATTCATCAGCGGTGATCGATCTGGATGCCGCATCTGTGACCATCACTTTGCCCGATTCGGGGAAGAGGTTCCGATCGATGCAGGTAATCAATGAAGATCATTATGTGGTTGTGCCAGTCGAGTACAAGGCCGGAAAATACACCTATGATAAAAAGAAGGCCGGTACACACTATGTCCTAATCGCGCTGCGAACGCTGGTTGACCCCAATGATCCCAAGGATGTTGAGCAGGTCCATGCTTTAGAGGATGCGACCAAACTGAGCCAGAAAAGTCCCGGCAGTTTCGACGTACCAAACTGGGAGCCAGCCAGTCAGAAAAAGGTGCGCGACGTTTTGCTCGTGCTCGGTTCAACCATTCCCGATTTCAAAGGCGCCTTCGGCGCCAAAGGCCAGGTTGATCCGATCCGGCACATGATCGGAACCGCTCTTGGCTGGGGCGGCAATCCCGACAAGGAAGCGACTTATCTCAACGTGACGCCAATCAGGAACGACGGTAATACGATATACAAACTTGAGGTCAAGGACGTGCCGGTTGATGGCTTCTGGTCGATTAGTTTCTACAATCCGGAAGGGTACTTCCAGAAAAACGACTACGACGCGTATTCACTCGACAATATCACGGCGACGAAGGATGCGGACGGATCCGTCACCGTTCAGTTCGGCGGCTGTGACGGCAAGACTCCCAACTGTCTGCGATCATGCCTGGCTGGAATTATACTGTGTGCCTCTATCGCCCGCGTCCCGAAATCCTGAACGGCGCCTGGAAATTTCCAGAGGCTCAGCCCGTGAAATGACTCAAGTAAGAAATATGAAGAAAAAACTAGTTATCTACTCGTTACGTATCGCGCTAAGTCTAGCTAGCCTGGGGCTATCTTCAGCGGCGCCGACATTGCCGCCCGAACTGAGAAGAAGGTCAGCACATCAATGACGTGAACTCGTCCCTCAACACTTTCGTTGCATATTTCGAGGTCGAGCACGAGGATGAAAGAGGAAGAGGATGCCCAATGAAAGTGCCTCTGCGTCCGGATGTAGAATTTCACGAAGACGTCGGTCTGCTCGTGTATAGACCGCGAGGGTTGCTGAACAGAGCGGCAATCAGCAAAATCATAGCTGTCATCGGCGAACTTGAATTCACATCGAAGAAGCCATTCAATCGCTTTCTGGACACAGTCGCGGCCGAAGCGGTTGATCTCAATTTGGAATATATTCGTGGCGTTTCTCTTTATCGCCGCCGGTGCTACGGCAATCGCCCGCCTACAAAAACGGCGATTCTCGTGACCGATTCTGCGAGGGCAGATTTTGGCCAGTTGTATGCGTCCTTAACTCAAGGTTCGCCGCTCAATGTTCGTGTATTCCAGGATCGCAGGGAAGCCGCGCAATGGCTCGGTGTCTCGCCTGAATTGCTTATGGCAAAGCCAGTCCGTCAGACTGCTAAAGTAATTAGAAAAGGAGCATTAGAATGAACAACATCAAGCTTCCGCCTGACATGGAGTTTCATCCAGACATCTGTCTGCTCATCTATCGACCGCGCGGTTTGATCGATGAGACGGTCGTTAACAAAGTCATCGCTGTTATCGAAGAGATTGAAGCCGCAACGAAGGAGCCTTTCAATCGATTCTCGGATGCTTCGCAAGCCCATGAAGTTGAGCTCAACTTCAGATACGTCATTCAAGTTTCTCTTCATCGGCGTCAAGCGCACGTAGGTCGTGCGCCAGTGAAGTCAGCGATTCTCGCTACGGATTCCACTATCGTTCACTACGCGCGGTTACTCATCTTGTTGACTGAGGGTTCTTCGATCAAGGTCCGGGTATTCGGAAACCGTCACGAAGCCGCGAAATGGCTCGGTGTTCCGTCCGAGTTACTAGCCCCCAAAGTCAGCGGCGGTGGGGAGCAGAACCGTTAGAGGTCTTAACGTGAAGACAAAGCATCCACTTACTCGACGCTCTATGGGTGCCGAACGAACTAACGATCAGATGGACAATAACACGCGAACTTTTCCGAAAAACTCTTATTGTGGCGTCGCTACATCGTCCTACCAGATCGGAGGTCCATGGAACGGGGATGGCACGGGCCTGTCGATCTGGGATACGTACACGCACACGCCGGGTCATATAAAAAATAACGATACCGGCGACGTCGCTGAGGATGGACGAGTGTACGACTCGGAACGGGTGATGTTCCCCCGCGCCTACCTGACGCGGCGACAGCGTGCCGGTCAATGACTACCTCCGTGGAGCCTCGTGGACAACTTCGAATGGGGTAGCGGATATGGTGACCGCTTCGGCCTCGTGTATGTGGACTTCAAGACGCAAAAACGCACGCCGAAGATGAGCGCCATGTGGTTCCGCGAAGCCGCGCCTCACAATGCTGTGGTATGAGAGGACAGTTGTGAAATGACTAGAATAAAACTCCCCCCTGACGTCGAGTTTCACGATGACATTCGTCTTCTCGTGTACAGACCGCGAGGTGTGATAAACAGGGGAGCTGTTAACAAAATCATTACTCTTCTCGGAGAACTGGAGACCACATGGAAGGAGCCTTTCAATCGATTCTCCGATACAATAGCCGCAGACGCGGTCGATCTGAATTTTGAGTATGTCATTCGCATTTCTCTTTATCGCCGTCACTTCTACGGTAATCGTCCGCCAATCAAGTCAGCGATTCTCGCTACAGACGCTACAGCTATTCACTACGCTCGCTTAATTGCGTTAGTGACTCAAGGTTCGCCACTGAAAGTGTGCGTGTTTGACGACCGCAAGAAGACCGCGGACTGGCTGAAGGTACCGCTCCAATTGCTAACTGAGAAATAGCTCGGGAGTGAAATGACTCGACTCCGAAGGAACATCAGACGTAAAGATGAAATTGGAGGGCCACCAGGATGATAAACGTTAAGCTTCCTTCAGACGCCGAGTTTCACGAAGACGTTCGTCTGCTTGTCTGGAGACCAGTCGGTTTGGTGGACAAGAATGCCGTTAACAGAATCATAAACGTCCTCGGCGAACTTGAGACCAGTTTAAAGGACCCCTTTAATCGATTCACCGATGCAGTTGGAGCCGATGCGGTCGACCTCAACTTCGAATACGTCATTCAGTTTTCTCTGCATCGGCGTCAGGTTTACGAGGGTCACCCACCGGTGAAGTCAGCGATCCTTGCCACGGATGCTACTCTTGTCCATTACGGCAAGGTGCACGCCTTACTGACTCAAGGTTCTCCCATCAAGGTTCGCGTGTTCCAAGATCGCAAAGAAACGGCAAAATGGCTCGGAGTCCCGCTCGAGCTAGTTGGGCAGGGGAAAGCATAAAGCTTAGACTCGCAATCTATTCGTTAGGTGTCGCGATTGCGGTAGGTGAGCCGGTTCACGCGCCGCCAATTACTCAATCCTCACAACGTGTGCAGTAAGACCTACGCTCAGGAATTGAAATAACCTACAAAAGGACACCAAATGAAAACAAAAGCACACTTCATCACCGTCTGTGCTGCGATCACTCTGGCGTTCACGGTGTTATTTCCTGCTCCGGCGCTCGCCGTGGAAAGCGGCATAGGGCGACCCATTTCCGGCATGCAGATTGCGCCGTTCGCGGGCGTGATTCCACCCGAACCGGGGCTGGCAGTTGCTATCGGCGAAACTTACTACACAGGTTCGATCGGTGGTGGGCGAGACGTTCCGATTGCAGGGCTTCTCGTGGCGAATGTTGATATGAAGGCGTCGTTTACACCAATCGCGTTGTTTTATATTTGTCCCACGCCAACCAAGCAGTGGAACTTTGCTTCATCGGCCAGCTTTCCGCTAGCGTGGCTTCAGGTTGAGGCGAACCTCTCTCTTGGGCCGTTCGCGGTGCGGAAGAAAGAAAGCATCTTCGGACTGTTCGATCTGGTTTTTACCCCGATCATCGCAAGCCATCACTTCAGTGAGACTGACCACATGGCGTTCAGTTTTTCGTTTTGGGTGCCCACCGGTGACTATCAAAAGGGCAGACTGGTCAATCTGAGCAACAATACCTGGACATTCATTCCCGGTGTCGCTTACACGAAAATCCTTCCGCAAGCCAACATTGAACTGACCGCGATCTGGCAAATGAACTTCGATACAGAAGATCCTGCCACGCGTTATCAGAATGGCTACCTTTCCGATTTGGAAGGCCTCGCCATTAAACGCTTCAAGAACGGCTTCGGAATTGGCTTTATTGAAAGCTGGATACAGCAACTCAACGACGACGGAAACATACCGTCCGTGCTCAACGGTTTTTTCGGACGCGCCTTCGGCATTGGACCCATCGTGACCTACTCCACGAAATTAGGTAAGAGTCATCTCGATTTTAGCGCGCTGGATTCACGAATTCGACGTCAGCAAACGCGTTGCAGGTGACGGTTTCAGTTTCAGTGGCAGCCTGAAATTCTAATCGTTAAGGCCAAATACAAATCTGACTAAATCAAAATAACATGGAAGAAACGGCAACTGTGATCAGTTTGCGCGTCCTCAGCCGGCACAATTCCACCGTGACGCAAAGCTCCGTTGCTAACCCCGCGTGTTCCACCAACACACGAATATCTGCGCAATAGTTAGACGTACCAATCAAACGGCTGAGGGCATAGAGTAAGAGTCGCCTAACGGAAGTGCTTACAATCAACTTTCAAGAGCAGCTTTTAAATCGGTTCTGTCGAGATATGTTGACCGAGATACTTTGCTTTCAGGATCTGTTGTATGAGCGCCAAACTGGTTCCAGTAGTTTTTGTAATCGGCCTTACCATTTGCGTTGCGCGAGTTGAATCGCAGTTACTGACGGGGACACCCACACAATCCGCGTCCCCAGCAAAACGCGTCACGCGGGAAAAAACTGAGGCGAGCTCGCAGGCTGAGACTGCTAAAGGACCTTCACCAGCTGAAGCGCCCGCAACTTCGCCGACACCGAAACCTTCCCGGAAGAACCCAACGACTGAGGCGTCTCCTACTGCCACGCCAAGTCCAATCGTGACGCCGTTGCCCCACAAATTCAAGTTCCCGCGATTCAGGTTGCCACGTTTGTTCAAACCGAAGACTTCGCCGACCCCGGGTCCAGCGTCCTGATCTGCAGCCTGCAAGTGGAACTGGCGCTGCCGCAAGGGCGAATGCTGGCCCTGCGCCTTCGTTAAACAAGAATACGTTAGGCGCAACCGGGAGATCAAAGTCTCATTGCTAATGCGACTTGCTTTTTTCAAGCCGTCTCGCGTAAAAACATAACTTATGAACAAATACATTGTAGAATTCATCGGAACTTTCTTCCTTGTTCTCACTGTCGGATGCACCGGCATCGGAGCTCCCGCGGGCGTGATTGCGCCGCTTGCTATCGGCGCGGCGCTAATGGTGATGGTGTACGCCGGCGGTCATATTTCGGGCGGCCATTACAATCCGGCTGTCACACTCGGCGTACTGATTCGCGGTAAAGTAAAACCTGCTGACGTAGTCCCTTACTGGATTGTGCAATTTGTTGCGGCGGTGATTGCTGCATGGCTCGTGACCAAATTCCTTCGTGCGGGAGCGCCTGTGACCGCAATCGCGCCTAAGATGGGTCCAGCCTTACTTGCGGAGTTTCTGTTTACGTTTGCACTTGTCTACGTGGTGTTGAATAGCGCGACGGCAGACGACACCGCTGGAAATTCATTTTACGGCCTGGCCATCGGTATGACTGTAATGGTAGGCGCGTTTGCGGTTGGCGACATTTCAGGCGGCGCTTTCAATCCGGCGGTCGCTCTTGGAATAACGGTAATGGGTATTTCAAGCTGGAATAATATCTGGATGTACCTGGTTGCAGACTTAGTTGGTGGCGCCGTCGCGGCAGTTATTTTTAATATGACTAACCCGGCCCGCTTACCTTAGCCGGTCGCGTCGGACAAATCGCCTTCTTCTCAATCGCATCGGGTGGATAAGGATCGTTAGAGCTCCCAATTACTGTTTTGGACTACCGCTATCGCTTCCTGTTTCAGAGCCGGGTTCCGCGATCTTTATGTCGCCTGTCGTTACCCGAAGGTTGATGTCGTGGCGCACCACGGCATTGCCCGTCGATATGTCCACCCTTTTCGTGGCCTGGCCGTTCAGATTCACCATGTCTCCGAGCTCGTTGATGATTTTGCCCGTCATGGTTTCGGCCTGGATACGAAATGAGGCTCCGCGCCCAACAAAGACATCGGCGTTTCCATTTGTCATTTGCGCATCGACCAAAAACCGCCTGCGATCGCAGGGTTCGTAGTAAAGATCCAGCGCGCCGTTGGCGATACTGAGATGGGCATTGCCGCAACAATTTCGAATGGCGAGTCGACCATCCACTACGGTCGCGTGCAAATCGTCCCCGCGCATCCCGTCGATTGAAACCTTGCCATTGTCCAGGTCCACACGGGTCAAGTTAACCGTAGGCGGAACCTCTATGGTATAGTCGACTGTTCTGGAGCCGGAAGACAGGGCCTTGTTTTTTTGTGGCAGCAACTTCGTAGTGATTGAAACGGCCTTCTTTCCAGCGCTAGCAGTGATATCGATGCCTTTGAGCTCTTCGCTGTTGGCTGCCTTCTTAGCAGCTCGAAGCCTTAAAGCAGGAGTGTCCGTACCACGAATTACTATCGAGCCATCGGTGTTACGAATGCTAAGGCCAGCATCCGGGTCGATTTCATAGGTTTGTTCAAATACCTCATTCTTCGGTCCTTCGACTTTCGGGCTGCAACCAGCAAAAAGCATAGCGACTAGAACTGCTTGAGCGGGAATAACCGATTTGCCCAACAAGCTGAATGTTGCCTGAGCGTGGCAGCTGTGGATTTGCCAACAAGCCATGTTCAATCTGATGCTTCCTATCTAAACCGCAGTGGAACGCAGCGGAGGCGGTCCAAGCTAAAATAGACACATATTTGCCTTGACCCGCAAACACGAGGTTCGTTTAAATGCTTCGCCACTTAGCTTGAGATGTCTTTCGCAAACGGAATTCAAGAATTAACCGTCTAAACAATGTCGGTTCCCACGACCGCAACCAATAGCACCTACAATCCTTGAGTGATACGGCATCAGTCCCAACAGCTTCCTAGCTATGAAGGTACTTTTTCAAGAGATCCGGCGTAACCCATTCCTGTGGCTGCTTGTGTTTGTTCCTATCGCGCTCGCAGCGGAAAAACTCAACCACGAAGCGCATACGCTACATTTCATTTTCTCGGTGCTCGCGATTCTGCCACTGGCTGTTCTCTTAAGTCATGCGACGGAATCAGTCGCGGCAAAGACAGGCGATTCGGTCGGCGGCCTTCTTAATGCGACCCTTGGAAATTTAACCGAGCTTGTTATAGCCATTGCCGCTTTGCAGGCGGGCCAATACACATTAGTAAAGGCATCCGTCGCGGGAGCAATCGTGACCAATTCTTTGTTTATGTTAGGCGCATCCTTTCTTCTCGGTGGTCTGCGGTATCACGTTCAGGAATTCAACCGTATCGCCGCGCGATTTCAGGCCGGCTTGCTTTTTCTCGCCACAGTGGCGCTTCTGATTCCGTCCGCCGTGGCTGAGCACGAGGCGTTAGGTAAAGCGGGATTAAACCAGGAGTTGAGTCTCGCGCTTTCATTTTTGCTTTTAATCGGATACGCTCTGGGCCTGTGGTTTTCGCTGAATACGCATCGCGAATTGTTTGCGGGTACAGCCGAGGAACATGAAGCGGCGTGGCCAATCGGCCTCGCGCTTGTCACACTGGCGGTTGTAACGGTTCTGGTTGCATTGGTAAGCGAAGTGTTCGTCGGATCCGTTCAGTACGCCGCCACTGCTTTCGGGATGAGTCCCGCCTTTGTTGGATTTATCGTTGTGGCTTTAGTCGGCGCGGCGGCTGAAATGGCGGCAGCATTTTCCGCTGCGCGAAAAAATCATCTCGATTTAAGTGTTGGCATTGCATTGGGCAGCGCTGTGCAAATAGCGCTCTTCGTTGCTCCGGTTCTGGTGCTGCTCAGTTATGTGATCGGCTCTGCGCCGATGGACTTGACCTTGTGGCCCGGCGCAGTCGCAATGGTTTTGTTTGCTACGCTCACGGCGTCACTTGTAACCACGTCCGGGCGTTCCGCCTGGTTTGTCGGCGTACTCGCGATCATGGTTTACCTGATCTTCGCCATAGCGCTTTATCTCCTGCCGCCAATCGGGATGACGTAAACGCTTGTTGTCAAGGCTTCCAGTCGATTGCGTGCTCCTCGAGGTAGGCGTCCACTGCGCTGCCTATGGTCGGGTAGAAGTTTGCGGCGCCGAAGCGTTCGAATAGCTCGAAGCGTTTCAGCTTGTCCTTAACAGGATCCTTCATTTCCGCGAACCGCAGCTCGATGCCGGATTCGGTCAGGGTATGCTCGAGTTCGGCAAGCATGTCCGCCGAAGTCACATCAACGTCAGTGACGGGTTCGGCTGTGACGATGATTTGCCGCACCGGGGTCGGCGATTCTGCAATGGCTTCGAGCACGCGCTGATGGAAGAGCTCGGCGTTAGCGAAGAAGAGAGGGGCGGCCCAGCGAAACAGCACCAAGCCGGGAACGCGGCGTGCAGTAGGATAGCGCTTGATGTCGTGGTAGCCACGAATTCCCTCGACTCGGCCGAGTACTGCGTACTGTGGACGCCAACCGTCCCACAGAAACTCGACAACCGCGATGACGATCGCGATGCCGATGCCGGGAATCACACCGAATGCGGCAACGCCGATGAAGCAGACAATCGACAGCCAGAATTCCCATGGCTGGATGCGGAAGATTCGACGCAGGTCTGCAAATTCGAACAAACCGATGGCCGAGGCGATTACGACCGCAGCGAGGGCGCTGCTGGGCATATCCTTCAGCAGGTTGGGTGCGAACACCAGAAGAAGCGCGACCGCGATGGCACCGACTACTCCGGCAAGTTGCGTCTTCGCGCCGGCCGCTTCAGCGACCGGTGTGCGTGACGAGCTGCTGCTGATTGGGAATCCTTGAAAAAAGCCGGCGGCTAGATTGGCAGCGCCCAGGCCGATCATTTCCTGATTCGGATCGACCGTCGTGCGGGTCCTGGCGGCGTACGTCCGTGACAACACGCTCGTGTCTGCAAACGCCACCATCGCGACAGCGCAGCCACCTATCATGACTTCGGAGAGGTGAGCAAAACTGATCATCGGCAAGGCAAACGAAGGCAACCCCTGCGGTAGCGGACCGAGAACCTTCACGCCGGCGCTAGCGTCGAGGTTCATTACACCAACAACGATAGTCGCGGCGACGACCGCGAGCAGAAGGCCCGGGATGCGTTTGTAGGGCTTCAGGAAAAGTATTGCGGCGAGTGTGCTGGCGCCGACCGCGAATGCGGTCCAGTTCGCCTGGTCGCCGAGGATGCCTTTAGCGATGCTCATAAGATCTCGTAATGGACCGGCGCTCTTGATCGAGAAACCGAGGAGCTTCGGCAACTGGTTGATCAGCACTGTGAGCGCGATACCGTTCATGTAGCCGTAGCGGATCGGCTTGGAGAGAAGCTCCGTGACGAACCCGAGGCGCAACGTACCTATCAGGACGCACACCAGACCCGACACCACCGCCATCATGCTCGCGACGGCTATCGCGCGCATCGGATCGCCACCCGAGAGAGGGAGCACAACCGCGAGAATTACGGGGGCGAGAGACGAGTCGGGCCCTAGGACCAGAATGCGGCTGGGACCAAAGAGCGCGTAAGCGAGCAGGGGTACGATCGTGGCATACAGCCCATAGATTCCGGGCACGCCCGAAGCCAGCGCATAAGCGATACCGACCGGCACCAGCATCGTAGTCAGCACCAGGCCAGCCATGAGATCGCCTGTAAACCAGGCGAGTTGGTATTCGCTCAGGATCTGCAGTCCCGGCAGCCAACACTTCCAGCGGTTCATAGTGAGTGGTTCTTGTCCGACTTAGCGGTCATCCGAAATCGTTTTGATGGCCGCGTATTTACTTACCAACACGCACGCACTCTAACAAGCCCACAAGGAGGACAGAGAGAATCACAACAGGCGCGCATCCACGACTTTTGACGAGAGCAAGCCTGGAGATCACTGACGGGAGGGAGCTGCGTCGCAAACTGCGGATCGCGTCCTCCCGCTGATTCTGACTCTCTTTCTGGAAAGAAACCGAACCTGCAGCCAGGAAGACATGAATCCGATTGTCGACCCTTCGAGAGGGAGGACTTTATCTTGAATGAAATTTTTTCTGTTGTAATGAGAGTGCTCTTTTCCATTACGTTATGCGATTCCTGACCATTCTTGCCATTTCTGCCGGGCTTCTTACAGCGTCTCAAGCGATGGAGAAGCCGTCGTTTCACACCAAAGGCACGTCCACCGACAAAGCGACTGGGCCGCTCAAGCCCGGCGAATACTGGTGGAAACCGCAGCTTTCTCCCAGCGGGCCGGTCGTCGCGCTGGTGAGCATTCCGCAACAGACCATTTATGTGTATCGCAACGGCATCCTTATCGGGCGCTCAAGCATCAGTAGCGGTAAGAATGGAAGCACCCCCGGCGGTGTATTCACTCTTTTGGAGAAAAAGGAAACCCATCGCTCTAAGAAGTACGACAACGCGCCCATGCCTTACATGCAACGGCTAACCTGGAGCGGCATCGCCATGCACTCCGGCCAGTTGCCGGGCTATCCCGCAAGCCACGGTTGCATCCGCTTGCCTTACGATTTCTCACAGTTGCTCTTCCGCGCGACAGCCAGGGGCGGCACGGTGGTGGTCGGAGACGGAAAAACGCCGACGCCGCATCTTGCTTCAAATCCCGGTCTAATGCTGGCGCCGAAGGATTTTACACCGCAAATGGTCCGCCAGCTCGCGCGCAACGAGTACGACTGGCGTCCCGAGCGAAGTCCGCAGGGACCGATCACGATCGTCTTGAGTTCCGCCGATCGTGCAATGTACGTTTATCGCAATGGCGACCCCATCGGCCGCGCGGCAGTCGAGATTAGTGGTCGCGGTCGTCTCGGCAGCCATGTGTTCACGTTGCTGGAAGGGGGTAGCGGCAAGCCGAGTCAGCTCGCGCCCGGACGCGAAGCGGGCAGGTGGATGCGGGTAAGCAGCGAAGGTCGCGCGGTTGAAGCGGAGGATCTGGCTTCGAGAATCCGGCTCAATACGGAGTTTGCTCAAAAGGTCGCGGACGAGATCAAACCGGGGACAACAGTCGTTGTCACGGACCAGCCGGTCGTGCGAAAGCAAATTGCTGATTCTACATATTTCGCAGCGGCAGATTAAGCTGAATAGTATGCGCTTTCTTTGGGCCGGTTTGGGCGCCGTGCTCGTCTTCAGCGGTTGCGCCACGAGCCGGTACGGAGAGGTCTGGCACAAGAAGCCGCAGTTGACTGGGCTGCCGGGTAGCGGACCACTAGCCGCGGCGGAGCAAAGCCTAACGAGGGCAATGCACGAAGAGCGCGCGCAGCCGTTCGCCGCGCTCGGCGATTGTCTGGAGGCGCTGCAGTTTGCGTCGGACGAGCTGAAACGGAATCCTCGGAACGCGACGGCCGTTCGCGACTACAATTTTGGCGTCAGTCGTATTTTCCAAATAATTCAAGGCTCGAAGCTCGACCCATGGACACAGCCTTTGAGTGTATCGACAGCAAATGGCGATTTCGTCCTGACGTACAAACCAGATCCGCGACCGGAGTGGAACCCCGCGCTCTATGAGTTCACGCCGGCTGACGAATTCGATGTAGGTGGTAAATATGTTACAGAACGGACCGCGCGCGATGGTATTGGTGCTCCGATCGTAGCAGTTGAGAAAGAGGTCAGCAAAACGCGACGCCAGCAGTTCGCGCCGTCGCGAATCTTCCGAACGGTTACCGCGATCGCGCAGTTTCACGGTCGTCGGTGCGTGCTGGAATTTTATGATCCGCTTGATAAAGAGACCGTAAGCTTTTATGGACGCACGGTTCCGTTGGCCGCGGACTTCACCGTGCCGCTTGCTGTAATGCTCCAACAGACCGATCCCGGCAAACACGAATTGTGGCGAGTTCTAAATCCGGAGAAGTATGCACACACCGCCGCGATCGAGCGGCTCCAGCCTTTCAATCCGAACAAAACAGTCGTGCTCGTGATCCATGGTCTGAAGGATTCCCAAGCGACCTGGACCCCGATGATTAATAAATTGCGTAGCGATCCGGTGATCCGAAAGAATTACCAGTTCTGGTTCTACAGTTATCCGACTGGTTATCCGTTTCCATATTCTGCGGCGATCCTGCGCGAGCAACTTGATCAGGTTGAGAAACAATTTCCGAAGCTGAAACCCATGGTGGTGATCGGGCACAGCATGGGCGGCTGCATCAGCCGGTTGCTTCTTACTGACAGCGGAAATCAGCTTTGGATGAAAATTTTCGGCCGGCCGCCCGACGAAGTGCCGCTTTCGCCGAAAACGCGCGAGTACTTTCGGGAGGAACTGTTCTTTCGCCACCGGCCGGAAATTGGGCGTGTGATCTTTATTGCCTCGCCGTTACGCGGAAGCAACATGGCGAGCGGCTTGATTGGGACCCTTGCATCGCTGATCATTCGCGACCCAACGTTGAGCAGTCAGGCGAGCCAGGAGATGCTTCGCGCAACAAACATTCGAGAGGAAGAGCTCAAACCGATGCGCCGCTCCAACAGTGTGAACAGCCTCTCGCCGAAAAGCCGTTTTCTTAACGCAGTGAACACAATCCCAATGACGCCGGGGGTTCCCTACCACACGATCATCGGCGACCGCGGCCGCGGTGATTCGCCGAATTCCAGTGATGGAGTTGTGCCGTACTGGAGCTCTCACATGGATGGCGCCACGACGGAAAACATCGTGCCGTCCGGCCACATTGCGCACCAGGACCCGCACGCGATTCAGGACGTGCTGCAAATCCTCAAGAGATGCGCGAAGTAAGACTCGCGCCCTAAATTTTCAGGAGCGGGAGTCCGCCGCGCATCGGGGAAGTTCTTTCCACCTAACGAATTGAAGCACGCGAAAAACTGGTCGGTGGTTCAAAGCAAACGATTGAATCACGTCACTTCGTCAACAAGGGCAACAAGTGGTTGGAAAACGTTGAGGTAGAATGTGTTAAACAGCTTTAATCATTTCGTCGTTGAGATCGGCTAAGAGTTCTGGCCTACAGCTAAGGTTCAATAGAGGTATAGCACTAAGGTCCAATATGCCCGCCGTGAATTTTCTCTTGACTAACTGTCGGAATTTCTGACAAACTCGGCGTCGAACACGGATCTGAATCAGGCGGGGCTCCTCCCCCCGCGAGTTTTTCGTCTCTTCCGGACCCGCAACCCAACAGAGGCAATCAGCGGGGAAAAAAAAGAACCATATGAATCCACTCACCATCCGATTCAAAAAAGTAACTTCACTATGTCTCAGCATCTTTGCGCTTGGCTGCTTCGCGCTCCGAGCGCAAGCGATTGAACCGGCGGCGCCAGCTACCATCTTGCCGAATGGCAACACCGCGGACGGCGATAGCGCTCTAGCCGGCTTAACGACCGGTGCTTTTAACTCAGCGTTTGGTGGTATCTCGCTCTTTAGCAACGGCGCGGCTAACTTCAACACTGGTGTCGGCTATGCAACGCTGCTAGTCAACACTGCCGATAACCAAACGGCGGTTGGCGCAGGCGCGCTTTTTAGCAACACCACGGGGGCGAACAACACCGGATGCGGCACATTCGCGCTGTTTACCAACACGACAGGCACGAACAATGTGGCTGTGGGTGACAACGCCCTAGTACTTAACGGCACCGGCAGTCGACACACAGCCGTCGGTTCTGGTGCGCTTAAGAACTGTGTGGCTACCCCCGATTTCGAAGGGAACACGGCCGTAGGTACTGAGGCCCTCCGCGACGACACCACGGGCAACTTTAATACGGCCATAGGTGGTAGCGCGCTTAAACTCAACACCATCGGCACCGTCAATACAGCCATCGGTTTGGATGCCTTAGTTAGTAACACCGAAGGCAGCTCAAATACTGCCGCTGGCGGTAACGCGCTTTTCACCAACACCACTGGCATCCAAAACACGGCCGTCGGGGGGTTCGCGCTTTTTAGCAATACTACCGGCAATACCAACACAGCCGTGGGACTAAACGCCCTCAACGCGAACGTCACAGGCAATAGCAACACGGCCGTTGGAACCCAGACCCTTCAAAACTTAACCGGCGGCGACAGTAACACGGCCTTGGGCCTGAGTGCCGGCATCGCTCAGGACACGGGCAGTAACAATATTTATATCGGCGATTTGGGGTCCGCTGGCGAGAGCAATGTTATTGCCATCGGGAATCTTCCCTCGAGTGGGACCGCTTATACCGACTTCTTCGTCGGGGGTGTCTTCGGTGCGACCGTCGATAGCACCACCGCCGTGGCTGTGCTGGTCGATGGCACTGGCAAGCTAGGCACTGTGCCCTCCCCTGCCGCACCTGGTCGCCAAGGCGCCAGACATCAAGCCATGCTTAAACTAGGGCACAGCAAGTTTGAGGAATTGCAGGCAGCGGTCGCTCAGCAACAGAAAGAAATAGCGTTGCTCTCTGCACAGCTCAAAGAACAGGCCGCGCAAATTCAGAAAGTGAGCGTACAGCTTGAAGTGAGCAAGCCTGCTCCGCAAACCGTTCTGAACAATCACTAAGGCTACCAAGTCCCAATCGAAGCAGCCCTTTTGCAACAAGCCGCCACGCTTCACGGCGTGGCGGCTGTTTTGCATTAGAACTTCGGATTGAACGCGGCTTTTGGTAGAATTGTTCCAATGTCTAAAGGGATGGCCGGGCTGAGTTGCAAAAGTTTCGCCACGTTGCGTGGGGCGCTGTTAGCAGGTGCTCTCCTCGCCGCTTACGCAAATCATTTTTACAACAGTTTTCATTTCGACGACGCGCATACGATCGTGAATAACGCGGCAATTCGTGCCCTGCGAAATATCCCGCTTTTTTCCATGACGCTGCGAGCTTTAGTTCGCTCCCGAGCAACCAATCATATCGTCCGCTTGTTTCGACTCTGCTTGCAATCGATTACCGGCTCGGCGCGTTGAAACCGTTTTGGTTTCACGTGTCGATTTTCGAACTCTTTGTGACGCTGACGCTGCTGCTCGCGTTTTTGATTCAACGTCTACTTTCGAACGCCGCGCCCGAGCCGGCCGCCGGCTGGATCGCGATCGCCGCCGCGGCCTGGTACGGACTGCACCCGGCAAACGCGGACACGATCAACTACGTGATCTTATCGTCTGAAGTGATCTCGACACTCGGCGTCGTCGCCCCGTTCGCAGTTTACCTGGGCTTCCCGAACCTGCGGCGCTATTATGTTTACGTTTTGCCGGCAGCAATCGCGATCCTCGCGAAACCGCCCGCTGCGATCTTCGCGGCACTGTTTGCGATTTACTGCTGGTTATTTCCGAGCCGCGGTGCGCGCCCTACAGAGGCGCGGCCACAGCGTGTTCGCGGAGATCATCGTGCCATTCCTCATTTGCGCGGCGCTGTTGCTTTTCGTCCAGCGTATGACGCCGCGCACGTGGGTTGCTGGCGCGGCGAACGCGCATAATTACCTGATTACGCAGCCGTATGTCGCGCTGCTCTATTTCAAAACGTTCTTCTGGCCCAGGGACCTTTCGGCAGATTACGATCTCATCAATTCACTTCGACGGGCGATCCGCGGTTCTGGGCCGGCGTTGCCTTTGTTGCCCTTGTCACGACGTGCGCGATCGCTGCTTCGCGTTCAGAGAAGACGCGCGTGATCGGTTTCGGTTTGCTGTGGTATCTCATAGCGCTGCTGCCGACGTCACTCTTTCCACTAGCCGAAGTGATGAACGACCATCGCACCTTTCTTCCATACATCGGATTCGTGATCGCACTGGGGGGCTTGATGGCGGTACTGTTTCAAGTCCGAATAGCACAACACGCGACAGCAAGAATCGCATTGTCGTTCGAATTCTGCTGATTCTTTCGGTGAATGGCTACGCCACATTTCAACGAAACAAAGTTTGGAAAGATGAGGAGACACTCTGGCGCGACGTGTCGGAGAAAAGTCCAGGTAACCCACGCGGGTTGATGAATTATGGCAACACATTGATGAAGAAAGGCGATTTTGGCAGCGCGCTCGATTATTTTCACCGGGCGCAATCCCTCGCGCCACAGTATTCGGTGCTGTTAATCAATCTCGCCATTGCGGAAGAAGCAACGAACCAGAGCACTGCAGCAGAACAGCATTTCAAGTACGCATTACGACTCGCGCCTTCTTCTCCCGACAGCTACATGTACTATGCGCGTTACCTGTTGTCGCACGCACACGCGGAGGCAGCCCGTTCATTCCTTCATCGCGCCCTGGAGCTGAGTCCAACAGATGTTACTGCGCGAGAACTTCTGGCCCGGGCCGAAGGGCAGATACCCAATGAACCGGCAAGACAAACTCCAGAATCCTATCTCGCCCTCAGCCTCCAGCTGTATCGCGACGCGCGCTATGCAGAAGCGATCGCGGCATGTCGCGCAGCGCTCGAGATCCGGCCGAATTACGCCGAAGCATGGAACAATATCGGCGCTGCCTACAACAAGCTCGCTCGCTACGAGGAGGCCGCTGCTGCCTGCGAACAAGCGTTGCGCTACAAACCCGATTTTGAACTGGCTCGCAACAATTTGCGATTCGCTCAAGAGATGGCGAAAGCGTGGCCTCATAAACCTGACGATGTTGAGGTCCCCCGCTAACTATTGCTCAACCTAAGCTGCCGAACTACGGGCGCTAATCTGCCTCCTCGCGGCTAAGTTGCATTGAGGCTCACGGCGCTGGCGTATTCATTGATCGTTGTACATCAATAAGAGCCTGTTGGCTTACCTTCAGGACCCCTTCCAAGGGCCGATCAAGATCCGCAATGAGCTCTATCACCACGGAAAATGCGATGGCGACGGCAACGACTGCGAGCGATCTGCGACTTCCAGGCAAGCCCTCGAGGTAACCCATTGCAGCGAGAGAAAGGATGGCGACGGCGAAAAGGCCCAGCCAGATTGCACTTGGAATGCGGCTCCTTAGGCTTGCTTGCATCCGTTTCGCGTGCATGTCGATCATCTCATTGAGCGACTGGATGAACAGGCCGACAACAATGGAATTTGGGTTTTTCTCCGCAACGGTTTCCGCTTCCTTCCACGCTTGCTCTTGAATGTCCTCCGAGCGTCGTATTCCCTCGGCAATGTTGCCCGACCGAACGGCGTCCAAACGAGTGTCCACGTAGTCTCGAAGAAGTGCTCGAATTTGTTCGCCGCGTTCGGGAAGCATGCCTGCACGCAAATAGGCCGTCCCAATCGCATTGGCCTCATCAAGCACTACCTGCCTCCTGATATCAAAGCGTCCTGCTGCCAAACCAAACGTGAACGCTAGAACAAAGGCAAGTAGACCAAGTATGGCTCCCACCATGATACCAACCGGAGCCTCCTTTTCTTCTTTGTGCAGGCTGCGCCGATATCTCCCCAGGCGGTAGCCATACTCGACAGAAAGCAAAGCAACAAGGAGAATGATGATGAAAAGGCCCCAAAGAGGAAGGGCATCGAGGAGTCCATTACCTACCATTACACGTTCTCCTAACACATAGTTCCTGTGCGTACTCTGACGGAGGTAGCTTCATTAGCTTCAAGATGTAGCACACTGGAAGATGTTATCTTACGCCTTCCTGCTCCTTAGGAACGCGATGACTACGCCGCCAATAGCGAGAAGGATTAGTAAGATTGCTGGCCGTGACAGAGTGCGCTTAGCTGGTTGAGGTTTTACAGGCATCGCAAACTCAATTGGAATCCTGAGTTGCGACACAGCCACGGTTCTGGGGTCGAAACGCCACTGTGAATACGTTTGCAGCGCCGCGCCATCAAGTTGTTGGTTTCCTGTGCTCGTCAGCATTCGCGCGCCGGTGACGTTGCCTGTCTGCTTGTCGATAGCGACCAACACAACGCCCTTCCCGCTAAGTCTTTGCTTTGCCCATTCAGGGCGATATACGGGTTTGGGTGCGTAGACCGCTCTTGGTGGAGGCGGTTGTCTTATGGGACTTGGGGACTGAGCCTGTAGCGAGGAAACAGAGACACCCGTGACAACAAGGAAAAGAAGTACCTCACGCAGCATTGAGGGCAATTTCCGCACCCATGAGGCGGCGTTTGCGATCTCAATTACCGCAGCGGGTGAGGAAAGCTCGTACATTCGAGCAATTGCGACGCGCGCCGCCAAATGGCGGCGCGTTTAAGTTTATCTGTACTCGCTTCGTAATTACTGGAGTCGCATGGTGAGGCCACCGCCAGTCGCGTTGACCGCAACGCCCCTTTGCGTTGAGGAAATGCGGACTATCACACCGGCCTGATTTGACATGATGGTGCCAGTTCTCCCAGCGCCAAGAGTCACGCCCCGCGTCCCAGCGCCACTCACGGTATAATTACCGTTGAAATCTTGA
>Ga0066903_100001074_pt1 | contig 19204 bp, 14 predicted proteins | sample PanSoiMetaGPlot1_FD_67491 | JGI IMG/M metagenome (GOLD analysis project Ga0066903, IMG submission 67491) | Tropical forest soil microbial communities from Panama analyzed to predict greenhouse gas emissions - Panama Soil - Plot 1 (version 2) | ecosystem: Environmental > Terrestrial > Soil >... | reverse complement strand
CTCGCCGCGCCGAACCCGCCGGCGGACAAATATCCGCCGAGCGTGGGCGCCGGCTTGCCGCCGTCGTTCACGACAAGGAGGCGATAGCCGCGCTGGCGCAGAAAGCGATCCGCGTCCAGAACCGCGACACCGGATCCGATCGTGATCGTGCCTGCCGCGTCGAACCGATAGTGAGACAAGTCACTGGTGACGAGGAGCAGTTCGCCGTCGCGGGGCACGGACGTGCCGTTCATCGAATGTCCGTTGCCGCGGATGCGGATTGGCGTTCTCGAGCGGTTGGCCTGCAAGACGACGGCGCGCAGCGACTCCACGTCGTCGACCGTGGCGCGATCGAACGGGCCGCTGCTTCTGAAGAGGCCGCCGTAGTCAGCCGTCAGCATGCCGATGAGCTCGCTCAGCGAGGGACGCGATGCGAAAGCGGGCGTCACTCTATCTCGCTTTGCGAGGAACGTCTGTCCGTGTACGGCCTACAAACTTTCGTACCCGCGGCCGCAACCTCGGACCCGCCGAGAGCGCGGGCCGTCAGGGCACGCCGAAAAAATAGCCGGGCGAACGATCTTCGCTGGTGGTCAATGCGATCCCGCCGCCGGCACGGCGCGCACGATGAACCGCTGCGGAGCTGGGCCCGCATGGTAGAACGGGTAGCAGCCGACGAGCGTGACGGCACGGCCCGGCGTCGGGTCGATGACGCTGACATCGTCGGGCGTGGTAATGCGGATCCACTCGACCTGATATTGCTCGGTCGACGCCGGAGTATCGAGCACCAAGGCGTCGCCTACCTTGATGCCCTTCAGCACTCGGAAGAAGCCGTCTCGGTGGGCGGCGATACCGACGTTCCCGGCCGTCCCGGGTAGAGCGGTGTCTTCGATCCGACCGGCGGCGAGATCGAGTACCGCATCCGTTGTGCCGTCGTAGACCGGCACCTCGAGCTCGAGCCGCGGGATGCGCAGGATCGCGAGGGCTTGCGGTGTGTCCCGCCGTCGTGCGGCTTTGTACGCCTTCACTCTGCCTGGCGACCAGAGTTTCATGTCGACCTTCCCGCTCCAGGTGAGCTCGCGCGGTGGCGGCGGCGGTGGGACTGGGGCTGGGGGAGCCGTGCTCGCCGCCGGCGGGCTGCTCGCGGCGGGCGTCGTCGCGTCGCGACCGCAAGCCGACATCGTGGCGGCGAGCACGAGCGCGAGAGTCAGGAGCGGGGTCTGCAGCAAGGCGAGCGCTCCGGTCTGATACAGCATGATCGATCTCGGATGCGTCGGCAGGCGTCCGTGTCGGGCAGTCAGCATAGCGCAGGCGTCCTGACGAGACGTTGATCGCCGGCTGAGCTTGGCGCGTCAGACCACGACCGGCGTCGCGATGTCCGATCGATGTAAGGTACCGTCGAAGGTCGTTGGCATGGATCGACGCGAGACTGAACGGCTCCTCGAAGTCATCCGGCACGCTCGGGCGGCCGCAGAGCCGGCGGCGCTGGCGACGATCGTGCGCGTCACCGGCAGCGCGTATCGACGCGAAGGCACGCGGATGTTCGTGCGGCAGAACGGGACGTTCGTCTGTTCGCTGTCCGGCGGCTGCCTGGAACCGGCGGTTGCCGAGACGGCCGCGCGCGTCATCGCGACCGGCGAGCCTGTCGTCGTCCGTTACGATCTCGCGGACGATTCCATCTGGGGTCTGGGCATCGGCTGCAGCGGCGCCGTGGACGTGCGCATCGAACGGCTCGACGACGACGAGGTCACGCGCGCGTGGCTCACGATCCTGGAGCGATCGGAGCCCGCGGTGCTCGTGACGGCGCTCTCCGGCAGCACGGGACGGATGATCGTCGCCGGCGGCCGCCGCGTTGCCGGCGGCCTGTCCGACACCGTCGTCGAACGGCACGCGCTCGAGCGTGCCCGTGATCGCGTGCGCGCTCCGTATCCAGGATCCGGTCTCGAGTCGATCGCCGGCGCCGAGCTGTTCTTCGAGATCGCGCAGCCGGCGCCCGACCTCGTGATCTTCGGCGCGGGACACGACGCAGCCCCCGTTGCGCGCCTGGCCTGGAGGCTGGGCTTCGCGGTGACCGTCGTCGACGTCCGCGAGGCGTTTCTGACGCCTGAGCGTTTTCCGGACGCGACGCTGATCTGCGCGGATGTCGGCGGGTTCGCAGACCGTGTCACGCCGCGGGCCGGCGCCTTCATGCTGGTGATGAACCACCACGTCGAGCGCGATCGAGACAGTCTGCGCTTCGCCCTGGAGTCGGATGCCGCCTATGTCGGCGTGCTCGGGCCCCGAACACGCTATGACCGACTGCTCGCGGGCCTTGCGGCGCACGGCTACACGCCCGATGCGGCGACGTTGTCGCGCGTGCGCAGCCCGGTCGGGCTCTCACTCGGTGCGGAGACGCCGGACGAAGTGGCGGTGTCGATCATGGGAGAGATGCTCGCGATTCGACGCGGGTTCGACGGCGGCTTCCTCAGCGGCTCGGTCGGCAGCCTTCACACACCGGAAGCCACGGATGAACACGAACGAACACGGAATCCGTGTTTACCCGTGTTTTTCAGTGGCTAGCCGGCTCCTCGCGCGCTCGTAGTCGTCGGGCGTGTCCACGTCGACCAGCAGGTCCGCCGCAAACCGCAGGATCGTGGTCCGGTCGATGTGACGGTGAAGGACCGGGCGGGCGCCGTGCTGGAGCTGGGCGAGCTCGGGAAAGAACTCCCGTTCGAACAAGTGCGGCGGCGCCATCACCTCGCCGTACCGCACGCTCACGATGGGTGACGCACGCTCGCGGTAGGTGTCGAGCAGGGTACGGTACTCGTTCATCGTGACGAACGGCTGATCCGCGAGCGCGAACATGGCGGCGTCGCTGTCCGGCAAATGCTCGACCGCAGTGCGGAACGAACTTCCCATTCCGCTGGCGAACTCCAGATTCACGGCATGACGGACCGGCAGCCCTTCGAGCGCGGCCAGCATCGCCGCGTGCTCGCTCCCAAGCACAACCAGCACGTCGTCGAAGCCCGCGGCTGAGACGTGCCGGACCGCCCTACGGATGAGCGGCTCGTCGCCGAACGGAAGCAAGAGCTTGGGCGTCCCCATCCGTGTCGACGCGCCTGCCGCTAGCACCACTGCGCTGACCATCAGCGGTATACAATCACATTTCTCTTTGCGCGCGTGACTCCGACACGCGCGGCACTGCCGAGCAGGAGGTTGACGACGTGATTCCTGCAGCCTTCGACTACCTTCGGGCCCACACGACAGACGAAGCGTTCGGCTACCTGCAGCAGCACGCGGGCGAAGCGCGCGTGCTCGCGGGCGGGCAGAGCCTCATCCCGGCGATGCGCTTCCGGCTCGCGCGTCCTGCTGTCCTCGTGGACATCAACGGCATCGGCGAGCTGAACTACGCGCGGATGAGCGATGGCGCGCTCGCGATTGGCGCCATCGCACGAGACACCGACATCGAGCGCGCGCCATGGATTGGCGATCGCGGATGGAGTCTCCTGCACGACGTCTCGCGCGTGGTCGCCGATCCGGTCGTGCGGCAGACGGGTACGGTCGTCGGCAGCTTGTGCCACAACGATCCGTCCGGCGACTGGCCCGCGGTCGCGCTCGCGTCGCGTGCGACGGTCGTCGTTCGCGGCAAGAACGGCACGCGGCGCGTCCCTATCGACGAGTTCCTCGTCGACAGCTATGCGACCGCCGTCGGCGACGGCGAGATGGCGCTCGGCGTGGAGTTTCCGGTGCCCGACGATCGCACCGCCGGGTCGTACCAGAAGGTGGAGCGCAAGGTCGGAGATTTCGCCACTGCGGCGGCAGCAGTGCAGATCTCGCTGAACGCAGACGGGACGATCCGCTCGGCCGGCGTGGCGCTCTCGGCGGCCGGCGCGTGCGCCGTGCGCGTGGACGCAGCCGAACAGCTGCTGGCGGGACAGAAGCCATCAGCGGAGTTGCTGCGCGCCGCGTCCGACGCCGCGTGGCACCGCAGCGCGCCGCAGGCCGACCTGCGCGGCACCGTCGAGTTCAAGAAGCACCTGGCGGGCGTGCTGGTCGCGCGCGCCCTGCGCCAGGCGTTCTCGCGTCTGGGAGTACACGCATGAAGATCCACGTCACGGTGAACGGTGTCGCCTACGATCGGGACGTCGAGCCGCGGATGCTGCTCGCGTACTTCCTTCGCGAAGAGTGCCGGCTGACCGGCACACACGTCGGCTGCGACACGTCGAGCTGCGGCTGCTGCGTGGTCGTCCTGGACGGGACGCGGGCGGTGAAGTCCTGCTCGATGTTCGCCGTTCAGGCGGACGGCCACGAGATCCTCACCGTGGAGGGACTGGCACAGGGTGGCACGCTGCACGCGCTGCAGCAGGGCTTCTGGGATCAGCACGGATTGCAGTGCGGCTACTGCACGCCCGGCATGCTGCTCACGGCGTACGCGCTCCTGCAGCACCAGCCCAATCCGACCGAGGCCGATATCCGCGAGGGCCTCTCCGGAAACCTGTGCCGGTGCACGGGCTATCAGAACATCGTGAAAGCCGTGCAGCAGGCGGCCGCGACGCTCGGCCAGCCCGTTGGCGCCACCAAGTGACGAGATGACGACGGTTCACGAGGACTACACGATGAGCACTGAGGCGAAGTCGCTGCACTCGGTCGGCGTGCGCATGAAGCGCAAGGAAGATCCACGGTTTCTCCAGGGGAAAGGGAACTACGTCGACGACCTCTCGTTCCCCGGCATGCTCTACCTCTCGCTCGTGCGCAGCACCTATCCGCACGCCGAGATCAAGAGTATCGACATCAGCGAGGCGATGAAGGTGCCCGGCGTCAAGGCGGTGATCACGGGCAAAGACCTCGAGGCGGCCGGGCTCGGGTGGCTGCCGACGTTCCACGGATTCGACAAGCAGATGGTGCTCGCCATCGGCAAGGTCCTCTTCCAGTATCAGGAAGTGGCCGCCGTGTTCGCCGAGACGCGCGCCGCGGCAGTCGACGGCGCCGAGGCAGTGGTGGTCGACTATGCGCCGCTGCCGGTCGTCGCCGATCCGTTCACGTCGAAGACCGACACGGTGCTGCTCAGGCCGGACCGCGAGAGCAAGACGAACCATATCTTCCACTGGGAGGTGGGTGACAAGGACGGGACCGCTCGCGCGATCGCGTCCAGTCCGAAGCGGATCAAGCAGCGTCTCTGGTTCCAGCGCTGTCATCCCGCTCCGCTCGAGCCGTGCGGCTGCGTCGCGTACTTCGACACGATGGGACGGCTGCAATTCCACGTCACCTCGCAGGCGCCGCACGTTTATCGCACCGCGCTCTCGCTCGTCACCGGGATTCCCGAGGACAAGATCCACGTGATCTCGCCGGATCTCGGCGGCGGCTTCGGCAACAAGGTGCCGGTCTATCCGGGATACGTCTGCGCGATCGTCGGAGCGCTGAAGATCGGCCGGCCGGTCAAGTGGATCGAGACGCGCACGGAGAACCTGACGAGCACCGGCTTCGCCCGCGACTACCACATGGACGTGGAGATCGGCGCGACCGCAGACGGCAAAGTCACGGCGCTGCACGTCGCAACGACCGCCGATCACGGCGCGTTCGACGCGGCGGCCGATCCCAGCAAGTACCCGGCGGGCATCTTCGGCATCGTCACTGGCAGCTATGCCTTCCCGGTCGCCCACGCCGAGGTGGACGCCTACTTCACCAACAAAGCGCCGGGCGGCATCGCGTACCGCTGTTCCTTCCGCGTCACGGAAGCGAGCTACGCGATCGAGCGCGGCATGGACATCCTGGCGGACGAGCTCGGCATGGACGCCGTCGAGCTGCGCAAGAAGAACTTCATCCGGAAGGATCAGTTCCCGTACCCGTCGGCGCTGGGGTTCACCTACGACAGCGGCGATTACCACAAGACGCTCGACGTCGCGCTCGAGAAGATCGGCTATGCGGCGCTGCTGAAGGAACAGGCGGAGAAGCGCGCGCGCGGTGAGCTGATGGGCATCGGCGTCTCGACCTTCACCGAGGTCGTCGGCGCAGGGCCGTCGAAGCACTTCGACATCCTCGGCATCAAGATGTTCGACAGCGCCGAGATCCGGATCCATCCGACCGGCGCCGGAATCGTTCGTACCGGCGCCAAATCGCAGGGCCAGGGGCACGAAACGACATGGGCGCAGGTCGTCGCCGAGGAGCTCGGGCTCGATCCCCAGACCGTCATGGTCGAGGAAGGCGACACCGACACGGCGCCGTACGGCCTCGGCACATACGCGAGCCGCAGCACGCCGGTCGCGGGCGCCGCGATCGTCATGGCGGCCCGCCGCATCCGTGAAAAGGCGCGCAGGATTGCCGCGCACCTCCTCGAGGTGGGCGAGGCCGACGTCGAGTGGACCGACTACAAGTTCCAGGTGAAGGGCGTGCCGACCAGGACGGTGACGATGAAGGAGGTCGCCTTTGCGGCCTACACCAACATGGCGCAGAACGAGCCGGGGCTCGAGGCGACTTATTACTACGATCCGCCGAACATGACCTATCCGAACGGCGCGTACGTGTCGGTCGTGGACGTCGATCGGGAGACGGGAGAGACCAAGGTGCGCCGCTTCGTCGCGATCGACGACTGCGGCGTCGTCATCAACCCGATGATCGTGGAAGGGCAGGTCCACGGCGGACTGACCGAGGGGTTCGCGATGGCCTTCATCCAGGAGATCCAGTACGACGCCGAGGGCAACAACCTGAACACCAACTTCACGGACTACCTCGTGCCGACGTCGCTCGAGACGCCGCACTGGGAGACCGGGAACACGGTCACGCCGAGCCCGCATCATCCGATGGGCGCAAAGGGCGTGGGAGAGAGCCCAAACGTCGGCAGCCCAGCCGCGTTCGTGAACGCCGTCATCGACGCCCTGTCGCCCTTGGGGATACGGCACATCGACATGCCGCTCAGCCGCGACAAGGTCTGGCGGGCGATCCGCGACGCAGAAGCGATGAAAGGGAAGTAGACGTAGTCCGATGGGCCACGGAATACACGGATCACACGGAGTCCTGAACGCCGCGGATCTGTGGCGCCGGGCATTCCGTGTGTTCCGCGTAATCCGTGGCCTCTCTTTCCAGAAATGAATCTTCAATACACCGGCGAAGAGAAGATACCGGCCAGTCCCGACAAGGTGTGGGCGTTCGTCACCGATCCCCAGAAAGTCGGACACTGCTTTCCCGACGTGGTGAACGTGACGGTGCAGGATGCGACGCACTTCGAGGCGCTCGTGAAGGTCGGCGTCGGACCCGTGCGCGGCACGTTCAAGATGAAGGTGGAGCTGGTGCCCGCCGACTCGAAGCGCCGCATCGACATGAAGATCTCCGGCGGCGGGTTTGGGAGCACCATGGACCTGACGTCCGGCGCCGATCTCCTCGACGCCGGCGACGGTACGACGCTGCTGAAATGGAGCGGCCAGGCCGAGGCGCGCGGCCCTGTCGCGGCCGTCGGCGGACGAGTGCTCGACGCCCAGGCCGAGAAGCTGATCGCCCAGGCATTCGGCAACGTCCGCCAGCAGCTGACGACGTGACGCCGTCACCGAGATGTCCAGGATCACGCTTCGCGAGCGGTTCTTTCCGCTTCATCAGCCCGACGAAGTCGACGGGTTCCTCGTCCGATTCCAGTGGTCGGTCGTGTTCAAGGCGGGAACCAGCGCGAAGACGGTCGACGCGTGGCTCGTGGTGCAGAACGCGCTCGAGCCGCGAGCGGATGTGGCGGTCGGTTTCATCCGGGTGCCCGACGACCGCGCGGCGAGCGATCGCGTGAGCACGGTGACGGGCGTCGAACATCGCAGCCCGCAGCTCATCCTGTTTCAGCACGTCACCGTACTCGGCCACCTCGACGAGATCGCCATCGTTCCCGATCAGCTCGTCCCGTTCCTGCGCGAGCGGCTTCCCGCCGAGGTGGGGGCTCCAGTCCTGAACGACGCGGTGGTGTCGCTCGAGGCGTATCGGATCATGCTGGAGGCGTTCGTGCGGGGCGCGTTGCCTGAAGAGCGCTTCCAGTGGGGATATCTGGAACGGCTGTCGAACGACGCGTCGTGGCGCGATGATGAGACGTTCGCGCTGCTGAACAGCCTGTTCGAGAACGAGTGGGGGCGCGACGTCCGGGCGGCGCGGCTGGTCGCGGTCGAGTTCCAGGGGCAGCTCGCCGGACGCCTCGGACCGCTCCAGGCGCGCGCGGAGCGGCTGCTCGAGCGGCTGACGGAACGCATGACCACGCGAGTCGGTTGAGAGACTCGTGATAGGCCACGGAATACACGGAGCACACGGGCCGCGTACTCCGTGGCCCAACAGTTCTCGTCTCATTGAACGGGCTTTTTGCGGCTCTTGAGATAGCTTCCTATGGATGTTTTCGAGCACATTGCGACCTTGCGACGCGAAGGGCAGTCGTTTGCCGTCGCCACGGTCGTGGCGCGGCGCGCGCCCGTGTCTGCCCACCTCGGCGATCGCGCGATCGTGTTCGCCGACGGCCGCATGGAGGGATTCGTCGGCGGCGCCTGCTCGCGCGAGATCATCCGGCAACAGGCGCTCGAGGCGCTGGCGGCACGATGCGGCCGTCTGGTGTCGATTCGGCCGGACGCCAACGACACAGCCGGCGCAACCGCGGAGCACGTGGTCGTCCCGATGACGTGCGTCTCGGAAGGCGCGATCGACGTCTACGTCGAGCCGTTCGTGCCTGCCAGACGGCTCATCGTCGTCGGCGCCACGCCGGTGGCCGAGTCGTTGACGCGGCTCGCTCGCAGCATGAACTACGACGTCGTCCGCGTCGTGGACGGCCACGAGCGGCGCGATATCGGGCAGGAAGCGGCGGCCCTCGGCGTGACGGTCGCCGCGCTCGACACGCTCGACACGATCGTGCGCGAGAGCGTCGCCGGCAGTCCCGATGTCTCGGCGGTCGTCGTTTCGCAGGGACACTACGACGAGGAAGCGCTCGAGGCGATTCTGAAAGCGGGCGTGACGTACGTCGGGCTCGTGGCGTCACGCACGCGAGGCGCCGCCGTGAAGGCGCTGCTCGAGGACCGCGGCGTGCCCGGCGTGACGACGCTCAGAAATCCAGCGGGGCTCGACCTCGGCGCGCGGACGCCGCCGGAAGTCGCGCTGTCGATCCTCGCCGAAATCGTCCAGGCGCGTCCGGCTGGTGCAGCCCGAACAGCGGCACCGGAAGCTGCGCGTCCGGCTGCCGTCAAGCCGGCTGCGCCGGCGACAACGACCACCGCCGTCGATCCGGTGTGCGGCATGAACGTGGTCGTGGCGTCGGCACGTCACCAGGCGGAGCGGGACGGCGTGACGTACTACTTCTGCTGCAGGAACTGCCTCTCGAAGTTTCTCGGAACATGACGGACGCCGCCGCCATTCAGAATCGCTTCCGCGAGCGCGGCTTCATCGTCGACGAGGCATTCGCGACGGCGCTCCAGATCATGCTCGCCCTCGAGAAACCGCTGCTCGTCGAGGGACCGGCCGGCGTCGGCAAGACCGAGAGCGCGAAAGTCCTGGCGGACGTGCTCGCGACCGACCTGATCCGCCTGCAGTGCTACGAAGGTCTCGACGCGATGTCGGCGCTCTACGAGTGGAACTATCCCCGTCAGATGCTCCACGCCCGCCTGAGCGAGGCGGAAGGCGGCAGCCTCGACGAACGTGAAGCCTCGATGTTCAGCGAGCGGTTCCTGCTCAAGCGGCCGCTGCTCGACGCGATCACGCGCGATCGTCCGCCGGTGCTGCTCATCGACGAAGTGGATCGCGCCGACGAAGCCTTCGAGGCGTTCCTCCTCGAAGTGCTGGCGGAGTGGCAGGTCACGATTCCGGAGCTCGGCACGATCCGCGCGCGGCACAAGCCGCACGTGATCCTCACCAGCAATCGCACGCGGGAGCTCTCCGACGCGCTGCGGCGCCGGTGCCTGTTCGTCTGGATCCCCTATCCGGCGCTCGACGTGGAGATCGCGATCCTGCACGCGCGTGTCCCCGGCCTGTCGGATCGCCTCGCGCAGCAGATCGCGCGGCTCATGCAGGTGCTTCGCGGCCTGCCGCTGCAGAAGGCGCCCGGCGTCGCCGAGAGCCTCGACTGGGCGCTGGCGCTGATGAGCCTCCACCGCGATCACCTCGACGCGGCCACGTTGGAGCGGACGCTGGGATGCGTGCTCAAGGTGCACGAGGATCGCGGCGTCCTGCACGCGCAGCACGAGAAGCTCGATCCGATCCTTGGCGACCGCCCAGGAAAGCTCGAGGCCGGCGGCTACAGCCTCGATACCGACTTCGGCTTCGGCTCGGTGTCGGCGCCGCGCCGGTGACGTACCCGTTCGCCGCCCTACCGGAGAATCTCGCCGCGTTCGCCGAGACGCTGCGCCGCCGGCACGGTTTTCACGTCGGGCCCGGCGAGCTGCACGACGCCGCGCGCGCGCTCGACGTCGTCGATCTCGCCAGCGAGCGCGCCGTTCGCCACGCGCTTCGACCGATCCTCAGCAGTACCCTGGACGACGCCGGCGTGTTCGACGAGGCGTTCACGCGGTTCTTCTTCCCCGATTCCGAGGCGCGCCGGCGGGACGAGACGAGGGCCGCACGGCAGGAGCCGGCGCCGGATGCCGGCGGCGACGGTGATGCCGGGCACGCGCCCCGCCGTCCGCCATCATCGGCTGACGCTGATGACGTGTCCACGTCCGGCGGCGGCCCGATGACGCCGATCGTGTCGAGCGAGGATCGGTCTCAGGACGCGGAGCTGGCGGCGACGTCGAGCTACAGCCCGATCGAGGTGGAGACGGCCGACGCGCCGGAGTTGCCGCGCATCGATGATGCCTGGCGCGACGCCGCCAGGGTGTTCGTGCGCCGGCTGCACCTCGGATTGTCGCGCCGCTGGCGTCCGGGACGACGTGGACGCCGCTTCGATTTTCGACGCACGCTGCGGGCGGGCCTGCAGACAGGTGGAGAGATGCTGTCTCCACGCTGGCTGCGCCGCTCGCGCCGCGCGCCGCGCCTCGTGCTGCTCGTGGACGGCAGCCGCTCGATGAGCGCGTACGCTCGGACGACGCTGACGATGGCGGTCGCGCTGGCGAGCGCGACGCTGCGCCTGGAGGTGTTCACGTTCTCGACCGGGCTCCAACGGGCGACGAGCGACGTGCGGCGAGCCGCCGCGGGCGAACGGCGCCGTCTCGCTCCTCTCAACCATGCCTGGGCAGGCGGCACTGCCATCGGCGCGTGCCTGCGCGACTTTCTGAACCGGTTCGGCGAGCGCCTGTTGGGACGCGACACCGTCGTCATGATCGCCAGCGATGGGCTCGACGTCGGCGCGCCGGACCTGCTTCGCGACGCGATGCGGGAGTTGCACCGGCGTTCGAGCGCGGTGGTGTGGTTGAATCCGCTGCTCGAGACCGAGGGCTACGAGCCGACCGCGCTCGGAATGAGCGCGGCCCGCCCCTTCGTCACGACCTTCACCAGCATCACCGATCACGCGAGCCTCGCGCGGATGGCCCGCCTGGTGCGCCTGCGAGCCTGAACCAGCCTGGCCGCCCATCACCTGGCTCCTAGACGCTGAAGTCCTTGGAGACCTGCGCGCGAAGGAGTTTCAGTGCGTCGACGGCGCCGTCGAAGCGCCCCTCCTTCCCCATCGTTTCGAGGTTTCTGGCAAGGTTGACGGTGTGCTCGGCGCTGAAGAGCGCGGCGGACCCTTTCAGGGTGTGGGCTGCGCGCCTGAGGGTCTTCGCGTCCTGATCCGCGATGGCGCGGTCCATCTGACCGAGTAAGACAGGGCACTCGGCTCGAAAGATCTCGACGAGCTCGTCGTCGATCGGCGAACTGACGGCGGAGCCGACGGCGGGAACCGGAGCGGCCGCATTCGTGCCCGAGGCGCGCACCGCGCGCTCGATCGGCTCGAGGGCGCGAAAGAGATCTTCGGCGCGGATCGGCTTGGACACGTAATCGTCCATGCCGGCTTCGAGACAGCGCTCGCGGTCGCCCTTCATCGCGTGCGCCGTCATGGCGACGATCGGCACGTGCGCGCCGGTCGCGCGCTCGCGCGCGCGGATGCGGCCGGTTGCTTCCATGCCGTCCATGCCGGGCATCTGCACGTCCATCAGCACCACGTCGAACGTCTCCCGCTCGGTCGCCGCGACCGCTTCGACGCCGTTACCGGCGATCGTCACCGCGTGGCCGCGCCGTTCGAGGAGATCCTTGGCGAACCGCTGATTGGTCAGGCCGTCTTCCGCCAGCAGGATCCGCAGCGGCACAGACGTCCGCGGCCCGCTTTTGTCCGGCGCCGCCGGCACGGGCCTCTGCGTCCACTCGAACGCCACCACCGACGCGATCGCGTCGAGCAGGTCGGACGGCTTGGCGGGTTTCGTCAGCACCGAATCGAATCCGGTCTCATCGTCTTTTGCGCGATCGATGGATGCCGACGACAGCAGAATCAGGCGTGGAGCGGACGCCGTGTCTCGCTGGCGGATCTTCCGCGCGAGCTCGAAGCCGTCCATCAGCGGCATCACCGCGTCGATGATCGCCAGGCCGAGCGGATCGCCGTCCGCCTCGGCTTTGTCGAGCGCGGCCAGCGCGCGCGCGCCGCTTTCGGCGACGATGGGGCGCATGTGCCAGGCGGTGAGGAGCTCTTCGAGAATGAGCCGATTGGTCGCGTTGTCGTCCACGACGAGGACGCGAAGATTGTCCAGGCCCTCGGGGCGGACCGGCGACGGCACGTGCGCCTCGTCGGTGCGGCCGAACGTCGCGGTGAAGTGGAAGGTGCTGCCCTTGCCCACCTCGCTGTCGACCCAGATGCGGCCGCGCATCATGTCCACGAGGTCGATGGAGATCGCCAGGCCCAGGCCCGTGCCTCCGAAGCGCCGCGACATGGAACTGTCGGCCTGGCTGAACGCTTCGAAGATCGCCTCGCGCCGGTTCTCGGGAATGCCGGGTCCCGTGTCGCGCACGGCAAACAGCAACTCGACCGAATCCGCGCTGGCGGCCGTGCACTCCACCGTCACGTCGATTTCGCCGGCGTCGGTGAACTTGATGGCGTTGCCGGTCAGGTTGATGACGATCTGCCGGAGGCGGTGCGGATCGCCGACGAGCGCGTCAGGCACGTCCGGCGGAATCCGGCAGTTCAGCTCGAGATGCTTCTCCGCGGCGCGCGATGCGAGCGCGCGCAGCGTGTCGCCGAGCGCGTCGCGCAGGCTGAAGGGAATGCTCTCCAGCTCGAGCCGCCCCGCCTCGATCTTCGAGAAGTCGAGAATGTCGTTGATCAAGTGGAGCAGCGCTTCGGCAGAGCCCTGCGCCAGCTTCACGTATTCGCGCTGGCGGGGGGCGAGCTCCATGTCCAGCAGCAGCTGGATCATGCCGAGGACGCCGTTCATCGGCGTCCGGATCTCGTGGCTCATGTTGGCCAGGAAATCGCTCTTGGCCTTGGCGGCGTCTTCAGCTTTCCGTTTGGCGACGGTCAATTCGCCGGCGGCGGCTTCGAGCGCCGTGTTGGCCTGCTGCAGCGCCGCGGTTCGTTCGTCCACGAGCCGGCCGACGCGCCGCGTCTGTCCCTGCAGCGTCCAGACCAATCCGGTCAGCAACGCCGTTGCCGCCAGCCCTCCGAGGAGCGCCGCCGAGGGCGCCGCGCTGGTCTTTCCCGCACGGTAGGTACCGGCCGGCACGGCCGCGAGTGTCCACGGCCGCCCGCCGATCTCGGTGGTTCGATTGTGATGAATCCAGGGCTGCCTCAGCCCTTCGTTGCCCGCGCTCAATCGCGACGCGTGCGTGTACATCGGCGCGTCATCGGCGGAAGCGCCGCCATGCAGGAACACGGTGATCCCGGCAGGCGCGAGGACTTTCAGTCCATCTTCGACGGCAATGTCGATGCGAACGATGGCCGCGACATAGCCGTCGAGTTGCTGATGAATGACGGGCGCCGAGACCACGACTTCGATCGCGTGAGGCGGCGCGCCCGGCAGATGGACGCGTCCGCTGGCGACCAGTTCGCCTGTGGACGCGGATCGCTGGAGCGCGGACGCCACCTCTGCATCCGCGGCGAGGTCGGCCCCGATGAGCCCGTCACTCCCATCTCGCGGCTCCGCGTAGAGGACGCGCAGTCCGGCCGGCACCCACAGGAACGCGCGCACGGCGGGATAGCGGCGGCGCAGGGGACTGACGAAGGCTTCGAAGCCGCGGGCGGAGACATCGTGGGACGCTTCGAAGAACGCGAGCGGCACGTAGACGGCGCCAAGGCTTTCGGCGAGGTTCGACTCGATCGCCCGAAACCGTTCTTCGGACTGCAGCTGGAATCGGGCCGCGAGCAGGTCCTCTTCGCGCTTCGACAGCAGCCACCAGGACGCGATCGTCAGCGACAGGCTGATGAGGCCGACGGCAATCGAAGGCCAGCTCCTCACGGAAAGATGCCGCGCTGGAGCGTCGCCTCCGTGACCCAGGATACGCCCTCGATGAGCGCGGCCGTCCGCATGTCCAGCGACTGCATTTGCGAGCGGGCGAGCGTCCGGGCGAATGCGGCCGCGATCATCGAGCGCGACACGGCGACGCTGCCGGCGTTGGCCAGAATGTCGGGCAGCGTGAAGATGCCGCGCTCGCTCAGGATCTGGTCCGCCTCGAGCGTCGTCGGCCCATTGGTGCCCTCGGCGAGCACCTTGCACTTCAGTTTCTCGGCATTCGCTGCCGTGATCTGGTTCGACAGCGCGCACGGCGCCAGCACGTCGCACTCCAGCTCGAGGAGCTCTGCATTGGACACGGCGGTGGCGTTTGGCAGACCCTCGAGCGATCCGTTGGCGGCGACGTGCACGCAGGCGGCCTGGACGTCGACACCTTTTTCGTTGAAGACGCCGCCGCGAAGGTCGCTCACCGCCAGAATGCGCGTGCCGGCATCGGCGAGGAAGCGGGCCGTGCTGCTGCCGACGGGGCCGAAGCCCTGCACGATCGCGGTCGCCTTCGTCAGATCGAGGGCGAGGTGTTTCGCAGCTTCCTCGATCACGGAGACGAGGCCACGGCCGGCGCGCTCGGGATCGTCCTCGTCAGGGCCGCGGATGCCGACGATCTCCGACGTGTAACGCTCGGTGAGCCTCTGCAGCTCCGCGTCCGACAGCATCGTCGGATCGACGCGGACGCCGCCCTCCGCGCCGCCGAAGGGCAGTTGCATCAGTGCACACTTCCAGGTCATCCACATCGCCAGCGCCGACACGTCGCCGAGCGAGATTTCCGGGTGAAAGCAGATGCCGCCCCTGGTCGGCGTCATCGCGAGCAGGTGTTCGACGCGATAGCCGAACACGTTTTCCACCATCTGGTTGTCGTCGCGAAGGAACGGCAGGGTGACGACCTGCGAGCGCTGCGGGAAGAGCAGGCGCTGCCGGAGGTTGTCGTCGAGATCGATCAGTTGCGCGACCTTGAGGAACTGCTGCTGCGCCTGGCGGAACATCGGCGAGTCGAATTCGCCGCTGCCGGCCCGCATGCGCTCGATCGCATAGCGGATCGATCGCCGCAGCCCCGCCTGGTCCATTTTTGCCTTGAGCAGATAGTCCTGGGCCCCGAGCTCGACGGCCCGCGCCGCGGTGGAGACATCGTCCAGGCCGGTCAGGATGACGACGGGCAGGTCGGGCGCGCGGGCATGGACGCGCGCGAACGTGTCGAGATCCTCGCTGTCGGGCAGCACGAGATCGAGCAGCACGACGTCGACCTGGCGCTTGCTCCCGCCGCTGACGCTGCCCTCCCCACCGTCGATTCGCTCGAGGCCGTCGGCGAGCTGCCCGGCGATCTGGAGATCGAACGTCGGCGCCGTCGATCCCGCAAGAAGAGTCGCGATCAGCTTCGCCTGGACGGGATTGTCCTCGATCAACAGGACGTTGATTCGATTGCTGGCCATGTCCTCACGCTATCAACGTCGCGTGAACAGCTTGCAACGTCTGTGTATCTATTCCTTGATCGGCTTGGGATTGCGCCAGCCGCCGTCGGCGGCAATCAGCTTGTGGGTTTCGAGCGGTCCCCAGGTGTTCGGCTCGTACTGGAACACGGGCGTCTTGTCACCGAGGATCGGATCGATGATGCGCCACGCGGCTTCGACGCTGTCCTGCCGCGCGAACAGCGACAAGTCCCCTTTGATCGCATCGCTCAGAAGACGTTCGTACGGCGGCATCTGGTCCGCGGGCCGATGGTGCGCAATCAGGTCGATACCCTGTCCTGTCATCACCTCGCCGGGCATCTTCACTTGCGCGCCGACGGAGATCGACTGCTCCGGCCCCAGCCGGAACCGGATGTAGTTCGAACCGGCCGAGACGCCTTCCTGGAACACGGCCTGCGGCGGCGCCTTGAGCTGGACGAGCACGTCGGTGGCGGTCAGCGCCAGGCGCTTGCCGGAGCGGATGTAGAAAGGCACGCCTCCCCAGCGCCAGGTGTCGATGTACAGCTTGAGCGCCACGAACGTCTCGACGCGCGAGTCCTTTGCCACGCCTTCGGTGCCGCGGTAGCCCTTGAATTGCCCTCGCACGACGTCAGCTGGATTGATCGGCCGGATCGCCTTCAGCAGCCGCAGCTTCTCGTCGCGCATCGTCTCGGCGTCTCGCGCGACGGGAGCGTCCATCGCCAGCAGCGCGAGCACTTCGAGCAGGTGGTTCTGCACGACGTCGCGGATGGCTCCGACGTCCTCGTAGAATCGGCCTCGGCCCTCGACTCCGAACGACTCGGCCATGGTGATCTGGATGCTGGCGACGTAGTTGCGGTTCCAGATGGGCTCGAGGAACGAGTTCGCGAAGCGGAAGTACAGCAGGTTCAGGACCGGCTCTTTGCCGAGAAAGTGATCGATTCGGCAGATCGCGGACTCGGGGAAGAAGGCGTGCAGCGTGCGATTCAGCGACTGCGCCGACGCCAGATCGCGGCCGAACGGTTTCTCCACGATGACGCGCGTGCCGGGCGGGCATCCGGATTTCGCCAGGCCCTCGGCGACCGTCGCGAACAGCCGCGGCGGAATCGCCAGGTAGTGCAGCGGGTGCTGGGCGTTGGCGAGCGCACGCTGCAGACGGTCGTAAAGCGTGCTGTCTTGATAGTCGCCTTCGATGTACTGCAGCTGGTTCGAGAGCTTGTCGAACGCCGGCGCGTCCAGCCCGACGCGTTTCTCGATGCTCTCCTTCGCGCGCGCCCGCAACTGATCCAGCGTCCACGGCGAGTTGGCGACGGCGAAGACGGGCATGTCGAGCGTGCCGTGCTTCACCATTGCCTGCAGCGCCGGAAAGATCTGCTTGTAGGCGAGGTCCCCGGTGGCGCCAAACAGCACGAACGCGTCGGAGTGTTGCGGGTTGCCGTTCATGGAAGCCCTCAGGGCGGCCATTATCGACGCGTCAGGTCGTTTGTTCATCGAACGTTCACGGCAGCGCCGTTCACGTCGTCGTCACATCGTCTCTGTAGAGTGCGATCCCCCCGGGAGGTCCGTAATGAGCGACACTCGCGCGGCGTCTTCGACCACTGATGGCGAGCTCGAACAGCGGCTGAAACGCCTCGGCCTGTCCGAGCACGAGGACGATTGGCCGGATCGATATCTCCTCTGCGAGCACCTGCTCGATCCGGCGTCGGCGCGGCCACGCCAGCGATTCGAAGCGGTGGCCCGATGCTGCCGCGACCTGATCGCGCACCGATGGGTCAAGACCCGCGAGACGCGCGAGCGCGCGCACCCGAAGCGGATCTTCTATCTGTCGATGGAGTTCCTCATCGGCCGATCGCTTCTGAACAACGTGATGAACATGGCGATGGACCCGCTGCTCCAGCGGGCGATCCGGCATCAAGGCTGGGACCTCGCCGAGATCCTCGACGAGGAGCCGGATGCAGGCCTCGGTAACGGCGGCCTGGGGCGCCTCGCCTCGTGTTTCATCGAGTCTCTCGCCTCGCAGCAGTATTCGGCGATGGGCTACGGCCTGCGTTACGAGTACGGCATCTTCCGGCAGGTCATTCACGGCGGACGGCAGATCGAGGTGCCGGACAACTGGCTGCGGCGCCCGGATCCGTGGGAAATCGTGCGGCCGGGCAAGGTCTATCACGTGCCGCTTGGCGCCAGTTTCGAGCTCCGCGGCGGCGCCATCGAGCTCCGCCCGGGTCGGCCGTCGACGCTGATCGCGATCCCCTACGACCGGCCGGTGGTGGGATACGGCGCGCAGTGCGTCAACACGCTGCGCCTGTGGCAGGCGGCGGCGCCCGATCACTTCAATCTCGCCGAGTTCTCGCAGGGAGATTTCGCCGGCGCGGTCATCGATCACGTCGCCGCCGAGTCGTTGACGCGCGTGCTCTACCCCGACGACTCGACCGACGCTGGACGTACGCTGCGGTTCCTGCAGCAGTATTTCCTCGTCAGCAGCACGCTGCAGGACATCCTCGCGCGGTTCCGGCGGCGCGACTCGCGCTGGAGCGATCTGCCCGACCACGTCGCCATCCAGATGAACGACACGCACCCGTCGCTCGCGGTGGCCGAGCTGATGCGGATCCTGCTCGACGAGGCCCGGCTCGGGTGGGACGAGGCGTGGTCGATCACGACGCGCACGCTCGGGTATACCAACCACACCCTGCTGCCCGAAGCGCTCGAGAAGTGGCCGATTCACCTGTTTGAGCAGATCGTTCCACGCCAGCTCGAGATCATCTACGAGATCAACCAGCGGTTTCTCGATGACGTGCAGCGGCGGTTCCCGGGAGACGGCGATCGCGTGCCGCGCATGAGCCTGATCCAAGAGGAGCCGGTCCGCGCCGTCCGCATGGCGCACCTCGCCGTCGTCGGTTCGCACAGCACCAACGGCGTCTCACGGATCCACACCGATCTACTGCGGACGCAGGTGCTGCCCGACCTCGCGCAGATGTTCCCGGAGCGCTTCAGCAACAAGACCAACGGCATCACGCCGAGGCGGTGGCTGATGTGGTGCAACCCGTCCCTGTCGAGCACCATCGACACGTGGATCGGGCCGGCATGGCGGACCGACGTCGAACAGCTCGCGCAGATTGCCCCGCTCGCCGACGATGGCGTCGCGCGCGAACAATTCATGCGCGCCCGGCGGGCGGCAAAGCTGGCCTTCGTGGACTGGCTGCGGAATGCGCAGGGCATCGCTGTCGATCCCGACACGATCTTCGACAGCCAGGTGAAGCGAATCCACGAGTACAAGCGACAGCTGCTGAACGTGCTGCACCTGGTGCTCCTCTACAATCGCCTCCGGCGGGATCCCGATCTGTCGCCGCCGCCGCGCACGGTCTTCTTCGCCGGCAAGGCGGCACCCGGGTATCACTTCGCCAAGCTCGTGATCCGGCTGATCAACGA
>Ga0066903_100001073_pt1 | contig 19212 bp, 16 predicted proteins | sample PanSoiMetaGPlot1_FD_67491 | JGI IMG/M metagenome (GOLD analysis project Ga0066903, IMG submission 67491) | Tropical forest soil microbial communities from Panama analyzed to predict greenhouse gas emissions - Panama Soil - Plot 1 (version 2) | ecosystem: Environmental > Terrestrial > Soil >... | reverse complement strand
AGCTCTTGTAAAAGAGCGAGGAGCTCCTCGCGCGTAGCGAAGCGCCGCGGCACGAGCCCTGCCTGCCGCTTGGCACGGTTCCAGCTGCCGAAGTGCTCGATGACGGTCTGCGGGTGAACGGTGGTCTGCTTGTCGGCGGCGAACTCGCGCATCGTCGGCGAGCGGCCGAGCCGCTCTGCGCACTGCTTCAACTCGGCGAGGATCTGCTCGTCGGTGTAGCGCTTGCGGATCCCAGCCTGGAACTCGGCCAGCGCCTGACGATCGATGTTTGCGACCGCCCGGTAGACGGGCTTGCGCGGCATGGCTGCAAGTCAGAATAGAGCATTTGCGCATCTTCGCAAATACGCGCATATGTATCTGAACTTTGCCAGCGAGGCAGTTACAACGCCACGACTTGAGCTTCGGCTTCGGCCTCCTCGCGTTCGACCGACGCGTCCTCGACCGGGAGGATCCGCTCGAGCGCCGCGACGCACCGTGGGCAGAACTGCGACGCGGCCGCTCTCCTCAGTTCCTGAAGGGCCTCTGCGGCCGGCCGGGCTGCCCGGTAGATGCGCGTCGTCAACATCGAGTCGAGCGCGTCGGCGACGTGGATGATGCGTGCGCCGAGCGGGATCTCGTCGCCCTTGAGGCGGTCGGGATAGCCGGTGCCGTCGTAGCGCTCGTGGTGGTGCCGGATCGCCGGCACGGCGTCGTTCAGGAAGCCGAGGCGGTCGATGATCCGCGCCCCCTCTTCGGCGTGCTTCTGCATCAGCGACCATTCGCCCTCGTTGAGCCCGGACGGCTTCAGGAGGATCGCGTCCGGAATCGCGAGCTTGCCGATGTCGTGGAAGAGCGCTGCGTGTCCGAGCAGGTCGAGCTCGGCCTGCGAGAGCCCCAGCTCGCGGCCGATCGCAAGCGCCAGCTGCTGGACGCGGCGCGAGTGGCCCGCCGTATAAGCGTCCCGTGCGTCGACGGTGGCTGACAGCGACTCCATCGCCGCCGTCGAGCGCTCCCTGAGGAGCCGGTTCGCCTGCTCGAGCGAGACGTTCTGGGTCTGGATCGTCTCGGCGGCCTGGCGGAGCTTCTGCGCGCTCTTCTGCGTGTGGCGCAGGTAGGCCTCCTGCGTCTTGCGCATCAGGAAGAGCGGCACGGCGAACACCGCGAACGCCCAGAGGTGCGCCGACTGGTAACCGAGGTAGATGACGCCGGCGATGAAGCCGTAGACGAGGTAGTGCGGAATCAGCCACGCGAAGCGTTCCTGGAAGGCTCGCCACCATCGTTCGTGTCCCTCCACGGCGGTGGCGAGGCTGACGAGGCCCATGTTGACGGCGAAGTAGGCAAACCCGGCGCCGACCCCTGCCACGACCGTGAGGATGCGGCCGGGGTCGCCCTGCACGTCGAAGGCGTGCAGCGAGAACGCGCCCACGGCTGCAAGCGAAGCGAGCGAGAGCGCGCCGATGTTGAAGAGGACGTGGTGTAGCGACTGGCGCCTTGCGCTCCACTCGACCGCCGCGGTCGTGAACGCGAGCGCCAGTGCCGCACGAGGGCCGAACAGCGCCGCCCCGGCAAGCGCTCCCACGGCGGCAACGGAGATGGAGCCGAGATCCAGCTCGAGCGCGAGCGCCTGGCCCGCGCCCACCAGCGCGATGATCGCAACCATCCCGCTGATGTCGTGGCTAGTGCCGAAGATCAGGGCGGCCACACCCGCGACCGTGCCCACCAGGCCCACGAGCCCGACGACGGCGGCAAGCCGCTTGGAGAGGGAGAAGAACGTCGGTCCGTGAACGGCGTGTGGCCGCGGGTGGCGGCGCTCCTCCGCCGGGTGGGCGTCGACCGGGCTCGGCAGGGGCGCTTGGTACTCCCCCTCGTCCGGCACGGCGACGAGCGGCGCCGAGCGAGCCTCCGGCACGACGAGCGGCTCAGAGCTCGCGTCGAGGACGCGGTTCCGTCCCTGCAGCTTCGCGCGGTAGACGGCAAGGTCGGCCTGGTGGATCAGCTCGTTCGCGTCCGCGGCGTCGCGCGGGAAGCCGGCGACGCCGATGGAGACCGTGGCGCTGATGGGCTCGCTCGACGTGTCGACGTCGATGTGCCCGGCCGCGACCTCGCGCCGGATCCGCTCCGCGATTTCGAAGGCCTGCTCGGGCGGGGTCTCCGGCAGCAGGATCGCGAACTCCTCGCCGCCGAATCGGGCAGGCACGTCGTAATGCCGCAGCTGAGCCCTGAACGTCTCGGCGATCGACCTCAGAACGGCGTCGCCGGCGAGGTGGCCGTAGTTGTTGTTGATATCGCGAAGGAGGTCGAGGTCGGCCATGATCAGCGTCAGGGGGCGCTCGAACCGCTGTGACCGGGCGAGCTCCTCGGCGAGCGCCGCAGCGAAGTAGCGCGCGTTGAAGAGCCCGGTCTTGGGGTCCACGCGCGCCTCCTCCTGAAGCTGAGGCACGCTGAGCGAGCGGTGGATCAGCAACAGCGGCGCGACCGCGATGGGTAGGAGCCACGGATTCAGGACCCAGAAGACGCCGACGCCCACGCCGAGGGCCGCGAGGACGAGGTCGGTCGAGAGGCTCTCGAACGAGAAAATGCCGAGCTCGCTGAACGAGTGGCTGTAAAAGAAGTGCAGCATCGGCGCCAGCAGCAGATGGTTGATGGCCACGAAGACAGCCGCGGCTGCGATCCCGGCGAGCGCCAGCCTGAGGTCCGCGTTCGGGATCAGATGCGTCGCATCGAGGACCGCGTGGAAGCTCGCCCAGGTCGCGAGCAGCGAGAGCGTCCAGCTGCAGATGTTGAACGTCTGGCTGTACCAGGCGTTCCGGTTCTTGAGCCACTCGGGGATGTGCTGAATCAGGCCGAGCAGGGCCACGAGCTCCGGCGGCAGGAGCATTACAGCCGGAATCAGGAAGACGACGGTCGTGTGGTACGCCTGGTTGCGAGGCGTCCGCACGACGAAGAGCTGCGCGATCGCCGCAGTCGAGCCCAGCACGATGAAGGTTGCCCAGCCGGGTGTGTCGGCCCGCAGCTGCGTGACGAGCGGGAGCGACGCTGCGGCGGCGACGACTGCGATGACGAAGAAGTAGATCGTCGCCTTGATCGGCGGCTTCCCGTCGCGGTCATGCTCTTCGAACGGGCCCGGAACCTCCGGTAGGGCGATGCTGCCCGGTATTGCGCTCATCGGCGGGCGACCTCGTGTGCGGTTTGAACTACGCGATGAATCCGGGGGCGAGCTCTCCAGCCAGACCGGACGCGTGGCGTGCTCAAGCAGTTGTCTCCCTGGTCAGCAGGGGCGACATCGCAAGCGCCGACGCCGGCCCGGCGGGGATGAACGGCCGGGCGAGCATGTAGCGCCAACCGGCGGTCGTGTTCCCGCAGGCTGCCTTCGACTCCCGGGGCCCGGTCGCCGCCTTGCTCCGGGAAGTCACTTCGAGCAAATTCCGCTGAGTCCGCATCTTTCTGCCGTCTCCTTTCCGCCCTAAGGCGGTGCCGCGGTTTCAGAAGCCGGCGTGCCCTGCACAACTACGCCGCAAAACGATGTCTCTTTGGCAAGCTACGGCGGTCCAAAACGGCCAACATCCCCCTTTTTCGGGACGTGGCGAATATCCCCCGAACGAGGGAGTCCGTCGTCGCAGCAGATAGCGTCCGTCTTCGCAGCCGATAGCGTCCGGCCGTGCGTGCATTTCCGCTGCAACTCGAGCTCGTCCTCGTCCGCGCGACGGGCACGCTTTCCCGCCTCGCGGGCGTCGGCGGCGGGACGACCGTGCCCGGAAAGCTGCTCTGGAAGCTCGATCCTGCCGCCGTCGACGAGCTCGCCCGCCGGCTGCCGCTCGGGTCGGCACTCGTCTCGGCGACGAACGGCAAGACGACCACGGCCGCGATGGTCGCCGAAACCTTGGGCGGGAGGGTCAGGCTGGCCCACAACCGCTCGGGCGCGAACCTCGTCTCGGGCGTCGCCTCGAGCCTGCTCTCGGCCCCCGAAGCCGAGCTCGGGCTCTTCGAGGTCGACGAGGCCGCGCTGCCCGAGGTGGCACGGCGGCTGCGGCCGCGTGCGGTGTGCTTGGGCAACCTCTTCCGCGACCAGCTAGACCGCTACGGGGAACTGGAGCTCGTCGCCGGGCGCTGGCGGGCCGCCGTGGACGAGCTGCCGGCGGATTCGCGGCTCATCGTCAACGGGGACGATCCGCAGGTGGGTGACCTCGGGTCCGGGCGCGACCCGGCAAGCCGGACGATCTTCGGCGTCGACGACCCGCGTCAGGGCGATAAAGCGCTCCAACACGCCGCCGACTCGAAGTGGTGCATCCGCTGCGGCACCCCGTACGAGTACGCCGCCGCCTACATCGGACACCTCGGCGACTACCGCTGCCCGAACTGCGGCCATGCCCGCCCCACACTCGACGTGGTCGCGCGCGAGATCGAGCTCGAGGGCATCGATCGGGTCTCGTTCGAGCTCGTGACGCCAGACGGGTCGCGGCGGGTGCGCCTCGGCGTCCCGGGCCTCTACAACGTCTACAACGCGCTCGCAGCCGCCTCTCTGTCGCGGGCACTGGGGGCGACATTGGAGGAAATCCACGACGGCCTGGAGCGGTTCAACGCAGCCTTCGGGCGTTTCGAGCGAATCGACATAGAAGGGAAATCGCTGCTCCTCGTGCTGATCAAGAATCCCGCGGGTGCGAACGAGGCCATCCGGACGCTGCTCGCCGGGAACCAGCCGATGCTCGTGCTCGTCGCGCTCAACGACGCGATCGCGGACGGCCAGGACGTCTCCTGGATCTGGGACGTCGACTTCGAGCCCTTGCTCCCCGGGCTCGAGCGGCTCGTCGCGACCGGCGACCGCGCCGCCGAGCTGGCGCTCCGCTTCAAGTACGGCGGCCTGGACGAGAGCGCGCTCGAGATCATGCCCCGGATCGAAGCCGCTCTCGACCGCGGGCTCGAGCTGACACCTGCCGGAGGTCAGCTGGTCGCGCTCCCGACCTACACGGCAATGCTGGCGCTTCGGGAGATCGTCGCGCGGCGCGGCTACGTGCGGCCGTACTGGCAGGCCGCCTGACGTTGAAGAGAGGAGAGCCCGGGGCTCGCGCCCCGGGCTCCGGTGGCAAGTGAGGCGTTGTTTCGGTTAGTGGGACGTCGTCGTTCCGACGAGGCTCGCGGGCAGCTGCAGAGCCGGATCGTTCGCAGCCTGTGCGAGGTCGAACCAGTCGGCGTACGAATCGATGACGTTGCCCGGCGGATCGCTGGCGGCGGCGTCTTCGTACGAGGAGTCGCTCCAGGAGACGTCCGCCCAGGAGACGTCTGCCGAGGTCAGGCCGTCCGCCCAGCTGACGTCGCTCCAGGAGACGTCGGACCAGGAGACCGCGGCAAGGGATGAATCGCCCCAGGAGACGTCGCTCCACGAGACGGCGTCCCAGGAGACGTTCGCCTTCACCGTCGACTCCCAGTTGTTCGAGTCGAACACGGGGAGGCTCCCGCCCGTGGGGTCGGCCGTCAAGAACTGATCGAGGGCCTTGTTCGGGTTCGGCGGGCTGGTCATGAGCGCCGACTTGATCGCATTGACCTCGCCCACACCGAGCGAGCGCGGCACGGCCGCAGGAGTGGGTCGAGCACCGTCCATCAGGGCGCCCTTGACCTGGTCCGGGGTCCACGACGGATTCCGGGCGAGGATCTGCGCCGCGATCCCCGAGACGATCGGCGCCGCGAACGACGTGCCGGACAGCTGGATGTAGCCGGGCGCGACGATGTTCGCAGCCTTCTGCACGGCCAGGGTCGAGCCCATCGGGATCGGGCCGACCATGAAGCGCCCGTCCGCCGCGACCTCCGGCTTCTCGAACCCATCGTTCGTGTAGCCGTACGCCGACCAGGAAGGCGCAGTGTCGTTGTTGGGGCTCGGGTTGCCGTTCATGTCGGCCGCCCCGACCGTGATCACAAACGGATCGTTGCCGGGCGCGTAGTGGACGCCGCTGGGACCGGTCAGAAGGCCGTAGTTGCCGGCAGCCGCCACCACGGTCACTCCCGCGAACCAGAGCTTCTCGACGGCCTTGTCGAGCGGGTCAGTCGTGAAGCTGCTCGAAGTCGAGGCGTGCATCGAGAAGTTGGCGACCCTGATGTTGTACTTGTCCTTGTTTGCGATGATCCACTGCGCTGCAGCGATCACATCGCTTGTCCGCCCTGTGCCCGTATCGTCCATCACGTCCAGCGAGACGATGTTCGACGTCGGAGAGGCGCCTGCATAGCCCGCTGCCTGGCCCGCCGCGATCCCAGCGACGAACGTTCCGTGGCCGCGACCGTCGCCCGGGGAGTTGTTGGGCAGCCCGCAGAGGTTCACCTGCTGAATCAAGCGGCCTCCGAAGTCCGCGACCTTCGTCGCGTCGACGCCGGAGTCCACGACCGCGATCGTCGGCGCCGTCAGGTCGGATTGCGTCTTCGTCGAACCGGCCGAGACCGGGGCGTTCCACAGCTTGTCGATACCCGTGTTCGGGACCCAGAGCTGCTTCGACGAGAACGAGCCGGTCGGATGTGCCGGGGCATCGGGGGTGATCGTCAGGCCGGGGACGTTGGCCAGAAGCTTGAGCTTGCTACCCGGCATGTCGAGCGCGACGCCGCTGATCAGCTTCAGGTCGCGGTCGAGGTGGCCGAAGCCCTTTACCTTGCCGAGCAGGCTCGGGTCGGCGGTCACGATCACATGGATCTTTGCGTTCGGGTGCTGTCCGGCCTGCGCGAGCATTCCGGGTGCGACCCAGGTCGGGTCGGAACCGGAGCCGCCGCCGTTCCCGCCTGCGTTCGCCGCCAGCGGGATCGCGAGCACGAGCGCAGCCAACATCGCCGTAACGAGGCTGCGTCCGCCCTTCCCCCACAGCGCATTCGAGCGCGAGTCGTCGTTGTTACCCGTACCCCAGAGCGCACTGGACCGGCTCTGGCCACGAGTTCCGCCGTTCCTCAGCATTGCCAACCTTCCTCTCCCCCACCTGAGGCGGGGCCGCAATTCCGCAAGAGTCAGGCGTCTGGACGCCAGCTCAGATCAACCGGCGGAACGTATTTGGGGGCCAGCCCTGCGACATCCCCCTCCTGGGTGAGGGCCGGACGATTCACCCTTCCGGGTGATCAAGGCTCGGAGGTAGGGTTCGCGGCCTGTGGAGCGGCTCCTAGTCGGGCATCTTTTCCCGGATTACCTCAATATCTACGCCGACCGCGGCAACATCGCCGTGCTGAGCGCGCGGGCCGCCTGGCGCGGCTACGAGCTCGACGTGCGTGCACTCGGCGCGGGTGCCGAGATCCACCCGCGGGAACACGACCTCTTCTACGTCGGCGGCGGGCAGGACCGCGAGCAGGCGCTAATTGCGCCTGCCCTGGCCGCACTCGCGCCGGCTCTACATGAGGCGTTCGAAGGCGGCGCCGCCTTCCTCGCCGTCTGCGGCGGCTACCAGCTGCTCGGCCGCTTCTATCGTGACCAGAGCGGCGCCGAGCAGCCCGGCGTCGGCCTGCTCCCGCTCCACACGGTTGCGGGCTCGCGGCGGATGATCGGGGACGTTCTGCTCGAGTGCGAGCTGGAGCCCGGCGTGCGCCGGACGCTCGCGGGCTTCGAAAACCACGCCGGCCGCACGATCCTCGACGAGGGCGCCGAGCCGCTCGGGCGCGTTGTCTCGGGGTTCGGCAACGACGGCGAGAGCGGCCACGAGGGCTGCCGCGTAGGGCGTGCGATCGGGACGTACCTCCACGGCCCGCTGCTGCCGCGCAACCCGTGGCTCGCCGACTGGCTGCTGGCACAGGCAATCGCCCATCGAACGGGCACCGTGCCGAAGCTGGCGCCGCTCGCGGATGAGCTGGAACAACAGGCTCATGCGGTCTCGGCACGCCGAGCCGAAACTCGCGGCGGCCGGTTCTAGCGCAGACTTATCCCGTCGACGCAGCCGACATGCGCGGCTGCGGCGCACAAGCGGTCCTCGTCAACGGCCTTCTCCCTCGAAGTCGTCATGGCCGCGAAGCGGCCGGACTTTCGAGGGCTATCTCGCCCAGAGGGCGCCGAGGTACACGGCCGGGTCGCCGGAGCGCCAACGTTGCACGAACCGCTGGATCGGCGGGTGCAGGACGACGTCGTCGAGCTCGTCGACGGCGAACAGGCGATGGCCCCGTACTGCGGCGTCTCGCGAATTGACGGCCTCGAGCGAGCGCCCGCCGAGGTCGGCCGCGAAGATGATGTGCACGACGTGCTTCGCCGCGTGGCTGTGGACGGGTGAGATCGAGTCGACGATCGCGACCGGCCCCTCGACCGCCACCTCCTCGCCGATCCCGAGCTCCTCCCAGAGCTCGCGATGCAGCGCGTCGACCAGGCTCTCGCCGCTGTTGACGCCGCCGCCCGGGAGCAACCAGTACTCCTTGCCCGGCTTCTCGTGCCTGCAGAGCAGGACGCGGTCGTTCCAAAGCAGCAGCGCCGATACGCGGATCCTCGGCTCCATCTCAGTCACGCGAAGAGCCGAAGCCGCGGACGCCGCGTTCGCTCTCGGGCAGCTCGTCGGTCTCGACGAGCTCGAGCTCCGGGATCGAAAGCACGACGAGCTGCGCGATTCGCATGCCCGGCTCGACGACAAACGCTTCGCGCAGGTCGGTGTTCAAGAGGACGACACGGATCTCCCCGCGGTAGCCGGAATCGATCAGCCCGGGAGCGTTGACCACGGAGAGGCCGTGCCGTGCTGCGAGGCCGGAGCGCGGCTGCACGAAGCCTGCGTGGCCGTCCGGAATCGCCACCGCCAGCCCTGTGCCGATCACCGCCCTGTCCCCCGGTCCAAGCTCGAACCGGTCGCACGCCGCCAGGTCGAGCCCGGCATCGCCAGCGTAGGCCCGTTCGGGGACGACGGCGTCCTCGCGCAGCCGCCGGATCGGCAGCTCGATCACCGGGCAGAGCGCGCGGGCTCGTCGCGCGCCTCCGCAAGCAGGTAAGGCGCGAAACGAGGCAGGTCACGCCGCGGGAGGTGCGCACGGATGTAGACGCCGTCCGGCCGGTCGACCCGCTCCTGGATTGGTGCGCCAAGCGCGTACAGCTCCGCGAGCCGCGCCCCCTCGTCGTACGGCAGCAGCATCCGGACGGCTTCGAACCGCTCCTCGAACCGCTCCGCGACGCGCTCTCGGAGCTCGTCGAGCCCCTCTCTCGTCGTAGCGGAAACCTGGAGCGCGCCCGGATACCTGCCCGCGAGGCGCCGCCGTCGCAAAGAATCGACGAGGTCGATCTTGTTCACGACGAGCTCGACCGGGACGTCGGTCGCGCCGATCTCCCGGAGCACGTCCTCGACGGCGGCGTACATCTCGTCGAGCTCCTCGTCTGCGGCCGACCCGTCGACGACGTGGAGGACGAGGTCGGCGACGAGCGTCTCCTCGAGCGTCGCCGCGAACCCCTCGACGAGCTGATGCGGCAGGCGCCGGATGAACCCGACCGTGTCGGTCAGCAGGTACTTCCTGCCGTCGACCTCGAATCCCCGCGTCGTCGGGTCGAGGGTCTCGAAGAGCCGGTCGCGGACCGAGACGTCGGCGCCGGTTACCGCGTTCAGGAGGGTCGACTTGCCGGCATTGGTATAGCCCGCGAGCGCGATCACGGGTGTTTCGGATCGCCGCCGGGACTTCCGGCGCGTCGCACGCTGGCGCTCGAGGGCGCGCAGCCGGGCGCGCAGGACCGAGATACGGCGCCGGGCCAGCCGCCGGTCGGTCTCGAGCTGCGACTCACCGGGGCCGCGCGTGCCGACGCCCCCGCCGAGCCGCTCGAGGTGCTGCCAGAGGCCGCGCATCCGCGGGAGGTTGTATTCGAGCTGGGCGAGCTCGACCTGAAGGTTCCCTTCGGCGGTCACGGCGTGCTGCGCGAAGATGTCGAGGATCAGCTGCGTCCTGTCGACGACCCGGGTCTGCAGCGCGTTCTCGAGCTCGCGCTGCTGAACCGGCGAGAGCTCGTCGTCGACGAGCAGCGACTCGGCGCCGGAGCGGGCGAACGCCTCCTCGAGCTCGACGAGCTTCCCCTTGCCGACGTAGGTGCGGGGATGCGGCTTCGGGGAGCGCTGTACGAGCTCGGCGACGGGCTCGACGCCGGCCGTCCGGGCAAGCTCCTGCAGCTCGGCGAGCTCTCGGCCTGTGTCCACTCCCTGTGCCAGCACGGCGACGACGAACCCGCGCTCGGGCTCGGCACCCGGAGCAGGATCGGGCTGACGTAGCGTCACGCTGAAATTATGACCTCACCCATGTCCGAGCAGGAACACCGCGACCGCCTGGCCGAGCGCACGCTCGCGCTCGTGAGCATTCCGTCGGTGAGCCGCTCCGAGGCCGAGGCGATGGCGTTCGTCCACGACCAGCTGCCGCTCGAACCGCTGGTCGCGACCGACGACGTGCTGTTCGCGACGACCGTCCGGCGCGAGGGCCGCCCGCTCGTCCTCCTCGCCGGCCACCTCGACACGGTGCCCGCGCAGGACAACCTGCCGGGTCGGATCGAGGACGGCGCCGTCGTCGGACTCGGCGCGAGCGACATGAAAGGCGGAGTCGCGGTGATGCTCGAGCTGGCGGGCTGGGCGCGCTCGGCCGAGCTCGCGCTCGATCTCGGCTTCCTGTTCTTCACCCGCGAGGAGCTACCGGCCGAGGAGAGCCCGCTCCCCGCGTTCCTCGAGGAATCGGCGGAGGCGAAGGCTGCGGACCTGGCGATCGTGCTCGAGCCAACCGACAACGAGCTCCACCTCGGCTGCGTCGGCAACCTCAGCGCCCAGCTCACGTTCCGTGGGGTCAGCGCACATTCGGCGCGGCCGTGGACCGGCGAGAACGCGATCCACCTGGCCGCGGCGACGCTCGCGCCGCTCGCGGTGCTCGACCCGCTCGACGTCGAGGTCGACGGGCTGGTCTTTCGCGAGGTTGTCAGCGCGGTCGCCATCGCGGGCGGGATCGCCGACAACGTCGTCCCCGACCGGTGCGTCGCTCGCCTGAACTACCGCTACGCGCCCGGGCGCACGCGTGAGCAGGCCGAGGCGCGGATCCGCGAGCTCGCGGGTGACGCCGAGCTCGAGATCCTGGGCAACTCGCCGCCGGCCCACGTCGTCGTCGATCGGCCGCTGGTGACGAGACTGCGTGAGGCAGGCGGCTTCGCGGTCCGTCCGAAGCAGGCGTGGACGCCGGTCGCGCAATTCGCCGAGGCCGGCCTCGACGCCGTCAACCTGGGCCCCGGTGCGACGCGATATGCCCACCGAGCGAACGAGCGCGTCGAGATCGAGGAGCTCGTCCGGACACATGAGTCCCTTGTGCGGTTCTGCCGGGGTAGCGTCTAGCGCGATGCAGCTCTCGCCCGTTCTCGCCGCGACCGGCACCTACCCCTTCGTCCGCCTGGAGCAAGCGAAGCGGCGGCTCGCAGCCGAAGGAGTCGAGCTGATCGACTTCGGCAAGGGGGACCCGCGCGAGGAGACCGATCCGCTGATCCGGCAGGCGCTCGTCGACTCCATAGAGCCGCTGATGGGGTACCCGCTCGCCGAGGGCCTGCCCGAACTCCGCGCGTCCGCGGCCGCGTGGTGCGGGCGCCGCTTCGGCGTCGGGCTCGATCCCGACACCGAGGTGATCCCGACCTACGGCAGCAAGGAGGCGATCTTCCACCTCGCCCAGGTCGTGGTCGATCCCGACAGCGAGAAGCGGCTCGTGCTGGCGACCGAGCCCGGCTACCCCGTTTACGAGCGCGGCGCGCTGTTCGCCGGTGCTGAGTTCCAGTGGCTGCCGCTGCTGGAGGAAAACGGCTTCCTGCCAGATCTCGACGGCGTCGCCGACGAGACCTGGGCCCGCACGGCAATCGTCTGGATCAACTACCCGAACAACCCGACCGGCGCGGTCGCCCCGCTCGAGTTCCTCGAACGCCTCTCGGCGCTGGCCACCGAGCACGACTTCCTGATCGCCGCCGACGAGGCGTACACGGAGCTCTGGTTCGACGATCCGCCGCACTCCGCGCTCGAGGTCGGTGACCGCTCCCGCGTCGCCGCCTTCCAAACGCTGAGCAAGCGCTCCTCGATGACCGGTTACCGCTCCGGCTTCGTCGCGGCCTCCCCGGAGCTGATCGGCGCTCTCAAGCAGTACCGCCCGTCGGTCGGCACCGCGCCTCAGGAGTTCGTCCAGCGCGCGTCGGTCGTCGCCTGGAACAACGAGGAGCATGTCGAGCGCACGCGCGGGATCTACGCCCGCAAACGCGAGGTGCTGCTGCCGGCCCTCTCCCGTGCCGGAATCCGGGTGGCGGGAAGCGAGGCGACGATGTATCTCTGGCTCGAGACGCCGGCCGGCGAGAGCTCGGAGCCTCTTGCCGAGCGACTGATCGACCATGGCCTGATCGTCTCGCCGGGGACGTTCTTCGGGCCATCCGGCGACGGCTACTGGCGGCTCGCGCTCGTCCCAACGCAGGCCGAGTGCGAGCGGGCGGCCGAGATCCTGGACCGGGTGCTGTGAGCCAGCTCTCACCTCAGCGCGTCGAGGAGCTGATCGCCGAGCTCGACCGCGGCGAGACGCGGGTGGCCGAGCGCGTCGACGGCGACTGGCGCGTCAACGAGGAAGCCCAGCGCGCGATCCTCGAGTACTTCCAGCTCCGCAAGATGGAGCCACGCGAGGTCGGGCCGTTCGAGTACCACGACAAGATCCCGCTCAAGCAGGGGTACGAGCAGCTCGGCGTCCGCGTCGTCCCGCCGGCGACGGCGCGCTACGGCGCCTTCCTCTCCCCCGGAGTCGTGCTGATGCCGTGCTACGTGAACATCGGCGCCTGGGTCGGCCCGAGAACCATGGTCGACACCTGGGCCACGGTCGGCTCGGGGGCGCAGATCGGCGCCGACGTCCACCTCGCCGGCGGCGTCGGGATCGGCGGCGTCCTCGAGCCTCCGGGCGCGCGTCCCGTGATCGTCGAGGACGGCGCCTTCGTCGGTTCCCGCACCGCCGTCGTCGAGGGAGTCGTGGTCGGGGAGCAGGCGGTGATCGGCCCCCACGTCACGCTTGGTGCCTCGATCCCGGTTATCGACGTGACAGGCCCCGAGCCCGTCGAGCATCGGGGCTACGTGCCGCCCCGAGCGATCGTCGTGCCGGGAACGCGGCCCAAGGAGTTCCCGGCCGGGACGTTCCACCTCGCCTGCGCGCTGATCATCGGCTGGCGCACCGAGTCGACCGACCTCCGCGTCAGCCTGAACGAGGCCCTGCGCGAGCACGGCCTCGCCCGCTGAACCAGACCCCGCTTGAAACAAGGGGCGCTGTGTTGAACCCTTCGTCCGCGATCTGTCCGTCGTGGGGCGCTGCCAGGGGGCGAGCAGCGTGCGCCGGTGGCTCAGACGCTATTTCGCCAAAGCCTCCTAGCCAACGCGCTCGGCCGGGCCGATCAGGTAGGCCAGGCCGTTCTCGATCCGGACGCGAAGCGTCCCGCCTGGGAACCCGACCTCAGTCTCTCCATCGGCCTGGATGGCTGCGGCGACTGCGACCGCGCTCGTTCCCGAAGACTGCGTCTCCCCCACGCCACGTTCCCAGACGCGAGCGGTGACGCGGCCGGGGCGGTCGACGCGCGCGACCTGGACGTTCGTCCCCGCCGGGAAGCGCGGGTGGCGCTCGAGCATCGGGCCGATCCGCCCGATCTCGGCTGGGTCACCCTGAACGACCGCGTGCGGGTTTCCAACCGAGACAGGGACCAAGCGGATGCCCTCGACCTCTTCGGGCTCGCCTATTTCGACGCGCCCGAGCTCCTGCTCGACCAGGTCGCCGGCGATCCGCGCCTTCGTGACCCGCTCGCCGACCCGGATCCGTACCTCGTCAGTGCCGGCGCGCTCGGCCAGCCAGCGCGCGGCGATTCGCGTTCCGTTGCCGGAAAGCTCCGCACGCGATCCGTCCGGGTTCCAGATCGCGATCTCCGCCTCGGCGCCCTCGACCGCCAGGACTTCGAGCACGCCGTCGGTCTCCTCCGCCGCCGAGAGCTCGCGCGCCCGCTCAGGCGTCAGCCGCTCGTCCTCGACGAGCAGGTAGACGTTGCCGTGAGCTGACCACTTCGAGGATGTCATCGGCGACCTCGCCGGGCGGGCGGTCGGCGGCGACGCTAACAAGGCTCGGAATCCGTCGCATCCACTTGCGCTGGTAGGCCGCGTAGCGGCGCGTGCGCAGATTGAGCGCCTCGATCGCCTCGTCGCGCGGAAGAGTGGCGACGTCCTCGAGGCCCATCGCCTTCTGCGCGGTCGCCGAGATCGGGCCGGCGAGAGCACGCTTCACCTCGTCCTCGACGCCGGCTTCGAACATCGCCTCGGTGCGTGCCTCGATCCGCCGGGCAAGCTGCTCGCGCGGGACGTCGAGCCCGACGACGACCGTTGGATGGCGCGTCTCCCCGCTCCAGAGCCGGTCGGCTTCTGGCCTGAGCGAACGTCCGGCCTCGGTCAACTCCAGCGCACGCACGACGCGGCGGCGGTCGTTCGGGTGCACGAACGCGGCCGCCGCGGGATCGCGCTCGCTGAGCAACTCGTGTGCGCGCCCGGCCCCGACGCTGTCGTAGAGCCGCTGCAAGCGCTCTCGCTGTCCCGGCGCCGGCGCCGGCGGCAGCTCGAGCGCCGAGAGCGCGGCGCGCAGGTACAGGCCGGTTCCTCCGACCACGATCGGCGTCTTCCCGGCTGCCAGGACGTCGTCGATCGTGGCGTGAGCGAGCCGCTGGTACTCCGCCACGGACGCCTCGTGCTGGAGGTCCCACACCCCCACGAGCCGCGTCGGCGCGGCCGGCTGGTCGGTCAGGATCGGCAGGCCTCGGTAGACCTGCATCGAATCCGCCGAGATGAGCTGGGCGGGGAATCGGGACGCGAGTTCTTCCGCGACCGCCGACTTTCCCGAGGCCGTCGGTCCGAAGATCGCGAGGACGAAGCCGCTGCTCATGCCCCGATTGTGGTGTTTGGCTTCTCGCCGGGCTGCCGATACCCGCTGGGTGAAGCTTCGGCGTCGCTTCAGCAAGCACGACCATTTTTCGGTGGGACCGCACGAGCTCGCGGGCTTCGTCGCGCTGGGTGCGGTGCTCTCGGCGACGGCACTCGTAGGCGTCGCGTGGGCGGCAGGCTTCGGCGCCGTCGCCGAGCGCATGCGCCACGTCGACGCGAACTGGCTGCCGATCGCGCTCGCCGCCGAGGCGCTGGCCTACGTCGGCTACGCGCTCGCCTACCGTGAGGTCGCGCGTGTCGAGGACGGGCCGAGCCTCCCTCACAGGCGCGCGCTCGCGCTCGTCGCGACCGGGTTCGGCGTCTTCGTCGCCCGCGGCGGCTTCTCGATCGACCTCCACGCGTTCCGGCAGGAGGTCTCCGACCGCGAGGCACGCGTCCGCGTGCTCGGCCTCGGCGCGCTCGAGTACGCTCTGCTCGCTCCCGCGACCTGCATCGTCGCGATCCTGCTGCTGCTCAATCACGTCCGGACGCCCGGAACCGGGGTGACGATGCCGTGGGCGATCGCGGTGCCTGTGGGCGGCATCCTCGCGCTCTGGGCCCTTCGACTGCGAGACCGGCTGCGCGGCGGCAGCGGCTGGCGTGACCACGTCGCCCAGTGGCTGGACTCGATCCATGTGACCCGCCAGCTCTTTCTCAAGCTGGAGCATTTCGCCGGGCCGCTCGGCACGGCGATCTACTGGTTCGGCGACATCGCCTGCCTCGCCCTGTGCCTCCGCGCCTACATGGGTCACTTCCCGGCCGTGGGGCCGCTCCTGGTCGGGTACGCGACCGGCTACGCGTTGACGCGGCGAACGCTGCCGCTCGCGGGCGCCGGCGCGGTCGAGGCGCTGCTGCCGTTTGCATTGTTGTGGACGGGGACGCCGCTCGCGGCCGCCGTGATGGCCGTGCTCGCCTACCGGATCGTCAACTTCTGGCTCCCGATCGTTCCGGCCGTCTTCGGGCTCCGCGCGTTGCGGGCGGCAGGCAGGAGCTGAAAGGGCCGCGCCGCCTCAGGCGGCGACCGCTGCCGCTGCCGTGCCGCGCAGCGTCGTCGACGTCGCGGCTTCGATCTCGACCGGAACGAGCTCGCCGGGCTGGGCGGAGCCGGCGAAGTTGACGGTCGTGTTCCGGCGGGTGCGGCCGCGCAGCAGGCTCTCGTCCGTGCGGCTGGGACCCTCGACCAGGACCTCCTCGACCCGTCCGATCCGAGCTTGGTTCCGCGCCTTCGCAACCCGCTGGACGACCGCGATGAGGCGCTCGATCCGCTCGTGCTTGACCTCGTCCGGCACCTGGTCCGGCATCTCCGCCGCCTCTGTGCCGAGGCGGGGTGAGAAGACGAACGTGAAGGCGCTGTCGTAGCCGACCTCCTCGACCGCCGTAACCGTCTGCTCGAAATCCTCGTCGGTCTCGCCGGGGAAGCCCACGATCAGGTCGGTGCTCAGCCCGAGGTCCGGAATCGCTGCGCGCATCTCCTCGGCGAGCTGCAGGTAGCGCTCGCGGCTGTACGTGCGGCGCATCGCCTTCAGGACCCGCGTCGAGCCCGACTGCAGCGGCAGGTGCGCGTGCTCGCAGACGGCGGCGCACTCCGCCATCGCCTCGATCACCGGCCGGCGGAAGTCCTTCGGGTGCGGGCTCGTGAACCGGATCCGCTCGATCCCTTCGACCGCGTCGCAGGCGCGCAGCAGCTCGCCGAAGTCGGCGCGGATGTCCGGCAGCAGGTCGCGGCCGTACGAATTGACGTTCTGGCCGAGCAGCGTGATCTCGCGGACTCCGTCACGGGCAAGCCGCGCGACCTCCGCGAGGATCTCTCCCGGCCGGCGGCTCTGCTCGCGGCCGCGCACCGACGGGACAATGCAATAGGCGCACTTGGAGTTGCAGCCCATCGAGATCTGCACCCACGCCTGGAACGCCCGCTCGCGGTGCATCGGCAGGCGTCCGGCGAAGCCGCGCTCGTCGAGCCCGAAGCTTCCGCGCCGGACTCCGAGGCCGCCGGCGCCCACCCACTCGCCGAGGTGCGCGATCGAGCCTGGTCCGAAGGCGACGTCGACATACGGATAGAGCTCGAACAGGCGCTCGCTTTGCGCCTCCGCGTAGCAGCCGCCGACCGCGATCACCTTCTCCGGATCGCGCGACTTCAGGGCCTTCGCCTGCGCAAGGTGCGCCGCGAAGCGCTGATCCGGCTTCTCGCGAATCGTGCAGGTGTTGAAGACGATCACGTCGGCCTCGTCCTGCGCCGGCGCCTCGCCGAGCCCGAGCTCTTCGAGCATGCCCTTGATCCGCTCCGAGTCGTGAGCGTTCATCTGGCAGCCGAAGGTAGTGACGTGGTATCGGCGCACGAGCCGAAACTCTAGCTCCGCCGGTCCGCCGCTAATGGACGCGCACTGAGACCGACGGCGTCGAGACGGCAGCGCCCCCCGGGGCGCTTTCGGCCGCCACGTAGAGTCGAAGGACGTGCCGCCCGTTCGGCAACGGCACTCGCATCCGCTGCGGATGGAAGGGCGCGAGGCTAATCCTGTTCAGCGAACGCCATCCACCCGGAACGAGCTCCTGGACCGAGGCAATCCTGGCCGTCAGCTTGGCCGCGGCACGGACCTCGAGCCACGCGGGATGACGAGTGCTGAGAACCAGCATCCGCACCCGACCGCCGCTCTCGGCCGGCTGCTCCCGCGTGCTGTCGAAGCCGCGCCCGGCGACCGCCGGCGCGTTGCAGAGGCTCGGGTCACGCGCCCAGAGGTAGACGCATGCGGCGGTTTCCTGCGCCGGATCCTTCGGCATCCCGGCGAACCGCGCCCAGCCCCACGACCAGACCGAGTCGAGCCCGAGCTCGCCCGCGACCTGACGCGCGGCCAGAGCCTCCCGTTTGACGACGCCGAACCAGCGCGACGCGCTCAGGCCGCCGCGCCCGTCACTTCCCGAGTGAAAGGACAGGGCGAGCCCGATCCGGTTGCTCGGGATTCCGATCGTCGTGAAGTTCCGGACGGCGCGCCGCATCTGAAACCGGACGTAAACCGTGGCGCCCGATGAGCCGAGCCCTGCGAGCACGGGAGCGGGGATGTAGGCCTCCCGCACGATCGTCGCGGACTGGGCGACGGATCGCCACCACGATCCTCCTGCACCCGCTGTCGAGCCCGCCTGCGAGATGAACAGGTGTGGTGCGGCGCCGCGAGCCGCGAGCTCACGAACCAGCTCGAGGACGTTCGCGCGGTACTGAGCGTTGCTCCGGCTCCACGGCGCACGCAGCTGCGCTCCGAAGAGCTCGTTGAGGGCGACCATGGGCGTCTCGCAGCCGGTGACCTTCACTGCGGCGACCGCAAGCCGCTCTGCGGCCCCGGCGATCCTCGCCGGGTCGGCGGGATGTGCAGGCGTCCCGGCTGCGTTCCTCAGCGACATGTCCCAGTAGGCGACCTGGGCGCCGCCGCCGCGGGCCGCGGCGGCCGGCGACGTGTGCGCAAGAGCGACCGCGAGTCCCTGCCGGTAGAAGAGCCGGCGGAAGGGCACCCACTTGTCGGCATAGTCGACCCAGGCTGGCTGTACACCCTGGACGCAGGACGCGGCCGGCACGGCTGCGTGCGACGGATGCACGGCCACGGCCGAGCCGGCGATCGCGACAACGGCGAGGAGGTGGGCGAATATACGCGGTCTCAGAAGCAGCCCCCGAAGCAGGCGATGGTAGCCCGCGAACCGCGGGCCGGCCGGAAGCTTTACGTGAGAATGCTCATTTCGCCCGCTGGCCCAGCGCCTGCTTCGGGACTTGCCCGCGCTCGCCGTTCCCCTCCGGAGTGCCGCCGTCGGTCGTGTTCTTGGCGACGTCGATGGCCCGGCTCTCCCGGATCACGGTCACCTTGATCTGGCCCGGGTACTCGAGCTGGTCCTCGATCTCGCGGGCGATCTCGTGTGACAACAGGACGGCCTGGTCGTCGTCGACCTCCTTCGGCTTCACGATCACGCGGATCTCGCGTCCGGCCTGGAGCGCGTAGACCTTCTCGACGCCGCCGTGGTGCGCGGCGAGCTCCTCGAGCGCCTCGAGGCGTTTGATGTAGTGCTCCAGGCTCTCGCCCCGCGCACCGGGCCGCGAGGCCGAGACGGCGTCGGCGGCGATCAGCAATACGGCCTCGACCGTCTGCGGCTGCACCTCGTAGTGGTGCGCCTCGATCGCGTGGACGACCGCGTCGCTCTCGCCATAACGCCGCGCAAGCTGGGCCGAAATCGCCGCGTGCGAGCCCTCGATCTCATGGGTGAGCGCCTTACCGAGGTCGTGGAGCAGCCCTGCGCGCCGTGCAGTCTTGACGCTCGCGTCCAGCTCCGAAGCCATGATCCCGGCCAGGTGGACGACCTCGAGCGA